>Ga0210408_10000710_pt1 | contig 38641 bp, 30 predicted proteins | sample IncBWH4MmetaG_FD_155471 | JGI IMG/M metagenome (GOLD analysis project Ga0210408, IMG submission 155471) | Forest soil microbial communities from Barre Woods Harvard Forest LTER site, Petersham, Massachusetts, United States - Inc-BW-H-4-M | ecosystem: Environmental > Terrestrial > Soil >...
TGAGCGCACCTACTGCATGGACCCCGAGAAGCTGAGAGAGTATCTCGAACTGCATTGCTATCTTGATCGCGAAACGGGAAGGCCTCATCACCGCAAATGGCGTGCGCCGGTGACGGCGGTGGTCCCGGTGCATCTGTACGGGCAGTGCGCCGATATGGATGCCATCCAGGAAGTGGCGGAGCGCTATAACTTGATCGTGGTGGAGGACGCCTGCCAGGCGCACGGTGCGGAGTATTTTTCGAAGAGGGACAACCGCTGGAAAAAAGCGGGGACGATCGGCATGGCCGGCGCATTCAGCTTTTACCCGGGGAAAAACCTGGGAGCTTGCGGCGAAGCCGGAGCGGTGACAACAAACAATGAAGAGATGGCGCGCAAGATGCGAATCCTCCGTGATCACGGCCAGTCGAAAAAGTATTATCACGACATGGAGGGATACAACGGGCGGCTCGATTCTATCCAGGCCGCATTCCTGGCAGTGAAGCTGCGCTACTTGGCGGAATGGAACCGCAAGCGACTGGAAGTCGCGCGACGCTACGATGAACTATTCGCCGGAGTTGAGGGCGTTGTCACGCCAGTGTGCCCCGAATGGTCGCGGCCGGTTTATCACCTGTACGTGGTTCGCGTGCAGGACCGCCAGGGGATGAAGAAGCACTTGGCCGAAGCGAAAATCGACACCGGAATCCACTACCCCATCCCCCTCCACCTCCAAAAGGCGTACGAGAATTTCGGATACAAACAGGGAGATTTCCCGGTTACTGAACGAGTCGCCCCGGAGATCTTCTCTTTGCCCATGTATCCGGAATTGAGGGCAGAGCAACAGCAGCGTGTGGCCGAAGCTGTGACGCAATTCGCTTCGGCTCGAGTTGCGAGCTAGCCCTGTCCGAGATTCCTTCGCACGCCGTGAAATTTCCCGCCTGCTGTCAGCAACAAGAACGACCCGCCCGAAGCCATGGTTCATCCCGCCAATACAGCTGAGCCTCCGCTCCGCACGCCTCAATCACAGGCGCCTGATTTGCCGCGAACCCAAAGACCTGTAAAGAGGATCTGGATTGACCTGGACAATTCACCACACGTCCCGTTCTTCTTGCCCATCATAGAGGAGCTTCGGAAGCAGGGGCACAGCGTGATTCTGACGGCACGGGATTCCTACCAAGTTTGCGAGCTCCTGAAGTTTCACCGGCTTTCTTGCCAAGTCATCGGAGGACACTGGGGCAGGAATCGCGTATTCAAGATCATCGGAACAATCCTCAGGGCACTGCAATTGATACCCTTGATGGCCAAGGAAAAGGCCGACTTGGCCGTTTCTCATGGCTCGCGTGCCCAGCTATTAACGAGCTTCGTGCTTGGAATTCCAACGGTAACGATCGCCGACTATGAATTCACCGCCAAGGTCGGATTCTTGAAATCCGACTGGATATTCCTGCCGCAATTCATTCCAGATTCGTCGGCGCCGAAAGCCAAGAAACAGGTGATGAAGTATCCCGGGTTGAAGGAGGATGTGTACGTCCCGCGGTTTCGCCCGGATCCTACATTGAAGAGTGAGCTGGGGCTCGCTTCGAAAGACCTGGTCGTCACAGTGCGCCCGCCCGCAACTGAGGCGCACTATCATAACCCCGAGGCTGAGGTGCTGCTTGACGCGACACTTCGTCTCTTGGTGGAGCGGTCGGAAGTTCGCGTGATTCTGCTTCCTCGCAACGGAAAGCAAGCAGCGGCGCTTGAGAAGGCATGGAAGCCCTGGATTGAAGAGCGAAAAATCATCATTCCGAACTGCGTGGTGGATGGCCTGAACTTAATCTGGTTCTCCGATCTGGTGATTAGCGGGGGAGGAACGATGAACCGGGAGGCAGCCGCACTAGGCGTGCCCGTGTACAGTATTTTCCGCGGGCGCATCGGAGGGGTCGACAAGTATCTCGCCGCGAGCGGACGCCTCGTGCTGATCGAGACCGTGGAGGACCTGCGAACCAAGCTAGTATTGAAACGGAGGACACCAACGAACGAGAATGCTATGGAACGCGGCTCTGCTCTTGAGAGTATTGTTGCAGGGATCAGTTCCATTGCGGAACGCCAATGCCTACCACAAAGCCAGTGAGAATGTTCCTTCTCGATCGATCCCTACCGTACCTGAGACCACGTGCGACTCAAGAAACTCAATTTAAATGGGGAAAACCGCAGACGAATTCATTGCACTCCGAGAAAGTGAAAATGTTGGCCGACTGTGAATTGAGCGATAGCAACCTGCGAAAGGTCAGATGAGCGATATGCCGCAGCGCGGAGAAATGAAGGTTCTCACTGTCGTGGGTGCCCGTCCGAACTTCATGAAAGTTGCGCCCATCATTGGGGCCATCCGCGAGCACAACGATCAGAATGGCGGCCCGCGAATTCATCACGTGCTCGTACATACGGGGCAGCATTACGACTCACTTATGTCAGACCGCTTCTTCGCCGACCTCGGGTTACCCAAACCAAATGTGCACCTGGGAGTCGGTTCCGCGTCTCACGCCGAACAGACCGCAGAAATTATGGAAAAATTTGAGCCTGTACTGTTGGAACAGAAACCCGACATTGTGCTGGTGGTCGGGGACGTCAATTCGACCATGGCCTGTGCCCTGGTGACGTCGAAGATATCTTTTGATGCGGCAGGTCGGCGGCCGCTGATCGTTCATGTGGAGGCGGGGTTGCGGTCCTTTGATCGGTCGATGCCCGAAGAGGTCAACCGGGTGGTGACCGATCAGGTGTCCGATCTGCTTTTTGTCACCGAGGAGAGCGGGATCGAGAATCTACGAAATGAGGGAGTCTCACTCGACAAGGTTCATTTCGCCGGCAACACCATGATCGATTCTCTTCTGGCTTTCAAGGAACAAGCGGAAACCTCCACGATTCTGGAGACGCTTGGATTGCGGCCTAAAAGGACCAATGGCGACGAAGGCAAGGCGATCACCCGCTACGGCCTCCTTACATTGCACCGACCGTCGAATGTGGACAACCGAGACACTTTCATGAATGTCCTGGCCGGACTGCAAGAATTGGTGATGGAATGCCCCGTCGTGTTTCCCGTACATCCGCGGACGCGGCAGCGGCTGAAGGATTTCGATTTGGAGCTTACCAATGGGTTGGACAAGAAGAAATTCGTTGCTGATGCCAGTGAGGCAGGAGGTAGTCCCACTGGAATTATCCTGACCGATCCCTTGGGTTATCTGGATTTTCTCTGCCTGATGAAGCATGCCGCCATCGTGGTGACCGACTCGGGAGGAATTCAGGAAGAAACGACCTGCCTCGGGGTCCCATGCGTCACGGTGAGAGAGAATACTGAAAGACCGGTGACGGTGGAAAGCGGGACAAACCTGATCGCGGGGACCAAGAAGGACGGAATCCGCAAGGCCATCCGACGGCAGCTGGGACGAAAAGGCGGTGCCACGCCCAAGAACTGGGATGGCCAGGCAGCGAGGCGAATCATTGAGGTTTTGGTGCGAACTCACCATGAACGCAGCATGCCTCTGCAGTCGCGGATTTCAGAACCCTGCGTGTAACTGTCAAAGCCGACGGGCACCGGCCGCCCATTCTTGGTGCATGATTTCATATTCGCAGTTAACGGTTGCCCTCTCCTCAATCACTCGCCCATTCTTTGTGAATGCGCATGCTCAAGGGGAGCTGAAGGATGCTGACTCAAACTCCCACCTTACTGCGCCAGTGATCATGGGCTGTATATCGCTGCGACGACCGTCGTATCCATTTTGATGCGATTAATACGAGCCGTCGAATTGGTCATCGTGATAAGCGATGGTCTGCGTGGCGGCGCGGGCCATATAGTCTAAGATCATGCGGACGACTACCGAGAAGTTAAGTAGGCAAGGACGCGTGAACGTCACTGGCGACATTTCTTCGACCGCGGAATCTATCGGGAGCGCCTTGCAGTTTAAAGCCAGCAAGGGAATGAGTGCAGATTCCAATGCGGATTCCATTCTCACGTTGACCGAAATCTGGACCGCGGTTTATAAATTCGCCGCTTGGCTGGACAAAGTCGGGTACGCAAGCTACGACCCCTACGATATCTGGGGAAGTCGATTTGGACGATTTGCGCGACGACTGTATTACGAGAAGAACCCAATGGGGGTCATTTTGACGGCTCCACTCGTCTGGATGGAAATTATCTGCCCTCGTTTGAGAGCAATGTTCGTAAAGAAAGATCGATATCCAACCGCGGACGCCCAATTGATATTGGGGTATCTGAACTTGTATGAAGCGAGCCAGAACCAGCAATCGACAAACGGAAAGCCGCCTGCGCCTGCCTTTCCAGGTCTGACGCACGAATCGTGGCTAACGAAGGCAAAAGACCTGGGTGACGAACTACTGGCCCAAAGCGTACCGGGTTACAGCGGATTTTGTTGGGGCTATCCATTCGACTGGCAAAACGTGAATGGATTGATGCCGAAGGGTACCCCGCACATCACTGCAACTCCTTACTGTTACGAGGCATTTACCAAACTGTTCGACGTGACGGGCGAGAATCGCTATCTTGAAATTTCTCGTTCGATAACGGCATTTGTGTTCGAGGATCTAAATGACACGACGACGGGGACCGACTCAGCGGCTTGCAGCTATACCCCGCACGACTGGGGCAAGGTCGTCAACGCGAGCGCCTATCGAGCATTCTTGCTGTTTGATGCGGCGCGGAGATTTCAAAACGACGCCTTTCGAGAGAAAGCCTGGAAGAACCTGCGATTCATCCTGGAGAGCCAACAGAAGGACGGCTCCTGGTTGTACGCGATTGATAACCCGGCCGAAGCCTTCATCGACAATTTCCATACGTGCTTTGTGCTAAAGAACCTTCACAAGATTAACCGCGAATTGCGGAGCGCGGATGTACAGGAGGCAATCCGTCGCGGGTATGCGTGGTATCGCAAGGCTCTGTTTGACGGGCAGGACAACCCAAAGTCATTTGCCATTGCCCCGCGCCTCCAGATCGTTCGCCTCGAGATGTACAATGTTGCTGAAGCAATCACACTTGGTGTATTGCTCCGGAACGAGATCCCGCGGGCGCTCGACCTAGCCGAGACCCTCGCCGCACGGTTGGTCCGGCGCTATGCACTCCCCGCAGGCCATTGGGTGACGCGAGTCTACCTGGGCGGAATCAAGCACACTGTCTCATTCCTCCGATGGCCGCAGTCACAATTGTTTCATGCTCTGACAAACCTTTTGGTTGCCCAGCAAGAGGGCGTGCTGTAACGCAGTGAAATTCCGACGATATTGCGATAGTCGAGTTTGATATGGAAGGGCCAATACACCCAATGATGCTGAAGCGCCGCGATCGAGGAAAATTGGACCCTGCCCAGCGCTCCTCTCCCTCTGACATTGGTCAACGGAGCGTGCGGGAATCCATGCGCCTGGAGGTTCCGTTTCAGGATCATCCGCAGTTCGAGCAGGGATTGCTGGCGTGCACGGTGATTATATTCGGTGCGGACGGGGACCTGATGAAGCGCAAGCTGATGCCGGCGCTGTACCGGTTGGCATACGACCGGCGACTTTCACCGGGCTTCGTCGTGCTTGGGACTTCGCGCACGCCTCTTTCAGACGAGCAGTTTCGCGCAAAGATGCTGGATGCAGTCAAGCAGTTTTCGGAAGACACCAAATTCGATGAGTACGTCTGGCGCGCCTTCGCAAACAGTCTTTTTTATGTTGCGGGAGACATCAACGATTCGCAGCTCTTCCAGAATCTTGGAACCAGACTCGCGGAAATCAAGCTAGCGCGCCACACCAGCGACAATGTCGTCTTCTATTTGGCCATCCAGCCTAGCAAGTACGTGGCGGTGGCGCAGAGTGTCGGCGCGGTCGGACTCGGCCGGGGCGACGGGTGGCGGCGTCTGATTGTAGAGAAGCCGTTTGGATTCGATGTTGCCAGCGCTCGCGAACTCAGCAGCCAGTTGCACCGGGCCTTCGACGAATCCGAGATCTATCGTATGGATCACTACCTCGGCAAAGAAGCCCTGCAAAACATCCTCGCCTTCCGATTTGGCAATGGCATCTTCGAGCCACTTTGGAACCGACGTTACGTGAACCACGTGCAGATTACCGCCGCGGAATCGGTTGGGCTGGAGGGCCGCGTCACCTACTATCAGGAGACCGGCGCGCTGGCGGACATGATCCAGAATCACTTGTTGCAGATCCTGGCAACCATCGCGATGGAGTCACCCAGCACGGGCTTTCACGCGACATCGATACACGACGAGAAATCCAAGGTTCTGCGTTCCATCAAGCCGATGATGCCCGAGGAAGTCCGCCGGCGCGCGGTTCCCGGGCAGTACGGGCCGGGACGGATTGGCGGTGAGGATGTACGCGGATTCCGCGAAGAGCCGAATGTCAACTCGGAAGCCCGGACGGAAACCTTCGCGGCGCTCACGCTGTTTATTGAGAATCAGCGCTGGGCGGGCGTACCATTCTACCTGCGGACAGGCAAACGTATGCCGAAGCGCATCACTGAGATTGCCATTCAGTTTAACGATGCGCCGCTGGCCGTCACGGAGGGCGTGAGCGTGGACTGCGCCTCGAACGAGCTCGTCTTTCGCGTCCAGCCGGAGGAGGGTATTTCGCTAAAGTTTCTCTCGAAGCGTCCGGGGCCGGGGATGACATTGCGGCCCGTTTCGATGGACTTTCATCAAGCTTCGAGTTTCGGCGAGCGTTCGCCTTCGGCCTATGAAAATGTCCTGCTCGATGCAATCGCGGGCGACGCCAGTCTTTATACGCGCCAGGACATGGTCGAGGCAGGGTGGAGTGTGGTCGAGCCGATTCAGGACGCGTGGCGGGAAAAACAATTTGATTTCCCTAACTATGCGGCGGGAACTTGGGGACCCGCAGCAGCCGACGAGATGCTTGCCCGCCGTGGGCATCGGTGGCGGACCTCGTGAAGGTAGACCGGAGAAATTCACCGAGATGCGTTTCCTCGGAGGAGAGCAGATCATTGTGGGCGCCGGTGGTGCTGCCTTTTGCATATGTCGCGGGCAGCCGTGAAAACGGACGAGGGACGCGACAGCCTGTCTGTGATGGTCACGATTTCGACAACACCGGAAAGGCCCTGTTAGCCCGATAGAGTTCAAGATGAAGAGGAAGGCAATGCAAAAAACCGCGGCGCGACCAAAGCGATATGAAATTGGCCAATGGGGTGTGATGGTGAAAGAACATCTGCCCCCAGGGATGAAATCATTCTGCCTGGATATGTTTTTCCGCTACATGCCAATTTCTCTGATTTGCCTACTTTGGAAGGAAGCGGACGGCTACTTTAAATTGCGAGCGCCCAAAAGTGGCGAGGTTGTGGTTGACGCTGGGGCTTGGACAGGACACTTCACAATTATTGCCGCCCGAATGGTTGGGCCCGGTGGGAAGGTGGTGGCCATAGAGCCACAGAAAGTGATGTGCGACCACCTAAATGATCGCTTGAAACGACTCCGGATCAAGAATGTAACCGTCGTGCATTCGGCCCTATTTGATCGCACTTCGGAGCTTTCCGTGCCGACCAACAACACACCGGGCTTTAACGTGTTCGCGCAGATTGCTGGCGCCGAAGAAACGGAGAGGGTGGCCTTACGAACTCTTGATGACATTCTGGCTACGTTGGGAGTCGGTCAGGTTAGTTTCGTCAAAATGGATATCGAAGGTGCGGAGATCGAGGCGTTGTCAGGAATGCGCTCCACGCTCTCCTCAAAGCACCCTTTTCTAGCGATCGCGTCCTATCACTACCGTGACGGCGCCCAGACATGCTCCCGCGTCGAAGAGATTCTGAAAGATTTTGACTATTCGGCGAAGACAGGCCACCAATGGCATCTGACAACTTGGGGCTGGTATAACGCTGACCAGAATGCCGAGGCATTCGCAAAGAGATCTGTTGCGAGAGGCATTTGAGATGGTCCAGCTAATTGCGCGAGTGAAGCCTACAAACGAGTTTTGCCGTTTCGAACCGTCGGAGATTTGTCAGGGAATTCATCAACGGTTTGAAAAGCAGGCAAAAAAATACGGCCCCCGTGTTGCGGTCAAGGATCCTGAACGAGCCCTTACCTATGCAGAGCTCAATACAGCTGCCAATAACGTCGCGCATGCGATTTTGAAAACGACGGGCCGGGGCGCCGGACAAGTTGCATTTGTTCTTCAGAATGACGCTTACGGGATCGTCGCTCTATTGGGAATCCTCAAAGCCGGGAAGTCCTATGTCCCGCTCGATCCGCTGTTCCCGAAGGAACGAACGGCCTTCATGTTGAACAGCTCGGAGTCGAAACTGATCCTCACAGATTATGCACACCATGGTGTCGCGCAAGACATTTCAGGCGGCGCCCACCCCATGTTAATGATCGATGACATTGATCTCAAGAAAGCCGCCGACAATCCGGAGTGTCCGGTTGACCCAGAATCGATGGCCTATATCCTGTTTACCTCAGGCTCGACCGGACAGCCGAAGGGGATTGCCTTCGGGCACCGTAATCTTCTACACACCACGATGTGCCTGATCAACAACCTGCATATCGCAGCAGAAGATCGGATGACGCAACTGCACTCAACCAGTTTTGCTGCGTCAGTAGTGGATATCTATTGTCCGCTCTTGAATGGAGGCTCTGTCTATCCGTGGGACGTCAAGGTTCGTGGGCTTTCCGGACTTTCCAAATGGCTTATGCAGGAAGAAGTCACGAGCATTCAATGGATTCCTACACCGTTCCGGCGATTAATGGACACCCTCAAGGAAGAGGAGAAATTTCATACCGCGAGGCTTCTGGTCATGGCTAGCGAGCCGCTGACGCGCAGAGAATTTGATCTCTATCGGCAGCACTTCGACGATCGCTGCCTGCTGGTCAATCAAATGGGCACAAGCGAGTCCTACAATTACTACCTATTCTTCGCGAACAAGGAATCCGTCTTCGAGGGGACGAACGTGCCGGCAGGATACCCGGTTTCCGAGGACCGAGAGGTACTCCTGTTGGATGAGAAGCGGAAGGAAGTCGCGGAGGGTGAGATCGGCGAGATTGCAATCCGTAGTGAATACATGTCATTGGGCTATTGGCAGAACCCCGAGCTCACCGGAAAGGCGTTCCTCAGTGACCCCAAAGGGCCCGCGAAGAAGATTTATCTTACGGGTGACCTTGGCAGACGGCTGGAAGACGGTTGCTTAATCCACTTGGGGCGTAAGGATTTTCAAGTAAAGGTGCGCGGGTATCGAATTGAATTGCCGGAGGTCGAGTTTGCCATGAAACACCTGGACGGCATCCGTGACGTCGCCGTCATGGTCCGCTTCGATCAAAAGGATGAACAGAAGTTAGTGGCCTATTACATCAGCGATCGAAATGAGGAATTGAGTGTCACCGAACTGCGACTCAAACTTGCAGAAAAGTTGCCCGATTACATGATTCCTCATGCGTTTGTGCGAATGCGTGAGTTCCCGATGACTCCCTCGGGTAAGATCGACAAGAAGTCGCTTCCGATGCTTGATGAGGGCCGGCCCCTGCTGGATAACAAACTGGTGGCGGCAAAAACTGAGCTTGAAGACAACTTGATCAAAATCTGGAAGGGAGTTTTGGGATACAAAGAGCTAGGGGTTACGGACGATTTTTTTGAACTCGGCGGCGATTCCCTTCAGGCGGCGGAAGTGCTCCATCTCGTAGAGATGCACTGTGGGGTTGAGTTGGGATACTCCGCGCTGGTGAAGGCACCGCGGATCGCAGACCTGGCCATCCTCATCGAACAAGCCAAACTGGAATCTCGCGCCGGATTCGTCGGTGTCGTCAGTGAAAATCAGGCCGGGTCCAAGGGCGAGAAATTATTGCGCGGGTTGCTGAACCGAGTTTTGCAGGTACTGGCGCTATATGCGCCGGGACTGACGACTTTACGAGTCTGGCTACACCGTCTCAGAGGCGTCCGCATCGGCAAGAATTGTGCCATCGGAACCTCGGCCATCATTGAAACAGCGCATCCGGAGCTTGTCTGGATTGGTGACAACGTGGCCATTGGGATTCGCAATGTCATTATCGGCCACTTCTCGGACAGTATCGACCGAAACAAGAATACGAATGAACCAACCGTGCGCATCTGCAACAACGTTTACATCGGTCCAACCGTAACGATTCTTCCGAATGTGACCATCGGGGAAGGTTCCGTCATCACCGCAGGGAGCGTCGTCAATAAGTCAGTTCCCCCGAAAACAATGGTGCAGGGCAATCCAGCGCGGCCTATTGCAACGTGCGGAGTTCCACTTGTCGGGGAAGGACGCACCTATGAGGATTTCTTGCGGCATCTCCGACTGATTGAAGACACGCGTTGAGAGACGAATCGTGGGGTTCAGCGGAGTGAGCCAGACCTTGCACATACCTCACGAAGGCGCGCTCGACCTCCTGTCCCTCGGCGGCCTGGTACACCGGTTAGATCCGGGAGCTGTCCCATTTCGCAAGGCCCACGAGTGTCAGATTCACGTGAGTGGCGGCGAATTCAATGTTGCGGCCAATCTGGCGGACTGTTTCAGATTGAAGACCGGCATCGCCACAGCCATGGTTGATTATCCCATCGGAGACCTGATTGCTGAGCGCGTCAGAGCCATGGGCGTCCAACCGTTCTACAAACGCTTCGCGCACGATGGCGTTACCGGCCCCAATATGGCCGCGGTCTACAGCGACCGCGGGTTTGGCGTGCGCGCCCCGGTCGTCTTTTACAATCGCTCGAATGAAGCTGCCGCGCGCCTCAAGCCGGGCGATTTCGATTGGAACGCCATTTTCCACGGAGGAGTGAGATGGTTTCACAGCGGCGGCATTTTTGCGGCGTTGTCCCCAACCACCGCAGAACTGGTTGTCGAAGGTATGCAGGCAGCGAAAACCGCCGGCGCTGTGGTCTCTTTCGACCTCAATTACCGCGAGAAACTCTGGAACATTTCCGGCGGCGCGAAGCGCGCGAGTGAGGCCCTAGGCCGCATCGTGAAACACGTCGATGTCCTTGTAGGTAACGAAGAGGACCTGCAGAAGGGCTTGGGGATTCCGGGCCCGGAGGTGGGTGCCGATTCCAAGCTTGATCCGGGATCGTTTCTGGGAATGATTGATCGCACGCTCGAGAAATATCCGCAGATCAAAGTTGTGGCGACTACACTGCGTGAAACTCACTCGACCAACCGGCACAGTTGGAGCGCAGTAGCTTGGGCCCATGGCGGAACCTATACCGCCCCTGTACGCCAGCTCGACGTTTTCGATCGCGTCGGTGGCGGTGACGGCTTCGCATCCGGTTTCTTTTACGGCTTGCTGGCGGGCGAGACGCTCGAAGAATCCGTTCGACTGGGCTGGGCGCATGGCGCGCTCCTGACCACGTTCCCGGGCGATACCACTATGGCCACGCTCGAGCAGGTACGAGCCTTTGCCACAGGCGGCTCAGCGCGCATCCAGCGCTAGTTCCATCGAACTGCAACCGCTCTGTTATGCGTCTCCGTTCCGAATCGTTCCCTAGCTATAATGCTTGCTGAAATGGATTCCTCGGCCCATAACGTCGCGATTCTTTATTGGCAGAACCCAACTGCCCACGAAATCAATGCGGAGCGAATCGCGAGGTTCTTGGGAGCGGACGTATCTCTCACTCCCGTGGATGGGGCTCGTCATGCAAAGTCGATTGGACAGCTTCTACCCTCCTCTGCCGCCGTGGTCGTCCACATCAATACGATCGTCCAGATGGCTGGTGCCCTCGATACGGGAATCGAGGGGATACTCGAACTCATCAATTTGTCGCATTTTATTTTCATTTATGGCTTCGGAAACACCGAGCGGCATACCTCGATAATTCGGAACTTGTCTTTTGGGGGCCTGCTGGGAATGGAGCAGGCACCGACGACTGATACGTCGTTCTGGGTTGCCAAAGATCATCGAGAGTGGTGTCGCCAGTTCTCCGGGTTATCCATCCGTGGAGTGGACCCTGCAAGGGATGCTTGTTTTGTCGAGGGTGAGCCACATCGGGGACAGAGCGTTCTGGTTCGAACAGCCGATCGACCATTCTTCGTGTCCGTCAATCACGGCAGATCAGAGCTATTTTTTTCCGCCTGTAAAGAGGTGGCCAATCTAGACGAGCGTGTTCTTGATCATGGAAGGCTTCTCCCTTGGTTTTCGAGGCTGGTTCCATTGATGATCTTTCTCAGGAGGGCCCTAGGAAGCCGCATCTGGCACAGTGATTGTCCTCAAGCCTGTTTCATCATCGACGATCCGTTGTTGAGGCCAAGGTATGGGTTTCTTGGATATCAGCGTCTTCTCACGGCCATGGGGCAACAGAAAGTTTCGGTGAGTATTGCGTTCATACCCTGGAACTATCGGAGGTCATCCGCGCAAATTGCGGACATGTTTTCGACGGCGCCCTCATCTCTCTCTCTCTGCATTCACGGGTGCGACCACACCGCGGCGGAATTCGCTGCAATAGATTCAGGGTTGCTTCGCGGCAAAGCACGCCTGGCGCTAGACAGGATGCAGCGGCACTTCCAGCTTTCAGGGGTTCCGTTCGACGACGTCATGGTTTTTCCTCAAGGCTTGTTTTCATCACAAGCTCTAGAAGCTCTGGAGGCCTGCGGCTATCTTGCCGCCGTCAACACAGATCCCTCCCCATCGGACAAGCCGCAGGCGTTGACGCTCGGCGACTTGATCGATGTTGCTGTCACAAGGTTTCGAGGAGCTCCTTTGTTTGGGCGTCATTACCCAAGAGACCCAGCTGAATTCGCCTTTGATCTCTTCCTGGGAAAGCCTGCGCTAGCTGTAGAGCATCACGGCTATTTTCGGAACGGTTATGCGGATTTGATCAAATTCGTGCAGCAACTCAATGACCTGGACGGGGAACTTGAATGGCATAACTTGGCCACCATATGTTCACTGGCGTGCAGCAAAAAGGTTGCGCCGACCGGCGTTATTCATGTTCGGTTCTATACCCATCGTTTTCGCCTGACCAATAGCGGAACTCAGTCCGAAACATATGTTCTATATCGGCAATGGAAATCTGAAGATCCACTGCCTCGCGTTACGTTGAATGGACTCGAAGGGATGCTGGAACGGACGGATGGTGGCCTCACTATTGCTCTATCGTTGGACCCCGGACAGACAGCCGACATCCGAATCGTCTCTGAGCGTTCAGCGCATCCCAGCACCAACTCCTGGAAGCCGACGAAAAAGCACAATGTCCGCGTATTTGCTCGACGCATCCTCTGTGAATTTCGCGATGATTATCTCGCGACAAACATGCTAATGAGCAAACTGCTTTCGGAAGTGCACAAGCTACGAGCATGGAAAAGACGCGCTCAGCCCGACTTCTCCGGCTCTGTGAATTGAAGGCCGGGAGTCAATTTATCAAGGAGCAGTATCGATGATTGATTTCGTCTTTACCATCGACTACGAGATTTATGGCAATGGAGCCGGGGCGCTGGACGAATTGGTTTATGAGCCAGCGCGTCGGCTCAAGCAATTGTTTCAAGACTACCAAGCTCGGTTCGTTACATTCGTTGAAATCGCGGAGTTCGATAAAATTGAGGCGTACGGCACAGATTCCGCCATTGATCTCGTTAAACAACAGATAATGGAATTCCATCGGGATGGTTTTGAGATCGGGCTGCACTTGCATCCTCAGTGGTCGAACGCACGCTATGAAAATGGAATGTGGTCCCTCGACCAGAGCGAATACAATCTCTGCACGTTGGCGAAAGCAAGAATCACTGAGATCGTGGATGCATCACTTACCTACTTGCGGCATGTAGTCGATGAGCCCCAATTTACACCGCTGTCGTTCCGTGGAGGGAACTGGTTGTTCCAGCCAACTCAAACCGCTGCAAGCGTCCTCAATGAAAGAGGCATCAAGATAGACTCTTCTGTCTTCAAGGGCGGTTTACAGCGCAACTATAGCTTGGATTATCGACGCGCTGTAAAGAATGGGTATTATTGGCCATTCAGCAGCGACGTAAACGAGCCGGACCCTAAAGGCACCTGGTTTGAAGTCCCGATTTACACGGACATGGTCCCTCCATGGAGGATGGCGACTTCTAAGCGTATGGCGTACGCCACTCAGTATGTCATTGCGGGTCGAAGCGCCAAGCAAAAGTTAACGAGTGCCTTCGACTATCTGCGGTTTCGTTACCCGCTCAAACTTGACTATTGCCGCATGACGCTGACTGAAATGACTTCGATGGTCGACAGAATTATTCAAGAGGATCAAAGGGAACCTGAGTCGTACAAACCCATTGTGGCCATAGGACATACAAAGGACCTGACCGACTTTTCATCCGTTGATTCGTTCCTTGCATATTTGCGCACAAAGAAGATCGAAATACATACATTCGAGGCGGTTTACCCCAAGATCTTACAGATGAAGGCGCAGGCCGATTGTGTTGGCAGTTCTTATGGAGAATCCAAAGTGGCGCGTCATTCAAGTATGGTTGCGCCAGGAGAATCTGGAAAGGCAAAGGCGGCAAACCTAAAATATGTTCTGATTACGCCAGCGCGGAACGAAGCTGCTTTCATCGAGAAGACCATCCAGTCGGTAGTTGCTCAAACGAATCTTCCCCTCAAGTGGGTCATCGTCAGCGACGGTTCTACCGACGACACGGATGAGATCGTGAAGAGATATGCGGCTGAACACCCCTGGATCGAACTAATTCGCATGCCCGAGCGTCGTGAACGGCATTTCGCCGGGAAAATTCATGCCTTCAATGCCGGTTACGCGAGAGTGGCGGATTTGGACTATGACGTAGTTGGCAATCTTGATGGCGACACTTCATTCGACGAGGACTATTTTGATTTCCTCCTGAAAAAGTTTGTCGACAATCCCCGATTGGGAGTCGCGGGAACGCCTTTCCGGGAGGAATCGTTTCAGTACGATTTCAGCTTTACAAGCATCGAGCATGTTTCTGGAGCCTGCCAGTTGTTTCGGCGGGAATGCTTCGAAGACGTCGGCGGCTACCTGCCGATCAAAACAGGAGGGGTTGATTTAGTCGCCGTGATCACAGCTCGAATGAAGGGTTGGCAGACGAGATCATTTCTTGAAAAGCCCTACTTTCATCACCGCAAGATCAGTTCTGCAAAGCATGGCGCACTGGGCATTGCTTACAACGCAGGACGAACTGACTACACTCATGGAAGCAGTCCAGTGTGGCAGTTTTTTCGATGCATATATCAGATGTCGCGCCCACCAATTGTAGTGGGTGGAGTCCTTTGTTTCGCCGGATTTTTCTGGGCTCTCGCAACTCGAGCGGAGAAAGTAGTGACACCTGATTTCGCTCGTTTCCGAAGAGTCGAGCAGATGCGCAGGCTGTCTGGATTGGTAAACAACGCATTGACCTTGCGGCACCCCTGATGCTGGATGCACTAGACGGAAGGCGATGGTGAATAAGCTGACAGCCATGCCGGTTGAGATAAATTGGAATCCAGGCCTGCCTATCTATGCCTCGGAAGCATTCCTACACTCCGAAGCCGACGAATTTGGATGGATTGGTGGCTCGGGTGATAAGTCGGACCTGCGTTGTGTTTTGCCGTACACCATCGTTCGAAAGGCCGGCTTTCGTATGGTTCGCTTTCGAACTGAGTCCATTCCGTTGGTTGACAGCCTTGATTTAGAAGATGAAAGGTCGTTTTTGAACAGCGTTGTTGAATATTTCCGTTCGACCGGCGCCGGGATGATTGTTCCCTCCGGGAATACCGCGATTTTTCGAACCTACCCCGATGGCGCCGTTGCCGCTCCCTATGGCACTGTCGTAATGGATCTCAGTCTGCCGGAGGAGGTTCTTCTGGGTGAAATACGAAAGACCTTCCGACAAAATATCCGCAAAGCAGTGACCGCCGGCGTGCAGATTAAGTGTGGTTTGGAATATCTTGATCTTTCTTATCAGCTGATTGCAGAAACTTTAAAAAGATCGGGAGTCGACTTCAAGGCATATGATGGCTTCAAGCGTAAGGTCTCAAGTTTCGGCGAGCACATAAGAATATTTGTAGCTGAACATGAGGGCGTCATCCAAGGATGCGTGGTGGCGCCTTTCAGCGACCACACCGCCTATAACTGCTATGCCGGCTCGCGTGTTGAACCGGTCTTGGGAGCTATGCACTTGCTTCACTGGGAAGCAATCAGGCAATTTCGCGCAATGGGCGTCAAGCGTTTCGATTTTCAGGGCGTACGGATTAACCCTGAGAAGGGATCAAAGCAAGCCGGCATCCTGCATTACAAGGAAGGATTCGGGGGGAGATTGGTTCAGGGATATCAGTGGAAATATTCACTTCGCCCGCTCAACTCGATTGCGTATTCCTTGGCAGTTCGGCTACTCCTCGGCGGTGATATTGTGGACCAGGAACAAAGTAAGTTCATTACCCAGTAAGTTCCTGAGCACCGAGAGTTCGCCATTGGCGAAGGTAGCGGCCAACTCGCTCGCTGCCGCGAATAGTATATGTTCCGCATCTAACGCAGATGAGCAACTACAAAACAAGTGACTCAATGAATCCATCAGAGGAGCTGATATCAACGCCGATTGGAGCGGCTTCCTTCTCTATCGAGGCTAGAACGAATCCTTCGAACAATGTGACTGCGTATGGCGATCTGGCGCGCCAGTCAGGGAAGGCACCTCAAACCGGTCATCTGATCATCAACGCCGACGATTGGGGTCAAGACCGAGAGACTACTGAGCGGATTTTTGATTGCGTCGCGCACAAGAGCGTCTCTTCGGTCAGCGCCATGGTTTTCATGGAGGATTCGGAACGTGCCGCAGCGATGGCCGGGGAGTCGAGTATTGACACCGGTCTCCATCTCAACTTTACGACGCCGTTTTCGGCCCGGCAATGTCAAGCGCAACTCAAGGAACATCAGCGCCAGATTCGCTCATATTTGCTGCGTCACCGTCTAGCGCTTGTCATGTTTCACCCAGGACTCGTTCGCTCGTTCAAGTACGTCGTCGCGGCTCAACTGGACGAGTTCAATCGACTGTACGGGAAGTATCCAAGCCGCCTCGACGGCCATCATCACATGCACCTCTGTGCTAACGTGCTGCTGGGGAAACTGCTACCGCCTGGAACCATTGTCCGGCGAAACTTCTCATTTCAACTTGGTGAGAAGAGCTTGACGAATCGGCTTTATCGCAAGGCCGTGGACCGCGGGCTGGCTCGACGACACCACCTCGTCGACTTTATGTTCTCGCTACAGCCGATTGAATCTCCGGGGCGCCTGGAACGGATTCGCTCCCTCGCACACCAGTTTGTCGTTGAGGTAGAGTCGCATCCTGCTAAAGCAGACGAATATCGGTTCCTCACAGGAGGCGAGGCTGAACGCTGGACGGAGGATGTTCCGATTGCGGCAAGTTTCTTCGTGCCCCCCCGAGGCCGTGTGGTCTCACTAGGAGAGCAGCCATGATGGAGATCTTTAAAAAGAAGATCACCAAAGCCCAGAGCCGGGACACGGGGATGGCGATGGTGCTGCTGCTGCTGATCTTGTTTATTTCTCGGAAGCGTGAATGGTTCCTCTATGGAGCCATAGGATTGCAGGTCCTGAACATGATTGTGCCGCAGATCTTCCGGCCAGTGGCGATGGTCTGGCTGGCGTTTTCAGAACTGCTGGGGACCGTGAGCTCGAAGATTCTGCTCTCGATTGTGTTCTTCGGCGTGGTGACTCCGGTTGGCATCCTGCGCCGGCTGTTTGGGAAAGATTCCTTGAAGCTGCAGGAATTCAAGGCCAGTGAAGAATCGGTCCTAGTGGTGAGGAACCATAAATATTCCGCTGCGGATTTAGAGAGGCCCTTTTAAGGAGGAGAAGCAATTATGGATTTTCTAAAGGACCTGTGGGGATTTTTGAATCAGCGGAAGAAGTTCTGGCTGTTGCCGCTGATCGTAATCATTCTGGCATTTGGCGCCTTGATGGTGTTCGCCAGCGGGTCGGCGATCGCGCCGTTCATCTATACATTATTCTAGCGGCTCAGTGAACGCAGAAACAATGACCAAGACAGGGAAGAGCGGTCTGAAACAGGCCGTCCTCGGAATATCCGCTTACTATCACGATAGTGCTGCGGCGATCCTCGTCGACGGGCAGATTGTGGCTGCGGCACAGGAGGAGCGGTTCACCAGGAAAAAACACGATTCATCCTTTCCGATCAATGCCTGCCGGTACGTTTTGGAGGAAGCGGGCCTGGGATACAAGGACCTGACTGCGATATCGTTTTACGACAAGCCATTCCTCAAATTCGAGCGCTTGCTGGAGACCTATCATGCATTTGCGCCGGGCGGCCTGGTGAGCTTCCTGTCGGCGATGCCGGTGTGGATCAAGGAAAAGGTCTTCATGCGGCGGTTGCTGAAGGAACATCTGGCGGAGTTCGGCGAAGGCAAAGTGCCCTTGTACTTCCCGGAGCACCATCTGTCTCATGCGGCGAGCGCTTTTTATCCCTCACCATTTGAAGATGCGGCAATCCTGACAGTGGACGGTGTCGGAGAATGGGCCACGACGACTATCGGGCATGGCCGCGGGAAAGATATCGAGATTCTACGAGAACTGCAGTTTCCTCACTCGGTAGGGTTGCTTTACTCCGCGTTCACTTACTACACCGGATTTGCAGTTAACAGCGGAGAATACAAGCTCATGGGATTGGCCCCTTACGGGAATCCCACTTCAAAGCCGACCGAGGAATTCAAAGAAAAGATTCGAACGGAGATCGTCGATATTCGCAGGGATGGCTCCATCGTCCTGAACATGGACTACTTCGACTATGCCACCGGGCTGAAAATGGTGGCCGAAGAAAAGTGGGAGCGTCTGTTTGGGGTGCCGCGGCGAAAATCGGAGTCCGATATTTCGCAAGCGTACATGGATATGGCGCTGGCGATTCAACAGGTGACGGAGGAGATTGTCCTTCGACTTGCCTGCACAGCCCGGCAACTGACGGGCAGCAAGTACCTGGTGATGGCGGGTGGCGTGGCGCTCAACTGCGTTGCAAACGGAAAGCTCTTGAGAGCCGGAACTTTCGAAGATATCTGGATTCAACCGGCGGCAGGTGACGCTGGTGGCGCCGTAGGCGCAGCATACGCGGTCTGGTACATCCACGAAGGTAACGAGCGACACGTGAACGGGCGCCGAGATACAACCAGGGGTTCGTATCTGGGGCCGGAATTCTCCAACAAAGAGATTCGTCGCGCGCTCCAAAAGTATGGCGCCAACGCACGCTATTACGAGGACTTCGGAAAACTTGCTTCCGATGTTGCTGCCAAGCTATCGGAAGGGAATGTGGTCGGCTGGTTTCAAGGGCGCATGGAATTCGGTCCGCGCGCGCTGGGAGGCCGCAGCATTCTGGGGGATGCCCGGAACCCTGAGATGCAGAAGAAGCTGAACTTGAAGATCAAATACCGAGAGGGATTCCGGCCATTCGCGCCTTCGGTACTGGAGGAGGACATCGCCGAATATTTCGACCTGGACCGCGAATCCCCATACATGCTGCTGGTCGCGCCCATTCGTGAGGACAAGAAGATTCCGCTACCTGAGGGATATCATGAGCGGCCTTTGTATGAGCGACTGTATTTTCTCCGGTCGGATCTGCCGGCCATCACGCACATTGACTACTCGGCGCGCATCCAGAGCGTAAGCCGCGAGACAAACCCGCGCTATTGGGAACTGATCAACGAATTCAAAAACCTGACGGGCTACGGCATCATCGTGAACACCAGTTTTAATGTTCGCGGTGAGCCGATTGTCTGCACTCCCGACGATGCCTATCGGTGTTTCATGAGGACCGAAATGGATTTTCTAGTCGTGGGGAACTACGTCCTCGACAAGAAGGACCAGCCGGCCTTGTCCGAAACAGGCGATTGGCGCGCCCAGTTCAAGCTGGATTGATCGACTACCTGCCGTGACTCTCAAGAAGATTCTGTTGAGCGGTGCCATCGTGTCGCTTTCGATCGGACTCGCCCTGCTGGTGTGCGAGTTCATGGCGCGGCTTGTTCTGAATCCTTCCGATTTCCTTTCCCTCGACATGGTTCCGGACAAAGTGCTTGGGGCCGTCCCCTCGCCCAGCGCGATGGCTGGGTTTGACAAATGGGGTTACCGTAACCGTGAAGTGCCCGAGTCGATCGACATCGTAGCCATTGGCGATTCGCACACCTATGGTCATGCGGCGAGAATGCAGGATTCTTGGCCGTACGTGCTCGGGCGTTTGACTGGGCGGCGCGTCTACAATATGGGTATGGGAGGATATGGGCCAAATCAGTACTACTATCTTTTGAAAACCAAAGCGCTGAACCTGAAACCTCGGATGATCATTTGTGGGCTTTACTTGGGGGACGATTTCGAAAACGCCTTCACTATCACCTACGGCCTCGATTATTGGTCCTATTTGAGACAATTTCCAGCCGAGAAAGTCAGCTTCGATATCTGGGTCATGCCGCCTACTCCCCCAAGCCTGCAACGGGATGCCAGAGCCTGGCTATCGCGACACAGTATGGTTTACCAAATCCTGTTTCACGCGTCTTTCTTGGGGCGGCTGCAAGGCCAAGTCCAGATCCAAGACGCCCCTCGATTCGACCATTCAGTCACATCGCTGATTATCCCCGACCAGAATATACTAGAAGCTTTCCGCCCAATAGGCATGCTAACCAGGATTGACCAGCAGAGCCCCAACGTCCGCGAGGGCATGCGTATTACTTTCGAACTGTTGAAAGACATGAATGAGCTGTGCCGGCAGAATAATGTTCAGTTCATCGTGGTGGTCATTCCGGCCAAGGAAATGGTCTTTGCAAACTATTTCCAAAGCAATCCGAATCTTCCGCTCCATGAAGTTGTGATCCAGCTAGTAGCCAACGAGCGTTTGGCCCTAGAGAAGACATTCCAGTCCCTCAAGGATTTGGACATTTTGTACGTAGATGCGCTGCCTGGATTGACAGCGGCTGCACAAAATGAACTCTATGCCCGCACTGCCAATGACATGCACCCGAATAAGAACGGGTATCGAGTTATCGCTGAGACGGTTGCCCAGCGTTTGAAGCAACTCGATTCTAGTAGACAACCAACCACACGAGCCCAGTGATTCGAGCGGCAAGGAATCTATGGGCCGTCCCTCCTCAGTCTATTTCGTCTCGCGCCACCATATGTCACAGACCATCATCGTCGTAGGTTTCGCAGAAGCTATGGCTGCTCCGGAAGTGGTCTGGAGCCTTGTGGATGGAGGTTTCCGCGTTGTTGCCTTTGCGCGGCGAGGGCGAGCGTCAGCCTTACGGCATAGTCGTTATGTTGAATGCCACGAGATCTGCCCGCCGGAAGTAGATCTGCAAGCCTCTCTTTCCGACCTGCAGTCCCTCTTGGCTTCTATGGATGGCATGGAGGATGACCCTCAACGGATACTCTTCCCACTGGATGACAAAGCCGTATGGATCAGCAGCAGAGTGAACCTTGCCAAACACTGGCTCCTGGCGGGACCAACTGGTGCCAATGCTGATTTGGCTTTGAACAAGTGCCTGCAAATCCAAAGGGCACAAGATGCAGGGTTTGACGTTCCCAAGACCCTGTTAGCTCGAAGCGCAAACGAAGTGCGTGCATTCAGCGCCAGCGAATCATTTCCGATTATTCTGAAACCTGCGGAGTGTGTTCCGGTACGAGAAGGTCGTCTTCAGGATTGCCGTAAATGGATATGCGCAAATCCCGGTGAACTGGAACATGCGATGCTTGAGTGGGGAGAGCGTGTTCCATTGCTGGTGCAGCCATTCATTGTGGGAACGGGGGAAGGCGTCTTCGGTCTCGCGGCACCCGAGGGGGTCCGAGCCTGGAGCGGTCACCGGAGATTAAGGATGATGAATCCCCAAGGCTCGGGATCGAGTGCCTGCACCTCACAACTGGTGTCTGAGGATCTGAAGACCAAGGCCGAAGCGTTCATCAGGATGAGCGGGTGGCGGGGCGGATTCATGATCGAACTCTTGCGTGATTCTATGGGGAAAGCCTGGTTCGTCGAGATGAACGGCAGACCTTGGGGGAGCATGGCGCTTTCTCGCGGCCAGGGCCTGGAGTACCCCGCGTGGCAAGTGAGACTTGCAATGGATGAAAAGTCGCCAGTTGGCATGGCGCCAGCCGTCAGCCCCGGTTTGGTCTGCAGACATGTGGGTCGCGAGTTCATGCATCTCTTGTTCGTACTGCGGGGCGGCAGGTCGAAAGCGCTCAGCGAATGGCCATCGTTTTGGAAAACGATGGGAGAGGTCGTGCATATTCACGATGGGGATGCTTATTATAACTGGCGGCCCGATGATCCGAAGGTCTTCTTCGCTGATGTCTACTACACCATTTACGGCAACTTGTTCAAGGCGAGGAACTGAAACTCCATGGAACACCTTGCCGCTTGCCACGTGCACTCCAAGTGGTCGTATGACGGGAGTTGGTCGCTCGAAGCGTTGAGCGCCAAGTTCAGTCGGCGTGGCTGCAGGGTCTTGATGATGACCGAGCACGACCACGGATTCACAGCGGGACGATTAGATCAATATCGGGCTGCATGTGCTCAAGCGAGTTCCGAGAAGATCCTCGTTATGCCTGGCATTGAGTACAGCGACGGGGCCAACCGCGTGCATGTTCTCGTGTGGGGACCAGTCCCTTTTCTGGGGGAGGGCTTGCCTACTAGCGAGATGTTAAATGCAGTTCACGCTGCCGGCGGCTTGGCTGTGCTTGCGCATCCATCCAGGCGAGACGCGTGGAGGTCTTTCGATCCGTGCTGGACCAACCTTCTCTTGGGAATTGAAACTTGGAATCGAAAGTATGACGGTTGGGCTCCAAGCCAGACAGCGCCAGCGCTGATGCACACGGCTGGTGCGATCCCATTTGTAGGGCTGGATTTCCACACCCAACGTCAGTCTTTTCCATTGGTCATGGCGCTGGACATGGATGAAATTGTTACCGAGGAGACCGTGCTCGATTGCTTGAGTTCGCGGCGCTGTCACCCGCGCGCGTTCGGGCTCCCGCTCAGCGAGAGCATGATTGGCAAGGTTTTGCCAGTGCTTGGTATGGCCGAGCGAAGCCGGCGAATGCTGGCTTCAATCGTCAAGTCTTCAAGGGTATTTGCACGCTCGTAAAACCCCTGCATGGAGAAGCGCTGCGCTCGGTAGAATCCCGATTAGTGCCCGGATGACCGTGCAGGCGCTCTGGAAGGGTCTTTTCTTAGTTGGAACAACGTCGATGATGCGTTCTTATCTTAGCCTTTATCTGTTTGTTGCCGCTATCTACTTGCTGTCGGCTTCCGGACGCATCGGCCTTTCTGACGGTTTTTCGATGTTCAATGTGGCCCAATCGGTCGTGAGAGAAGGATCTTTGAGCGCAGAACCGTGCGACCCACAATCCGCCGCCCATCCGAATCATTGCGTTCCTGGCGTTGATGGACGGTACTATGCGGGATTCGGGCTGGTTCCGTCGTTGCTGGCCGTGCCAGCAGTACTTTGCGGAGGACGGATTGCGACGCTTGCCCACGTAAGCGCCTCGGACGTCTCGAAGGTAACGGTGTCCGTTTTTACTGCATTGGTTTCCCCTCTGGCGTGTGTAGTCTTGGCGATGTGGATCGTCAGGCTCGGATACGGCCGCCGCACGGCGATGTTAGGTGCAGGCATCCTCGCCTTCGCATCTCCATTTTGGCACTTCGGCGTGAAAGGGTTTTATTCCGAACCATATACCACTCTGGCTTTACTGCTGGCTGCGTACCTAATGTCTAGCCTGGAGCTTCCGTTCGCTGCCGGCCTCTCCGGACTCGCCTTCGGAGCAGCCTGTGGCTGCCGAGTTAACGCCATAATACTCTTCCCGGCATTCATCTTGTCATTGGCCTTTCATGCTCGTGTGCGCAAATTGACTTTGGCGCAATTCCTTCGGGATGCAGGACTTTTCACGGCTTCATTTTCCATTTTCGCCTTCTTGATCGGCTTGGCAAACTACACACGCTTCGGAAGTCCGCTGAAAACCGGCTATCATCTAGCGTATCCTTCAGCCTCCCTGTTGTTTTCCACCCCCTTGTTCCAAGGAGCGTCCGAACTCCTATTTAACGGCGAGGTTGGATTATTGATTTTTGCGCCTTGGTTCTTGGTGGCCTTGATCTGCTATCCTTCGTTTGTGCGCGCACATCTACCAGAGTCAGTGTTGTGCGGGACACTCTTTCTGTTCAATTTTATTTTCTTTGCGAAGTATGACTCTTGGCATGCCGGCTGGGTCGCAGGCCCGCGCTTCCTCACACCCACCCTGCCGTTCTTGGTTTTGGCGATGGTCCCTTGCATCGAAAGATTCCAGCGCCGAGGTTCGGCTGAACAGGGGCAGCGAGGTTGGGCAGTATTACGCACGGTGATGATGGTCTTAGTGATTGCCGGGGCCCTAATTCAATCCTTTGGCGTCCTGTATCCGGAAGAACGCTATTACACTTTAATGGGCTGTTACGGCCCCCCCCGACTGATGGCGTTTTACGGGGACGCCCGACCGATGGCGTTTTGCGGGGAGACCCCAGTCAGACCTTGGTGGACTGGTTCGATCCCACTTGCGTCAATCGATTTCTTGGCGCGCGCAGAAACGCCGAATCCGCGATCGACCAGACCAGTGGATTACGATCAGGTGACCGTCGGTCGTCAAGAAACCCAAACCAGTGCGGCCATGAGTGCAGCAAAGACAGAAGAGGATTTTCTCCGGTCGAGTCCGAATTTCGAAAACCTGATTTCACCTAACCTGATGCTTTTCAAATTGAAGCTGCTGGGAGTACCGGCCTCGGCCGTTTACGGTTATGGCGTTTCTGTCGTTTTTGTGGGTTTGATAGGCCTAATGAACCTCAAGCGATACGCCACACCTGATCAGGAGTGAGGTTGTCACTCCGAGAAGTATGTGTCATGAGTGAATGTCTTTCCGTCGTGGTTCCCGCCTACAATGAGGCGGGCACGCTGGTAGCTGTCATACAAAAACTGCTGGCGGTCCCCCACCTGCTCGAAGTGGTGATCGTTGATGATTGCTCTAACGACTGGACTGGTGACATGGCCGAGGAGCTGGCTCACTCGCATCCGAAGGTCAAAGTCCTTCACCACTCGACGAACCGTGGCAAGACGGAGGCGCTAAAAACGGGCTTCACGAGCACCAGAGGCGACATCGTGATCGTGCAGGATGCCGACCTAGAATACGACCCATCGGAAATCGTTAATGTGATCAAGCCCATTCTTTCTGGTGAGGCCGATGTCGTTTATGGGTCGCGTTTCTTGGTGCGCAAGGAGACACGCGTATTGTACTTCTACCACTACTTAGCCAACAAAGCGTTGACCTTTTTTTCGAACCTCTTCACCAATGTGAATTTAACCGATGTGGAAACTGGATATAAGGCTTTCCGTGGGGACATCATCCGTCACATGAAAATCACGAGTAGCGGTTTCGGTTTTGAGATAGAGGCTACCGCCAAGGTGGCGAAGTTGAAGTGTCGCATCTATGAGGTACCCATTTCTTATCATGGCCGGACTTATGAAGAAGGGAAGAAAATCTCCGTCAAGGATGGCATTGTAGCTTTTTGGTATGTCATCAAGTTCAATATGTTCTGTAGTCTGAAGAATTCATATCGGTTTTTGCCTGCGACTGCAGCGCCGGCAATTCGCCGCGTGTGAACCGGTGGAATCGGCACTCTCTCACAAGCTCTGCCGCAAGGTGCGCTGCCCGGCGCACGGTTCAGCAAGGCTTGGGGTTGGGAGTTCGAATGCGCGTCGTGACAAGGTTTCACGGTAACTGGCGCCCATGCCATCGATTCCTCGCGTCTCATACATGCCTGACAGGCCCACGATTAGCGTGCCAGCCACTCACATCTCGGTATGCATATGCACTTTCAAGAGGGCAGAGCTCTTGAAGGCGCTGCTGGAACGATTGGAGAATCAGAGGACAGACGGACAGTTTGCCTATTCCGTGGTCGTCGCCGATAATGACTTTATGCGATCTGCCGAACCAGTGGTGGCCGCGTTTTCCTCCACTAACCAAATGTCCGTGACCTACTGCATTGAACCAGAACAGAATATTGCCCTTGCGCGTAATAAGGCTTTACAAAACGCCGAGGGCAACTACATCGCTTTCATTGATGATGACGAATTTCCGGCAAACGATTGGCTTTTGAATCTATTCAACACACGTGTCTCGTATGATGTGGATGGGGTTTTTGGGCCAGTGAAGCCGCATTTCGAGATCGACCCACCTGATTGGGTCAAGAAGGGCGAATTCTTCGAGCGGCCCACTCACGCTACTGGATACAGAATGAATTGGAACGAAGCCCGTACCGGCAACGTGCTCTTCAACCGCAACATCCTGACGGACGTCAACACTGCGTTCCGATCGGAATTTGACACTGCTGGAGAAGACGTAGACTTCTTCCGACGAATGATGGGGCAGGGGCGTAAATTTGTTTGGTGTAACGAAGCAGTCGTCTTTGAGGTGGTTCCTTCCTCGCGCTGCAACCGAAGGTATCTACTGAAACGAGCCCTCCTGCGCGGCAGCAATTTCCCAAAACACCCCACGCATCGGCTAAAGAACGCAACGAAATCGTTGGTTGCCGTGCCTTGTTACCTGCTGGCCCTCCCAGTTCTTGCCATGCTCGGGCAGCATGTGTTTCTTAAGTATTTAATCAAGCTATTTGACCATGCCAGCCGTCTCCTCGCGTATCTTGGATTAAGATTAGTGACGCAACGAGAAACATGAAGGACAACCCGAACAGAACCCTTCTCCTCTGCCCCAGGACAAGCGCAGGAATTTCGCCACGAAAACTATGACCACCACAGACCAACGAACTGAGAGCCGCAGGATTTGTGGAGAACACTTGGAGGCACCTCATACTGTGGAAGGTACCAAGTTCTGCCCCATCGAGATCAGTGTCAAGGGTAAGTGGATTTCTGTACCGACATTGAAGTTGGGCAACAGGGCGATAATTACTAGAGGAAAGACGCTCAAGATGGCGCTGATTCATGATGAAGCTTGGATGGAAATGGAACTCGAAGATCCGGACGGCTGCGTGAGGGAGTTGAAAGCGCAAGGCTCGGACGGTTTGCGAGCCGACATCTTCACGTTCGCCCAAAAAGTTCCCGGAGCGGCCCCCAAGTTCGACTACCTGTTCGAGTGGGACAGCATAGCTGCGGCCGACACGACCAGTTTTAAGCAGTGGTGGGAGAGTTTGCCTCAGGAAAGCCGTAAGAACGTGAGACGGTCACAAAAGCGTGGCGTGACAATCTCAGTGCGATGCTTCGATGATGAGCTTGTTAGAGGGATTGCGGGTGTCCACAATGAGTCGACCCTGCGGCAAGGCGAGCCAAACGCTTATTACGGTAAGACGCTTGAGCAAATCAAGAAGGATCACTCCGCATTTGTGAATCGGAGCGATTTTATTTGTGCGTATCTGGGGACCGAGCTGATAGGTTTTCTTAAGCTGGTGCACAGGGGAGACGTTGCGTCCATCTTAAACTTGGCCACTAAAGCTAGCCAGTATGACAAAAGGCCCGCCAATGCGTTGATAGCGAAGGCCGTGGAGCTCTGCGAAGCTAGAAAGGTGCGCTACCTTACGTATGGGATGTTCAATTATGGAAATAAACGTGACAATCCTTTGCGTGAGTTTAAGAGTCGAAATGGATTCGAAGAGGTTTTGACGCCTAGATTTTACATCCCGTTGACGACTTGGGGGAAGCTCTGCATGAAATTGAAGCTCCATCGCGGCCTTCTCGGAATCCTGCCGCACAGCGTAATCATGATGGGCATTAAGGCGCGCACAAGTTGGTACAATCTGAAGCACTAATTAAGCCGGTGTAGCTCAATGTCAGAGCGGCCGAATCGTACTCGGCAGATGGAGCGTTCAATTCCTCCCGCCGGCTCCAACTCCTAGTTGAAATGAACAGATGAACCACTTGCTGGCCGTCGCGGAAGACCCTTCGACCATAAGACTGATGCTTAATCCAACCCCCCAAGTGCTTCCGGTCTAGGTCGTACAAACATGCCTGGAATCGTGGGTCTTATCACAAAAATGCCGCGCCATTGGGCGGAGCCGCAGTTGCTGCGGATGGTTGAGCTGCTCCGCCATGAGCCCGCCTACGTGTCGGGGACGTGGGTCGATGAGGCTATGGGCGTATACGTAGGATGGATTGCGCGCAAAGACTCCTTTTCTGACGGAATGCCACTCCGCAACGAACGTGGCGATGCGGTGCTGGTATTTTCCGGTGAGGAGTACCCCGAACCGGGGACCGTTCAGCACCTCAAGGAGCAAGGGCATGAGTTGACAACAAAAGGACCCTCCTATCTCATCCACCTCGCTGAGGGGGACCCCGAGTTTCCGAAGGGCTTGAATGGGAGATTTCATGGGCTCTTAATAGACCGGACGAGTGGGATCACGATTCTCTTCAACGACCGGTTTGGGTTGCATCGAATCTACTATCACCAATCAAGGGAAGCGTTTTACTTTGCGGCAGAAGCGAAGGCCATTCTGGCGGTCCGCCCCGAACTCCGGACGCCAGATCCACGGGGTTTGGGGGAATTGGTCTCTTGCGGCTGTGTGTTGGAGAATCGAACGCTCTTCAACGGAATCCATGTGCTGCCACCGGTTTCGGCATGGGTGTTTCGGAATGCCTCCTTGGCGCAGAAGCGCACATACTTCCAACCGCAGGACTGGGAGAACCAGCCTCCTCTCGAGCCGGAAGCTTACTACCAAGAACTTCGTGCGACCTTCTCGCGAAACCTCCCACGTTACTTCAATGGGCAAGAACGGATCGGGATGTCTTTGACCGGGGGATTGGACACGCGGATGATCATGGCCTGGCAGAAGTCGCCCCCGAGATCTCTTCCCTGTTATTCGTTCGGGGGCCCGATGCGTGAATGCCAAGACGTGCTACTAGCGCGAAAGGTGGCCCAGGCGTGTGACCAACCTTTTGAGGTGATTCCGGTGGGAAACGAGTTTCTCTCCCGCTTTCCTTACTATGCGGAGCGAACACTTTACCTTACCGACGGATGTGTTTACGTCAACCGTTCTTCTGATCTCTTCGTGAATGAGCGTGCCGCTCAGATTGCTCCTGTCAGGATGACGGGCAACTATGGGAGCGAGATACTTCGCCGTTTGCGAGCATTCAAAGCCGGGGAACCGGCCGCAGGTTTGTTTCAGCCGGAGTTTCTCTCCTTTGTCCAGCAGGCCCAGAGAACTTATTCCGAGCTGGTCCACGGGCACACCCTTTCGTTTATTGCCTTCCGGCAGACGCCCTGGCACCACTACGGCCTCCTGGCTTTAGAGGAAACCCAGCTTTCCGTGCGAACTCCGTACCTCGATAATGACCTGGTGCGAACGGCCTTCCGCGCACCGGATTCGGCCATTGCGAAGAGTGACGTTTTCGCGGGCGGCGACGATTGTGTCCGACTAATCGGCGATGGGAACGCTGCCCTCCGGCGAATTCGGACCGACCGTGGCTTTGGCGGAAAGTCAGGACCTCTGCACGCGGCAGTTTCCAGGGCTTGGCTCGAGTTTACGTTCAAAGCGGAATATGCATACGATTACGGAATGCCCCAATCGGTGGCCCGGGTTGATCATCTCTTCTCGGGTTTGCATCTGGAACGTCTCTTTCTCGGCAGGCACAAATTCAATCACTTTCGAATTTGGTATCGGGACGCCCTTTCTAAATACGTTCGGGAAATGCTGCTCGACTCTCGATCGTTATCCCGGCCGTACCTTGATCGCAGTGGGGTGGAAGCCATCGTGACTGGTCATCTCAAGGGAGACCGGAACTATACGACCGAGATCCACCAGTTGCTGACCCTGGAACTCATACATCGAATCTTTCTCGACACAAATTGAAACGCTCCGGCAATGGGCACGCTGTGTCGAGTTTACACTTACATCTCCAGCGGGTGTCCCAGTCCATCGAGCATTGCCTCTGGCCGGTAGAATTTAAGCAGAACGGAATTTGCAGTTGATTGGTTTCAGCATGCACTTCGAATTTCAGGAAAGGAGAGTTGTAGTTGTTATTTGATACGCCGGTCTACTTTGTGTTTCTAACGCTGGTCGTTCTGGTGTACTGGCGCTTGAATTGGCGCCGCCAGAATAGCCTGCTATTGGCCGCGAGCTATTTTTTCTACGGCTGGTGGGACTGGCGTTTCCTGCTTTTAATGATTGCGTCAACCACCATTGATTACATCATCGCCAAGAAGATTGAAGACGCACAGAATCCGGCCACTCGTAAGCTTCTCCTGATTGCTTCTCTGGTTGTGAATTTTTCGATTCTAGGATTCTTCAAGTACTTTAATTTCTTCCTCGATTCCACAGCTCACGCCCTCGATGTGCTAGGAGTGCACAACGTCCCTCGCGGCATGCTAGGGATTATTCTTCCCCCGGGGATCTCCTTCTACACTTTTCAAGAAGTGGCCTATATCGTGGATGTATACGCAGGGAAGATAAAGGCATCCAGAAACTTTGTCGACTACGGGCTTTTCATTAGCCTCTTCCCCCACTTGATCGCTGGTCCGATCCAGCGCCCTTCGCACTTGCTTCCACAAGTTCAGAAACCTCGTGTCTTCCAGGCTACAGCATTTCAGGATGGGTGCATGTTGATTTTGATGGGGCTCTTCCGCAAGTGCGTCATCGCCGATAATTGTGCGCATTTGGCCAATGCCGCATTCAGTGGCAAGCTCGGTAGCGATGGGTGGTCCGTTTTAATTGGAACCTATGCATTTGCTTGGCAGATTTATGGTGACTTTAGTGGGTATAGCGATTTGGCGAGAGGCAGCGCCCAGCTGCTCGGCTTTCACTTCATGGTAAATTTTCGCCAACCCTATTTGGCTGTTAGCCTGCAGGACTTCTGGCACCGGTGGCACATCAGCCTCAGCACTTGGCTGCGTGACTACCTCTACATTCCTTTGGGAGGAAATCGGCTAGGCGAGCGCAAGACATATCGCAACCTTCTTCTAACCATGCTCTTGGGTGGGTTATGGCACGGTGCGAACTGGACTTTTGTCATTTGGGGAGCGATTCAAGGCCTGGTCCTAAGCTTCGAAAAATTCTTCTTCGGACAGCACGAACAACATGTTGCACCACACAGTTGGACTAAATGGGTGCGATGGGTGATCACTTTCCAGATTGTGTGTTTTTCATGGATCTTCTTCAGAGCTGAGTCAATATCCGGTGCGTTGACGATGATCCACAACCTTGGACACTTTCAGTGGACTTCTGACTACACCGCCGCATGGATGTTTCTTGCGATTCTGGGAGGGTTGGGATTTGCGATGGACCTTCAACTGGAATCATCTGGAAGCGAATACCTGTTCCAGAAGAGTTCACCCGTTCTTCGCTACAGTACGGCGGTCGTTGCCATGACAATGTTAATTCTATTTTCCGCGAGCGACCGCCAAGCATTTATCTATTTCCAGTTTTGATGTCATGAAGAGGAGTTGCTGGATGAACCGGCTTACAATCGCTTTGTTGGGGACGGCACTGGCCCTGCTTTTGGCGGTGGAAGCCCTAACGATCTGTACATTTGACCGCACGAGCAGAGTACAACGGCGCGAGGTTGCACAGCGTCGTGCCCTGCTAGCTGTGAATGATACTAATGCGACTGAGCCTTCGCATATCGCGGTGCTTGGGAATTCACTGCTTCTCGATGGATTGAACGTTCAAATTCTGACTGAACAAACTGAGGAGGAAGCCATCCCGGTTCCTTACTTTGTTCTGGCGACTGATTATTACGATTGGTATTTTGGCCTGAAAAGGCTATTCGCCGAGGGCATGCGACCTCGCAATGTATTGCTGGGGCTCAGCCCAAACCAACTCGCATCTTCGCGCACCCGCGGAGAGTATTCGGCACAGTATCTTTTCCGTGGTCAAGATCTGATCGAAGTAATTCAAGAAACGCACATGGACGCAACGACTGCAAGTTCGTTCATCTTTGCCCACATCAGCAAGTTTTACAGCACCCGTCAGATAACTCGTAATTACATACTTGCAAGGTTGCTTCCTGATGTCGCGGGGTTGTTGCACGAAAAATTGGGCGCTTTCCGAGACCCCGCAATACCGGAAGCCACCCTCAATGCACTCGCAACAAACCGTTTGAAGTCATTGGATGAATTGTGTCGAGCGAATGGTGCTCATTTTATGTTGGTGGTCCCGCCGACTTACCAGAGTGGATCCGAAACGATTGCGCACGCTGGAAAAGAACTCGGTATTTCAGTGTTGATGCCAGTTTCAAATGGTGAATTCGATGAGAGCTTTTTTCAAAGCGATGGAATCCATTTGAACGAAAAAGGGGCCACCATTTTCACGAACAGGCTTGCAGATGGCCTGCGAACCGCGCTCTAGGTGCACCTGAATGAATAAGGCGGATAACTTGCACGGCCTTCGCCGCAGATTCTTGTATTGAACAGTTCCCCGACAAATTCCTTGTAGGACACAGAACGCCATTTGCGATTCAACGAACGCCTGACTCATAGCTAAACTGATGCATGAAACCGTCATATGGCGTAGTCGCTGAGAGATGATAAAAAATAGCAGAGTTGGACGCATTCCTGCCCTCGATTTTACAAAGGGAGCGCTGGTCTTGATCATGGTGCTGTACCACTGGATGAATTATTTCTACGGCCCTCACGACAACAGATATCTGAGGTTCTTGACGCCGTCTTTCATTTTTATCACTGGCTTCTTAATTTCGAACGTCTATTTTCGGAAGTATGGCATCTCAGACCCGCAACTTCCCAAACGACTCCTGCAGAGAGCCCTAAAAATACTAGGAGTTTTTGCCCTTCTAAACGTCACAAGGAGCCTTCTCATGCAAGGAGGCTTCCTAGGATCGGGATTGGACGCACCCTGGTCAAGCAGCAATCTCATCGATGCTTACCTCATGGGGACTGGCTCAGGCGATGGACAAGCAAAGGCGGTCGCCTTTTTTGTTCTGGTCCCTATCAGCTACGTCCTTGGACTGTCGGCATTGCTCGTGATCATATCCCGATTCTATCGGTATACGTTTTATGTCGCGTGCCTGTTGTGCTTATTGTGTGTCGCTGTCTTGGATTTCATGGGACTCCACACGTATCTGGAACTTCTGACGATTGGGCTGCTCGGAGTGATTGCCGGATATCTTCCAATGGAAAGAGTGAATGGTCTTGTTGGGCACCCCTATTTGCTTGCCGCAGCTTACCTGCTTTATTTAGGCGCTATAACCATTTGGAATGTGACCTATCCCCTTCAAATCATCGGAGTTTGTCTCAGCCTCATGATTATTTACCTCATGGGCCAAAGGAGTGGTGAATCCGGCAAGATTGGGGCGTGCATCATTCTGCTTGGTAAGTACTCTCTGTTCGGATATATCGCTCAGATTGCCATTCTTCAGTCACTTCACGTGGGACTCAACTACATCGACTCTGAAGTGGTGGTGCTCGGGCTATCATTCGTCCTGGCTTTTGCACTTACAATCATCAGCGTTGAATTGCTGGACCGGACGAGAGCACAGTCAAGTACTATCGATAGGATTTATAAAGCTGTGTTCGCGTAGTTCGCGAAACTTCACTGCCTGGAATGAATAAAAATCCTTCATCCGTGGCGCCCAAGGAAAGTCGTTAATGGTTCGGCTGATTGCCACTGCCATTTGCGGGCTAGTGATCTGGCAGCTTTTCAGGCTGGGTCGGGAAGAGGGAGTCCGGACATCGCGGGCGCTTTGGATTCCTACGCTGTGGCTGTTCATTGGCGCGACACGCAACCTGTCTGAGTGGCTTCATCTTTCCGGTTCGAGCGGAGCGCAGTATCAAGAAGGGAATTCTGTTGATCAGGTCGCGTTGTCGGCATTGCTGGTACTCGCCTTGATTGTGGTCGTCAGTCGCGGACAACGAGCATGGAACATCTTACAATCAAATTTCCCGATCCTGCTCTATTTTCTCTACTGTGGAATGAGTATCCTTTGGTCTGACTTTCCCGAAGTGGCAGGCAAGCGCTGGTTTAGAGCCACGGGAGATGTATTGATGGTCCTGGTGGTGCTCTCCGATCCCAACTGGGTCACTGCCGTGAGACGAGTTTTATCACGGATTGCCTTTGTGGTCATGCCTGTCTCCATTCTGTTCATTAGATATTTCCCAGATCTCGGCCGAACCTACAGTCGCGGGGGGGCAACTGGGTGGTCCGGTGTCGCAACCGGTAAGAACAGCCTCGGAATAATCTGCCTAGTTTTTGGACTCGCAGCCTTGTTTCGCTGTTTGCAAGTCAAGCGCGATGAGAAGGGTACTCGCAAGACTGGACCGTTAATCGCCTACGGCGCCACTCTCGCGATGGCCTTGTACCTGCTCGTGAAATGCCATTCTGCCACGTCTTACGCTTGCTTTTTTCTGGCGGGTGGCCCCATGGTGGTGAGCTATTTGTTTCGGTCCGCTCGCAAACCGGCGTTCGTGCACGTCATGGTATTCGCAATTCTAGGGCTCACGGTCTTCTCACTTTTCCTCAGCGCAAGCGGTGAGATGGTACAGGAGTTGGGTAGAGACTCGACGCTCACCGGCCGCACCGACATCTGGCGGTCGGCCTTCAGCCTGGTCCAGAACCCCCTATTCGGAACGGGCTTTGAGAGCTTCTGGATTGGGCCCCGGCTTGAGGAAATGAAAGATCTTATTCACCAGGGGGTAAACCAGGCACACAACGGTTATATTGAGGTCTATTTGAATTTGGGATGGGTAGGTATCGCACTGCTCGCCGCGCTTCTCATTGCGGCGTATGGGCGCGTGATTCGTGGTTTACGCATGATGACGCCGTTGGCCAGCCTAGGGCTCGCGTATTTCGTCGCCACGGCTGCATACAATTGCGCGGAGGCGGGCATTAAGATGATGTCACCTCTGTGGATTGCCCTCCTCCTACTAATCATGGTTCGGCCGGAGGCTCCCGTTCGAGGACATTTGCCCCCTAGCCTTCCTAACCCTGACCACGGTAAAGGTCTCGCAAGCTCCAAACCAGTGACTGCCGGAACGACGGCCATGATCCCCCACCGTGTTCGAGCGGATGCCAAAAGCAGAATCGTGTATGGGAACTCGAATTACTTATTGCCGAAAGCCACGGCCTTTGGGCGATTAAGGCAGGTGTTGGTAGCCGGCCCTTGCCAGGAGCCTCTTGAAACCGTTTGATTCGCGCGGCAATTTTCACCCGACTGTGAAGGAGGGCGAGGTAGCGAAACTCGCCGTCCGAGGCGCCGGAGTCACGATTTTTTCTGGCGGATTCGCCCTCGCTCTTCAGATCGTCGTCACAGTGATTCTGGCCCGGCTTCTGACGCCTGCCGATTTTGGGGTTGTAACTATGGTGACGACCTTCAGCTTGCTTCTCGTGAACTTTGGCTTGAATGGTTTCACCGAAGCGGTGATCCAACGGGAGGAAATCAACCAATTCCTAGTCAGCAATCTATTTTGGATCACCGCAGGAGTGGGCCTTGTTATTACGATCGGGTTCGGGGCAGCGGGATCTCTCCTGGCTCGGTTTTATCACGCACCGCTCGTTGCCCGGGTGGCCGTCGGGATATCCCCGACAATCTTCCTCACCAGCATATCGGTCCTGCATTTAGCTTTGCTCAAACGTGCCATGTGTTTTTTCGAGGTCTCTGTCAACGACATCATTTCGCGCATCGTATCGTCAGTGATTTCCATCTTTTTCGCATGGGCTGGTTGGGGATATTGGGCACTTGTGATCGGAGCTGTCACACAGCCACTTTTCCAGTCCTTCGGCGCTTGGTTACTGTGTCCGTGGATTCCCAGGCTCCCGCGGCGGGTGGAAGGCACTGCTCCCATGGTGCGATTCGCCATAAACGTTTATGGGCGTTTCACTCTTAACTACTTCTCCAGAAACACGGATAACCTCCTCGTTGGATGGCGATTTGGATCGAATGCACTTGGATTCTATAAGAAAGCCTATGACCTATTTGCCTTGTCCGCGGGTCAACTCACCGCGCCTCTCACGAACGTGGCTGTGGCAGCCCTGAGCCGCTTCGACCCGCACTCTAAAGAATATCGTCGGCACTTACTGAGCGCGCTTTCCATGACGGCTTTAGTGGGCATGGCGCTGTCCGCGGAGTTCACTCTCGTGGGGAGAGACTTGATTCGCTTGTTGCTGGGACCGGGGTGGACCACCTCGGGCCGGATCTTTACGTTTTTTGCGCCGGGAATTGGAATCATGCTCATCTATTACGTGCACAGCTGGATTCATCTTTCCATCGGAAAGGCCGACCGCTGGCTTCGTTGGGGAGCCATCGAGATAACCGTAACGTGCCTTTTTTTCCTGCTGGCACTGCCGTGGGGTCCTGAGGGAGTGGCGACAGCCTGGACCGCGTCCTTTTGGATATTGACCTTCCCCGCCCTCTGGTATGCGGGGAGACCAATAGGCTTGGGACTCGCTCCGGTTATCGAGGCCATTTGGAAGTACGTCGCTGCCTCCCTGCTGGCGGGTCTCGTGGCTGCCGGCGTCATCCGATTATTTCCGTCACTGCTGGTAGTGTCGAGTGTGATTTGGATCCTGGCACGCGTAGTCGCGATCTCGTCATTGTTCACAGTTCTGTATCTGGGTGCAGTCGTCCTGCTCCATCAGGGCTTGGCACCACTCCGTCAAGCGACGAGGCTATTGCGAGAGATGCTCGTTCTTCGCGACGTTTCGATACCTGCGCTAGGCCCAACCATCACGGCAGATATTCCGATCCTCTACGTCTCCCAAGAGGCTCGGTCGAAACCGTTGGTTTCCATACTCATACCTGCGTTCAATGCTGAGGAATGGATCGCTGACACGATAGGCTCGGCCCTTGCACAAACCTGGGAGCGAAAAGAGATCATTGTCGTGGACGATAGTTCCACGGATCTGACATTGGGAATCGCGCGGCAGTTTGAATCCAAGGGTGTCCGCGTGGTCACACAAAAGAACCAGGGTGCCGCCGCGGCGAGAAATAAGGCCTTCTCTCTCAGCCAGGGAGACTACATCCAGTGGCTGGATGCCGATGACCTTCTGGCTCCTGACAAGATTGCCCGGCAAATGGAGGCATTGGGGCGGTGTCCCAATAAAAGGGTGCTTCTCTCTTCGAGATTTGGACGGTTCATGTACCGCCCTTATCGAGCGAAGTTTTCTCCGACGTCGTTGTGGTGTGACCTTCCCCCCGCGGAATGGCTGTTGCGGAAGCTGAGCGAAAACGCCTACATGCAAACAGGCACCTGGCTCGTCAGTCGTGAGCTGACCGAAGCCGCTGGTCCCTGGGACACCACGCTCTTGGCAGACGATGATGGGGAGTACTTCTGCCGTGTGCTCCTACAAAGCGATGGGATCCGGTTCGTGCCGGAAGCGACGTTGTACTATCGGGCACCGTGGATTGGCACCTTGAGCTACCTCGGTCGATCTGAACGTAAACTCGAGGCACACTGGCGCTCCATGAGATTGCATATTCGTTATTTATGCTCGTTGGAGGACAGTGCGAGAGTACGGCATGCTTGCCTCCTCTATCTGCAGAGACTGTTTATCTACTTCTATCCCGAGATGCCCGATATCGTTAAACAGATGCAACAGACAGCCGCAGAGCTCGGAGGCCACTTGGAGCGTCCGCGCCTCCCTTGGAAATATTTGTGGGTAGAAAAACTTTTCGGTTGGGGTCCGGCGAAGCGCGTCGAACTGTTGGTTCCACGGATGAAATGGTTGTTTTTCAAGTCTCTGGAAAAGGCTCTTTTTCGGCTCGAACGCCGCGTTCTGCCTGCTGCAGCGGTGAATCAACGCGGGGCATTGGAGGTTTCCGCACCCAAGCCGAGGGAGGCAGATGAGTGAATCATGTAATCATTTGAGGTTTTTTGAGTGCATGTGCTGTTTGATGACCGGACCAAGCTCGTCAGCCAAATAAGTTGAAGATTTGGGCCTGCGAACCGGCCCTCGCAAAAAAATTACGAGAGGAGCGCTGAGCGACAAAGGCGAAATGACCACTTCCGACACAGCCATCATTGGGGCCGGCCCTTATGGCCTGTCCATTGCAGCTCACCTCAAGGCGCGAGGCCTTGACTTCCGCATTTTCGGCAACCCGATGCATACGTGGTTGACGCAGATGCCAAAGGGCATGCGACTGAAGTCGGAGGGCTTCGCTTCTTCGCTGTACGATCCCGGCTCGACTTTTACTCTTGCACATTATTGTCAGGAGCAGCGACTCCCATATGCTGACTTGGGGCTCCCCGTGCCGCTTGAAACATTTGCGGCATACGGCTTGGAGTTCCAAAAGAGGTTTGTCCCGGAGCTCGAGCAAACAATCGTCAGTTCGGTGCGCCGATCGGCAAAAGGCTTCCAAATGGATCTTGCCGACGGCGAGGCGGTGACCGCACGACAAGTCATAATCGCGGTTGGCATCAGCCACTTCGGGTATGTCCCGGAAATTCTTTCTGCGCTTCCGGAAGAACTCGTAAGCCACAGCTCGAGACATAGTTCTCTCGAGCAGTTCAAAGGGCGCAATGTCACGGTCGTGGGTGCCGGAGCGTCGGCACTGGACTTGGCGGCCCTGCTTCATCAGGTCGGAGCCTCGGTCCAGTTGGTCGCCCGAAAGCCTGTCATTCGCTTCCATGATCGCGGCCAAGTCCCCCGGCCGCTTCTGGAGAGAATTCGCACGCCGATGACGGGGATTGGCACAGGTTGGAAACTGGTCTTGTGTGCCAACGCACCTTGGGCATTTCACCTGCTGCCTGAGCAGATGCGACTGGAAGCTGTGCGACGCATCCTGGGCCC
>Ga0210408_10000711_pt1 | contig 38622 bp, 32 predicted proteins | sample IncBWH4MmetaG_FD_155471 | JGI IMG/M metagenome (GOLD analysis project Ga0210408, IMG submission 155471) | Forest soil microbial communities from Barre Woods Harvard Forest LTER site, Petersham, Massachusetts, United States - Inc-BW-H-4-M | ecosystem: Environmental > Terrestrial > Soil >...
CCGAGCCGGAGCTGCGCCACAGCGAACGAGAGCCAAGGACAAATCACGCGCTCTCCAATCCGCAACCGATTGTACGCCCTTTGATCGTCCGTGTGGCGGCAAAGGTGATGCGGCAACGGCTTTTCTTCGTTCAATAAGACTGTCCAAGAGGGGTCTCCCCAATGGTGCGCTCGATCTACATCGATCCAGTTCTTTCGGCTTGGGATTTGTGAGCAATCGGTTGCACGGCGGTATGTGAAGGCGGATGACCGGGTGCGCTCGCGTGACGGATCGGCTCTTGGCTCGATCGCATCATGTCGCCGACCTGGAGCTGCTTGTCGGTCCGATCCGATGAAGTGCCTATGGCAGGCGGCCTGCAGATCATCGGCAGTTGCGAGATTGCGCCGGGTTCGTCGTTCCGCAGAGCCGCCTGACGACGTGCCGCGATGCTGCCGCCATGCAACCCCATACTCTCCGTCGTACCGCCATGCTTTCGTCAAGACTTCGCTGAAACTTGGGCCGTTCGCCGACCTGATGGATAGTACCCTTCTCCAGGTGACATTGGACGGAGCTCGCCATGAACTCCATGCCGAACCCGACAGCAACTGATCCCAACGATGAACTGGTCGCGCGCGCGGACGAGCGCCTCGCCCATGCGTATGAACAGATCGCACAAGCGGATGAGCAACTCGTGCGCGTCACGGAAAATCTGTCGAAGCTGAACGAGAATGCCGCGCGCAAGCCTTCCGCCATCCCTGACCGGCGGCCGTCGCGTGGCTGGCCGGCGCGCCGTGGTCTCGCCGGCCTGCTGTTGGCAGCGTGCATCTTTCTCGCTGCTTTCGTCTGGCAATTGCCCGGCGGCGATGCGGCCAGGCTGATGATCGCCCGATGGGTGCCGCAGCCGGGCTTGACGTCCCCGCAGCCGCCAAACAACCCCTCGCCTTCCGTGCAGGCGACCTCGTCTGCGCCCCGGCTGATTGCAGCGCAACCAACGTCTTTAGCAATTTCGGCTCAAACCGCGCCGCAAGAGGTCGCGCCGACGGCAGCCCCGCTGCCTCCGGATCTGCCGCAGACGCTCCAGACGATGGCGCGCGATCTCGCCATCGTTGGGCGTGCGATCGAGCAGCTCAAGGCAGGCCAGGAGCAGATCGCCAGCGACAATGCGCGGGCCGTCGAGCAGCTCAAGGCCGGCCAGGACCAGATGGCCCGCGACAATGCGAAGACCGCCGAACAGCTCAAGGCGATGGCGAGCTTCACGGCGAGGGCCTCCAAGCCGGGCCTGCAGCCCACGACGGCAGCGGCACCGCCACGGACGAATGCTGCGGCGACGCGTCAGCCGGTGCCGGCGCGTCCGCCACCGCAAGCCCGCGTGCAGCCGTAGCGCTGTCGGGGACGGCCTTGCCGCCGCGATGTTCAATCATGCGGGGCCGATCAACATCAAATTCAACCTGGACGTGTTGACGGACAAGGCCAACCGAGCCGCTTCTCGCTCCAAACCTCGCAAAATCGTCGTCTCGTCGCGGAACGCAGAGCCACCGAACGTGTTTGTTCGCGGGGCAAAAAGTAATGGAGAGAAGTGGAGTGCTCAGAAAAATCCTTGCCGCTGCCGCAATCGGCGCAGGTGTGACCGTGGCGTCCACCCTCGGCGCGTCCGCGACGATCGTATGCCAGGGCCACACTTGCTGGCACGTGCATGAAGCGTACGACTTCCCCCATGAAGCCGGTGTCGTGGTTCATGAAGACAACTGGCATTGGGGGCCGCGCGAAAGGTTCGCCTTCCGCGAACACGAGGGCCGCGGCTACTGGCGCGGAGGCAGATGGGTCGTGTGGTAATCCGCTGATAGCCCACATGACCGGAGGCCGCCGTTAGGCGACCTCATCGCAGATGTCCGCCGGTGCGATCGCTCGCGCGAGTTCGAGCGCACCGAACGGAACGTCCGGGCAGCTCGATTGCCCTCAAGCGCGATGGGATTAGGTTGAATCACCATCGCGCTTCAGATTCTTGATTGCGCATGATCTTTTCGGAAAACCGCTGCACGCTTTCCGGATCATGCGCTACCCCTTGTTCGGCGGGTTGAGCCGGATGTGCAGCTCGCGCAGCTGCTTCTGCGTCACGTCCGAGGGCGCGCCCATCAGCAGGTCGACGGCCTGCTGGTTCATCGGGAACAGCGAGATCTCGCGCAGGTTGGTGGTGCCGCAGAGCAGCATGACAATGCGGTCGACGCCCGCGGCCATGCCGCCATGCGGCGGCGCGCCATACTGGAACGCCCGGTACATGCCGCCAAAACGCTCGACCACCTCGGTCTCGCCATAGCCCGCGATCTCGAAGGCCTTCACCATGGCTTCCGGCTTGTGGTTGCGGATGCCGCCGGAGGCGATCTCGTAGCCGTTGCAGGTGATGTCGTACTGGAACGCCTTGATGGTGAGCGGGTCGTTTTGCATCAGCGCCTGGAGCCCGCCCTGCGGCATCGAGAACGGGTTGTGCGAGAAATCGATCTTCTTGTTCTCCTCGTCGTACTCGTACATCGGGAAGTCGACGATCCAGGCCAGCGCGAACTGATCCTTGTCGACGAGGTTCAGCTCCTCGCCGACCCGGGTGCGGGCGAGCCCTGAAAACTTCCAGAACTTGTCCGGGTCGCCGGCGACGAAGAAGGCGGCATCGCCCTCCTTGGTGCCAAGCTGCGCGCGGATCGCAGCGGTGCGTTCGCTGCCGATGTTGTTGGCGAGCGGACCGGCGCCCTCAGCCCCCTCGCGCCACATGATGTAACCGAGCCCGGGCTGGCCTTCGCCTTGCGCCCACGAGTTCATGCGGTCGCAGAAGGCGCGGCTGCCGCCGCCCGGTGCCGGGATCGCCCAGACCTGGTTCTTCGGATCCTCCAGCATGCGCGCGAACACCTTGAAGCCGGAGCCGCGGAAATGCTCGGAGACGTCCTGCATCTCGATCGGGTTGCGCAGGTCCGGCTTGTCGCTGCCATATTTGCGGATGGCGTCGGCAAAGGGGATGCGCGGCCAGCCCTTGGTGACCTTCTTGCCACCGGCAAATTCCTCGAACACGCCACCGATGACCGGCTCCATCGCCGCGAACACGTCGTTCTGCTCGACGAAGCTCATTTCAACGTCGAGTTGATAGAACTCGCCCGGCAGGCGGTCGGCGCGCGGATCCTCGTCGCGAAAGCACGGCGCGATCTGGAAATAGCGGTCGAAACCGCTCATCATCAAGAGCTGCTTGTACTGCTGCGGTGCCTGCGGCAGCGCATAGAACTTTCCGGGATGGATGCGCGACGGCACCAGGAAGTCGCGCGCGCCCTCCGGTGAGGACGCGGTCAGGATCGGGGTCTGGAACTCGAAGAATCCCTGCTCCTTCATGCGCCGGCGCATGGAGTCGATGATCGCGCCGCGCGTCATGATGTTCTGGTGCAGCTTGTCGCGACGCAGGTCGAGGAACCTGTACTTGAGCCTTATGTCTTCAGGATATTCCTGCTCGCCAAACACCGGCAGCGGCAGCTCGGCCGCGGGCCCCAGCACCTCGATGTCGGCGACATAGACCTCGACCATTCCGGTCGGCAGCTCCGGATTGTCGGTTCCCGCAGGGCGGCGGCGCACCTTGCCCTCCATCCGCACCACCCATTCCGACCTGAGTTTTTCGGCGTCCTTGAAGGCGGGCGAATCCGGATCGGCCACGCATTGGGTGATGCCGTAGTGGTCGCGGAGGTCGATGAACAGCACGCCGCCATGGTCGCGAATGCGATGGCACCAGCCCGACAGCCGGACCGTCTCTCCGATGTGACTCTCGCGGAGCGCGCCGCAGGTATGGGTCCGGTAACGATGCATGGAAGTCCTGAACAGATGTCGAGGGTGGAATCGGGGGCGGTCACGCCCGCCCGAAGCGAGGCAGGGTTTACCCGACGCGGTCGGGTGCGGCAACCAAGCTAGCGCCGGTTTTGGGCTCGAAAATCCGGCTTGTCGCGCCTATCTTGGCTGCATGACCGTGCATTTCCCCTTCCAGAACTCCTATGCGGCGCTGCCGGCGAACTTTTTCGCCCGCGTGGCGCCAACGCCCGTGGACAAGCCGCGGCTGATCAAGCTGAACCGGCCGCTTGCGCGCCATCTCGGCCTCGACCCGGACCAGCTCGCCACCCCTGAGGGGGTCGAGATCCTCGCGGGCAAGGCGCTGCCCGATGGCGCCGAGCCGATCGCGATGGCCTATGCCGGCCACCAGTTCGGGCATTTTGTTCCCCAGCTCGGTGATGGCCGGGCCATCCTGCTCGGCGAGGTGATCGACCAGGACGGCGTCCGCCGCGATATCCAGCTCAAGGGGTCCGGACCGACCCCGTTCTCCCGCCGCGGCGACGGCCGCGCCGCGCTCGGGCCCGTCTTGCGCGAATATATCGTCAGCGAGGCGATGGCGGCCTTGGGCATCCCGACCACCCGTTCGCTCGCAGCCGTCATGTCAGGCGAGCCCGTGATGCGCGAGACCGCGCTCCCCGGCGCCGTGCTCACGCGCGTGGCCGCAAGCCACATCCGCATCGGGACGTTCCAGTACTTTGCGGCGCGCAAGGACACCGAGGCGGTGAAGCGGCTCGCCGACCATGTCATCGACCGCCACTACCCGTCCCTGAAAGCCGCCGAGCGGCCGTATCACGCCCTGCTGTCCGCCGTGGTCGGCCGCCAGGCCGAGCTCGTGGCGCGCTGGCTTTTGGTTGGGTTCATCCACGGCGTGATGAACACCGACAACACCTCGATCTCGGGCGAGACCATCGATTACGGTCCCTGCGCCTTCATGGATCAGTACGATCCGGCAACCGTGTTCAGCTCGATCGACGAGCATGGCCGCTACGCCTATGCCAACCAGCCGCGGATCGCGCTGTGGAATCTGACGCGGCTCGCCGAATGCCTGCTGCCGCTGTTGGCCGACGACCAGGACAAGGCGGTCACGGAGGCGCAGGACCTGCTTGGCGCTTTCGGCGAGCAGTTCAACGACGCCTACAAGGGGGGCCTGCGGAAAAAGCTCGGGCTGTTCACGGAGCGCAACGACGACCAGCTCCTGGCCCAGGCCCTGCTGGACACCATGGCTGCCGGACGAGCGGACTTCACCCTCACCTTCCGCGCCTTGAGCGCGGCCGCGGGCGGCGGCGACGCCGGCGATGTATGCGCCTTGTTCGAGGAGCCCGTGGCTTTCGACGAATGGGCCGTGCGCTGGCGCGCGCGCCTCGCCGAGGAGCCGCAATCGGCCGCCGAACGGGCGAGGGCCATGGCTGCCGTCAACCCCGCCTTCATCCCGCGCAACCATCGGATCGAGGCGGTCATCCAGGCCGCCGTGACCAACGACGACTACGGCCCGTTCGAGGAGCTTCTGTCGGTGCTGGCAGCGCCTTACGAAGACCAGCCGGACTTTGCCGCCTACGCCGATCCGCCGCGGCCGGAGGAGCGCGTCTGCCAGACGTTTTGCGGAACGTAGGACAGCTTATCTTCAACCCCTCATGGTGCGGAGGCGCATCTTCGTGCCGTCTCGAACCATGAGGCCCGACTGCTGGCCTCCGGGCCTCATCCTTCGAGACGCGCGCGAAGAGCGCGCTCCTTAAGGATGAGGGGATATGGAGCGCCCTTAACCCCGTATGCACCATCTGCGTAGGCTCCCCCGACTGCTTAAGGAATAGTCAATGCGCCCCCTCCAAATTGAGCCTGTTTTTTAGGGGGATATTACCGTGGACGCATTGCTGTTCGAATTCATGGGCCTTGTGATGCTTGGGCTGTGCGTGGTCGTTGTTGCAGTGCCCTCTGGGCGACAACCTTCCGAGCGTGCCCATCATTAGGACTGGCCAGCGGGCCGTTCGGCCTGGGCAAGGCGCTGCCAACCCCAAAAGCAAGCCCCGAATTCGCTCCAACCCCCTTGACAGATCAGCGCTTTCAGCGGAACGGCTGGTGTAGGGGTTTCAACGGATCGTTATGGACTTGATTAGCACTTCTTCGGAACTCGCGGCGTCGTGCGCCCGTCTCGCCAGCCACGAGGTCATTACCGTCGACACCGAGTTTTTGCGTGAGACGACGTATTATCCCTTGCTCTGCGTGGTCCAGATGGCGAGCGCGGACGAAGCGGTCGTGGTCGACGCGCTGGCCGATGGTCTCGACCTGAAGCCGTTTTTCGAGCTGATGGCCAATGAGAAGGTCCTCAAGGTCTTTCATGCGGCACGGCAGGACATCGAGATCATTTTTCATCTCGCCGCGACCATCCCGCACCCGATCTTCGACACCCAGGTCGCTGCGATGGTGCTCGGCTACGGCGATTCCATCGCCTACGACCAGCTGGTCGAGCGCATCACCGGTTACCGGCCCGACAAGACCCATCGCTTCACCGACTGGGCGCGCCGGCCCCTGACGGAAGAGCAGCTGCACTACGCGGTATCCGACGTCACCCACCTGAGGGACGTCTTCGTGGCGCTCGATGCCGACCTCAAGAAGCGCGGCCGCAGCGACTGGGTCGGTTCCGAGATGGAGGTCCTGACCTCGCCACGGACCTACGACTTCCACCCGGAGCGCGCCTGGGAGCGGCTGAAGACGCGGGTGCGCAAGCCCAAGGAGCTGGCGGTGCTGATGGAGGTCGCGGCCTGGCGCGAGCAGGAGGCGCAATCCCGCGACGTGCCGCGCAGCCGCGTGCTGAAGGACGACACGGTCGGCGATATCGCCACGCACGCCCCGACCAGCCTCGAGCGGCTGGGCAGCCTGCGCTCACTGCCGAAAGGCTTCGAGCGGTCGAAATGGGGGACGGAGATTCTGGCCGCGGTCCAGCGCGGCCTGGCGCGGGATCCTGCGACGCTGCCGAAACTCGAAAAGCCGCGCGGCAATTCCAACGGCACGGCCATCGTCGAACTCTTGAAAGTGCTGCTCCGCATGACATCCGAGCGTCACGCGGTCGCTTCCAAGGTGATCGCCACCGTTGATGATCTGGAGCAGATCGCGGCCGACGACAACGCCGAAGTCGGCGCGCTCCATGGCTGGCGCCGCGAGCTGTTCGGCGAAGCGGCGCTGGCGCTCAAGCATGGGCGGCTTGCGCTTGCCATCGAACGCGGCCGCGTCATCAAGGTCGATCGCACCTGACGTTGTGCTGTCCGGACATTTCTAGTTCAGCTCGTCACCCTCGCCGTCCGCGGACGCCTCGAGGGCCTGCGAGACCTCGACGAGAGCCATTGACAGGATATAGGCGCTGGTAGGTAAGTTGAGCGCGCGCGCTTTCGCTATGGCCACCTGAAGGTCGGCCGCCAGCTCGTTGAGATCGTCCTCGCGGGTCATTTGCTACTTCTCGTATCGGGAGCTTGGTGTGAGCACGGACGATTGCGACCCACCGGGTGCGAAGCTGTTGCAATTGCTTTCCGAGAATCAAATCAATCCAAACGTTGCAGAGGGGTTAAGGCTAATCATTGCTTTCAACAAAATCAGGGATTCGAGCGACCGGCGTATCCTCATCGAGCTGGCGGAGCGGCTCGCCAAATAACGCTGTGTGAGTCAACATATCACAATCCTCTAGTTTTCGAGAGACTGCGTTTCTGCAACATGTGAGCTGCGCACGACGCAGCGCCGAAACAGCCGATCATCATACTCACCGCTAGCCATGCTTACCATTTGAGCTCGAGGCCGAACGTGCCCTGGTGCGCTTGCAGCGCGGTCCGGAACTTGCCGTCATAGTTGAGATAGATGCGCGCGGTGTTGCCAAGGCTCAGCGAAGCGGACGCACCTGCATCACTGCCGTACCGGCTTTCGCCGATGCCCTGCACGGTGATGCTCTGGGTCCCCAGACTGACCACGACCGAGCCGAAGTTCTGCGAAAAATTGTCGACGAACTTGCCATAGGCCGAGAGGTCGAGGATCTTCTGGTCAAAGATCCAGTAGTGGCCGATTTCGGCGCCCAGCAGCGCCCGGGAGCGTTCCAGGGTCGCACCGCTTTCGGCCACCGGATCGAGACCGCCGGCCTCCTGCAGCGCCCCGGTCGTCGAACGCACATATTCCAGGCCGAACTTCGGAACGACGCGGCTTCCCCGCACCGTCCAATAATAGTCGAGCTCGGTGAGCGCGCCGTCGAGCTGCGCGCGATAGCCCGCGCGCGCAATGCCGGCGCCGGTGTCACGGCTCGTATCGATCGATCCGAAACCGTGGACCAGCGCCACTGCCCAGGTCCACGGTCCCCTGTCGATCGACGCATTGAAGCCGAGCTGAGTGAGGTCCAGCGTCGCCGACTGAAGCGCCAGCGGCACATCAACATTGGTCCGGCTCTGGTCCGCCGAAAAGCCGATATTGACGCCGGGTGCCACGCGCGCACCGATCCCCGCGACACCACCCCAGGTTGTTCTCTTGTCGCCGAAAAACTCGCCCTGATTGTCCGTCCGCGAGGAAATTCCGTAGGCCTCGCCCCAGGCCCGGATCCACGGCCCTTCGGCTGCCGCCGATGCGCCACCGCCGCCCGGATTGTTGCGTAAGCCGCGATCAAACCCGCTCGTCGCCTGCCCCCCCAGCCGCTCCAGAAAGCTCGAACCGAGGTTGAGCACCGTCGCGCCTGACGAGATCTCCGCATTGATCTGCGTCGGGCTCGGGGTGGGCGTCGGCATGGTCGGGCTGGGCGTCGGCGTCGGCGAAGCCGTGGGCGTCGGGGTCGGGGTCGGCGATGACGTCTGCGCGCGAGCGACCTGCATGGTCATCGCGAGAACCAAAAACAGCAAGACGGCCGCGGCAACGGGCTGCCCAAGCCCGTACATTCCCCTCTTCTCAGGCTTCATCGACCTCGATCCGCGGCGCATGAACCCGGCTTCCAAAAAAGAGAAAAACCCCGGCTACGGCAAAAGCAAAACCCCCGGCGCGTGCCCGCATTCCGAACACCGCGCACCGCAGCCGCAAAATCTTTTCGCAGACTTCGGAATGTCATGGGCGCGAGCAATCTGTTTCCGCTTTCGCTCTGAAGTCCCTGCAGAGATCATTGCGGCGAGCGCGTCAGGGACGTCAGATCGGCGACACCAAGCAAAAAAACCCGCTATTGGCGTCGATTTGCCCGCAGTCTGGACGAGGGGTCAACGGGTCACGGGTCCAAAGGCGGACTGATTGGGCGTCATTGTGTTTCCCGGGCCACAGGGCGATTGCTGCGCCGTTTGCTGATCCAAGCGAGATTCGCCTCAAAGCCTGCGATCCACCCTCGGAGTTCCCTCCCGGGGGTATGGCCTGCCGAACAATCTAGCCCACCACGGGCGAGATCAGGAAATTGCCCGGCGCTGCGCCATCTGTCGTGCGACAGATGTCGCCATCGAGCCGCACCTTGCCGCTGGCGAGAAGCCGCAACGCATCGGGATAGATGCGATGTTCGAGCTCGAGGATACGCTCCGACAGCGTGTCGACCGTGTCGTGATCGCTGATCGAAACCGCGCCCTGCATCAGGATCGGGCCGGCGTCCGTCTCGGGAATCACGAAATGCACGGTCGCCCCGGAAATCTTGACACCGGCGCGCAGCGCCTGGCCGTGCGGATCGAGGCCGGGAAACGCCGGCAGCAGCGAGGGGTGGATGTTGAGCATCCGCCCATACCAGCGCCGCACGAAGTCCGCCGTGAACAGCCGCATGAAACCGCCGAGGCAGACCAGTTCGATATGATGGCGGTCGAGTTCGCCCTGCAGCGCCGCCTCGAAGGCCGCACGATCCTTGCCGAACGGTTTGCTCTCGATCACGACGGCTGGAATACCGCCGGCTTCTGCTTTCTGAAGCCCCTGCGCGTCGGCGCGATTTGAGATCACGACCGCGATCTCGGCCGGAAAGTCGTCCGCGGATGCCGCCCGGATCAGCGCGGCCATGTTCGAGCCGCGCCCGGAAATCAGGATCGCAACCCGGCGCTTCATGCCCTCACCTTGAGAGATCGAGGTGACCATTGTAGACGACGCGATGGTCGCCCTCGGCGGGGATCACCTCACCTAGCAGGGTGACGCTCTCGCCGCTGCCGGCAAGCACCTCCGCAACCTGCTCGACCGCGTCCGCCTTCACGATGGCGATCATGCCGATGCCGCAATTGAAGGTGCGCAACAGTTCGAGTTCGGCAATGCCGCCCTGCGCCGCCAGCCATTTGAAGACGGGAAGCACCGGCAGTCGCGCGAGATCGATGCCGACACCGAGATGCTTTGGCAGGACCCGCGGGATGTTGTCGGTGAAGCCGCCGCCGGTGATGTGCGCGAGCCCCTTGATCGCGCCGGTCTCGCGGATCGCGCGCAGGCAGGAACGCACGTAAAGCCGCGTCGGCGTCAGCAGCGCGCCCGCGAGCGTCATGACCGGAGAAAACGGCGCCGGCGCCTCGAAGGCAAGCCCGGAATTTGCGACGATCTTGCGCACGAGCGAAAATCCGTTGGAATGCACGCCCGATGAGGCCAGCCCAATCACCGCGTCGCCGACGGCGATGTCGGCGCGCGGCAGCAGCGTGCCGCGTTCGGCTGCGCCCACCGCAAACCCCGCGAGATCGTAGTCGCCGTCCTTGTAGAGCCCGGGCATCTCCGCGGTCTCGCCGCCGATCAGCGCGCAGCCGGACTCCCGGCAGGCTTCCGCGATGCCGGCGACGATCGCGGCAGTGGCTTCCGGATCAAGCCTGCCGCAGGCAAAATAGTCCAGGAAGAACAGCGGCTCCGCGCCCTGCACGACAAGGTCGTTCACCGACATCGCCACGAGGTCGATGCCGATGCCATCATGCAGTGCGGTGTCGATCGCGATCTTCAGCTTGGTGCCGACACCGTCGGTGGCGGCGACCAGAACCGGATCCTTGAAACCGGCGGCCTTCAGATCGAACAGGCCGCCGAAGCCTCCGATCTCGGCGTCAGCGCCCGCACGCGCGGTGGCGCGCACCATCGGCTTGATGAGATCGACCAGGCGATTGCCTGCATCGATGTCGACGCCCGAATCTGCGTAAGTGAACCCGTTTTTGCGTTCGGCCATGCCAGATAAACCAGATCAGGCCGCTGGTTACGTCGGATTCCGCCGCCATGCAATGGCTCGCAAGCAGCAGGGCGCTATACTATGTAGATAACGACCGGTTCACTTAGGGCGAACCGGTAGCCGGGACGCGTCACGTGAGTATTCCGAACATCATTACGCTCGGTCGGATCCTGCTGGTGCCGATCATCGTGTGGGCCATCGCGTCCAGCCAGATGGAGATCGCATTCGGCGTCTTCATCGTTGCCGGCGTCAGCGATGCAGTCGACGGCTTTCTCGCCAAGCGTTTCGACATGGCGAGCGAACTCGGCGCGCTGCTCGATCCCCTGGCGGACAAGGCGCTGCTCGTCTCGATCTACATGGCCCTGGGCATAGCGGGTGCGATCCCACGCTGGCTGGTCATCCTGGTCGTTTCGCGCGACATCATGATCGTCGCCGCCGTGATTGTGTCATGGTTGTTCGACAAACCGGTTGCGATGAAGCCGCTGATGGTGTCGAAGCTCAATACGGGCGCGCAGGTGGCGTTTGCCGCCCTGATCCTGGCATCCCTCAGCTTCGGCTTCCAGACGGCGCCTTATGATGTGATCCTGATGGCTCTTGTGACGGCGTTTACCCTGGTTTCGGTGTCGCTCTATCTCGTCGAGTGGGTGCGACACATGGGTACGATCGAGGCAAGATAACGCGAGGTCAACCGCGTGGCAGGGCACGATCTTCCCCGTCAACTCGCATTCATGTTGCCGCACGCGGAGAGCCTGACGCGCGACAATTTCCTCGGAGGACCGGCCAATGCAGTGGCCCTTGCGCTGATCGATGCATGGCCCGAATGGCCGAGCAGGACCATGATGCTGGTCGGACCGGAAGGGTCGGGCAAGAGCCATCTCGCGGCGATCTGGGCAGACGTGTCCGGTGCGCGGTCCACGGCAGCGCATGCCCTCGGCGCGGCTGATGTGCCCGACGCGCTCACGACGGGCGCGCTGGTCGTGGAGGACTTGAGGCCCGGCGAGGTCGACGAGCGCGCGCTGTTTCACCTGCTCAACCTGGCGCGCGAGCAGGCGGCCCATGTCCTGATGACCGCGCGGCTGGCGCCGTCGTCCATGGACGTCGAGCTGCGCGACCTGCGCTCGCGTCTGCGCGCGCTGCCCATGGTGTCGCTGTCACCGCCCGACGACCAATTGTTGCGTGCGCTGATCGTCAAATTCAGTGCCGATCGCCAGCTCGCGATCGACGAGGCCGTGGTAAGCTATCTCGTCAGCCGGATCGAGCGCTCCTCAGCGGCGGCGCGGCGGGCGATCGAGCTCCTGGACAGCGAGGCGCTCCGACAGGGCCGGCCGGTCACCCGGGCACTGGCGGCCGAACTTCTTTCTACGCTGACCGGCCGCTGAACCAGATGTGCCTTGACGACGCGGCCGCGCCGAACATCATTGTCGTCGAAACGTCATCGCCCCGACACATGACTGGCGCGGCTTTTGACTAGGCTGGCTTGGCCTCTTTCGAGATTGGATCGATTTCTGATGGAATCTGCACAACCTATTGATATTAAAGAAGAAGAACTGGAAGTCACGGCCACATCGTCAATTGCGAAAAGCCCCGAAAGGTTCATCAATCGGGAGCTGTCCTGGCTGCATTTCAATCGCAGGGTCCTGGAAGAATCGGTCAATCCGGGCCATCCGGCGCTGGAGCGGGTCCGGTTCCTATCGATTTCTGCCAACAACCTTGATGAGTTCTTCATGGTCCGGGTCGCCGGCATCAAGGCCCAGGTTCGGGAGGGTATTGCGGAACGCAGCCCGGACGGAATGACCCCGTCCGAGCAGCTTGCGCTTATCAACGAGACGGTGTCAAAGCTCGCGGTCGATCAGCAGGCGATCTGGCGCGAACTCCGCAAGATCCTCGGCGACCATGGGATCGTTCTCATCGACGGCCAGGACGTCAGCAAGAGCGAGCTCGCCTGGATGGAGGATCATTTCCTCCGTAACATCTTTCCGCTCCTGACGCCGCTCGCCATCGACCCGGCGCACCCCTTCCCCTTCATTCCCAATCTCGGTTTTACCGTGGCGCTGCAGCTTGCGCGCGTCGCCGACGGCAAGCCGATGAACGCCCTCATCCGCATGCCCGGCAAGATCGATCGTTTCATCCGGATGCCCGGGGCCAAGGACGGCGTGGTGCGCCTGGTCACCCTGGAACAGGCCACCGGCCTTTTCATCGGACGGCTGTTTCCCGGCTACACCGTCAAAGGCCAGGGCGCGTTCCGCATCATCCGGGACAGCGAAATCGAAATCGAGGAAGAGGCGGAAGATCTGGTCCGGCTGTTCGAAACCGCGCTGAAACGGCGGCGCCGCGGATCGGTGATCCGGCTCGAGATCGAGGCCAACATGCCCGAGGAGTTGCGGGCCTTCGTGCAGCACGCATTGTCCACAGCCGATGACGAAATGCTCCTGGTCGACGGCGTGCTGGCCATGAACGAGCTGTCGCAGCTGACCCGGCTCGACCGGCCCGACCTCGAATTTACGCCTTATGTGCCTCGCCATCCCGAGCGCGTCCGCGACCACGGCGGCGATATTTTTGCAGCGATCCGTCAGAAGGACCTGATCGTTCATCATCCTTACGAATCTTTCGACGTGGTCGTGCAGTTCCTGCAGCAGGCTGCGCGCGATCCCGACGTCGTCGCCATCAAGCAGACGCTCTACCGCACCTCCAACAACTCCCCGATCGTGCGGACGCTGGCGGAGGCCGCCGAAGCCGGCAAATCGGTCACCGCGCTCATCGAGCTCAAGGCCCGCTTCGACGAGGAAGCCAATATCCGCTGGGCACGCGACCTCGAGCGCGCCGGCGTCCAGGTCGTCTACGGCTTCCTCGAGCTCAAGACGCATGCAAAGCTGTCTCTGGTCGTCCGCCGCGAGGGCGGCAATCTGACCACCTATGTCCACACCGGCACCGGCAACTATCATCCGGTGACGGCGCGCATCTACACCGACCTTTCCTACTTCACCTGCGATCCGATCATCGGGCGCGACGTGACGCGCGTCTTCAACTACATCACCGGCTATGCCGAGCCGATCGACATCGAGAAGATGGCGGTCTCCCCGCTCACCCTGCGCAAGCGGATCATCGAGCACATCCACGCCGAGACCGAGCACAGCCGCCACGGCCGCCCGGGCGCGATCTGGATGAAGATGAACTCGCTGGTCGACCCCGATATCATCGACGCGCTGTATGAAGCTTCCCAGGCCGGGGTCTCGATCGAGCTCGTGGTGCGCGGAATCTGTTGCCTGAGGCCCGGCCTTGCCGGCCTTTCGGAGAACATCCGCGTCAAATCGATCATCGGGCGCTTCCTCGAACACGGCCGAATCTACTGCTTCGGCAAGGGCCAGGGCCTGCCGAGCGCCAAGGCGGCTGTGTATATCTCCTCCGCCGACATGATGCCGCGCAACCTCGACCGCCGCGTCGAGGTGCTGTGTCCGCTGCAAAATCCCACGGTCCATCAGCAGGTTCTCGAACAGATCATGGTCGCTAACCTGAAGGACAATGAGCAGAGCTGGCAGTTGTTGCCGGACGGTTCGTCAACGCGTATGAAGGCCGCCAAGGGCGAAGAGCCTTTCAACCTGCATAAATATTTCATGACGAACCCGAGTCTTTCAGGCCGTGGAAAATCGCTCAAAGAATCCTCTCCACGCCGCCTTACCCGCCGCAACGAACGTCACCCGTAAGGGATGGTGCAAGTGACTCGGCCGCGCAAGCGCGGCACGAGCGTCGCGGTCATCGATATCGGCTCCAACTCGGTCCGTCTCGTCGTCTATGAAGAGATGGCGCGCAGCCTGATATCGATCTTCAACGAAAAGACGCTGTGCGGACTGGGCCGCGAGGTGCAGAGCACCGGGCTGCTCGCGCCCGATGCCGTCGCCAAGGCGCTGACCTCGCTCAGGCGATTTCGCGCGCTGTGCCGGATCATGAAGATCGGCCGCGTCCATGCGATCGCAACAGCGGCCTGCCGCGACGCCTCGAACGGCCCCGAGTTCATCGCCAAGGCCGAACAGATCTGCCGGGTGAAAATCGAGATCCTGTCCGGCCCGCGCGAGGCGCATCTGTCGGCGCTCGGCGTCGTCTCCGGTATTCACAAGCCTGACGGCATCGTCGGCGACCTCGGCGGCGGCTCGCTCGAGCTGATCGACATCAGCGGCCACCGGGTCCGCAGGGGTGTAACGCTGCCGCTCGGCACGCTGGCGCTGCAGGACCTCTCCGACAAGTCTCTGAAGCGCGCCGAGCGCATCGTCGGGACGCATCTTGCCGGCGTGCCCCTGCTGCGCGGCGGCGCCGGGCGGGCATTCTACGCCGTCGGCGGCACGTGGCGCGCGCTCGCCCGCATCCACATCATCCAGAGCGGATACCCGCTCGGCGTGATGCATGGTTATTCCATACCGGCGACGGAGGCCCTCGATTTTGCCAGGCGGCTGCGCCGGCTCGCCGCCGCCGACATGCTGGCCAATATCGGGGCAGTGGCGGAAGCGCGGCGGCCGCTGCTCACCTACGCCGCCCTTGTCCTCGAACACATCATCAGCACCGCACGGCCAAAATCCATCGTGTTCTCGACCTTCGGCGTTCGCGAGGGCCTGCTCTATGACCGGCTGCCCGCCCCGGAGCGGGCCAAGGATGGGCTGATCGCAGCCGCCCAGCAGCTGAACATGCTGCTGTCACGCTCGGCACGCCATGCGCAGGAGCTGATCGGCTGGACCGACCGCTTCATGCATGTCGTGAAGCTGCGCGAGACCGAGGAGGACCGGCGGCTGCGTCACGCGGCGTGCCTGTTGTCGGATATCGGCTGGCGCGTTCACCCCGACCACCGCGGCGAGCAGACGCTGCACCTGATCACCAACGGCAATTTCGGCTCGATCGACCATCAGGGCCGCGCCTTCGTCGCGCTCTCGGTGTTCTTCCGCTATGCCGGCCTCAGCGAGGAGAACCAGCCGCCCGAGATCGTCCAGCAGATGTTGCCGCCGGCCATGCTGGAGCGCGCACGCCTGCTGGGCGCCGCATTCCGCGTGGCGCATCTGACGTCGGCGGCGCGGCCGGGCGTGCTGCCGGCGACGCATTTCCGCACGCAGGGGCGCAATTTGATGCTGGTCTTCGAGCACCAGCTGGTCGACCTCGTCGCCGACCGTGTCGGCGGCCGCTTCAAGCAACTGGCGCGACTGGTCGGACGCACCGGCTCGATCGTGTTGCGCTGAAGTCCCCTTGGCCATCGCGGACAGGTCAGGGACCAGAGTAGCGCGGCGAGTCTGAAGTTCCGGTCAGTTTGTGGCGCACCCTCAGCGAAACTTCAAATTCAAAGCCGCATTCGAATCACCAGCGTGCTGGTGCTCCTCGATTCCGAAGTTCGCAAACGAGGATGCCGCGATAGGATGCGAACTTCGGAATCGGCGCACTCCACCGTTGGCGCATGTCCTCGTTGGCGAACCGGATTCCACGTCGCCGGGACATGCGCTAGTCAGCCCGCTGCACGGCCTCAGTCGCGGCAGGGCTTGCGACATGCGCGGAACCACGCCGCTTGCGGCGGCGCCAGATCGTTCCGCCGATCAGCACGACGATGGCGCCAAGCGCCGAGGCTGCGAAATCCATCAGATCGCCATCGAAACTGAGATGCGACACGCCGAAAATCGCGGACGTCGCCTCGATGCTGAACACCATTTGGCCGCTCAGGACCTCGTGGAGCACTCCCTGATCGACCGGATCGCTCGCGATGACATCACCCGCGATCCAGCCGAGCAGCATCGCGCCGAGCCAGACCAGGGCCGGAAAGCGGTCAAGCACCAGCATGATCAGCGCCGCGCCTGCGATGATCATGGGGATGGAGATCGCGAGCCCGAGGATCAGGAGCGCGAACTCGCCATTGGCGGCGGCTGCGACCGCGATCACATTGTCCAGGCTCATGACGATGTCGGCGATCACCACGATGCGGATCGCATGCCAGAGCGTGGTGCCGGCGGCGATCTCGTCGCTCTCATCCTCCGGCACCAGAAGCTTGGCCGCGATGACGAGCAGCGCCAGCCCGCCGACGAGCTTCAGATAGGGCAGCTGCATCAGCTCGGCCACGACGCCGGTGAACGCGATCAGCAGCACGACGGCAACGCCGGAGCCGATCACCATTCCCCATAGCCGATGCCGGCCATGCAGGCCGCGGCAGGCCAGCGCAATGACCAGCGCGTTGTCGCCGGACAACAGCACGTTGATCCAGATGATCTTGCCGACCGCGAACCAGAATGCAGGGCGGTGAATGTCCGTCTGGAGCTGGGAAAAGAACGCGCCGACGTTGACGGGATCGGCGACCTGCACCAGCCAGCTCACAGCCTGCCCTCCTCAAGGGCCATGGTTCGCCCTCATCGACGCCGCGCCAGCCCGCGCGAGGCAACCGTCAGCCGACGATCTCATTGCCCGAGAAGAACTGCGCGATCTCGATCGCGGCCGTCTCCTGCGCGTCCGAGCCGTGCACGGAGTTTTCGCCGATCGACTTCGCGTAAAGCTTGCGGATCGTTCCCTCCACAGCCTTGGCCGGATCGGTCGCGCCCATCACGTCGCGATATTTCAACACGGCGCCCTCGCCCTCCAGGACCTGAACGACGACGGGAGCCGAGGTCATGAAGTCGACCAGCTCACCGAAGAACGGGCGCGCCTTGTGCACGGCATAGAACGTCTCGGCCTGCTCGCGCGTCATCCGGATGCGTTTTTGCGCGACGATCCTCAAACCCGACTTCTCGATCACGGCATTGATCCCGCCTGTCAGATTACGCTCCGTCGCGTCAGGCTTGATGATCGAGAAAGTGCGTTCAATCGCCATGATGATGTCGTCCTTGGAAAGGCCACGGGTTAGGAGTTGCCGGGCTTATATCGACGCAACAGGCGAACGGCAAGCGAGGCCGGGCGCCGTTGCAATGGTCGGTCCCGGCCTGCGACCTTACCGCGATTTCACCTGGATTAACCGTCTCTGAAGGGCCCGTCCCGCTCCCGTTCACTGCGCACCGTCTAGTCTCCCATGCGAACGGAACGCCTCCCATGATCGGGACACGTCTCCGGCGGTGATGGTCACCGACGGCGCTCAAGACGGCGCTGATGCTCTTGTCAGGAGATGACCCATGTTGCGTAAACTCTCGCTCGCTGCAGTCGCCGCGGTCTCGCTGGGCGTGGCCGCGCTGGCGCCAACCTCCGCCTCGGCCTGGGGTGGGTGGCATGGAGGCTGGCATGGTGGCTGGCACCATGGCTATTGGGGTCCGCGCTTCTATGCCGGCGGCCCGGCCTATTACGGTGGTTATGGCGGCTGCTATGCCCGCCGCTGGGTTTCGACCCCCTGGGGTCCGCGTTGGCGGGTCGTGAACGTGTGCTATTGAGCGAAGCGGCCTTACGGCTGTCCATCACAAGGCCCCGGCCCCCGCGCCGGGGCCTTTGCCGTTGTGTCCCCGCACAGCGCGGCCCTTGCCCGCCCCCTTATCACCCTGCAATTGGCGATTGAAGGAAACCAAATTGCGTCTCGTGACTTGGTGATGCGACACTCTTGAATGAACGGAACGTGTCGGTGACCGACGACAGGACAGGCATTCACCAATCCCCAACCCAATCCCTGGACCGGGAGACCTGCCGATCGATCTGCGACGCCATCGGTGCACGATTGCAGCGCGATCTCAGCGCCGGTGCCCTCACGCCGTCCGCCCGGCTCGAACGCCTGATCGAGGAAATGAGCCGGCGGGAAGCCGCCGATCGTGCATATTGAGTTCCAGAGGCCGGGCGGGGTGACATCGGGCCGTCGCGACAAAGCGGTTGCGTTTGGCGCGGCCAGCGGTGACAACCCCGCGCCATGCTCTCCATCAACGACATCTCCATCCGCCTCGCCGGGCGGCTCCTGATCGATGACGGCTCCGCACAGATTCCCCCGGGGGCGCGCGTCGGCCTGGTCGGCCGCAACGGCACCGGCAAGTCCACCCTGTTCAAGGCGATTCGCGGCGAGCTTGCGATCGAAAGCGGAACCATCGGCATACCGCCGCGTTGGCGGGTCGGCAGTCTCGCGCAGGAAGCACCGGACGGACCGGAGAGCCTGATCGCGGTCGTCCTCAAGGCCGATCTCGAGCGCGAGGCACTGCTGCGCGAGGCCGATACCGCGCACGATCCGCACCGGATCGCGGAAATCCAGACCCGGCTCATCGACATCGACGCCCATTCCGCACCGGCCCGCGCAGCTTCGATCCTGAGCGGCCTCGGGTTTGCGGCGGCCGACCAGTTGCGCGCCTGCGCCGAGTTCTCGGGGGGCTGGCGGATGCGCGTCGCGCTGGCGGCGACCTTGTTCGCGGCGCCCGACCTGCTGCTGCTCGACGAGCCAACCAACTACCTCGACCTCGAGGGAACATTGTGGCTCGAGGACCATCTCGCCAACTATCCCCGCACCGTGATCGTCATCAGCCATGATCGCGACCTCCTGGAAACCTCGGTCGACCAGATCCTGCATCTCGACCACGGCAAGTTGACGCTCTACCGCGGCAGCTACTCGTCGTTCGAGGAGCAGCGCGCAACCCGCGAAATGCTCGGCGCCAAGCACGCCAAGCGGCAGGAGGCGGAGCGCAAGCGCCTGCAGGACTTCGTCGACCGCTTCAAGGCGAAGGCTTCAAAGGCGCGTCAGGCCCAATCGCGGGTCAAGATGCTGGAACGCATGAAGCCGGTTGCGGCACTCGTGACGCAGGACGTGCGCGAGATCAGCTTTCCACGGCCGGACAAGATGCTGTCGCCGCCGATCATCGCCGTGGACAATGTCGTGGTCGGCTACGATCCGAAGCTGCCGGTCCTGAGCCGCGTCAGCTTGCGGATCGACAATGACGATCGCATCGCCTTGCTGGGCGCCAACGGCAACGGCAAGTCGACGCTGGTGAAACTTCTCGCGGGTCGCCTCGCGCCTTTTTCCGGTTCGGTCACGCGCGCCGACAAGCTGTCAATCGCCTATTTCGCCCAGCACCAGCTCGACGAGCTGAACGAAGACGCCTCGACCTATGATCATGTCCGCAAGCTGATGGGGGATGCGCCGGAGTCCAAGGTGCGCGGACGCGCGGGCGCGATCGGATTTTCCGGCAAGGCCGCCGACACCCCGGTCAGAAACCTGTCGGGCGGCGAGAAGGCGCGGCTGTTGCTGGGACTGGCGACCTTCTTCGGTCCCAACATGATCATCCTCGACGAGCCGACCAATCATCTGGACATCGACAGCCGCGCAGCTCTCGCGGAAGCGATCAACGAGTTTCCGGGGGCGGTGATCATGGTGTCGCATGACCGCTACCTCATCGAAGCCTGCGCCGACCGGCTCTGGGTGGTCGCCGATCACGCGGTTGCGAATTTCGATGGCGACCTCGACGATTACCAGCGCATGGTGCTCGCGACGCGCTCGACGCGCGCCGAGCCGGCCGACCGCGGCCAAGCCAAGCCGGAGCAAGCGCGCAGGGGCGACAATGCCAAGGACAATGGCAGGGGCGACAGCCGCGGTTCCCTGAAGCAGAAGATCTCGGCCGCCGAAGCCGAGATCGCGCGCATCAGCGACATCATCGCCAAAATCGATACGGCGCTGGCGTTGCCGGATCTTTTTACACGCGATCCGAAGCAGGCCGCTCAGCTCTCAAAAGCCAGGGCCAATGCGGCTGATGCCTTGCAGCGGGCGGAGGGGGAATGGCTCGCGGCGAGCGCGCAGTTCGAGGAGATTTGAGAGCGGCGGAGCGATGAAGCGCGGGCCGGAGTCACGGCGTGTCGAGCCGACGTCATTGCGTCGAGGTCAGGTCGCAGCCGGCTTCTTCTTCGCCTTCGGCTTGGCAACCTTCGGCGCCGGCTCCTCGTCGGCGCCTTTCTCGACCGAACTCAGCCGCCCGGCGGTGAAAGTGTAGATGCCGGCGCGCGCGCCATGGGTCCAGGTCACGACCGCCACGCGGTCCCCGCGCGGATTGTTCGACAGGTTGACGCTATCAGGCGCGCCGATGCCGCGCACGACGTCGCATTCAGTATGACCAAGCGCCACGGTTCCTCCGCTGGCAGGCGGCGGTCCGCCGGCTGGCGTCGACGCATTGGCGTCGACGGGCGCCCCGGGCGCGGTCATGCCCGGACATGCCCCGTCCGCGCTCACGAGGTCCTCCGCCGTGACCGCCTTGTCGGGCGTCAGCGGCGGGGTCTCGATCGAAACACTGCGGATGAACACCCGGCCCGAGCGGGAGAACCAGTCCGCGTCCTTCGAGAAGATATCGGCAGCACCGGAGCACGCCGCGACCAGCGGCGCACAAGCAAGCAGCGCCACCATCCGCGCCCCGTAATAGTACTTGTCTCGCACGATCAACCAGTCCCCCGTACCAACCTAAACTTGCTGACCGACCATTACTTTACGGCACTACTGCGGTGGCGACGATGGCCACGCTGAAATTTCTGCGAGCCCGCGCGGCGAATGTCAAATGCAAATACGGACTTGCGAACCTTGAAAATGTCTCCGCATCTCGGTTCCCCGGCAGCATCGGACCGGCTACGCATGGGAGCTGCTGCAGCAAGGGCCGAAGCGCGATGGCTTTGGACCGAATCGTCGTCACGCGTGAGCTCCATGTTTGAGCATGATCTCCGCGCAAACGCGACGCGTTTGCGCGAAGGAAAACCGCTTCACACTTTTCCGGACATGCTTCATTGGCGCCGCTGCCACCTGCCGCGTTCATCAGCCTGCCAATACGTGACCTCGAATCCACGCGACTTGCAATCCGTCCAGGCACCTCTCGCAGCCGCGAGCGCCTCGGCGTCATCGCCATTGAACAGCACCACCATCCGTTCATAAGTGTGCGCATCAGCGGGCAGCGACGCATTGTCGATCAGGAACCTGACATGGGCCCGATTCGGATTACCCTCCTCGATCGCAAGCACGACGGGCTGATCCTCGGCGTCGCCGGCGCGCCAGGTCGCATGCGGCAGGAACGAATCATCGCGATAGGTCCAGAGGTGCGTGTCGAGTGCATCGGTGCGTTCCTGCGACGTCGACTGCACGACGGCGCGCCAGCCGCGCTCCAGGGACTTTTCGAGCAGCGACGGCAGCACGTTCTCCACCGACATGTTCTGCAGATGATAGAACAGAACCTCGGTCATCGCCCGTCAGCACTCCTCATCACTTGCCTTCGTAGTGGTCGGCGACCAGTCGATCGAGGAGACGGACGCCATAGCCCGACCCCCAACTGTGATTGATCTCGGACTTCGGCGCTCCCATCGCGGTTCCCGCGATGTCGAGATGGGCCCATGGCGTTCCATCGACAAAGCGCTGCAGGAACTGCGCCGCGGTGATCGAGCCGCCGTGACGGCTCCCCGTGTTCTTCATGTCGGCGAACTGCGAATCGATCAGCTTGTCGTATTCCGGGCCGAGCGGCATCCGCCAGACCCGTTCGCCGGTCTCGTTCCCCGCCTTGAAGAGGCGCTCCGCCAATTCGTCATTGTTGGAGAACAGGCCGGCATATTCGGTGCCGAGCGCCACCATGATCGCACCCGTGAGCGTTGCCAGGTCAATCATGAATTTGGGCTTGAACTTCGTCGCCACGTACCAGAGCACGTCGGCGAGCACCAGCCGGCCCTCGGCATCGGTGTTGATGATCTCGATGGTCTGCCCCGACATCGAGGTGACGATATCGCCGGGCCGCTGCGCGTTGCCGTCAGGCATGTTCTCGACCAGCCCAATGGCGCCGACCGCGTTGGTTCTGGCCTTTCGCGCGGCCAGAGCGTGCATCAGGCCGACGACACAGGCGGCGCCGCCCATATCGCCCTTCATGTCCTCCATGCTGCCAGACGGCTTGATGGAGATGCCTCCGGTGTCGAAGCAGACCCCCTTGCCGATGAAGGCGACCGGCTGCTCGCCGCGTTTGCCGCCGTTCCAGCGCATCACCACCATGCGCCCGGGCCGCGCGGAACCTTGCGCCACGCCGAGCAGCGCGCCCATCCCGAGCCGGGTCATCGCCTTGACGTCAAGAACCGACACGTCGACCCCGAGCTTGCGCAAGCCGCCGGCGCGACGCGCGAACTCCTCCGGGTAAAGCACGTTCGGCGGCTCGTTGACGAGGTCACGTGCCATGATCACGCCGTCGGCGACATGGCCGTAAGGCGCGAGCGCTTTGCGCGCTGCACCCGTATCGGTGACGGCGATCGACACCTCCGCCCGGACAGGAGCATCCTCCCCATCCTTCTTCCTGGTCTTGTAGCGGGTGAATCGATAGGTCCGCAGCCGCAGGCCGGTTGCGAGCGCCACGGCCTGCTCGGTCGACATGGCTGCCTCGGGAAGTTCGGCCAGGACGGTCATCGCCCGGCTTGCCGCGTTCAATTTTCCGGCGATCACGCCGCCGAATTTGAGGAAATCCTTGTCTTGCAGTTGCGACGGCTTGCCGGTTCCGACCACGATCAAGCGCTGAATCTTGATTCCTTCCGGCGCCAAAATGTCGAGCGTCGACGCAGTCTTGCCCTTGAACTGGTTTGCTTCGGCCGCTCGCTTGATCAGGTCGACCGCTTTTCCAAGCGCCTTGCGGGTGGCTGGTCCGACCTTCAACGTTTCGTCGCAGAAGACCACCAGGATACCGCCTGGGGCGGCGGACAACGGGACAAAGGCGACCTTGAGGGCGTCGGACATCGGGAAACTTCCTCCAATAAGGGACGCCAAATGTGGTTGCGAGACGCGCGGGTACCGGTACCCGGCTCCGGCGCGATTTGTGACACTTGCGTCACTATGGCGCGTGTCGCCGGCCCATGCCAAGCCCAGGGCCCATTTTCCGTGACCACGGGGCCACATTCGTTAAATTTTTAGCAACTTTGACGAGCGCCATGGCCGAGCCATTTTGTTGATGGATCAAAGGGATGCTATTGTGAGAACAGCCATCGGGACACCGGCGGCAACCAATGGGGCCCGCCTGCTTAGCGGGGAGCGGTTGCGGGAGCCGTCCCGGCGGTCGGAGGGCGGGGATCGTGCGGTAACGATGGGGTCAATCGACAAGTATATTTTTCGCACGACGCTGACAGCGTTTGCGATGGTCCTGGTCAGCCTGACCGGCGTGATCTGGATTACGCAGGCATTGCGCGACATCGACTTGATGACCGGCGAGGGTCAGACCATCCTCACCTTTCTCGGGCTGACCAGCCTCATCATTCCAGCGCTGGTTCTGATCATCTCGCCGATCGCACTGATGATCGCGGTCTCCCACACGCTGAACAAGCTCGCGACCGATTCGGAAATCATCGTGATGAACGCGGCCGGCTTCTCGCCGTTTCGGCTGTTCCGCCCGTTCCTTTATGCGACCTGCGTGGTGGCTCTCCTGGTCGCCTTCATCTCGGCCTATCTTGCTCCCGAAGGCTTGCGCCGCCTGAAGCAATGGAGTGCCGAAATCACCGCCGACGTGCTGACCAACATCCTGCAGCCCGGCCGGTTTGCCCAGCTCGACCAGAATCTCACGATTCGGATCAGGGAACGCAAGCCGGGCGGCGTGCTCGAGGGCGTCTTCATCGACGATCGCCGCGATCCGACGATGCGGGTGACCATCGTGGCCGACCACGGCACGGTCATCAAGAACGATCATGGCTCGTTTCTCGTTCTCGAAAAAGGCGTGCTGCAGCGCTTGGAGGCCAGCAAGCGCGATCCTGCGATGATCGAATTCGACAGCAACGCCTTCGACATGTCGCAGTACTCCAAACGCGGCGGCGACGTCACGCTCGGCATTCGCGAGCGCTACGTCTGGGAACTGCTGGCGCCGGCCGATGACGATCCGATGTATGAGCAACTGCCGGGCCAGTTCCGCGCCGAATTGCATGAACGTTTCATGGCGCCGGTCTATCCGTTCGCGTTCGCGGCGCTGACCTTCGCCTTTCTCGGCGCGCCGCGCACCACGCGCCAGAGCCGGAATTTCTCGATCGGCGGCTCGATTCTCGCCGTGTTCAGCCTGCGCATGATCGGATTCGCCTGCTCGGTGATGGCGGTCAAATCGCCGATCGCGCCAGCCGTGCAATATCTCATGCTGTTTGCGGCGATCGGCGTCAGCCTCTGGATCATCCTCGACGGCGTCGTGCTGGAACCTCCGGCCGCGCTGATCGAGGCGATCAACAAGTCCAACGCGCGTCTGTTGCGCCTCCTCGGACGACCGGCCGCCGCATGAGCATGATCATCAACACGCTCGGACGCTACTTTGCCGGCCGCTTCGTCGTCTCGGCGCTCGGCGTGTTCGCGAGCATTTTCGTGCTGCTCGTACTGGTCGACTACATCGAGATGGTGCGAAAGACCTCCGGGCTGGTGGGAGCCTCCGCCATCATGGTGGCAGAGACGTCGCTGTTCCGCGTGCCGCAACTGCTCGAAAAGATGATGCCGTTCTGCATCCTGATCGGCGCGATGACCTGCTATCTCGCGCTGTCGCGACGGCTGGAACTGGTGGTGGCGCGCGCGGCCGGCGTCTCGGCCTGGCAGTTCATTGCGCCCGCGCTCGTCAGCGCGATTCTATTGGGAGCGCTCGCGACCGTCGGCTACAATCCGATGTCGGCCAGTCTGAGCGAACTGTCGAAACGGATGGAAGCGGAACTGTTCGGCAAGACCCCAGGCGGGGGCATTCAGGACGCCTCGGGGTTCTGGATCAGTCAGGCCACCAGCGACGGCCAGGTCATCATCAATGCCGCCCGCAGCGAGCAGCAGGGCATCCGGCTGACCGGCCTCACGCTGTTTCGATTCGATACAAACTATCAGTTCAGGGAACGGATCGAAGCGCGCGAGGCAACGCTCGAAGAAGGCCAATGGCTGTTCAAGTCGGTGCGGCGCTACGTGCTTGATTCGCCGCCGGTGGACCAATCGAGCTGGACCCTCCCAACCGAACTGACGCAAGCGCAGGTCCGCAACAGTTTTTCGACCCCGGAAACTGTGTCCTTTTGGCAACTTCCGACATACATCAGATCGTCCGAGAGTTCTGGCTTTGCGACCGCCGGTTATCGCCTGCAGTACCAAAAGCTTCTGGCGCAGCCGTTTTTGCTGGCTGCCATGGTGATGTTGGCCGCTTCCGTCTCGTTGCGCTTCTTCCGTTTCGGCGGCGTGCAAAAGATGGTTTTGAGTGGCGTGGGCGCGGGCTTTCTGCTCTATGTGTTGTCGAAAGTAACCGAGGATTTGAGCAAGGCTGAGTTGATGCATCCGATCGCTGCGGCGTGGCTGCCCGTTGTCGTGGGCGGTCTCACCGGCTTTTTGGCCTTGCTGTATCAGGAGGACGGGTAGTGGCTGGCGTCGTCGCCACCCGCCAGAGAAGCTTGTCCGCTGTCCTGCGGCGCACCCTCGTGCGCCGTTGCCGGGTTGCTGTTGCCCGCGCGTCGTCAGCGCTTGTCATCGCCATCGCATGCGGCGTCCTCCTGAACGTCGCGGCCGTTGTGCCGGCTCTCGCGCAGGGTTTCACCTATAATCCGCAGCCGCCGCGGCCACGGCCGCCGCGCGCGCCGCAAGACAACCAGATGCTGGTGCAGGCGACCGAGGTCGATTACGACTACAACAATTCGCGGGTCTCGGCGGTCGGCAACGTGCAGTTGTTCTACAACGGCACCTCGGTGGAAGCCGACAAGGTCATCTACGACCAGAAGACCAAGCGGCTGCATGCCGAAGGCAACATCCGCATGACGGATGCCGACGGCAAGATCACCTATGCCACCATCATGGACCTGAGCGACGACTATCGCGACGGCTTCGTCGATTCGCTCCGGGTCGACACCGAGGATGCGACGCGGATGGCGGCGACCCGCGCCGACCGCACGGAAGGCAACTACACCGTGTTCGAGAACGGCGTCTACACCGCCTGCGCGCCCTGCAAGGACGATCCGAAGAAGCCGCCGCTATGGCAGGTGAAGGGCGCCCGCATCATCCACGACCAGGTGGACAAGATGCTGTATTTCGAGAACGCGCAGGTCGAGTTCTTCGGCGTCCCCCTGGCCTATCTGCCCTACTTCTCGACGCCGGATCCGACCGTGAAGCGCAAGAGCGGGTTCCTGATGCCCGGCTTCAGCGAGACCACGCAATATGGCTACGCCGTCGACATCCCCTACTACTGGGCCATTGCGCCGGACATGGATGCGACCTTCACGCCGCGCATCACCACGCGGCAGGGCGTGCTGGTGCAGGGCGAGTTCCGCCAGCGGCTCTCGAACGGGGCCTATAATATCCGCGCCTACGGCATCGACCAGCTCGATCCGAATGCCTTTGCCGGAACTCCCGGCCAGCGCCAGTTCCGCGGCGGCATCGACACCCATGGCCAGTTCGCCCTGAACGACAAATGGGTCTGGGGCTGGGATGGTGTCCTGCTGACGGATTATCTGTTCTTCAACGACTACCGGCTGGCGCAATACCGCGACACCTACAACTCGTTCCTGAACCTGCCGACCGAAGCGGTCTCGCAGCTCTATCTGACCGGGGTGGGCAATCGCAGCTTCTTCGACGTCCGCACGATGTACTTTTTGAGCTTCTCGGGCAACCAGCAGCAGGTTCCCGTGGTGCATCCGGTCCTCGACTATTCGAACGTGCTCAACTACCCGATCTTCGGCGGAGAGGTCAGCTACAAGACCAACTTCACGAGCCTGACCCGCAACGATGCGGTGTTCGACCCGATCACGACGCAGGCCAACACCAACGCGCTGTGCACGATGGCCTCCGCCGACCCGATGGCGCGGATTCCGACCCAGTGCCTGCTGCGCGGCGCGCCCGGAACCTACACCCGCCTGAGCGGCGAGGTCGAGTGGCGGCGCTCCTATACCGATTCCCTCGGCCAGATCTGGACGCCGTTCGCGATCCTGCGCGCGGATGCGATCGACTCCCACATCTCCAACCAGCCCGGCGTCGCCAACTTCCTGCCCGTGGGCGACACCACGGCGGTGCGGGTGATGCCGACGATCGGTCTCGAATACCGCTACCCCTTCATCAACGTTCAGCCCTGGGGCACCACCACGGTCGAGCCGATCGTGCAGGTGATCGCCCGTCCGAACGAGACCTATGCCGGCAAGCTGCCGAACGAGGATGCGCAAAGCCTGGTGTTCGATGCCAGTAACCTGTTCAGCGTCGACAAGTTCTCCGGTTACGACCGCGTCGAGGGCGGCGGCCGCGCCAATGTCGGCGTGCAGACCACGACCCAGTTCGATCGCGGCGGCACGATCAAGACGCTGTTCGGCGAATCCTACCAGCTGTTCGGGCTGAACTCGTTCGCGGTGCGCGATGCCATCAACACCGGCGTCGATTCCGGTCTTGCCAAGCCGGCCTCCGACTATGTCGCCAGCGTCAGCTATGCGCCGAACAGCACCTACACCTTCAGCGTCCGCTCCCGCTTCGACCAGCAGACCTGGAACGTGCAGCGTTTCGAGGCCGAGGCGCGGGCCAACTTCAACCGCTGGTCGGTCAGCGCGATCTATGGCAACTACGCCGCCCAGCCGGACCTCGGCTACCTGATCCGCCGCGAAGGCGTCCTGGGCACCGCCTCGCTCAAGGTCGCCGCCAACTGGGTGGTGACGGGGGCTGCGCGCTACGACCTCCAGGCCAACAAGATCAACCAATACACGATCGGCGCCGGCTACGTCGACGACTGCTTCGTGCTGGCGGCCAACTACGTGACGTCCTATACCTACAGCGTCAACGGCACCCCGCCGGTGCTCAATCATACTTACACGCTGCAGCTTGGCTTGCGCACGATCGGAAACTTTACGATTCCGATTCCCTGAGCTTGCGCGCGCGATCAGAGCGGCTTGCCCTCGAGCCACGCCGCGCCGCGGGCATAGAGCGCTTCGACCTCAGGTCCCTTCAGGCCGGGCATGTCGCGCTTCACCGTATAGCCGATGCGGCTCTGCAGATAAGCCAGGTGACGATAGCCGACCGGGAATTGTTCGAGCAGCGCGCGATCGAGCGCCGGTACCGCGCCCGGCGTCACCGGATCCATGCGGTCCTTCTCATAGATCGGCTGGCGCAGCACGATGCCCCACCGGCCCTCCCGCTTCTCGAGAAAATCGTAGAAGCGACCGGTGCACAGCACGTCGCACAGCACCCCTTCGACCTCGGCGCGCTGCGAGATCGTCATCTTGGTCTGTGCAATCGCGCGGTGTCCGGCGAGGTCGACCGAGATGCCGCCGAGGAAGTGCAGGATGTTGACGCCCTTGGCCCAGGCCTGCTTCGAGATTTCGATGAACTCATCGCCGGTGCCCTGTGTCCAGGTCGCCATCATGCGCCCGTCCGGATGCCAGACCGCGCGAAAGCGTTCCCAGTCGCCGGCGTCGCGCCAGATCGCCCAGTTCTGCAGCAATTCGCGGATCTGGCGATCGTCCTCGATCTCGGCTTCGGTGTTCGACATGGACAATCCTTCCGTCACTGTGATCCGCGGCACGATTGGGCCGCGATGATCGCCGTCACGAGATACAGCATCCGATGCTCGGCGCGAAACGGCGTTCAAGGCTCCTGGATGCGGATCGAGGTCACGTGGCCGCCCCTCACCTCGAACGAAAACGGCTGCGGGCCATAGCTCCAGAGTTCCGTATCCTTTTCCTCACTCGGCTCGAAATGCGACGGCTGACCGAAATACTGCACCAGCGTTTCGGTCGGCACACCGAGGTCGATATGGTTGTAAGCGTAGCCTTGGGCCGCGACCGGACCGGTCACCTGCAGCGCGAAGATCCGGTTGTTCGAGATGGTGGCCACGAGATAGGGATAATGCTCCGGCTTTTCGAGAAAGTAGAGCCAGGCCGTCGCCCCATTGGGCTGAGGGAGCGTCCGGGGCGGCGCGCCGAGAGCCGCCTTGAGCACCTGCGCGTCGTCACCGACGACAAAGGGCCCCAGGTGGAGGCAAGCCCTGGTGAGGAGTTCTGGCTTGATCGCCTGAGCCGCGAGCTTCGCGGTGGGTCCGACGACGCATGCAAATCCGGCGCCCGCACGCCGCCATTCGCCGCGCAGCTCCTCCGACTTGGTGGCGCTGCCCGCGGCATCGCGCGGCTGGGCCTGTGCTGGATCTGGTCTGAAGCCAGCGGCGACGACGGCGGTCACCAGGAGAAGCAGCATCCAGCCTGGCATCGTCAGCTTCATTTGCCGCTCTTTCCCGTCACGCCGAACACACTGAGATCGAAGGTTTTTGGATCGACCGACGGATAGCGCGAGCATTCCATCGACGAATCGGCACCGTAGCGCGCGGTCCAGTCGGCGCTGGTCTCCATGGTCGCAGCATCAACCGGGCGGATCTCGAAATGCATGATCTTGCTGCTGCCGACCTCGCCGATCTTGTCCATCCCGGTCACGCGGGTGCCCGGCGTCAGCGGTTGGCCGTCCGATCCGACAATACGCCCGAGCTGCGCATAGCGCGTGAAGACCACGCGCCCGTTAGGATAGTCGTGTTTGATCACGACATAGCGGCCGCAGCGGCCGATATTGGGAACATCCACCACGGCCCGCTCGTCCTGCTCGATTTTGACCACGACACCATCGTCGACTGATTGAACCCGCGCGCCCTCGGCGTCGTTGGTCATGTCGGTGCCGGGGTGGAAATCGGGCGTTCCGCAACCGCAGGGTGATGCGCTTTGTTGCGCTTGCTTCCCGGCCGGCGCGGGGCCGTCGCCGCTGTCAGTTGAAAATTCGTTGACGAGAAGCCCCGGTCCACTCGGGTCGGTGAAGAGGTGAACGACGTAGAGCGTCACAAAGCTCCCGAGAGGAACCTCCTTCGGCAGGAAATTGGCGACCTCGTCCTGGATGAAGATCCGCAACGCCTTCCCCTTGGCCGAGCGGATCTTGATGCAGCGGGTGATTGCCAGCGCATCGACCTGGTCCTTCGGGATGTCGGCCATGAGCATGGTTCGCTTGAGAAGCCCGCTCTCGCAGCCCTCGGCATAGGCGACGAGGGCGACCTTGAGCTTCATCGGCAGGGCCGGACGGAGATCGACACCGGCTTTCGGGCGCCTTTGCGCCATCAGCGTGTCGAGGTCAGTCGCCTCATAGCGCGCGTAGTCGAAACCGAGGGCTTGCACCGTGCCGACAAGGAGCAGGACAGCGGCAAGGATGGCAGGCTTATGCATTGACTGGCGCCGTATTCAAGACAGGACAGGCGTCCGGGGCAGCCTGGATCGAGCAGTCGGGTTATGATCGTCGTTCGCCCGGAACGCCGCAGTGATGACCCGTCAGCCAAGTATGCCCGCTTGGGTAGCGTTGCGCAATGACGCGGGTATGAAGGCACCGCCCTACGGCGCGAGTTTTGCCAGCTTTCCCTGCCCCGCGGCCGCGGTCGAACGCTCCGCGTCCGCCGCCAGCAAAAGCCGCTCCGCAACCTGGCGCGCCGCCTCGCGGCGCACTGCGGCGAGATAGGCATCGTCATCGGCATAGCGTTCTGCGACCGATGGTCGCGGATCGTTGGCCTCCTTCCGCGCGGCTTCTGTCGGCGCAAAGGGCACCACGGCGCCCTGCAAGGGATAGAGCGCGGTCGGTCCAAAACCCCGCGCACGCGGATTCCACGCCGTGTAGGTCGCGCGCGGCACTGCGAGCGCGATCATGTGCACGCCGGCGATCGCCATCCCGTCGGCATCGGCCTTCGGCACGAACACCGGGTACTGGCCGATCTTTTTCGGCGGCAGCACGCTCTGGTCGGAGACGGCCGCCTGCGTGTATCTCGCCGCATAAGGCAGGCCCGGAATGTCGGTTCTGACCGCGCCTTCGGCTGGGACCAGCGTGCCATGCGCACGCATCGGCACGCGGCTCGCGGGCGGACGCACGCCGTCGCGGATCCAGCTGTCGAGGTCGGTCAACAAGGCTCGCATCGGCGCGCCCGCATGCATCGGGTTCTGCGGCAGCGCCATCGCCGGCACGCCGGCGTGCATGGTGTCATTGGCCTCGGCGAAGTGCGGCGTCCCCGCGATCATGTAGGCGCGCACATTGTCCGGCAGGTCGAGGTGGTTGCCCTCGAGGTCGGTCACCAGCAGCGAAGCATGCGAGGCCCACCATTCGTGCTCGCTGTCGGTCTGCATCACCTTGGGACAGGTCGCCGTCAGCGAGCAGCGGCGCAAGAGCCCGTCGGTGCGGCCGGAGATCGGATCGGTCAGCGTCGCATAGGTGAAGGGAAACAGATCGGCCTGCCATGCGGGGTCCTGCGGATGGCGGGGATTGCGCCCGGGCTGCCCGAACCGCACATTGGTGGCCATGCGGCGCGTACCGCCGACATGCGGCATCAGGCCGTCGAACACGAGGCGGCCCTGCATGTCCTGGTTGAAGCCAAGATAGAGGAAGTCGCGCAGGAAGCGCCCGGATTGCGAGACGCCAAAACCGATGGCGCGACTGACGGAGGGATGCAGCCCGTTGAGCAGCGGATTGGCGGCGCTGGTGTCACGGCGCAGAAAGCTGATGACGTCGCGCACGGCGGCATAGCCCATCCCGAGCGGCATCGGATCGCGCGCGGTATAGGTGATTTCGTAGAGTGCGCCGGCGTCAAATCCGTCCGGCCGCGCGATCTCCACGGTCGTGGGATCGACCAGGCGCGCCGTCAGGCCGGATGGCGCCTGCCGCGCATCCGCCCAGGCGGCTCGCACGGTCACGGCGAGATTGGCGGGCTCGGCGGCGGGCCAGGTGAGTGTTGCACGCGCCGGATTGGTCGTGTTGTCGAAGACGTACTCTTCACGCGCCGGTCCGGTCACGCCTTTGATGATCGGTGCGCTGAGCGCCATCTGTCCGGGCTTTGAGGGAATATCGGCCTGCCAGCCGACCCACACCATGGTGTAGCCGTTGCGATGCAGGAAGCCGATGCCGGCATCGTCAGCCGCTTGCGCCTGGTTGGCACCGGGCTGCGCCGAATCGTCGAACAGTTGCGGCGCAAGCTTGCGTCCGCGGTTCGGCACATCGAGCAGCAGGGTGCCATTGCCATACGCGGGATCGGCAGGCCGCAGGATCACGACGTCGGCCGTGGCCTCCACCTTGCCTTCCGCCGTGCGTGGTGCCAGCGCAAGATCCGTGATGATGGCATTGCGATCGTCGGCCGGATCGAGCGCAATCGTCGCGCGCGCCGTGATCCGCTCGTAACTGCCGACGTCGCCAAAGCTGCGTCCGGCGAAGGCCGGCACGCGTTCGACGATATCGAACCGAACCACCTCGGCCCAAAGCGCGGTCGGGACAAGACAGGCCGCGATCCCGGCCGTTACGAGCTTGCGCATGATCCTGCTTCCTCCTGATGAAACGCCGAGGGTTGATCCCCTCGCCTTCGCAACGACGAATGCTAGAGCATGGTGAGATCAAGTTGAATTGATGCGGCATCGGCGGTGCGCTCCCTCTCCCTTGCGGGGAGAGGGTTGGGGTGAGGGGGAGTCTCCATCAGCCGCGGTGTTTGGAGAGCCCCCCTCACCCGGATTGCACTGGGGCGCAATCCGACCTCTGCCCGCAAGCGGGGAGAGGTAAACAGCAACTGAACTGGTCGGGATAAATTCATCACGACTAAACGATCCGGATCGACATGTCCGGCAGGCCGTCGAGCTTGCACAGCAGCAGGTCGCCCTTGACGACCGGGCCGACATTTTCCGGCGTGCCGGAATAGATGATGTCGCCGGCCTTCAGCTCGAATGCCTCGGACAGCTTTGCGATCTGCTCGGCGACGCTCCAGATCATCTTGTCGAGATCGGAGTTCTGCCGCACCACGCCGTTCACCGCGAGCGAGATGGCGCCCTTGGCGAGATGACCGACCTTCGCGACGGGATGGATCGGACCAAGGACCGCGGCATGATCGAAGCTCTTGCCGATCTCCCACGGCTTCTTCTCCGCAGCCATGCCGTTCTGCAGGTCGCGCCGGGTCATGTCGAGCCCGAGGGCGTAGCCATAGACATGGTCGAGCGCCTGTTCGGGCGGGATGTTGGTGCCGCCGGATTTCAGCGCCACCACCAGTTCGACCTCGTGGTGATAGTTCTTGGTCAGCGAGGGATAGGAATGATCGGCGACCACGCCTGTCGCGACGTTCTGGATCGCGTCGGTCGGCTTCTGGAAGAAGAACGGCGGTTCGCGGTTCGGGTCGGAGCCGCGCTCGATCGCGTGCGCGGCATAGTTGCGCCCGATGCAATAGATGCGGCGGACCGGAAAGACATCGCTCTCACCGACGATCGGAATGATGGTGGCCGGCACGGCGAAGATCGGCTTGGGCCCGGCCTCGGCCGCGGCCGGCGTCGCCTGTGCGATCGCGCCGACGGCGACGGTGCCTGCGGCCGTCGCGAGCAACTGTCGCCGGGACGTTGTCTTCATGGTGATGCTCCCTGAAAGTGCTCCGTACGCCTCGCTGGACTTACCACGTCGGCGCCACCAGCCCTGATCTCTCCCAGAAGCCGCATTTGTGCTCGTCTGCGAAGTCGCTGCGCATGACGGGCGTGTCCGAGATCGACAGGATTGCGCGATCATCCGCGGTGAAGCGTCGCCAGGGAAGGCGCGCCGCGCTGTCACCACCTGCATTCTGTTCGCCGGCGTTCGGCTCGCCTGCCGCGGCGAAGGCAGCCCAATAGGCTGAGATCATCCGCGACAGCGCCGCATGGCGGCCGGACAGCGCATGGGCATCGTTGTCGTTGTTGAAGACGTAGCCGAGATCGGTGGTGTGGTACGACAGGTTCGGCAGGTCGCTCCCGGGCACCAGCGGCTGCTGCTGCGCGGGATCGGCAATGTCGAGCTGATAGCCGTAGACGGGCACGTGGGCCGCGAGCGCAGTGCGCGCGAGATTGGCCATGCAGGAGAACCGCCGATCGGTCAGCGCGCTGCCGATCAGTGCCGAGGCGGTGACATAGGCTTCCGGCCTGTACTGTGCCGATACGGCGTCCGCCTTGTCGCCGAAGCTCGATCTGAGCAAGCCGGCGATGTCGCCCGGCACCATGGTCCGTTTGAGGACGTCGGATTCGACGCGAGCCGTGAAGAGATAGTTCTCCTTGGCGTTGGTTCCGATCAGGACCGGCACCTTGATGAAGTGTCCTTGCTGGAACGCCTCGAACGGATCGAGCGGGAGGACGAGGCCGTCCTGGACCATGGTTGGTCTCGCCGTCATGCGCAGGAAGGCGTCAGGCCGCGCGGCGCGCAGGCAGGCAACTGTGTTCGCTGTGCCGCAGCCGATCTCATCCAAAGCGCCCGCATATCTCTCGCGCTCGGCCTGCTTGAGCGGCAGCGTATGCGCGCCGTCGGTGGCGCTCTGGACGATCGCGCGATGAAACAGCCCCTCCGATCCGGGCGAGGCCAAGAGCCCGAGCACGGCATTGGCGCCGGCGGATTCGCCCATCGCAGTGACGTTGCCGGGATCGCCGCCGAACGCGGAGACATTCCGCGCGACCCAGCGCAGGGCCATCTGCAGGTCTAGCAAACCGTAATTGCCGGAAACGTGACGGGCATCCGCATCGTCGAGATCAGGCGCCGCGAGAAAGCCGAGCGCGCCGACCCTGTAGTTCACGGTCACGACGATGGCGCCCGCCGATGACGCGAGATGGGTTGCATCATATTGCTTCGCGGCGCCGTAGCCTTCGACGAAGCCGCCACCATGAATCCAAACCATGACCGGCTTGCCGCGTGAGGTCACCCCGCTCGCTGGCGTGGACCTCCAGACATTCAGATAAAGGCAGTCCTCGTTGCTGCTCGCGAGTCCCGCGGGATCGGGCGAAGCGAGTTGCGGGCAGGCCGATGGCGGTATCGTCGCCCGCAGCGGTTCGGTCCAGGCGGCGGCCGCAACCGGGGCTGCGAGGCGACGCTCTCCGGTCGGCGGCAGCGCATACGGAATGCCCAGAAACACGTCCGCGCCGTCGCGGCGTAGTCCCTCCACCGGGCCGAGGCTGGTCTGGACCTTCGGAGGTGCGGAGGCGCCGTTCTGGGCGTCGGCCGCCGACGGTGCCATCACCAACACCAGTGCGACGAACGCCGTCAGGCGCGCATCTCTCGTTCGCATCGCTCTCGCCCTCCTCCCTGTGGCGGACGCCGCGACAAGGCCCCCGCCGGCTTCTTACGACGGCTGTTGGCGGCCGTCGATTTTCCTCACAGTGTCATCAGCCATCGGAGCTGATGAATATCCGCGATGACTTCAGATCGTCGATCCGCTCGACCAGCGTTTCGGCCTTGTCTAAATCCGGCACGGGCGCCATCAGGTCGCGCGCCTTCGCGTTCGCATCGTCTGCCGCGAGGGGGTCCTCCCTGGTCCTGCCGGTATCCGCTGCCACTCTGTTCCGGGCCGCAGTGATTGCGCTGGCCGATTGAAGCAGGCGCCGACGTGACAGCATTTGTCGCCGAGACATGGGGATTTCTCACGCCGAGACGGACATTTTCGCGATTTCGGCGGCGCTCGGCAGGCTTTCGACGTTCCAGCAGGCATCCATCACCCGCCTGATCATCGGCGCCGCGATGATGCCGTCCGCGAGATCCGAGAACTTGGTCTCGAGCTGCTGGTCGGTCATCGGCACCTCCACACTGCCGATCGCGTGCTCGACATACCGATGCAATTGGCGGCCATCCCTGAGCACGACCGTCATGTCCACCTGCTCGGGCTTGATGCCGGGCGTGACGACAGGATTGACCTTGGCCCGCAGCGCGACAATGGTCGGGTCGTTCACTGCACGGTCGCTGAACTGCTTCTCGCCGCCGGCGCCCTCGACCAGCGCCACGGCAACGGCATGATAGATGCTGAACTTGCCCTCGAGCCCCTGACGCGGGGTCTTCTTGCCGGTGAGCTCGAGCACCAGCGGGTGCACCTTCAGATCGACCCGCTCGACCTGGTCGGCGTTAAGCTTGTTCTCGTTGCGCAACTGGATGGCGGCGTCGATCGCCGGATGCATGACGATGCCACAGGCGAACGGCTTGTAGGTGTTGAGTGCGGCCTCATAGCGGGTGCCGAGGTCACCTGTTATCTCGTTGTAGTCCTGCTTGGTCGAGATCGTGTTGGCCCAGCCGCGCTTGGCTTCGATCATCCCCTCGGACGACGTGAAATTCTTCGACGCCAGCATCGCGGCAAAGATCCCGTTGGAGGCGGCGCGGCCCGGATTGAAACTCTTGTTCATCGAGCCGAAGGATTCGCGCAAGCCCACCGGCTGCGACGCGGCGAGCCCGAGTGCCCAGATCATCTGCTCCTCGTTGAGCTTGAGCAGCTTGCCGACCGCCGCGGCCGAGCCGAACACACCGGCTGTGCCGGTGATGTGCCAGCCGACGTCGTAATGGTTCGGATAGACCGCGTTGCCGATCCGGCACTCGGTCTCGACCCCGAGCACCAGCGCATTGAGAAAATCCTTGCCCGCGACCGGCTGCAGCTCCGACAGTGCGAGGATGGCGGAAGCAACGGGACCCGCGGGGTGGATGATGGTCTTCAGATGGGTATCGTCATAGTCGAAGATGTGGCTCGACACGCCGTTGATGAAGGCGGCATTCATGATGTCGAAGCGCTCGTGCCGTCCGAACAGCGAGGCCTGCGCCGGCCCTGAGAACGGCGCCAGCGCCGCGACCGCGATATCGACGGTCTGATGGTGCGATCCGCCGATCGCCACGCCGACCCAGTTCAACAGCGTCCGCACGCCTTCCTTGCGGACATTGGCCGGCAGGTCATCATAGCCTGCCGTGACGAGATAATGCGCAAGCCTGCGGGTGACATCCTTGGCTGGTGCTGGCTTCGGTGCAGCGGCGGGCGTCCCCTCCGTGCCTTCGGCACGGGCCGCTGTCGGCATCAGGGCGCTCAGCGGCAGCGCGGCCGCGGCCTGAAGCAGGGTCCTGCGGTCAGTGCGTGACATGGGACTCCTCCCGAAGCTTGATCTGCGCCAGTTGCGCGGCAAGCCGGATCGCGCTTTCGAGCGCGCCGGTCTTGGCAACGCCCTTGCCGACGATATCGAAGGCGGTGCCGTGCGACGGCGTCGTGAACACGGTCTTGAGCCCCGCCGTTACCGTGACACCGCGATTGAAGCCTTTGAGCTTGGTCGCGATCTGGCCCTGGTCGTGATACATCGCCACCACACTGTCGAACTCGCCTGCAAAGGCGCGCATGTAGATCGTGTCGGCCGGATAGGGGCCGCTGCAGGCGATCCCGCGCTTGGCCGCGGCTTCCACGGTCGGGCGGATCATGTCGATCTCGTCGCGTCCGAACAGGCCACCTTCGCCGGCGTGCGGGTTGAGCGCCGCAACCGCGATGCGGGGCCTTGCGATACCGGCCTTTCGCATCATGCTGTCAACCAACTCGATGGCATCGGTGATGGTTCCTGGATTGATGCAATCGAGCGCATCGCGCAGCGCCACGTGCCCGGTTACCCGCGACATCCACTGCCCGTCCAGCACGTTCATCTCCGAGAAATAGCCCTGATGCCCGAGCAGGCTTGCAAACATTTTGTGCTCGTCGGGGAATTTCCAGCCGCCATCGAACATCGCGCGCTTGTTCAGAGGTGCAAAGGTGATGGCATCGACCTCGCCCGATTTCGCGAAGTCGATCGCACGCGAGAGCGTCTCGCCGGTCAATCGTCCCGATTCCGCGTTGGGCTTGCCGAGCGCAAAGCGCGCCGGATCGGTGTTGCCGAGATCGACTAGCTGCACGGCGCGGCTCGGCCAGGACGCCCGACCCGGCGAGGCGATGCGCTCGACCTCGAGCCGGACGCCGGCATGCGACATGCCCATGTCCAGCACACGGGCGTCACCGATCACCACGAGGCGGGCGGTCGCAGCAAGATGATCCTGGCTGAGGATTCGGGCCGTCTGCTCCGGTCCGATGCCGGTG
>Ga0210408_10000712_pt1 | contig 38620 bp, 35 predicted proteins | sample IncBWH4MmetaG_FD_155471 | JGI IMG/M metagenome (GOLD analysis project Ga0210408, IMG submission 155471) | Forest soil microbial communities from Barre Woods Harvard Forest LTER site, Petersham, Massachusetts, United States - Inc-BW-H-4-M | ecosystem: Environmental > Terrestrial > Soil >...
CGGACAGCCACACGATCCCGAACTCGCGCTCGTGCTCCAGGCACTCCTCGATCATGCGCTTGTAGCGAGCCTCGAATACGTGCAGCGGCACACTCTCGGTGGGCAGCGCGACGATCCCCAGCGGGAACAGCGGAAACCCCTCGGTGCGGTCGAGCATGCGCGGCAGTGTATTGCCGTCTGCCGACCGATTTCCAATTGGTCGGAAATATTCGGGTCGGTCGGCTGAGGCGTGTTTCTCAGGCCGGCGTGCGCGCGCAGAGCATCAGGTTGTAGAACACCGCCGGCGGCAGCCGCCCCTCCAGCAGGCTGCGGTCCAGACCCTGCAGGAGCAGATATCCGCGGTAGGCGTACTGGCGCCAACCCCACGGTACGTCGCGCGGGTCGGCCGTCGCCTCCAGCGTGCGGTTGGTCCAGCCGAACCAGTTGGCGAGCAGCTCCTCGCCGCGCACGCGCACGTCCACCATGCCCGCGCTCCTGGCGGCGCGGGTGAGCTCGGCCGGGGCGAACGCGTGCACGTCCACGAACACCTCCAGCGCCGCATCCGGCGACGCTCCACCCTCCGCGAGGGGAGCGGGCCGCGCTCCGATCGCACGGCGCCACATCGGCGCCAGGGCAACGGCCGCGCGCTTGGGCACGCCCGCGAGACGATCGCCGTAACGCGAGGGCTCCCCAGCGAACACGATCGTCCCGCCGGGCGCCAGCACACGCGCGAACTCCGCCAGCGCCCGCTCCAGGTCGGGGATGTGGTGCAGCACCGCGTGCCCGAACACGAGGTCGAAGCTCGCGTCCGCAAACGGCAGCCGCTCGGCGTCCGCAGGCTCGGTCTGCACCTCGAGGCCGAGGCGTTTGGCGTTCGCTTGCAGCGTGCTCAGCATGCCCGGCGAGATGTCGCTGCACGTCGCCTGCCCGATCAACCCCGCGCGCAACATGTTCAGCGTGAAGTAACCCGTCCCCGCGCCGATCTCCAGCGCCCTCGGAAAGTGGGTCGGGGCGCCGTCGCCGAGCGCCTTGCGTACCTTCCCCAGCACCTGTTCACCGCCCAGCTCCCCGAAATCGATCCCCCACTTGGCGTCATAGTGATCGGCCGCCACGTCGTGGTAGCGCGTGTTGACGTCGCGGATCTCCTGCGCTGTCAGGGTGGGTGGCACGAGGCGGACCATATACTCGCGCGCCGTGTCCCTGCCGCCCTACGCCCAGCGCGATCAGCCGCACGGCGTCCCCCCGCTGGAGCTGACGGGCGAGCGCACGCTCCCGGACGTGCCCGCCGAGAACTACTGGTTTCGCCGCCATCTCGCCGTGTACGAGTGGATCGCCGCCCGTGTATCCGGGCGGCGCGTGATCGACATGGCCTGCGGCGAGGGCTACGGCTCGGATGTGCTCGCGCACGCCGCCGCCGAGGTCGTCGGCGTAGACGCCAACCCCGAGGTGCACGAGCACGCACGGCTGCGCTATCGCCGCCCCAATCTGCGCTTCGAGCGCGATCTCGTCGAGACGTTCTCCGCGCCCGCCGACGCGGTCGTGTTCCTGCAGACGATCGAGCACCTGCAGGACCCGGTTGCGGTGCTCAAGCGCTTCCGCTCTCTGGTGAGCGCGTCCCAGACCTCCGGAACCGTGTTCGTCTCCACGCCCAACGTTCTCACACTCGCCCCGGCGGGCGCGCCGCGCTCGGATAATCCATGGCACGTCCACGAGTACCGCGCGTCCGAGTTCGAAGAGCTGTGTCGCGCCACGTTCTCCTCCGTCTCGCTGTACGGGCTGTTCCATGCGCGCAAGCTGCGCCTGCACGAGCTCGCGCTGCGCGCCGGCTGGGACTCGATTCACCCGCGCCTGCGCCTGACCCGACCGTTCTATGACCGCTTCACCCCGGCGATCTCCGCGTCGGACTTCGCGCTGCGCCCGTCAGGCGAGGCCGACCTGAATCGGGCGCTGGACTTCGTCGCGGTCTGCTGCTCGTGAGCCGCCGATCGGCGAGCACCGGCTCCCCGACCACGCCATCCAGGCGCGGTGCCCGCCGGCGCGATGGCGGCGCGCTCGCGATCGTGCTGCACACGCACATGCCCTACGTCGAGGGCTTCGGCACGTGGCCGTTCGGCGAGGAGTGGCTGTGGGAGGCGATCGCCTGCTGCTACCTGCCGCTGCTCGACCTGCTCGACTCGCGCGATCCGCCAGTGACGCTCTCGATCACGCCGGTCCTGTGCGATCAGCTGGGCGCGCCCGGTCTCGCCGAGCGCTTCCACGGCTTCATCGACGGCACCCGCCGCTTCACCCACGCCGAGGACGCCTCCGGGCTGCGCGCCGGTGGCCATCCCGACCTTGCCGCCGAGCTGGAACGGGCCTGGAGCGCTGACTACGAGCACGCCGCGCAGCGCATGGCGGCGCGTGGGGGAGACCTGCTGCAGGCATTTGCGCCGCATGCGCGCTGGACGTCCTGCGCCACCCACGCCGTCCTGCCGCTGCTCGCCACCGACGCCGGCGCGCGCCTGCAGGTGCAGACCGGGATCGCCTCGCACCTGGACCGCTTCGGCGGCGGCAGATCACAGCGCGGGGAGGATGGGCACGGGGATGGCGCGGGCCAGAACGACAGGGTCGGCAGGGCCGAGGACTGGAGCGGGGGGTTCTGGCTGCCGGAGTGCGCCCACGCGCCCCACCTGGAGCCGATCCTGGTCGCCGCCGGGGTGCGCGGCGCCTGCGTGGAGCTCACCCGCCGCCACGGTCTCGGCGCGCGCGAGCACCTGCAACCGCTCGTATCCGATTCAGGCATCGCCTTGTTCGGAATCGATCGCGCCACGATCTCGCTCGTGTGGAGCGACGCCGGCTATCCCGCCGACGGCGCCTACCGCGACTACCACCGCCACACCGTCCACCACCACCAACCCTGGCGCAACGACGGCGATTCGTACGACCACGAGCCGGCGCTCGCTCGTGCGCGCGAACACGCGGCGGACTTCGTGACCCGCACCCGCGAGCGCCTGCGCCGCGACGGTCACGGTCTGCCCGGCGGCGGGCTCGCGGTCTGCGCCCTGGACACCGAGCTGCTCGGTCACTGGTGGTATGAGGGCCTGCACTGGCTCCAGGCCGTCGTCGAGGAGTGCGCCACCCAGGGTCTCGAGCTCGTGCGCCTGGACGATGCGCTCGACCGCTTCGCGCCGGCGCCGGTCGGCGACGTGGCGTGGGATGAGGCGAGCAGCTGGGGCGCCGGTGGCGGTCTCTCCACCTGGTCGGGTCCCGCCGTCGCCGACATGGCGTTCGCCACGCGCGCAGCCGAGTTCCAGGCCTTTGCGGCCGTCGTGGACGGGCGTGCCGGCCCCGCCGCGGTGCGCGAGCTGCTCGCGCTGCAGGCCAGCGATTGGGCGTTCATGATCTCCCGAGGTCTCGCCGTCCCCTATGCGCGGGAGCGCTTTGACGGCCACCGCGTCGCGCTCGCACGGGCGCTGGCGGATGGGCCCGGGTCGAGCGCGGAGGGCCTGCGCGAGCTGGCGGTCCATGCCGATCCGTCTGTTCTGCTCGCGCCGTGAACGAACCGCAACTTTCGTCGTTTGCGTCTGTTAGGGTCCGGCATATGGATCTGCGCATGAGAAGCGTCAGGGCTCGCTGGGCGCTTGCAGCGCTGCTGGGTTGCGTCGCGCTGCTCATCCTTGCCCCGACCGTTCTTGCGGCGGGAGGAACCGGCCGAATCTCGGGCACGGTCGAAGCGGGGGGCAAACGCGTTGAAAACGTGAATGTTTTGGTGATCTCCGCCGGTCGGGAATTCGCTGGGTTTGCCACCACCAATGCGAATGGCGAATACGAAGTGACGGGCTTGGCGGCCGCCTCCTACAGGGTGAAGTTTGAACCGGGCCGTGGCAGCATTTACGCTCCGCAGTTCTACAGCGGAAAGTCCTCGTTCTCCGAAGCGACCCCGGTTCCGGTCGAAGAAGCGAAAACCACGACAGGAATCGATGCGGAACTGCACGAAGGCGGCACGATCTCGGGTACGGTGACCGGTGCGGGCGCCGGTGGGTTGGAACACGTTGGCATCTTCGTGTTCACAGCCGGTGAAGGACCAGAATTCTTCGGGAGCTCGACGGTCACCGGAGCCGGTGGGGAATACAAAGTGACAGGGCTGGCGACGGGCTCCTACACGGTTGAATTCTATCCGGAAAATGGTTTCGGTCTTAACTTCGTCCCTCAGTACTACGAAGGTGCTGCTCTCCTCAGCGGAGCAAAGCAAGTTTCGGTCACCGAAGGAAAAACCAAGTCGGGGATCAACGCAACACTCCAGGAAGGCGGCAAGATCTCGGGTACGGTGACGGATGCGGTGACGCACAAACCGCTCGCGAAAGTGTCTGTATCTGCGTATGGGATAGTGGGTGGCGAAGAAGGGTTCGGGGGATTCACCGAAACCAACGCGAATGGCGAATACACGATCCTCGGCTTGGGGAACGGCACCTACAAGGTCGAATTCGAAGGCCCAGGCGGGCCTGCTGACGAATACATAACGCAGTACTACAACAACGAGCCAACCTTCGCGAGCGCCAATCTGGTGACGGCCAACCAGGGGAGCACGACGCCGGTGATCAACGCGGCGTTGGTGCGCAAGGCACCGGTAAACGCCGCGGGGCCGGTCGTGTCGGGAACGCCAGCGGTGGGGCAGACGCTGTCGTGCGCGAATGGGTCGTGGACGGGTGAACCCACACCCACATTCACCCACACGTGGCTGCGCAACGGCGCTGTGATCGCCGGTGCGACCGGGCGCACGTACGTCGTCCAGACGGCCGATGAGGGCACAGGACTGGCCTGCAAGGTCACCGCGACGAACAAACACGGCAGCGCCAGCGCTGTGAGCAACACCCTGACGGTGCCGACCCCGCCGCCACCGCCACCCAGTCCGATCGTTGAACTCCCGAGTACCAAGCTCATCGTGTCCGGAGGCTCGGCGAGGGTGCCGCTCATCTGTGCCGGCTCGACCTGCGCGGGAACGATCGAACTGACCGAGCAGATCGTGGTCAAGCACCGCCATCACGGGAGGACGAGGTCCAGGCGGGAGACGATCGTCCTGGCCAGGGGGTCCTATGCGCTGGCCGCAGGCCAGAGCGCCACGATCTTCGTTCGTCTTACCCATGCCGGCAAGAACGCGCTCGCCAGGGCGAGGCGCCACCAGCTTTCGGCTACCGCCCGCGTGTCGGTGATCGGCGGAGCCACGCAATACGCGTCGGTCGTGCTAAGCGAGCGGGCGCGGAAGCACGGGCATCACGGGCACCGGTAGGCCGCTCCTGCCCCCACGCGGGCGGGTCACTCCCAGCGCAGCGAGCGGGGCGTCTCGCGCATGCGGAGAATTCGCGCGGGGATGCCCCCGACGACGGCGTTCTCCGGGACATCCTTCGTCACCACCGCGCTCGTGCCGAGGATCGCATTGTCGCCGACGGTGACGCCCCGCAGGATGCAGGCGCCGTAGCCGATCCAGACGTTGTGCCCGACGTGGACGTCGCGCTTGTAGATGCCCTGCAGGCGGATCGGGCGCTCGACCTCGACGACGCCGTGGTCGAAGTCGATCAGCATCACGCGGTCGGCGAGAATGCTCTCGCGCCCGATCTCCACGCGCTGGTAGGCGGAGATCGTGCACTCCTGGCCCATCACTGTCTTCGCGCCGATGCTCACTTCGCCCTCATGGACGCGGATCTTGGTGTCGTTGCCGATCCACGCCCAGCGGCCGATTCGCAGCGTCGCGTTCCGCCCGATCTCGAGCTTGACCCCCGGGCACACGAAGCAGACGCCGTCCGTCCGCAGGCGACGGCCGTAACGCAGTTTGAGCAGCACATAGCGCACGAGCAGCCGCGCGTAATGGCGGTTGAGCATGTTGTTCTGGCGCATGAACCGCAGCAGTGTCGATGGTCCGCCGTGCAAGGGCTCAGGCGCGCGGCGCAGGGCGTCGGCGATCTCCTCGAGGGGCGCCTGGATGGCTGGTTCGGTGAGCGGGGGCTCCATCGCGCCGCATCGTAAGGGTTCGTCCCAAGGGTTCGGCGGACCGCGCCCTGCGATGATTGCGCCCGCGATGACCGAGACCAACCTCGCCCAACGCCTGCTCTCAGGCGATCGCCGCGCGCTGGCGCGCGCGATCTCCCTCGTCGAGGACGACCGTCCCGAGGGTTGGGCGCTCGTGCGCGAGGTTTATCCGCACACCGGCGCCGCCGCCGTGGTCGGCTTCACGGGGCCGCCGGGCGTCGGCAAGTCGACGCTGATCGGCGCGCTCACCAAGGCGCGGCGCGAGGCGGGGCGCACCGTGGGAGTGCTTTCGATCGACCCGTCCTCGCCGTTCACGCAGGGCGCGCTGCTGGGCGATCGCATTCGCCTGGGCGAGCACTTTCTCGACCCGGGCGTGTTCATCCGCTCGATGGCCAACCGGGGCGCGCTCGGCGGGCTGTCCGAGGCGGCGCTGCAGGCCGCGCTGCTGCTCGACGCGGCCGGGCGCGAGGACGTGTTCGTGGAGACGGTGGGCGTCGGTCAGGCCGAGATCGACATCATCGATCACGCCGACACGATCGTGCTCGTGCTGATGCCCGGCTCGGGCGACTCGATCCAGGCGTTGAAGGCGGGCGTGATGGAGATCCCGGACATCATTGCCATCAACAAGGCCGACCATCCGCTGACCGACACGATGGTGCGCGAGATTCGATCTGTGCTCTCGCTCGCCAACCTCGATCGCTTGCCCGAGGACCGATCGGAGATCGGCCAGCGCGGCGACTGGCGCGTGCCGATCGTCAAGACCGAGGCCGCCCACGGCACGGGCGTGCCGGAGCTGGTGGAGCGTCTGGACGAGCACCGCGCGCACATCCTCGCCGCCGGTCAGCTCCAGGAGCGCCGCCGGCGCAACCTGCGCGGCGAGGTGCTCGCGATCGCCACTGCCCGCCTGCGCCGGCGCCTGGAGCAGGAGCTGGGCGAGGACGCCGAGTTCCAGCGCCTGCTCGACGAGGTCGTCGCCCGGCGCCTGGATCCCGCGAGCGCCGCGACGGCGCTGCTGGAGCGGGCGGGCGACGCCGAGGCATCGTCGACGCCGTCTCCCTGAGCAGGCTCGGGCAGTGCGCTGCTCGACGAGAGCCGGGCGCACGCGTGTAGGGTTCACCGGATGGACTACCTGAGCTGGGCCGACCGCAACTGGCCGCTGCTGCGGCGGCTGATGGGCGGTCACGCCACGATCTACCGCGCGACCCACGGCATGATCGGGCATCGCTTCCCGGGCGCGCCGCCGACCCTGCTGCTCGACCATGTCGGCGCCAAGAGTGGAACCCGCCGCACGAGTCCGCTCGTCTACGGCGAGGACGGGCAGAACCTGATCCTGGTGGCGTCCAAGGGTGGCTATCCAAAGAATCCGGCGTGGTTTCACAATCTCGTGACACACCCCGACACCACGGTGCAGGTGGGCTCTCACCGCCGGGACGTGCACGCGCGCGTGGCCACCGCCGAGGAGCGCGCGCGACTGTGGGCGCTGATGATCGGCGTGTACGGCGGCTATGACGACTACCAGCGCCGCACCCAGCGCGAGATCCCGCTGGTCGTGCTGGAGCCACGTTAGAACACGGTCGTTCGGCATCGCTGAACGTCAGCGGCCGCGGACGGAACGAGGCTACGCACAGTACGAGCGGGCGAGCTCGACCAGCAGGCGCACGCCATAACCCGAGGCGCCCTTGCCGACGTAGGCGCGGCCGAGATCCCAGGCTGAGCCGGCGATGTCGAGGTGTGCCCAGGGCGTCTCGGAGACGAAGTTCGACAGGAACGCCCCACCCACGATCGTGCCCGCCTTGCGACCTTCGGGCGCGTTGTCGAGATCGCCGTAGGTGCCCTTGATCAGCTCGTCGTACTCCTCGTGCAGCGGCAGCCGCCACACGATCTCTCCCGTCCTCGAGCCCGCTGCGGTGATCCGCTGCACGAGCTCGTCGTCGTTTGAGATCATCCCCGAGTAGGTCGAGCCGAGCGCGACGATCACCGCGCCGGTGAGCGTCGCGAGGTCGACGATCCGCTCCGCTCCGAGGCCGACCGCGTGGCACAGGCAGTCGGCCAGCACGAGCCGCCCCTCGGCGTCGGTGTTGTTGACCTCGATCGTTTTGCCGTTCTGAGCGGTCACGATGTCCCCCGGCTTGACCGAGCGGCCGCTGGGGAGGTTCTCGGTCGCCCCGACGACTGCCAGGAGCTTCACCGGGAGCCCCAGGCGGGCGATCGCGGCGACGGCCTCGATCACGGCGGCGCCGCCGGACATGTCGAACTTCATCTCCGCCATCTTCGCGCCGGGCTTCAGCGAGATGCCGCCGCTGTCGAACGTCACCGCCTTGCCGACGAACCCCAGCGTCGGCGAGCCCTCGACGGCGCCGCCCGGGGGCTCGTAGCGCAGGACGATCAGCGCCGGCTCCTGCTCTGAGCCCTGGGCGACCGCGGCGAACGCGCCCATCCCGCGCGCGGCGATCGCGCCACGTCCCTCCACCTCGACCGACAGCGCCTCGATCTCCCCGGCCAGCCCGACGGCGTACTCGCCAAGAGCGGTCGGCGTCAGATCGTTGGCGGGCCGGTTCTGCAGGTCGCGGGCGGCGTTCGCCGCCTCGGCCACGAGCGCTGCGTCGCGCACGAACGTCTCCAGCTCCGCGCTGCCTCCCCGCCCATCCTCGCCGCTCCCGGCCGCATCCGGGGCGGACATGATCAGTCCCTCCAGTCGCTTGGGGGGCGGCGGGCCCTCGCCGGTATCCGCGTCGGACGTGGCCGACTTGTGCCGCTCGAAGCGGTAGTCCGCCAGGATCGCGCCCTCGACGAGCGCCGCCGTTATCTCGACGCCGGTCCCGGCGGGCGCTTGGGCGCAGAGGACACGCGTGCCGAGCTCGAGCGCGCGCGCGTGCATCGCCGCCGCCACCGTCCGAGCGCGCTCGGACGTGAGCTCCTCGCGCTTGCCCAGCCCCACGACCAGCCAGCGCCTGCCCTGGGCGTGCGTCAGGCCGAGGGACTTCAGCGAGCGTCGCGCCTCGCCGGAGCTCACCAGCTCGGCCAGCTCGGAGGGGGTATCCGCGGGTGGGTCCTCGCCCTCGAACACTCCCACCGCGATCGTGTCGGCGTCGGTGTCTGCCCCCGGTTGTGTAGTGCTCGATACCTCCACGATCTCGGGCAGGATATACGTCCCGCGGGCCATCCGGGACGGCGTGTGAGAGATCGCTCGCGAGCACACGGGGCGCAGCGCCGGGTCGGGCGATCGTGGCCGCCGGCCCTTCGCGCCGTCTCTTCCCCGCTAGCATTCTCGATCTCTCGTCGTTTCCCCCGACCTCAGGAGAGTCCCGTTCCATGCCCAAGACCGTGATCCTCGGCGCCGCGCGCACACCCATCGGCAAGATGGGCGGCGGCCTGTCGACGCTGGACGCGACGGCGCTGGGCGCCGCCGCGATCGAGGCAGCGCTGGAGCGGGCGCAGGTCGCCCCCGAGCAGATCGAGCACGTCGTGATGGGCCAGGTGCTGCAGGCCGGCCAGGGCCAGATTCCCTCGCGCCAGGCTCAGATCAAGGCCGGCATCCCCAAGGAGGTCTCCTCGGAGACGATCAACAAGGTCTGCGCCTCGGGCATGCGCGCGGCGGTGATCCTCGACCAGGCGATTCGCGCGGGCGACGTCCAGGTCGGCGTCGGCGGCGGCATGGAGTCGATGTCGCAGGCCCCCTACCTGCTCCCGGGCGCGCGCTTCGGGTTTCGCATGGGAGATGTGACGGCGCTGGACGCGATGGTCCACGACGGCCTCACCAACCCGTTCAGCGGCAAGCAGATGTTCGTCGAGGCGACGGCGGTCTCGGACGAGCTCGAGATCACTCGCGCCGACCTCGACCGCTGGGCGCTGCGCTCGCACGAGCGCGCGCTGGCCGCGACCGACGAGGGGCGCCTGCCGGAGGAGATCGTGCCGGTGAGCGTGAAGGGCAAGAAGGGGGCGGAGACGGTCGTCGAGGTCGACGAGGCCCCCCGCCGCGACACAACGCTCGAGGTGCTCGCGAAGCTCCCGGGGCTCGTCGGCAGGGAGGGCTCGCACACCGCCGGCAACTCGCCGGGCGTCAACGACGCCGGGGGCGCGCTGGTGCTCGCATCCGAGGAATGGGCCACCGCCAACGGCAGGGAGGCGCTGGCCGAGATCGTCGCCCACGCGCAGTCCGCCGACGACTTCGCCTACCTCGCGAGGACGCCCGCCTCGGCCGCGCTGAAGGCGCTCGACAAAGCCGGCCTGCAGCCTGGGGACATCGACGTGTGGGAGATCAACGAGGCGTTCGCCTCGGTGACGCTCAACTCGATCCGCATGCTCGGCATCGACGAGGACCGCGTCAACGTCAACGGCGGCGCCGTCGCGCTCGGACACCCGATCGGCGCTTCGGGCGCGCGCATCCTCGGCGCGATCGTGTACGAGCTGCGCCGCCGCGGCGGCGGTCTCGGCTGCGCCGCGATCTGCTCCGGCGGGGGGCAGGGCGACGCGGTGATCTTGAAGGTCTGAGCGCTCGGGACGATGAGCGCGCAGGTCGGCGACCCGAGCGTCAATTCGGCCGACGACGGCGGCCGTCCATCCGCCGGCGCGCCGCGCGCGGCGGCGTTCTTCGACCTCGACAAGACGATGATGGCGGGCTCGTCGGGGATCTTCTTTGCCCGCGCCGCGTACGAGTCGGGCATGATCTCGCGCCGGCGGTTGGCGCGCGACGCGTACGAAAACCTGCGCTTTCGCCTGCGCGGCTCGACCGACGACCGCGCCGACGAGGTGCGCAAGCGCGTGGGGGAGATGATCGCGGGCGTGCCCGTGCACGTGCTGGCGCGCATGTCCCCGCGCGTGCTGGCGGGGGTGCTGCCGCGGCTGTATCCACAGATGCTCGAGCGCGCCTGGGCTCACCAGGACGCCGGCCTGCTCGTGTACATCGTGACGGCGGCCTCGCAGGAGATGGCGGACCTGCTCGCGCACGTGCTGTCGTTCGACGGCGGCGTCGGCTCGCGCTCGGAGATCGTCGACGGCCGCTACACCGGCCGGCCCGCCGGGCCCTTCAACTATCGCGACGGCAAGCTGCAGTCGCTGCGCGAGCTGTCCGCGAGCGAGGCAATCGACCTGGACGCCTCCTACGCCTACTCCGACTCCGAGTCGGACCTGCCGATGCTGCGCGCCGTCGGGCATCCGGTCGTCGTCAACCCCGACGCCGACCTGCGCCGGATCGCGCACGAGGAGGGGTGGGAGATCGTGCATCTGGATCGGCTCGGCCGCCGCCTGAAGATTCTCGCCGGGCTCGCCGGCGCCGCCGCGCTGGGCGGGCTCGGCGGTTTCGCCAGGGGGCACGTGGGGACGCGCGTGCAGGCGCGCGAATAGTCTGCCGGAGTCATGAGCGCCGCCGCATCCCCATCCTCGTCCGAGACCCGCCACGGCAAGATTCGCGTCGTCGTGGCCAAGCCCGGCCTGGACGGGCACGACCGCGGCGCGAAGATCATCGCGCGCGCGCTGCGCGACGCGGGCATGGAGGTGATCTACACGGGCCTGCACCAGACGCCCGAGCAGATCGTCGAGACCGTCATCCAGGAGGACGCCGACGCGGTGGGGCTGTCGATCCTGTCGGGCGCGCACATGACGCTCGTGCCGCGCATCGTCGCGCTCCTGCGCGAGCAAGGGGTGGACGACGTCGTGGTCACCGTCGGCGGCACGATTCCGGCTGAGGACATCCCCGAGCTGAAGGAGCTGGGCGTCGCCGAGGTGTTCACGCCGGGCGCCTCGACCCAGTCGATCGTCGACTTCATCCGCGGCGCCGTCCCGGCCGACTGACTGACCAGTCAGTCAACCGCCGGATCGAGTAGGATTCAGCCAACCCAGCCCAAGGAGTAGACCTGGCAATGAAGATATGCGTCCTGGTGAAGGAGGTCCCGGACGCCGCCGTCGAGAAGCGCATCGACCCCTCGACGGGGCGCATGGACCGCAGCGGGGAGAAGAACCTCAACCCGTATGACACGCACGCCATCGAGGCGGCGATGCAGATCCGCGAGGGCGGCGCCGTGCCCGTGGAGGAGATCGTCGCCGTGACGATGGGTCCCGACAGCGCCGTGCGCGCCCTGCACAAGGCCGTCTCGCTCGGCGCCGACCGTTCCGTGCACCTCTCCGACCCGGCCGTCGCCGGCTCGGACGTGGCGGCCACCGGCTATGCGCTTGCGCAGACGCTGGGGCGCGAGCACCCCGACCTGGTGCTGCTCGGCCAGCAGTCCGACGACGGCGAGTGCTACACGATCGGCGCTGTCGTGGCCGAGCACCTCGGCATGCCCTCGCTGACGCAGGTGATCAAGATGGATGTCGAGTCAGAGGCTTTGCGCTGCGAGCGCCAGGCCGAGTACGGCTATGACACCGTGCAGATCAAGCTGCCTGCGGTGATCTCCGTCGGCGACGCCATCAACGAGCCGCGTTACCCCTCGTTGAAGGCGATCATGGGCGCCAAGAAGAAGCCCTTGGATGCAGTCACCGCGGCCGATGTCGGCATCGACGCCGGCAGAGTTGGAGGCGATAACTCCGCCGCCCAGTGGGTCGCCGCCAAGGCGCCGCCCGCGAAGGCCGCCGGCGAGATCATCGAGGACGAGGACACCGGCGAAACGGTCGAGAAAATCGTCGCCTGGCTCGACGAGAGGAAGCTGATCTAAATGGCAAACATCCTGGTTTACGCGCTGCACTACGACGGCGCGATCAACAAGAACTCGCTCGGCGCGGTCTCCGAGGGCGCGAAGCTCGCCGCCGAGCTCGGCGGCGAGGCGCACGTGGTGATGCTCGGAGACGTCCCGCGGGAGCTGGCCGCGTCGCTGGGCAACTACGGCGCCAAGAAGGTGCTCGTCGCCGAGGGTCCCGAAGGACTCGCGCAGCCGCTGGTCGACGCGATGGCCGCGGCGATCTCCGGCGGGGACTACTCCTACGCGCTGTTCGGCGGCGGTCTGCTCGGCTTCGAGATCGGCGCCGGCCTGGCCGCGCGCCTGGGCGCCGGCGTCGCGATGGAGGTCACGAGCGTGCGCGCCGAGGGCGGAGAGCTCGTGGCCGAGCGCCCGATCCTGGGCGATTCGGCGATCTCCGAGATCAAATACCGCTCGCAGGTCGGCATCGTCATCGGCCGCCTGAACGCGTTCGAGATCAAGGAGTCCGGCGCCGGCGATGCCGTCGTGGAGCAGCTCGGCTTCGAGTTGAGCCCGCAGGCCCAGCAGGCGACGATGCTCACGCGCGGCGAACAGCGCGGCGCCGACGTCGACATCGAGGGCGCGGACATCCTCGTGGCCGGCGGTCGCGGTCTCGGCAAGGCCGAGGGCTTCCAGCTCGCCGAGGAGTTGGCCGCGGCGTTCGGCAACAACGCGGCCGTCGCCGCCACGCGCGCGGTGGTCGACGCCGGCTGGTACCCGTACGCGGCCCAGATCGGCCAGACCGGCAAGACGGTCGCGCCGAAGCTGTATCTCGCCGCGGGCATCTCCGGGGCGATCCAGCACAAGGTCGGCATGCAGGCCTCGGAGAACATCGTCGCGATCAACAAGGACTCCAACGCGCCGATCTTCGAGTTCTCCGACCTGGGGATCGTCGGCGATCTGAACAAGATCCTGCCGAAGCTCACCGAGGCCGTGAAGGCGAAGAAGGCGGGCTGAGGGAAACGGGCGGATGAGGGTGCTCCGGCACAACACGAAAAGGAGCGTGACCGCCGGCGATGTCAGCTCATAACGGTTCTCACAACGGACGGGCGATCCCGGCGGCCTACCCGCCGCCGGTGGACTCCCAGAAGGAGTTCGTCAAGCGCGGCTTGGACTCCGAGGACGAGCTGATCGAGGTCGGCGTGGCGATCGTCGGCGGCGGCACGGCGGGCCTGGCCTGCGCCAACCGGCTGCTGCAGCTGCTGAGCGAGGATGCGGCGGGCGGGGGCGATCTCATGGAGCGCCTGGGCGAAGTCCCGGTCGCGGTGGTCGAGAAGGCGAAGACGTGCGGCGGTCACAATTTGTCCGGCGCGGTCATGCGCCCGGGGCCGCTGGAAGAGCTGTTTCCCGACCTCACGCGCGAGCAGTGGCGGGAAGAGGGGTTCGCGTTCGGGGAGGTCAAGAAGGAGGCGGTATATCTGACGCCGACCTCGAAGCTGTCGGTGCGCATCCCGACACCGCCGCCGTTCAAGAACCACGGCAACGAGGTGATCTCGGTCTCCTCCCTGGCGCGCTACCAGCAGCAGCAGGCGGAGGACGCCGGCGCGTACATCCTCACGGAGACGGCTGCCACGGAGCTCGTTGTCGAGGACGGTCGTGTGGTGGGCGTGCGCTCGGGCGACAAGGGGCGCGGCAAGGACGGCGAGCCGCTCGGCAACTTCGAGCCGGGCACCGACATCAAGGCGCAGGCGACGGTGCTTGCCGAGGGCTGCTGGGGTCACCTCACCGGCGCCGCGATCCGCGAGTTCGATCTCGCCAAAGGCCGCGAACCGCAGGTGTGGGAGCTCGGCGTCAAGGAGGTCTGGAAGGTCCCCAAGCCGCTCGACCGCCTGATCCACACGATGGGCCCGTGGCCGCTGAAGATCTCCTCGAAGTACGGCCAGATCGGCGGCACCTGGATCTACCCGATGAAGAACGAGAAGACCGGCGATGACATGGTCTCGATCGGCTTCGTCGTCGAGCTCGACTACGCCGATGCGACCACCTCCGCGCACGACCTGCTGCAGACATTCAAGACCCACACGCTCGTGCGCAAGATCCTCGAGGGCGGCGAGCGGGTCGCCTGGGGGGCGAAGGCGCTGCCGGGCGGCGGCTACTGGTCGATGCCCAAGCTGTCGATGCCCGGCGCGCTGCTCGTCGGCGACGCCGGCGGCATGGTCGACACGATGGCGCTGAAGGGCGTGCATCACTGCATCAAGTCGGGCATGCTCGCGGCCGAGACGATCTATGAGGCGCTGAAGAGCGGCGCTCGCGACCTCTCCTCCTACGAGGATGCGATCGAGCAATCCTCCGTCGGCAAAGAGCTGTGGGAGGTGCGCAACGCGCGCCAGCCCTTGCAGAAGGGCCTGCCCATCGGCGGGCCGCTGTCGGGTATCCAGCAGATCACCAAGGGCAAGCTCCCGGGCCGCGCGATCTGGCACCGCAACGACTCGATCCCGATGTTCGTCGGCAAGACCAAGGACAGCTACGTCAAGCCCGACGGCAAATACACCTTCGACAAGCTCTCCAGCGTGTTCATCACCGGCAACGCCACGCGCGACGACGCGCCCAACCACATCCGCGTGCGCAAGCACGTCCCCCGCGAGGTCGCCGAGACGTGGCGCTGGATGTGCCCCGCAGGCGTCTATGAGATCCCCGAGGACGCCCCCGAGCACGGCGAGGTGGACGTGATCGTCAACTACACCAACTGCGTGCAGTGCGGGGCGATCACCGCCAAGGGCGGACGGCTCACCACCCCAGAGGGGGGCGACGGCCCGCTGTATCAGATCACCTGAGCGCGACTTCAGGCGGCGATGAGCATCGGCTGGAGCGCGTCGGCGTCCAGATGCTCAGCGGGCAGGGTCAGCGTCAGTGTGCCCTCGTGTTCCAAGATCCAGCGGACGTTGAGGAGGGTCACCCCGATCACGGCGCCGGACTCGTCGTAGTGGATCGCGTGGCCCTCCGGAGTCTCGAGACCTCGGGCCTCCGCCTGGGGCTCGCCCGCGTTGAGGTAGAGCACATCGCCGCGCGCGTCGTAGTGGTGGTGGTCGAAGGTGGTGCCGGCGATCGTGATGTTCATGGCTTCCAGCCCCGCGGTCGGTTCTCCTGTACGAGGGTCGTAACGACCCACGCGGGGAGTCGTTGAAGTCTACGACAACTCGCAGCCAGCGCCGAGGGTCGAGGTCGCGGCGGTAGAGCTGCTCGCGTCCGGCGATCGGGTTGTCCACGTGGTGGTCGGGTGGGCGACGGTTCCGAGGATGAGGTCGACCTCGCCCATGAGCTTGGGCCGGCCGAGGGTGAGGTGCAGCCGCGTGCCCATGTCGAACACAACGAGGCGGCCGTCCGGGTCGTGGGTGCTTGGGTGGTCGAGTGGCACCCGAGGGACGCTACGCATCGCTTGGGACGAAACTCTCGGGCGGCGCGGCACGCCTTGCCGTGGGGTGTCTACCGTAGACCGAATGTTCGGTATTGACATATGTGATGAAGTGCTATACAGTGTTTCTTGTAGTGGCGTCCTGAAGGGGCGCTGAACATAAGGATCGGGTTTGGGTCTTCCTTGTGTGGTCGACCTTGCAGCGCTTATAGGGGTTCTTTCTGGAGAGGGACCTGGATCGCTTCGGTGAGGGAGCTGTTTTCGCGTGAGTTCAGTCGGGACATACGTGTCGGGAGTTGCTGCGAGCCTGGATAGGCCCGTTGGTAGATGCGTCAGCAGCGCTGACTCATCTCTCTCTCTCTCTCTCTCTCTCCGCCCATAGGGCGGACCCCCTCCGTCCGGCTCTAGCGGGCCGTCCGGGATCCCCCGTAGGGGGAGGGGGAAGGTATTGCCGTAACCGCCTCCGTCGGGCTCTAGCGGGCCGTCCGGGATCCCCCGTAGGGGGAGGGGGAAGGTATTGCCGTAACCGCCTCCGTCGGGCTCTAGCGGGCCGTCCGGGATCCCCCGTAGGGGGAGGGGAGAGCTATGGCCTCGGTCTAACCGCCGAATCGGGCCGGGTTTGCAGCCCCCTCGCGGGGAGGGGTGCGTGATGACTTCGCGCGCTCTGGTACGTACACGCGCGCGTGCGACGCGCGCCCGCTCGGCTTCCGCTCGTCGTGGTGACGACTCGCATGAGCAGGTGGCGGAGATGCAGCGTTCGCGGTTGCTGGCGGCGACGGTGCGCACGGTCGAGGAGCTGGGTTACGCGCACGCGACGGTGGCGACGATTACGCGGCGCGCGCGGGTGTCGCGGCGCACGTTCTACGACCTGTTCGCCAACCGCGAGGACTGCGTGGCCGCCGTGCTGGACGACGCGGCCCGACGGGTTTGTGCAGAGATGGAGCGCGCGGGTCTTGAGGGTTTGCCATGGCGTGAGCGGGTGCGCGGCGGATTGTGGACGATCCTCTCGTTCCTGGATCGCGAGCCGGTGCTGGCGCGGGTGTGTGTGGTGCAGGTGTTGCGCGGTTCGCAGGGCGTGTTGGAGCGTCGTGAGGAGATCTTGCGCGAGCTGGCCGGTGTGCTGGATGAGGGTCGTAGTGGTGAGAGCGCTCGGAGCTCGGGGTGCCCGCCGCTGACGGCGGAGGGTTTGGTCGGTGCGGCGTTTTCGATCGTGTACGCGCGTTTGCTGCGCGGCGAGCGCGAGCCGCTGACGGATTTGCACCCGGAATTGATGGGCATGATCGTGCTGCCCTATCTTGGGCCGGCCGCGGCGCGTCGCGAGCAGGCGCGTACCGCACCGGCTCCGATCATGGGGCACACGGAGAACCGGAACGCATCGACGGATGCGCGCTGGGTGGCGCAGGCCGAGCACGATCCGCTCGAGGGCATCCCGATGCGTCTGACGTATCGCACCGCGCGGGTGCTGGAAGCGATCGCGCAGCGGCCCGGGGTGAGCAATCGTCTCGCGGGGGATCTGGCGGGGATTTCCGACCAGGGTCAGATCTCGAAGCTGCTCGCGCGGCTCGAGCGCCTGGGTTTGACCGAGAACTCCGGTCTCGGGCACGCCCGGGGCGAGCGCAACGAGTGGTGTCTGACCGAGAAGGGCCTGCAGGTAACGCAAACGCTCCGCGCTCACGCGGGCCAACAACAGGAGGTCGCGTCGTGATGCGCCTTGATCGAATCAGTCAAAAGGAAAACGGGAGGAGCCGCAGTCCGATGTTCTCAGCCATACGCAACCGCGTGCACGCGAGCCCCGCGACGGTGATCGCGACGCTCGCCCTCGTCCTCGCCATGACCGGCGGCGCACTTGCCGCCGGGCACTACCTGATCACCTCGACCAAGCAGATAAGCCCGAAGGTGCTGAAGGCCTTGAAGGGCAACGCTGGCGCGAACGGTGCGAACGGCGCTGCCGGAGCGATGGGCCCGCAGGGAACCGCAGGCGCCCAGGGGCCGCAGGGTCCGCAGGGTCCGAAAGGCGAAACGGGGCCTCCCGGCAAAAACGGCGAAAACGGCAAAAACGGCACCACGGGCTTCACCGAAACCCTCCCGTCCGGTAAGACCCTGATGGGCGACTGGAGTCTCGGCAAAGCGGCGTCGGAAACTTTTCAGCTCGACAGCGTCAGCTTCGGCATCCCACTCGAAAGCGCGCCGGTCCCGATTTACATCAGGCTAGAAGAAGCGACACCGGCGCATTGCACCGGCGACGTCACGAATCCCGGTGCTGAACGTGGCTACCTCTGCGTGTTCGCGAAGGAAGAAAACAAAATCATCCACGAATTGGGACCGGGCATCGTATCTCCCAAGATCTGCGCCAATCGCAAATCCCTTCAGGGATGCACCTCGACAACGACTCCGGGCGCTGCCGACGTCAGCGGCTTCGATGTGACGGCTGCCACGGAAACGAACGGTTATGCGCTCGGCACCTGGGCGGTGACCGCTGAATGAGTCCACTCACCGTCACCGGACAGGCACGAGCGTGATTCACCCAGAGTGCTCACCGAGGACGCCGCGGACCACCGCCGGTGTGTTCGCACTGCCTCGTGCCGTGTCGCGCTTGCACTCCAGGGGTGCGCTGCCACTGGTCCTGATCGTGTCTTACCTGAGCGCTGTCGCTGTTTTGGGGGCCGCACCGGTGTCCGCGTCCGCGAGCGACCGATGTGCGCCGGTCTTCGTTGGATCGAGCCCGGCCCATCCTGTGAAGAGCACGTTGACCTCGGTCGTGCTGGGCGGCGGGGTTCAAGGTCTTAGAGAACCCAGCTGTGAAGCGGGCTGGAAGATCGAATGGGCCAAAGCGCCGACCGGTCCCTGGGAAGCGCTTCCTGGCGGTAGCGGCACCGTTACCGGCGCGGGCGGTGAGTTCGCGACATTTGAAACCGGTGAACTCACGGGTCTTGAACCTGAAACGACCTACTACGAGCGCGGCACCCTGAAGGATGGCTTGGGCGCCGTGATCAATGAAGCGCACGGCACGTTCGCCACCAAGCCGCTGCGTCCGATAAGCGTGTACCCCCCCGAAGCATCGAGTATCGGTGAAACCTCGGTGCATCTTCAGGAGGGTGTCACGCCTTCTCCGTTTGAAACCCACTGGCGTTTGGAATGGTCGGCGTCGAAGAGCGCCGTTGAAAAAGGGGAAGGGACGGTCGCGGCCAAAGGCACGATCTCCCAGGCCGAAGCCGAAGCGCTCCAGACGGCGACCGGGGCGAACCTGTTTCATCCCGAAGCCGACCTGACGGGCTTGACCGGCGATCATCTCTACTACACGCAGGTCGTCGCCGAAGACGAACCGGAATGGACGCCGGGCTCCGGGGTGCGTCATCACAAGGAAGTGCGCTCGGGGATCAGCCAGTTCGAAACGCTGGGGGCCCCGACGGCCGAAGCGTTCGCGACGTACGCGTTGCGCGGCGAAACGGTCCGGGTCCTGGGCTATGTGCTGCCGCATGGTTTTGACACGCATTACCGTTTCCAGTACGGACCGACCCTCTCCTACGGCTCGGAAACGCCGCTTGAAGACGCGGGCATCGCAGCGAGCACGGCCGCGGCCGACCTCCCCGGCCTTGCCGCGGGCCAGACCTACCACTATCGCATTGCGGCGAGCGGTGGCGCTGGGAGCGCCACCACCGTGTTCGGCCCCGACCACACCCTCACCGTCCCTGTCCCCGGCGAAGGCGGAACAGGGGAAGAAGCGGCCGGTGCCTGCCCCAACGAAGCCCTGCGCACCGGCCCGTCCTCTCGTCTGCCCGCCTGCCGTGCCTACGAGCAGGTCACGCCGGCCGATAAGGAAGGGGCCCAGGAAGCCTTCACCGAAGCTAACCAGCTCTCCGAAACGGGTGGGCTGGTCGGCGAGGACGGCAACCATCTGATGTTCGAGCACTTGCTGGTGCATTGGGGGTCGGGGCAGGCTCCGTACTTCTTCTCTCGCGACCCGAACAAGGGCTGGCAGATGGCCACCGGGCAGGCGCAGCCCGAAGCCGGCGCGGATACCTATCACGCGCAGCTGTTCAGCCCTGACCTCACGAGCTTCGCGTTCTCCGCGGGCTGGAGCGAGCAGGGCGTCGAATCGCCCGACCTGGAATACAAGGCGGGCGCGCCGGGCGGCCCCTACCCGCTGGTCGCCGCGGTCCCGCGTCCGCAGACGCAGCTTGCGCAGTCCTTTCCGCTCGGCTGGGTCGCGGCGTCGGATGATTTCTCGAAGCTGATCCTCGCGAGCACCGACCGCACGCTGGCGGGCCATCCCACGGGCACCGCCTCCGGCGCCGACCTCTATGAATACTCGGGTGGTGGTCTGCGCCTGGTGAACGTGGGGGTCGGCTCGTGCGGCGCCGCGATCGTATTCGGCGGAGCGGAAACCTATGGTCGCACCAACCCGCTCGAAAACGTGATGCCCAGCAGCCGCCACGCGGTGTCTGTCGACGGCTCGCGTGTTTTCTTTGAAGCCGTGCCGGGCTCGAACTGCTCGGAACCAAAGCACCTGTACATGCGCGTCGACGGTGTCGAAACGAGCGATCTTGGCGCCTACCGGTTCCGTGCGGCCGACGCGTCTGGCAGCAGGGTCCTGGTGGAAGCCAACGGCCCCGAAACCCAGCAGGTGCTGCTGTATGACACGGCGGCCAAGAGCCCCACGCCGCTGCTCACGACAAACGAACCCCTGAACGGAGCAGAAGAGCTGAAACTGTGGATCTCCGAAGACTTCTCGACGATCTATCTCGAGTCCCGGGAGCACTTGACCGCGGAAGCGCCGCCCCTCGCCGGCGATGACTTCTACATCTACCGTTTCGACCTGGCGACAAAGGCGCTGCGCTTCATCGTCCAAGGGGCGTTCCTCCTCAAGGAATTCCAGGTCACCCCCGACGGGCGCTACGCCACCTGGCAGAGCAGCGTCGCCGGGTTGCCGCAGCACGCCCGCGGCGGCACAAACCAGCTCGTCTATGACGCTCGTCACGACTCGGTCGAGTGTGTATCCTGCGCGTCTTCGTTCGACCCTGAACCGCGCTTCGATGTCGCGCCCTCCTACTGGGGTGACAGTGGTGTGGTCCAAACCCGCAATGGTGCCCCGCAGGTCTCGAAGATGTCCGCCGATGGGTCTCGCGTGTTCTTCGACACGATCGCCGCGCTTTTGCCCGGCGATATCGACGGCGAAATCCCGGCCAAGTCCATCGAATATTGGTCGCCGTCCTCGGATGTCTATGAATGGCGGCGTAACGGCGTCGAAGGGTGCGCCCGGGTGCAGGGGTGTCTGAGCCTGATCTCCTCGGGCCATGGTGGTACCTGGGTGCAGCTGCTCGGCGCCGACCCCTCGGGTCACAACGTGTTCTTCACCACCACGGAGGCGCTCGTCGCGCGGGACACCGATAACGCGATCGACATCTACGACGCGCGTGTCGGTGGTGGTTTCCCGCCTCCGCCTCCGCCCCCGGTGGAATGTCAGGGTGGTGCGTGTCAGAGTCCGTTGGCGGGGCCGATCGACACGACGCCCGCGTCGCTGTCGTTCTCCGGTCCGGGCAACCCGCCGGTGCCGTCGTCCGCCACGGTGCTCGCGCCTAAGCAGAAGCCCAAGGTCATACCGTGCGGGAAGCGTTCGGTGCGACGGAAGGGCAGGTGTGTGAAGCGCAGGGCGAGGCAGGCCGCCCGCTGGTCTGCCAAGCACGGTCGTGGGGGTCACCGATGATATTTCGCTGTGACGCGCATCGTGTTGGGGTTCGTCTGGCGTTATTGTTTTCGGGTTTTGTGTTGTTGTTGTTGTGGTTGGTCGTGCCGGCGGGCGCGATCCCTAGTAAACATCCGTTTGAAATCATTCCGGGGTCGTTTCATTTTATTCCCTCGACGTTGCAGGCGGGTGCGCATGGGGATCTCACGACGTCTTTTGATTTCGCTCATAACGCTTCTGGGAATACTTTCAACGATGTTCGTACGATCGTCGTGAACGTGCCGGCGGGTTTCACGGCTAATAACACGGCCGCCCCGACGTGTAGCGATACGCAGCTTGCCTCCCTGCGCTGCCCTCCCGCGACCACGGTCGGGCGCATCTCGCTCACCGTCACCGGCGAAACCTACTCCGTGCCGCTGGAGAACATGGAGGTCACGAGCCCTGGGATCGTCGCCGAGTTCGGCTTTCACATCCTCGCGGCCTCCGTGCTGATGCCGATCACGATCCGCCCGGGCGACGACGGCATCACCGTCACGACCCCGAACATCGTCAACATCGGCGAGCCCCGCAACATCTCGGTCACCGTCTGGGGTCTTCCCGCCTCACCCGAACACGACGCCGAACGCCAGCTCATGTGCGAAGGAACGCAATCCTGCCGTGTCTGCCTTCCGAACACGGTCGAATGCAGCCCCGCGGGCCCCGTCTCCGTCGGTATCGCCGTGGTGCCGTATCTCTCGAACCCCACGAGCTGCGGCTCGTTCACGGCGACGATGCAGGCCGACTCCTGGGAGGAACCGTTCCTGAGCGAACCGGAAAGGTGGTCGCAGGCGCTGTTTGAAACGGGACCGATCGGTGAATGCGACCGCGTCCCGTTTGACCCTTCGATCAAGGTCCAGCCGACGACCAACGCGGCGGAATCCTCGAGCGGCCTGAACGTGTCGCTCGAAGTCCCGCAGAGCTGGGAAAACCCGTATTCGATCGCGACCTCAAACGTCAGGGACGTGACCGTCACGCTGCCCCGCGGCTACACGATCAACCCGTCCGAGGGCAATGGCCTCGTCGGCTGCACGCCCCAGCAGTACGCGCGGGAGACCGCATCCTCGGGCCCGCAGTGTCCGCCGGAATCGAAGCTCGGCACCGTCGTGATCGAGACGCCGGTCCTCGCGGACAGGATCGAAGGCAACGTCTACATCGCCCAGCCCTATGACAACGTCCCCTCCTTCGGCGACGCCGGCCATCCGGGCGGCTCGCTGCTTGCCCTCTATGTCGTCGCGAAGGACCCCGCCCGCGGGATCGTCGTCAAGAGCGCGGGCAAGGTCATACCAGACCCCGTCACCGGCCAGTTGACGAGCACCTTCGAAGGCCTGCCGCAGCAGCCCTTCACGAAGGTCACGCTGAGCCTCGCGCAGGGTGCCGCCTCGCCGCTCGTCAGCCCCCCGGCGTGCGGCCGCTACACCGCGCACGCGGCCATGACCCCGTACTCCGCGCCCGAACACCCGAGTCTCGTGGACAACGAACTGGAAATCGAACGCGGCATCGGCGGCGGCCCGTGCCCCCCCGGCGGCGTCCCGCCGTTCAACCCCACGGTCATCACGGGCGCCCAGAACAACAACGCCGGCGGCTACACGCCGTTCTACCTGCGCATCAACCGCAATGACGGCGAACAGGAGCTCACCCGCTTCTCCACGACCCTGCCGCCTGGCCTCACCGGCAACCTGTCGGGGATCCCGTTCTGCCCGGACGCCCAGATCGAAGCGGCGCGCCACGCGACGGGACGCCAGGAGCTGAGCGAACCGTCGTGTCCCGTGGCGAGCAAGGTCGGGCATACCCTCGTCGGCGCCGGGGTGGGCAGCGTGCTTGCGTGGACCCCCGGCAGCGTCTATCTCGCCGGTCCCTACCACGGCGCCCCCTTCTCGATCGTGTCCGTCACCTCCGCCACCGTCGGACCGTTCGACCTCGGCACCGTCGTCATCCGCTTCGCGCTGCGGATCAACCCGATCACCGCCCAGGTCGAAGTCGACGCTCGCGAATCCGACCCGATCCCGCACATCATCAAAGGGATCGTCGTGCACGTCCGCGACATCCACACCTACATCGACCTTCCCAACTTCATCAAAAACCCCACGAGCTGCGACCCAATGACGATCACGGACACCGTCACGGGCGCCGGCGCTGACTTCACCAACCCCGCCGACCAGGTCCCTGTCACGATCAACACGCCGTTCCAGGCAGCGGACTGCTCGAACCTCGGTTTCAAACCCAGCTTCAAGGTCACAACCAGCGGCAAAACCAGCAAAGCCAACGGTGCGAGCCTGAACGTCAAACTCGCCTACCCCAACGCGCCGCAGGGCTCCCAGGCGAACATCCATCGCGTCAAGGTCGACCTACCCAAGCAGCTCCCCTCACGCCTGACGACACTACAGAAGGCGTGCACCGCCGCGCAGTTCCACTCAAACCCGGCAGGTTGCCCCGCCGCGTCGGTCGTCGGCCACGCCCGCGCGATCACACCGATACTGCCCGTACCCCTGGAAGGACCCGCGTACTTCGTCTCAAACGGCGGCGAAGCGTTCCCGAACCTCATCATCGTCCTGCAGGGCTACGGCGTCACGATCGACCTCGTCGGCGACACGTTCATCAGCAAACAGGGCATCACCAGCTCGACGTTCAAGACCGTCCCCGACCAGCCCGTCACGAGCTTCGAACTGACCCTCCCCCAGGGCCCGTTCTCCGCCCTGACAGCCAACGGCAACCTCTGCGCGCTCACCCGCACCGTGCTGGTCAAGAAGAAGGTCAAGGTCAGGACCAGGGGCCGCAGGCGCACGATCACCCGCAGGGTCAGGCAGACCCTCCCCGCCTCCCTGTCGATGCCGACCGAATTCGTCGCGCAGAATGGCGCGACCCTCCACCAGAACACCACCGTCAGCGTCACCGGCTGCGCCAAGGCGAAGCCCGCCAAGAAGACGAAGAAGCACGAGAAGCGGAAGTAGGACGCTAACGGTCGTAAGCCCTGCCGCGTGGGAGGATGCGCTGGACGACGATCAGTCGCGCTGCGGTGTCGCGCGTGAATCGCACGCGCCAGTCGCCGACACGGATGCGCCTCTCAGAAGATCCGGTTATACGCCGAACTTCGAGCGAAGCGTCCTGGGCAAGCAGTCGGTCAATGGCTGTGAGCACGCGCTTTGTGATCTGAGGGTCGAGGCGCCGCAGATCGCGTCGAGCCTGGGGCGTGAAGTCAAGACCCCAGGGTCCGTCGGTCACGTCGACTCGTACCCGAACTCGCGCTTGATCTCGTCGAACGGGATCAATGGAGCCCCTGCCGCGATTTCGTCCCGGGCCTCCTGGACGGCGGCCTCCTCCTCGGCGGAGATATCCTCGTCCTCCTCGGGCGCGTTCTCGAGCAGTCGCAGCAAGGGGTCCCCGCCCCGCGAGGCGATGAACTCGACCACGGGCTCGATCTCGGACTCGGGCAGCTCATCCAGCAGTTTGTGTGCCTTTTCACGAGTGCTCACGGCGTCGATTGTAGCGTCGGGGTTCGTTCCGGACGGGCTCGGGATGCGTTTGGCTGTGACGGCGCCGAGCCCCATCCGCTCAGTAGGACGGATGTCGAAAGCGCCGCCTTCCGCGCACGCGAACGACCGCGGACACGGCTGCTCGACTTGCCCCCCGCCCGGTCTCGACGCCCCCGACCCGATCGGTGATCGGCGCCTGCCGTTGGACAGTGCGAAACAACCGCGTGAAAAAGGTGTTATGTCACCGTCATGACTCTAACCTCCACCACGACCGCCATCCGCGGCAGGCGCCCGCTCCTCGCGCTCGCGTGCTGGCTGGCCCTGCTGCCGGCGGCGCTCACGACCGGAGCGCGCGCGCAGACCGCCGACGTCAGCTCTGGCCAACTCGGCGCCGGCAGCGTCTCGCTCGACTCCGCCTCGCTCGAGCAGTGCCTGACCGCGAGCGAACCGGCGCAGCGCTCGGCCACGTTCGCCGGCGAAATGACCATGATCCCCGGGGCCGCGCGCATGGCGATGCGCATCGAACTGCTCGAGCGGATGCCGGGCGAACCCAGCTTCCATGCGGTCACCGCCCCCGGTCTCGGCGTCTGGCGCGCGTCCGACCCGGGCGTGAGGATCTACAAGTACGTCAAGCAGGTCACCAACCTCTCCGCCCCCGCCGACTACAAGGGGCTCGTCAGCTTCCGCTGGCAGGGCCCGCGCGGGCGCACGCTCAAGCACGAGGAACGGCGGACCCGCCGCTGCGCGCAACCGGCGCCCGCGCCCCCGCCGGCCGCGCCGCCGCTAGAATGAGCGGACGATGAAGACGGACATCCACCCCAAGTACGTGCAGGCCCACGTGCGCTGCACCTGCGGCAACGAGTTCATGACCCGCGCGACGCGCGAGGAGCTGCACGTCGAGGTCTGCTCAAACTGCCACCCCTTCTACACCGGCCGCCAGAAGCTCGTCGACACGGGCGGGCGCGTCGAGCGCTTCCAGCGCCGTATGGCCAAGGGCCGCGCCGCCGCCAGGGCGTCCTGAGCGCTCCGATCGTGGCCTCTCGTCCGGCAGGGGGTGAGGGGGTCCGCGCCGACGCGCTGCAGGCGCCGCCCGCGGCGCTGCCGGTCGCCGGCGCCCGGGCGCGCGACGCGCCCGGGGACGTCCCGGCCGGCGCGCAGGTCGCGCTCGCGCCCGACGGCGAGCTGAGCGCCCAGCGCGACGCGCCCGTCGGCGGCCAGGCCGTGCTGGAGGGCGTGATGATGCGCGGCGTCTGCAACTGGGCCGTCGCCGTGCGCAAGCCCTCCTCCGAGCAGCTGCGCGAGCACGATCGCGAGCCTGTCCAGGCCGCACTCGGGGAGATCGAGGTCAGCACCTTCCCGCTCGACTCCGTCATGCGCCGCCACCGCCTGCTGCGCCTGCCGATCGTGCGCGGCGTCGTCGCGCTCGGCGGCTCGCTGGCGATCGGCTTCCGCGCGCTCGAGGTCTCCGCCAACGCCCAGCTCCCGCCCGACGAGCAGGACGCAGAGCCCCAGGAGATCCCCCGCGGCGTGTGGGCGGGCACCGTCGTCTTCGCGCTGCTGCTCGCGATCGTCCTGTTCTTCCTCATCCCCGTCGGCCTCACCAGCCTGATCAAGAGCCAGCTGCACAGCTCCGTGCTCTTCTGGGCGATCGAGGGGCTCGTGCGCACGGCCATCTTCCTCGGCTACATGTATCTCCTCTCGCGCATCCGCGACCTGCGCCGCGTGTTCGAGTATCACGGCGCCGAGCACAAGACGATCTCCTGCTTCGAGGCCGGCTTGCCGCTCACCCCAGTCAACGCCCAGCGCTTCTCGCGCCTGCACCCGCGTTGCGGCACCTCCTTCCTGCTCGTCGTCATGATCGTCGCGATCTTCGTCTTCGCCCCCATCGGCCTGCCCGCCTGGTACTGGCTCGTGCTCACCCGCATCCTCGGCGTGCCTCTCATCGCCGGCATCTCCTTCGAGCTGATCAAGTTCGCCGGGCGCAACCGCCGCCGCGGCTGGGTGCGCGCGGTGATGTGGCCCGGCCTGAAGCTGCAGCTGCTCACGACCCGCGAGCCCGACCTCGACCAGCTCGCGGTCGCGATCGCGGCGCTGCAGGCGGTCCTCGAGCGCGAGACCCCCGGCGCGCTCTCCGCCGACGACCTCGTCGGCGTCGAGGTCGTGGCCTAGCTAGCGCCCAGACTCTCACTGAGCGCCCGAAGCGCGGCCCATAGACTGATCGCACGATGATCGAAGACCTCGTCGAGCAGATCGAGACGCGCTTCGCCGAGCTCGGCGCGCAGATGACCGACCCGCAGGTGATCTCCGACCGCGAGCGCTACGCCGCCGCCGGTCGCGCCTACCGCCAGCTCGAGCCCGCCGCCGCGCTCGCGACGCAGTGGCGGCGCGCGCGCGACGACGCCGCCGGCGCCGAGGAGCTGATCTCAGAGGACGGCGAGGACCCCGAGCTGCGCGAGCTGCTCTCCGTCGCGCGCACGCGCATCGAGGAGCTCGAGGAGGAGATCCGTCTGGCGATGATCGAGCGCGACCCCAACGACGAACACAACGTGATCGTCGAAATCCAGGGCGGCGCCGGCGGCGACGAGGCCGGCCTGTGGGCCGGCGACCTGCATCGCATGCTCACCCGCTACGCCGAGCGTCTCGGCTTCGCCGCCGAGCCGATGGACATCGGCGAGAGCAAGTACACGTTCGCGATCCGCGGCGACGGCGCCTACTCGGTGTTCAAGTTCGAGGGCGGCACCCACCGCGTGCAGCGCGTCCCCGAGACCGAGTCCCAGGGGCGCGTACACACCTCCACCGCGACCGTCGCGGTGCTGCCCGAAGCCGAGGAGGTCGACGTCGAGATCGACCCGAACGAGCTGCAGATCGACGTCTACCGCTCTTCAGGGCCCGGCGGGCAGTCGGTCAACACGACCGACTCGGCCGTGCGCATCACGCACAAGCCCTCGGGCATCGTCGTCTCGATGCAGGACGAGAAGTCCCAGCTGCAGAACCGCGAGAAGGCGCTGCGCGTGCTGCGCGCGCGTCTGTACGAGCGCGCGCTGGCCGAACAGCAGGCCGAGCTCGCGGCAGACCGCCGCTCGCAGGTCGGCACCGGCGACCGCGCCGAGAAGATCCGCACGTACAACTACGGCGAGCGCCGCGTCACCGACCACCGCATCAAGCTCACCCTCCACAACCTCGACCAGATCCTCGAAGGCCAGCTCGACGAGCTCACCGCCGCCCTGCAGGCCGACGAGCGGCGTTTGCGGCTGCAGGCCCAGACCGCGGCTTCGTGAGGAGCGCCACCCCGGTTCGCGACGCGCTCGACGGGGCGATCACCGCGATCGCGGCCGCGGGCTGTGAAACACCGCGGCTCGACGCCGAACTGCTGCTCGCGCACGCGCTCGGGGTCTCGCGCGAGCGCCTGCTGACCGACCGCGACCTCACAGTCTCAGGCCCCGCTGTGAGGGCCGTTCAGGACGCGGTGCGCCGCCGCGCCGTGCTGCGCGAGCCCGTCGCCTACATCACCGGCGTGCGCGCCTTCCGCCGGCTGGCGCTGGCGGTGGACCGCCGCGCCCTGATCCCACGCCCGGAGACCGAGCTGCTCGTCGAGATCGCCCTCGCAGCGCTGTCCGCGGGCGCGCGCGTGCTCGACGTGGGCACCGGCGGCGGCGCGGTCGCCCTGGCCCTCGCCGACGAGCGCCCGGACCTGCACGTCGCCGGCAGCGATCTCAGCGTCGATGCGCTCGCGCTGGCGCGCGCCAACGGCGAGCGGCTCGGGCTGCGCGTTGACTGGGTGCACGCCGACCTACTCGCGGGCGTCCCCGACGAGTTCGACGCGATCCTCTCCAACCCGCCCTATGTAGCCGAGTCCGAGCGCTCTTCGCTGGCGCCGGAGATCGTGCGCCACGAGCCGCCCGGCGCGCTCTTCGCCGGCCCGGACGGGCTCGACTGCATCCGCGCGCTGATCGCCCAGGCGGGCGCGCGCGCGCGGGTGCGAACGATCGCGCTGGAGCACGGCCTCGGCCAGGCGCAGGCCGTGACCGCGCTGCTGGGCGCCGCGGGTTTCTCCGAGGTGCGCTCCGAGCGCGACCTCGCCGGGATCGAGCGCGTGACCGTGGGGCGCCGGTGAGCCCGCGGCCGCAGCCCGCGGCGCTCACGGCCGCCGACGTCGACGCCCTGCGGGAGCGCCTCGCGCGCGCGGGCGTCGTCGTCTTCCCGACCGACACCGTCTACGGCCTCGGCTGCGATCCGACCAGCGAGCCGGCGGTGAAGCGGCTGTACGAGCTGAAGGGCCGCCCGCCCGCGCGTCCGGCCGCCGTCATGTTCTTCGCGCTCGACTCCGCCCTGGGCGCGCTGGGCGAGCTGCGAGCGCGCGAGCGAGCGGCGCTGGAAGCCCTGTTGCCGGGCCCGCTGACGCTGCTGCTGCCCAACCGCGAACGCCGCTTTCCGCTCGCGTGTGGTTCGGACCCGGGCGGGTCGCAGACCCTCGGCCTGCGCGTCCCCTCGCTGCCGGCCCGGCTCGCGGCGCTCGCCACCCTGGACCGGCCGCTGCTGCAATCGAGCGCCAACCGCTCGGGCGGCCCCGAGGCGCGGCGTCTGCGCGACGTGCCCGCCTCGCTTCGCGCCGGCGCCGACCTGTTGCTCGACGGCGGCGAGCTGCCAGGCGTCGCCTCGACCGTCCTTGACCTGCGCGACTACGAGCGCTCGGGGGAGTGGCGCATCGTGCGCGAGGGGCCAGTCGATCGGGCCGAGCTGGAACGGGCGCTCTGAGCGTGCGCGCCTGCGTCGCGCCGGGCGGGCGGGCGCGGGCGGCCGAACGGGCTTTGCGCTCGCGTATGACCCGGGCGCCTGCGATGCTGTGCCGAGGTCGATGTCCCACCCGACGCCACTCGACGCGCTCTACGCCGGCCTCGTGGCCGCGGCTGTGACCGCGCTGCTGACGCCGCTCACGATGCGGCTCGCCCGCGCGGTCGGGGCGATCGACGAACCGCGCGAGCGCGGCCTGTCCGAACGCCCGACGCCGCTGCTCGGGGGGCTGGCGATCTTCGTCGGAGTGCTCCTCGCGATGCTGTTGTGGCTGCCGAGCGGCTACTACGAAGAGCGCCACCTGTGGCAGGGCGTGCTGCTCGCCTCCGCGCTGATCACACTCGTGGGCGCCTTCGACGATCGCTTCGAGCTGCCACCCGTGGTCAAGCTCGCCGGGCAGGTGGGGGCGGCGGTGCTCGTAGTGCACTACGGCGTGGCGGTGAAAGCGATCACGCTGCCGTTCGTCGGCAAACTCGCGCTCCCCAACGCCGGCGTCACGAACGCCGGGCCGATCCTGACCGTGATCGGGCTCGTGGCGATGATGAACGTCGTCAACTTCTCCGACGGCGTCGACGGGCTGGCCGCGGGCGTGTGCGCGATCATCGCCGCGGCGATGGCGGTGATCGCCTTCGACCTCGGGCGCCAGCAACCGGGGGTGCTCGCCGCGCTCACGGCGGGCGCGGCGCTCGGCTTCCTGATCTACAACTTCCCGCCCGCGTCCAGCTTCATGGGCGATTGCGGCGCGAACCTGCTGGGCCTCTTGATGGGCGTGATCACGGTCGAGGCGGCGGTCAAGACGACGGCCGTGGTGTCGTTCGTGCTGCCCCTGATCCTGCTCGCGGTGCCGTTCCTGGACACGACGTTCGTGGTGCTCAAGCGGTTGAAGTACAAGCAGCCGATCTACCGGCCCGACAGCGAGCACTTCCATCATCGGATGGCCCGCATCGGCTTCTCCAGCAGGCGCACGATCGCCTACCTGTACGCCTGGACATTGATGCTCGCCGGGCTCGCGCTGGCATTGCGATTCGTCCCCTACTCAGACCACCACGGCCACCTGCACACCGGTTGGACGCTCGTGATGATCGCCATCGGCCTCTGCGTGGTGGCCGCCAGCGTGTACCTCGTGTATGTGCTGGAGATATTCAAGTTCCGCCGCCTGGACGCGATCAGGCTGCGCCGGCTGCGCCCGGACGCTTCGCCCGCGGAGATCGAACGGAGCGTGATCGAGGACTTCGAGACCGGCGAGTTCCAGACGGTCTCCGGCGCCGGGGCGCCCGCTCCCCCGCACCCCGCGGTCCCGCCGGCGCGGAGCGCCGAGCGCGCCTCAGCGCCCGAGCGCGCCGACGTGCCCGTGACGGGGTTCGGTATGGAGGACGGGCGCGTTGAGCAGGGGGTCGGCGAGCGGCAGGTGGATCAGGATCGCGTAGGCGCAGACGACGAGCGTGGCGGCGCGCAGGCGCCGATCGCCGCCGACGGCCGCCAGCGGCAGCGGCCAGATCGCATACCACGGTAGGAGCCACGCCGTGGAGAGCAGCAGCGCCAGCGTGCTCCAGCCGGCTGCCACGCGCCAGTCCGCGCCCCGCGCGGTGCGCCACAGCGCATAGCACAGCACCAGCGCGAACGCCGCGACGAAGCAATGTCGCCACCAGCCTGGCGTCCCCGCGAGCCCCACCAGGCGGGCGGTCTCGGCGGGAATGGAGTGGCCGGCCACGAGTTGCTGCTGCTCGCCGACGGCGTTCAGGAAGCCGAGCGCGTGCGCGCCGAATCCGATCAGCCCCACGACCGCCACGAGCGCCAGACCGAGGATCGCGGCGAGGGCGACACGGGCGCGCTCGCGCCAGGTGGAGGGCGCAAGCACCAGGAACGGGAGCACGATCCCGGCCGTGACCTTGACGCCGACGCCGGCTGCCAGCGCCAACGCCCCCGCGCGGTGGCGGGGGGGTCGGCCGTCGATCCCGCCATCATGGACGTCGGTCCACGCGCGGTCCTCCGCGGCCCGGGTGCTGGCGCCGGCGGCCCCCGCGGTCAGGACGGCCCCGGCCGTCAACGCGAGCGCTCCGGCGAGGAACGCGAGCACGATCGTGTCGTTGTGAGCGCCGCCCACGGCGAGCTCGAGCATGACGGGGTTCAGGCCAACGAACGCCGCGGCATAGCGCCGCGAGCGACCCAGCGCGCCCGCGGCGCGCGCGGTCAGCGCCACGGCGGCGAGGCTGGCAGCGACCGCGACGGCCTTCAACGTCCACAGTCCGCCCGCGAGTCCCAGCGGCGCGGTGGCGTAGCTCGCGAGCGTGAACAGCGATCCATAGGGCGAGTGCTGAAACGGCCAGCCGACGAACGGGTAGATCGGGTCGGTGGGCGCCTGGAACGCCACGTGCGTATACGGGTCGAGGCCGTGCAGCACGCCCATGCGGGCAAACGCGAGGTAGCCGAACACGTCCTGGGAGATCAGCGGCGGGCCGAGCAGCAGGATCGCGTTCGCGGCCGCGATCGCCACGACGATCGCGCGCAGCGACAGCGCGCGCGCGTGCGCCGCCACCAGCGCCGCGGCATACCCGGCGCACATGATCAGCGTGAGCGTCTGGAACTCGCCCGAGGAGATCGCCATGCCGATGCCGATGCCCCGCAACGGTCCGGCCAGCCAGTCCGGCCAGCCTCCGGTGCGAGCGGGCACGTATATCGTCGGGCTCCTCGCCGCGCCGGCGCTGAGCAGAAATACGCTCGCCAGGATCCCGAGCAGGCCCACCTTCCCGAGCGCGCGCAGCGACCGCGAGGGACCTGGTGGTCGCAGGCGTTCGACCGAGTCCGCCTCGCCGCCGGCGCGTGCGGAGCGCCGGCCGGCGTCCGCCGCCCGCCCGGGTATCGGAGTCGTCGCCTCGATCCGCTCATTGTTACGTCTACTCGCTCTGCAAGCATGCGCTGCGCCAAGTACCCTGTGGGGGCTGGCCCATGCCTACCGGAAGCGTTCGTCCGTGGGCACGCGTTCGAGCAGGACCGCCCGCCACGCGGGCGAAGGTCTGATCAGGCACATGCGACGCCGCCAACGCAAATCCCGCCCGCGCCCCGCACACGAGCCGCAACGCGTGCTGGTCCTGTCGGCGGACGTGGGCGAGGGCCACGCCGCCGCCGCCCGTGCGCTGGCGCGCCAGATCGAGGATTCCGGCCAGCCGGCCGAGGTGACCGTGATCGACGGGCTGGCCGCGATGGGGCGCCTGTTGCAGCCGGTCGTCGAGGACGGATACAGGGTGCAGCTGCGGTTCATGCCCTGGACGTACACCGTCGTGTACTGGCTGCTGGAGCACGTCGGACCGATCCGCTGGGTGGCGCGGCGGCTGCTGTGCCTGTTCGGCTCGCGCCCGCTGGCGCGCAGGATCGCCGAGCACGACCCCGACGTCGTCGTCTCGACGTATCCGGCCGTGACCGTCGTGCTCGCGCGTCTGCGCCGCACCCACGCGATCCACTGTCCCACGGTGGCGACGATCACCGACCTGACCGGCCTGTTCTTCTGGGCGCAGCCGGGCATCGACATGCACCTGGTGATGTACGGGGAGTCGATGAGCCCGGTCGAGCGGATCGCCGGCGCGGGCAGCGCGCAGCTGGTGAGCCCGCTGATCTCCGCGGAGTTCACGACGCCGCGCTGTCCGCTGCAGGCCCGCCGCGCGCTGGGCCTGCCCGAGGCGGGCAGGATGGTCGTCGTCTCCGGCGGCGGCTGGGGGGTGGGCGACATCGCGGGAGCCGTGCGCGAGCTGCTGCGCGAGCCTCAGGTCAGCGCGATCGTGTGCCTGGCGGGACGCAACGAGCAGCTGCGCGAACGGCTGAACGCCGACTTCGCGGGCCAGGAGCGCGTGCACGTATATGGATTCACCGACGAGATGCCGCGGCTGCTGGCCGCCGCCGACGTGCTCGTGCACTCCACCGGCGGCGTCACCTGTCTGGAGGCGAAGGCCGCGGGCACCCCCGTGGTCTCCTACGGGCTGCCGGTCGGGCATGCGCGGCTGAACACGCGCGCGATGGCCAACCTGAACCTGCTGCGGCTCGCCAACGACACGAGCGAGCTGCGCGAGCACGTACGGGCGAGCTTCGCCGAAGTCGCCCCGGCGCTGCCGAGCGAGACCCCCGCCCCCGCGCTCGCTCGGGAGGTTCTCGCGGGAGCCGGCGTCGAGATCCCGGCCCCCGCGACGCCGCGGGAGTCAGAGGCGCATGGACTCGAGACGCTGGCCGCCGCGCTGGTGCTCGAAGCCCCCCGGCGCGTCATCCCGATTCCGCTGTGGCGGCTGCGCCTGGTCGCGCTGCTCACACCGCTGGCGCTGCTGGCGGGGATGGGCATGTGGACGATGTCGACCGACGAGGTGACCGTGCTGGCGGCGAAGCTCCTGCACGTGCACCCGCTCGCACGGGTCAAGACCGCTCAACGCGACGTCGGTGTGATCGTGCGCGTGCCCGCGTCCGCGCAGACGCTGGTCGCGGCGGAGCTCGCGGGGCGCGGCATCCATGTCTCGTTCGCCGATTCGGGCCGGGCGCCCACGCCCGCGACGATCTCCAGGATGCGCGCGCTCGGCGACGAACTGCTGCCGGCGATTCCCGACTCCGGCGCGCTGCTGCGGTGGGTGAAAGCGGGCGGCGCGCTGCGCGCGCAGGCGCGCGCGCTGGGGCTGGCACACCATTTCTACTTCCTGCAGCCGCGGGGCGGGCTGACCGTCGGTCAGCTCCTGCTGGCGCGCACCACCGGCGCCAAACCGGTGAGCGGCGCGCTGCGCTTGAACGCGAGCAGCCCGCTGCCTCAGCGACCCGCGCGCGCCGGCGAAGTGCTGGTCGTGACGCTCGACGGATCCTCCGCCTCGGTGGCGGGGCTCGAGCGGATCGTCGCCGCGCTCGGCGGTGACGGGCTGGGGGCGGAGCCGCTGTCGTGGCTGATCGGCTCGCCGCCCATCAGGGCGAGCAGCAACGGCGAGCGCACGAGCGCGGCGGCGCCGGTCACGAGCAGCGCCAGGGAGAGCGCCAGCGGCACGCCGCCGAGCGGGGTCGCGGAGAAGCGCTCCCCGAACAGCAGCGGCGCGACCGCGACGGGCACGATCGTCTGAGTCACGAACACGACCGGCGCCACCTGGATCGCCGGTCGCGCCTGCAGCGAGCTCGACTCGCTGAGCACGCCGACGGCGGACGCCGCGGCCGTCGAGAGCCCCCACGCCGCGGCCACGACCAGGTGCCCGGCGGAGAGGTCGTCGGAGGCGAGCTTGGTCGCGATGCCGCTCCAGCCGAACGCGAGGCCGGCGCCGAGCATCGTGATCGATGCGGGCGAGCGGTGGAGCGCGCGCAGCACGTAGGGCAGCAGACTCGCCAGGCCGAGCCCGAGCAGCACGAGGCCGATCGTCAACCGCTCGGAGGTGTGGCCGATGCTGCGCGGGGGCGCGCACAGGCCCGCGCCGATCACGCCGATGACGATTGCGGCGATCGCGATGTGCTCGTGGCGCCCGGCGTGCTCGCCGAGCATCCGCTGCCCCAGGAACAGCAGCACGACCAGACCCATCGCCAGCGCCGGCTGCACCACGACCAGCGGCGCGAGCAGCAGCGCGAGCACCTGCAGCGGCCAGCCGAGGATCGACAGGCCCGTGCCGAGCATCCAGCGCCCCCGCCTGATCAGCCCCCACACCAGCGCCAGGCGCAGGTGCTCTTCGGAGGGCGCCTGCTTGGCGTCCATCGCCTGCAGGGCGATCCCTAGGCTGTAGAAGACCGACGCTCCCACCGCCGCCCCGATTCCCAGCACAAGATCGATCATGTCCGCCCACGATCATCGCACTCACAGCAGCTATACCGCAGGCGCGGTGGCCGGATTGGCGATGGGCGGTTACCTGCTGCCCGGGCTCGCCAGCTCGTGGCCCGTGGGGTTCCCGCGCTCGCCGGAGCCCATCTGGCCCGGGTTGCGTCGATCGCTGGGCGTGGAGGACCGCACCGCGAGCGGGAGCGGCTACGCGCTGACCTTCGACGACGGTCCCCATGCGCAGGGTACCCCCGCGGTGCTCGAGATCCTCGCCGCCGCGGGCGTGCGGGCGACGTTTTTCCTGGTCGGCGAGCAGTTGCGGCGCAATCCCTCGCTGGGCCGTGAGATCGTCGCGGCGGGGCACGGGATCGGCCTGCACTGCGACCGTCACCGCAATCTGCTGCGCCTCGCGCCGTGGCAGGTGCGCGCGGACATCGCCCATGCGCGGGCGAGCATCGAGGACGGGACCGGCCGCTCGCCGAACCTGTATCGCCCACCGTATGGCGTGCTCAACGCCACGGCGCTGCGACTTGCGCGCAGGCACGGCTGGCGCACGCTGCTGTGGAGTCAGTGGGGTCGTGATTGGGAGGCGCGGGCGAGCCCCGAGTCGATCGCCGCACATGTGATCGATGGCGCCGGCGAGGGGGCGGTGCTGCTGCTGCACGACGCCGACGACTACTCGGCGCCCGATTCCTTCAGGCGCACGGTCGCGGCGCTGCCGCGCGTGCTCGACGCGCTCGCCCAGCGGGGGCTGCAGCCGGTGCTGCCCTGAGAACGCGGTTACGGCCCACGCGAACCCGACCTCGGACCGGACGGATAAGATCGTAGGCTTGTCCAGCGCCGTTTCGTTCGATACCGACGGCTCCGCGGCAGTCGTCGTCCAGCCGGTTGCAGGGGTGCAGTCCGTCCCCTCGTTCTCGCGTACGCGTACGCGAACCGCTCGCATCCCCGCCACCCGCACGCGCTGGTGGGTGGAGGCGCTCGTGATCGTGTGGCTGTGCTGGGTGTATGACGCGATCACGAACTTCGCGCCGCTGCGGCTGCACACCGCGCTGGGCCACGGCGAAGGCGTGCTCGCGGTGGAGCGCTCGCTGGGCATCGATCCCGAGTTGGGCCTCGACCGCTGGCTGGCGGGTCATCACACGCTCGCGCTGGCCGTCTCCGACTACTACGACAACGCACACTTCCTCGTCACGCTGGGTCTGCTCGGCTGGCTGTGGCTGCGCCGCGCCGACCTGTACAGGCCGCTGCGCAACTCGCTGGTGCTGTTGAACGCGATCGGGTTCGCGGTGTTCTGGCTGTATCCGGTCGCCCCTCCGCGCATGCTCCGCGCCGACGGATTCAGCGACGTCGTGGCCACCACGCACGCGCTCGGTTCCTGGCACACCGGCGCGCTGGCCTCAGCCGCCAACCAGCTGGCGGCGATGCCCTCGCTGCACATGGCCTGGGCGGCGTGGTGCGCGGTCGCGCTGTGGCGGCTGTCGCGCAGCGCGTGGGCGCGCGGCGCGGCGATCCTGTACCCATGCATGACGGTATTCGCCGTGCTCGCCACCGGCAACCACTACGTGCTGGACGTGTTCGCCGGTCTCGCGACGCTGGCGGCAGCCATGCTGATCGAGTCAACCGTTCTTCGCAAAATCCGCCCAGCTCGCGTGGCGCATGTCACAAACTTGTTACGAAGTCTGATACCAGGTAGACTGAACCCGTCATCGCAGGCGGTCCATAAGCGCTGAAGCAGCAGAGGCGTCGGGACCTGACCGTCCGTCCGCACAGGGCATGGTCGGTCGCGCCTGCAAGGAGGCAACGAGCAGATGCCAGATTTCGAGGTCAACGAAGGGTACGCCGAGGCCGGCCGCCGCCGCGCCGACTCGCCCCTGCCCAGCCGGGGCGGTGACGATCGCGCGCCCGCGGACGGATATGTCGCGGGGGACGCAGGCGGTGTCGCGCCGGCGCCGATCGTGCACGTCGAAGGGATCGACGCCGCGGACGCGACGGAGGCCGTCGAAGAGCGCAGCAAGCTGCCCGAGGAAACGCCGATCGTACGCCGCACGAGGCACCTCGCGACGGGGCACTTCTCGGCGAGCGGCATGCCGACCGCGCGGCGTGTGGGAGTGAAGCTGATCGCGCGCCGGCGCAGGCTCGCGCGGCGCGCCTGCCCGTACGGCTGGCAGGTGCGCGTGCTGGGCACGCCGCCGCGCGGTCGCCGGCGCCTGTGGACGAAGTGCCACGGATCTCCGGGATCCCAGAGCTGACGTGGTCACCCTGCGCTATCTCGACGTGTGCCTGGTGCTCGCGACGGCTCCGTTCGTGCTGATCGCCGGTCTGCCGCTGTTCGGCTACCTCGTGGGGGCGTGCGCCTGGCTTTTGACGCGCGCCGGGATGGTGTGGATGCAGGAGCAGGCCATGCGAGCTCCGGACCCCAAGCTCAAAGCCGGCCTGCAGGTGGGGGGGATGATGGGCCGCCTGTGGCTGATCGCGCTGGCGGTGATCCTTGCCCGGTATGCGGGCGGCAAGGAGGACGGGATCATGGCGGCCGCGCTGGTGCTGGCGGCGTTCACCGTCTACTTCGTGATGTCGTTCGTGACGCGCGGCGCTCCGCCGCGGGCACGCGCGCTCAGGACGCCGAGCGCCTCGTGAGCGTCGCCGTGGACAGCGGCCGGGGAGGGCCCCCCGCGACGAGCCTGCCCGCGAGGAGCCCGGGCGCCGGGAAGGATGGCGACGGCGATGGCGCTCGCAAAAAGCTGAGCACGAAGCGGAAACTGCTGATCCTGGGGGGCGTATGGCTGGGCGGCGTGATCGTGCTCGGGATCATCTATGGATTCCACGGCACCCGCAACACGAGCTTTGAACCGCAGAACGAGTTCAAGCTCGACAACT
>Ga0210408_10000713_pt1 | contig 38598 bp, 26 predicted proteins | sample IncBWH4MmetaG_FD_155471 | JGI IMG/M metagenome (GOLD analysis project Ga0210408, IMG submission 155471) | Forest soil microbial communities from Barre Woods Harvard Forest LTER site, Petersham, Massachusetts, United States - Inc-BW-H-4-M | ecosystem: Environmental > Terrestrial > Soil >...
GTGAAAGGCCTGAAGGATGCGCAACTCGACACACCGTACCGCGACGGCGGCTGGACGGTGCGCCAGGTGGTACATCACGTCCCCGACAGCCATCTGAATGCGTACGTGCGATTGAAGCTGGCGCTCACCGAGGACAAACCGACCATCAAGCCGTACGACGAAGCCGCCTGGGCCGAATTGGCGGACTCTAAATCGATGCCCATCGAGGTTTCACAAACATTGCTGGATGCGATGCACACCCGATTTGTCCAACTGTGGCGCTCTTTGAAGCCCGCGGATTTCGCAAGAGTCCTCGTCCACCCGGACCACGGCGAGCGCACCGTGGACTGGCTGCTCTTCCTTTACGAGTGGCACGGGAAGCACCACACCGCGCATATCACGGAGCTTCGCAAGAAAAAGGGCTGGTAGCTCTTCTACAAGCTGGCTAAACAAGATGATTGCCTCGCAGACGTGGGACCCGGAACGCTATGCGCGTAACGCTCGTTTTGTCAGCGATCTCGCCGCCGCCGTGGTCGAATTGCTAAATCCCCGTCCGGGAGAACGCATCCTCGATCTCGGCTGCGGCGACGGAATTCTAACGGCAAAGCTCGCAGCCATTGGATGCAGCGTTATGGGCATTGACGGCAGCAACGCGCAGATTGAAGCGGCTCGCAATCTTGGGCTGGACGCGCGTGTGATGTATGCGGAAGGACTGTCCTTTGACGGTGAGTTTGATGCGGTCTTCAGCAATGCTGCATTGCACTGGATGCGAAACCCCGAGGCAGTGATTTCCGGAGTGTGGCGCGCGCTTCGCCCCAATGGGAGGTTCGTCGCGGAGTTCGGCGGACATGGCTGCGTCGCAAAAATCAAGAAGGCGCTCGTGGACGCGCTTAACCGCCGTGGGCTGGATGGAGAGGCGGCGGTTCCCTGGTACTTTCCGACCGTCGAAGAATATTCTGCGCTGCTGAAGAAAGCCGGCTTTTCCATATCCACAATTGCGCTCATTCCACGTCCCACGCCGCTTCCTGGAGACGTCACGGGCTGGCTGGAAACTTTTGGCGAGAGTTTCACGGCTTGCCTGTCACTCGCGGAACGCTCCGGCTATATCGCTGAAGTGCGTGAAGCCTTGCGTCCTGAGCTTGCGGATGCAGACGGCAAATGGATTGCCGATTATGTGCGATTAAGATTCGCGGCCATAAAACAGGTTTAGATAAAACAGCGATTACGCGATTCCCCTACGCAAGGTGGCGCGCCAAGCTCCAGCTCGTGTACGATGCTGCAGTACAAAAGGAGAGCGCATGAGCCGTCCGGCAGGGACCTACGCTGTTTTTGAAACATCTCAGGGGAACATTGTGGTGCGCTTGTTCGAAAAAGAAGCGCCCAAGACCGTCGCGAATTTCGTCGGGCTTGCCGAAGGCAGCAAAGAATTCACCAATGAAAAGACCGGCCAGAAGGAAAAGCGGCCGTTCTACGACGGACTGATTTTCCATCGCGTAATTCCACAATTCATGATTCAAGGCGGCTGCCCGCTAGGCACCGGGACGGGCGGGCCAGGTTACAAATTCGCGGACGAATTTCATCCCTCGCTGAAGCATTCGAAAGCCGGAAAGCTGTCCATGGCCAATGCCGGGCCGGGAACCAACGGCAGCCAGTTCTTTCTTACCGTGGCGGCGACGCCGTGGCTGGACAACAAGCACGCCATTTTCGGCGAAATCGTCGAAGGGCAGGACGTGGCCGACAAAATTTCGAATGTGCCGCGCGATTCCAGCGACCGCCCAAAAACGCCGGTGTCCATCACGAAGCTGCGCATCGAACGCGTTGCGTAAGCGCGCGCCATGGCCATGCTCACGCCCGAGCGGCTGCTGCGATTCATGATCGAATTGATCTTCGTCTTGCTCGGCGCTTTGTTGGTGTGGCTCGGCCTCGCTGGCCCTCTTTACGGCCGGACCGTCGACCGGCATAGCAACGGGTGGCTGATTCTCAGCGTCGTGCTTACTCTTTGGGGACTGCGCGCGCTCTATAAGCCGGGCCAGTGGTGGCTGCGCTGGCAGAATTGGACGCGCGGGCTTTCGCTCGCGCTTCTGGGCCTCCTGATGCTCGTGATTTCCCGCGTGCCGTTCCTCTGGGTTGGTCCGATGCTGGCGGCCTGCGGCGGCTTGCTGGTACTGCGCGGCGTGATTGCCTCGTTCTTGGTCTTTCGGCCGCGTTAGGAATCTTCTCCCAATCGAGTGGGGCGGCAATTCACAGGCTCTAGCGCTTTCTTGGCTTACCTTCCTTTTTGGTTCGACTATAATCTCCGCAATAGACGGTCCTCCCAGTTTTTGGAAATCCGCCCGGGACCGTCCATCATCTTCATCGAAAAAATAAAGGAGAACGTCCGTGCTGAAAGAATTCAAGGAATTCGCCATGCGTGGCAATGTCATGGATTTGGCGGTCGGCGTCATTATCGGCGCGGCCTTCGGAAAAATTGTGACGTCGTTTGTCGAGGATGTGCTTATGCCGCCGATCGGGCAACTGGTTGGCAAGGTCGATTTTTCGAGCTTGTTCATCGGCTTGAGCGGGAAGTCCTATGACACCCTCAAAGCTGCCAAAGAGGCTGGTGTGGCGACGCTAAACTACGGAAACTTTCTGAACAACGTGATTAATTTCGTGATCGTGGCTTTTTGCGTCTTTCTCTTGGTCAAGCAGATTAATCGCTTCGCCGCGAAACCTGCGCCGGCTGCGGCACCGACCACCAAAGACTGCCCGCAGTGTGCGATGACGATACCGCTGGCCGCGAAGCGCTGCGGTCACTGCACAGCGCAGCTCGCCTGACGGAGTGATTCGCGGCTGATAATCGATGATCAGCTCTTGGCAGGAAAAACTGTCGCAGAGATGAGAGACACTCTACGCACGAGCGAACAGTAGGAACTAAAAACTAAAAACTGATTTACTTCAGCTCTTGGAAGCTTTTTTCTTCTGATTAGCTTCCAAATGCGCGCGCAAGCGGTTGACCACCACGTCTTCGTGCCCTTCATCCATTTCTTTTTGCACTTCTTCCAGTGCGAAGTGCACCACGTCGTGATGGTGTATTTCCTGGGGCGCCACGGCGTCACTGAAGCGCAGCCACATCCGGTGCAAAAGATTGACCTCGTTGGCCGTCAAATTGGGCGCATGAGGCCCGAGGACTTTGTAAACCTTGTCCCCATTGGGCAGGTGAATTTCCAAGTTGAATTGCGGCCGCTGGTCGCCGAGCTTCTCCCAGGCGTCGCCGATCAGCCGGGCTTGCTCTTCAGTGCTCTCGTGGGTGGAATGGCCCAGGACGATGGTGCTGGATTTGAGCGAGGTCGCCGCGCGCAGGATACCGTCCGCCAGATTGTTGGCGGCGACGACGGCCAGGCGGATGGATTTACCGCGCTTTTCCGCAAGCGCGAGGGCCTGCGAGAAGAGCTGCTGCTCGATGCTGCCAAAAAGCTGTTCGGCTTCGAGTTCGTATTCGCCGGAGGCCGAGCGGCGCAGCAAGCGCACGTGAAGCACGACGACGTCCCGGCGGCCGGGTTTAACGCGATCGAGCACGTTGCCCAGTTGATAGAGGGCATGGACATTGCTGACCGGCACGAGGATGTTGCCCGGCCGCGCGCCGACCGCCTCGGGCGTCAGCTCCCCTTCCATTTCCAGATGAAACTGGTCCATTTCCACGTGCTTGACGTTGCCACGGGCGTGATGCGTGAATTTTTCCGAAATGGTGAAGACGATAAACAGCACCACGGAGAAAGTCACGCCGGCGATAGTCGCGTCCTTCTTGGTGAACAGGTTTACGACGGCGATCCCGAGCAGCGTCAAGGTGATCAGGCCGAGGCCCAGTGGCACTTCCACTCCAAAAATCGTGAAGTTCAGCGGCACGCGGTACTCGCGATCGCCCGGATGCGTGTAGCGCAAGATGAGCACCGCGAGGCCCTTCATCGCGAAGCTCCAGATCACCCCAAAGGCGTAGAGGTTAGCGAGAAAGGTTACATTCCCGCGGCTGATGATGATGGTGGTGATCTGCAGCAGCGCGACAATGTTGATGATGCGATGCGAAGTGCCGAAGCGGCGATGCGGCTGGCGGAACCAGTCCGCCAGAACGCCGTCTTCGGAAACGCGGTTGAGCACGCCGTTCGAACCGACAATCGCGGTATTCACGGCCCCCGCGAGAATCATTGTGCCGACTACGACGACGAAACCGTGGAAGATGAGCCGTATGAGGAACGGCCCTTCCAGATTCATCGCCAGGCCGCCGATGAGGTTTTCCAGATAGTTCTGGCGCACGTTGTCCGGAATGATCATCACAGCGAAAAACGAAACCAAAGAAGTGAACACAAGGCTGTAAATGAAAATGACCAGGCCGGTCTTCTTCAAGTTGGGAAGCTTGGGATGCTCGATTTCCCGGTAGACCTGCGCGAGGGATTCCTCCCCGCTCATGGCCAGCACGGAATGGCCGAGGCCGATGAAGATGGCAAGGATTCCGGCGAAATGGGCAAAGTGCACGCCGTAGAGCCAGCCCATGGCGTTGGGCTCTAGCTTCAGGTTTCTCGGATGAGGAATCGGGGGAAGCGCAGGATGGCGGAGCCAGACCGTGTAGATGCACCAAGCGATCAGAATGACGACCATGACGGTCGTGACCTGCATAATCCTCATGGCCTTCTGGCTGGATTCGTGGACGCCCTTGATGTTGTACCACCAGAAATAAATGGTGACGAAGATGGCGAATAAAGCGGCGCCGAATCCTGCCGAGATGTGGAGATTCAGGTGGACGTAGTCGAATGTTTCGTTGAACAGGCCCACGATGTATTGGCCGGCAGAAACGCCGCTGATGGGCCCGGTGAGAATGTAATCAAACATCAGCGCGGAGACGCTGAACTTGGCAAGCGTTCCGCCCATCGCTTCCTTGACGACGCGATAGACGCCGCCGCGCACGAACATGCTGCAGCTCTCGACGTAGATGGCGCGCACGGCATACGAAAACAGCATGATGCCGAGGATGAACCACGGCGCGGCCTTGCCGATGTAGCCTTCCGCTTCGCCGCCCGCGTAATACGCGGAAGAAGCAAGATCGTTGAGCACGATCGCCGCGGCACGCCAGAAGGAAATGAAGCTGAGGAGCGCCGTCGTGGCAACAAGAACACGCGGAATACCGTTGCCGCGGCTGCGCGCGGCAGCAGGGCTATTGGGGGTGCTGCTCATGTATGGGTTTCGTTAAATCGCAGATTGAAATGCTCGCACTTTTGGGGCCCTAAGTCTAGCTTGTCGGCGCCGCGAGTCGTCGAAAAGAGCTAGCCCGCAGACACGCGAAAGGCCTTGGCGCATTCGGCGCAAGGGCAAATGTTGCGGAGATGATCGTAGCTGTAGATGCCGGTGGAGTGGCCATCGGTAAAGCTGATCTGGATGGCATAGTTGCCGACTTGCGTGGCGGCCTGGGCGCGCGGCTTGGGCTTGAACATGGGCAGCGCCGGAGATGATTTTAGCGGCGAAGCTGTCTCCCCGAACGCCGCCTTTTTCTCCCGTGCGTCGTTGCAGGTGGCGCAAGGGCACTCTTCACGCAAATAGGCAAACTCATAGTGGCTGGCGTGACCGTCGGCCCAGGTGACATCCACGCCCGCGCCGTTCGAAACGTGAACCTTGACGCTGGTCGGTTTTTTTCGCGGGTCAAGAGGAGTCGGCATGATTTTAGTGCGGGATTAGCCCTTGGACTTGCCGTCGCAGCAGTCGCCCGGCGGAATGGGATTCCCGTGCGGGCAAGTCTTCGGGTGCCCTAGGAACGTGCAAATGCGCTGGTCCAGCTCCGGGCTGATGATGTGTTCGAACTTGCAGGCTTGTGTATGCGCCTCGGAATCGTCGATGGAAAAAGTATCCTTAAAGAGCCGTTCGGCGAGGCGGTGCCGGCGGACTACGTCGCGCGCTCGCTGGCTGCCCACGGGAGTAAGCTCCACTTCCCCGTTTTGCATTTGCACCAGGCGCAGATCGGACATGCGCGACAAAATCCGCGTGGCGGGCTCCTCGGTTACCACTGGCAATCGCCCCGATGGGCCAGTGGCATGGAGGCGCTCCGCCCGAGCCGGCTGCCCTTCTTCGCCGCAAGTCCAGATTTGTTCGAGGAGATGATCGAAGCGAATTTCGTCGTCGGTGGAAGTGGGTGTGCAACAGTCCGCCGTGTCGGCGAGAGGACAAGCCAGCGGATGGCCCGGACCATGCTGCGCCGTGTCGAAGTGCAGGTGGCCATGCGCCAGCTCGATGCGGCGGTCGGCTTGGCGCGCGATGTCCGGGTCGTGGGTCACCATCAAGATAGTGTGGCCGGCGTTGTGCAGTTCGCGGAAAATCCGGAGGATAACGGTCTCGTTGGCTTCGTCAAGATTTCCGGTGGGCTCGTCGGCAAGAATGATCTTTGGCTGATTGATCAGCGCTCGCGCGATGGCCACGCGCTGCTGCTCGCCGCCGGAGAGTTGCGCGGGGAGATGCGTCAGGCGGTCGCCGAGGCCCACGCGCTTCAGCGCTTCCCCGGCTTGCTTTTCGTCGGTGACACTATGGAAATACTGCGCGAGCATCACGTTTTCGAGAGCAGTGAGATAGGGTACCAGGTGGAATTGCTGGAAGACGAAGCCGACTTTTTCGGCGCGGTAGCGGACCAGTTCGTTTTCACGAAGTTTCGAAAGATCGACGCCGTCAACAACCACATGTCCTGATGTGAGCGTGTCCAGGCCGCCGAGAATGTTGATCAGCGTGGTTTTCCCGGAACCCGAGGGGCCCATCAGGGCGACCCATTCGCCCTTGTTCACATCGAAGCTGACGCCGCCGAGCGCGCACAGCACGCCGTACTGCTTGGTCAAATTTTCGATGACCACTTGCTTCGTCGCGACAGACGCCGGCGCTGGAGCGATAGAACTCACGCTTCACCCCTGAAAACCGATGCCGGGCGGATGCTGGCCAGCCGCCGCAGCGGGAAGGCGCTGAGAATCGCGACGATGATTGTTAGGGCCACGGCTACAGGATACACAATCAGCCGAGGCCGCGCCGCCACGCCAAAAACTGCTTTGCCTAAACCAATCGAAAGAAAAATTCCCGCCGCCGCGCCGATCATGCCGCCCGCGAGCCCAAGCAACGCCGCCTCCGCAAGGAAAAGCCGCAGCACGCGCCGCATTGAGCCGCCAATCGCCTTCATCAACCCTACGTCGTTCCTTCGCTCCATCGCCACGTTGGTCATCGCTGCCATGACGCACAGGGCGGTTAGCATCAGGACAATTTCGACCGTCATGGTAAGTAATCCGCTGATTCGATCGTAAATCTTGGCTTGAGCTTCGGTGAATTCACGAAGCGGACGGACCTCCAAGTCTGGGAAACGGTGTTGAAGGCTCGCGAGGTACGCATCTTGTTCCGCTGGTTTGCCTCTCAAGTCAAATTGAATGATGCTTACGCGGCCCGGCATGCCTGCCAGCCGCTGGGCAACCCCGAGAGAAGACGTAATTTGATCGTCGCCTGCATCGCCGCGGGACCAAATGAACTTAATGATGCAAGGTTCCTCGTGGCCTTCAGCTCGTAGCACTATGTTGTCACCAACCTTGAGGTTTATTTTTGAAGCTAGTCGGCCACCTGCGAAGCAGATCTGCCGGCTGTCGTATGGCTCTGATTCGCTGGAAGGCGCGGTTCTCCTTTTCGGTGCGTCTATCGGGTCGAGAGCGCGCGTTCCTGTCACGACCGCGCGCACTGGGCTTTGACCGGTCAACTGCGAGGAAATGCGGCAAATCAAGGAAAGATTGGCCTGCGCATTGGACAGCATGCCGCTTTTAGTTAAATGATCGAAGGTAGCCTCGGTAAAAGTTGCGGCATCGCCTCGGGGAAGAATCAAGGCGTTGGGACCGAAGATGCTGAATTCAGTGGTAAGGCGGCGCTTGGCGTCCACTTGAAGGTTGAGGAGAGCCGCAGTTACGGCGGCGCCTGCGCCAAGGGCAAGCAGAATGACGAACAGGCGGCCGCGGTTGGCGCCAAGCAGTCGGCGGATAATCCGCCAGAACATTTGCCGATTGCTGAAGCGAGGTGCCGCCATCACTCACCCCTCAGAATTGGCGCCGGCTCGTAGCGCGAAGCACGGCGCAGTGGAAGGGCGCTGCCAAGAATCGTCACGCCAGCGGCAAGCGCAAGAATCACAAGGAAAACGATTAGGGAAGGCTCGGGCGCCGCGCCAAATATTTTTTCGCCCAGAAGGCGCGCCAAAATAATCCCCAGCGCGTAACCGGCTCCCCCGCCGACCAGCGCGAGCAAAAGTTGTTCTGCCGCCAGCAGAAATCCTACTGTGCCTGAACCTGCGCCGAGGGCCTTCATCAAGCCAATCTCCGTGCGCCGTTCGATCACGGAGGCCGCCGAAGACGCGCCCACAGCCAGCACCGCCGCGAGCAGCGCCGCGCCTGTAACCAGCCACAGCAACATGCGCACTCGCGTGAGAATCGCGCCTTCGCCTTCCGCGACGCGGCGAACCACGCGAACGTCAGCCCCTATCAGGACCTGCCTGATCGAATACGCAATCGAGGAGACATACGGGCTACAAGACCACCGCTCGAATTCGCCGGCATTCATCGTCTTCGGATCGCGCCGCGCAAAGTCATCCTCCGGCTTCGTCAGCGCGCTTACATACAGCTTGCGGTACTGGCCGGGTTTTCCTACGTATTGCTGGACGATCGAGAGTGAGGTGACGACCGCATCGTCTTCCGAGTAGCCGCTTGTAAAGATTCCAGTAACTTTGAGGGACAGCCCATCTGACATTGAAGTGGAAAGGTACAACGGACTGCCGATCATCACGCCATTCCTATCCGCGAACGCTTTCCCCACAATGCATTCCCCCGCTCCGTCCTCAAACCAGGAGCCCTCTACGCGCCACCAGGGACTTGTTTGTTGCAACCCGGTGATGAATTTTCCGCCGTCGGGCAGGGCAACAGGATGGTTTGACCACGTTCCGATCAAGACCGCGTCACCATTCGCTGCGGGCCTAACAAAGGTAGCTGATGCCGGCGACCAGCGAGGAGTGGAGGATGAAACCTTGACTTCAAGAACGGGAGAAAAACCAATGACATTGTTGTGCCAGAAAATTGTTTTCAACTTGGGCAGGTCCGCTTCAGGAAGGTACGCGCCCGCGTTCACTGGCCGGTAATCCACGCCGCCGATTTCCAGCGGCAGCGAGTCCGCTTGCGGCGTCACAAGCAGATTCGCGCCCAGGCTGCGAAATTCCTTCGCCAGCCGGTCGCCCACGTCAAGCGATACGCTCAGCGCCGCCGTCGCCACTCCCATGCCGAGCGCCAGCGCCGCTCCGGTCAGGAGCTTGTGGCGCGGACGGCCTCCAAAAGAGTCGGCAACGATTCGCAGGAACATAAAATGGTTGGTCGCGTGAGCAATGGGCACGAACCAAAGTGCCGCTATTGAGGGATCTCCTTCGCGGCTTGGGTCAAAGACGAAATATCAATCACCAAGTCGCCACCGTCTACATGCGAAGCCACGCCTATTGGATTGCAGCCTCCCTGGTCGCCGATCGACGGAATGTAAATCGCCGAAGCGCAATGCCTGCAAATGACGTTTTGTCCATCCTGCCGGTAGCCTTCCGCGCCGCAGATGCGGCAGGCATCCAGCGCCACGCCCCAGTCATTCGGCTTCTTCTTGATGATCATGAACCGCAGCGACTGGCTGTCCGCCTTGACGGTAAAGAGATGCATCGTACCGTCCTGCACTTCGTTCATCGGGACGCGCACAATGTTTCCGACCGCCTCAATCGGCCGCGCCGTCGGCGGCGCAGAGTTTGCCCGCGCATAAATAAAATCCGCCGTAAGCACCAGAATTACCGTCAGTGAAGCGGTGGCAGCCGCAATCATCCAGCGGCGCTGGCGGCGGTTTTGCGATTCCACCAGGCGCTTCTCCGCGTCGTTCAGATTCTCTTTCGCCACTTTGTCACGCTTAACCGCTTGCCATTCGCGCAGGATCAGCAATGCCGCCGCGCCAAAAATAAACACAAAAAAGAACAGCTCATTCCGGACAATCGGTCCTAGGACGGCCATCTCCGTCTTGCTGGAAGGCAGCCAGCGCGCCTCGCTCAGCTCGTGCAAACCAGTGATCGCCAGTTGAAACGCCACCAGCATTAGGATGATGCTGGTCACCGCAAAGAACCGGTGCAGCGATACGGGCAAGGTGCCCTTGAAGAAGAACAATCCCACAGCGACAGCCGCGGCAATCCCGGCAAGCGTGCCAATCCATGTCTGCAAGCCTTCGCTCGACAGCATCACAGCGCGCAGGGTCAGCGCCAGTTCCGCGCCCTCGCGCAGAACCATCAGGAAAACGAAAAGAAAAATCCCCCAGCCGGCCGCGCTTCCCGCCTTTTCCGCGTAGGCTTCCACTTTGGCCTCAATCTCTTTTTTCAGGTGGCGCGCAACGCGATTCATCCATACGATCATCGTAACAACGAAGACCGCTGCAATCAGGAGCATCAGCCCCTCGAAGCCGTCCTCGCTGATGCGCCAGCGCTCCAGCGCCACGGCCACTCCCAGGCTGAGCGCGGCGGCCGCTGCCACGCCGTACCAGACGAAGCGCGACAGATGCTGGCGGCCCGTGCGCGAAAGATAGACAAGAATGATGCCGACGACGAGAGAAGCTTCCACGCCTTCACGAAGCGCAATAAGTAGAGCCGAGAGCACGAAATCTCCAGTTGTTAGTAATTTGCAACTGCAATTTAAGTGTACCGCACTGAGAGACTTCCGTCAACCGGACCAGCTTGGTCCTATTTGCCATCCCCAGTTAGGTTATCCTCTTTGATGCTCATGCGCACCCTTCGCCTAAGCACTTCCTTGCTCGTGTCGATGCTGCTTTGCCAGCAACTTCCTACGCAGGCGCAGGCACCATCGCAGCTCCAGGACATGACGCCGCACCCCGATCCCAAACGTGCGCAAAAAGCTGCCGAACGGGGCGGCAAAGCCGAAGCAGCGTGGCGCTTCGATGAAGCCCTGGCCGCCTACGACGAAGCCGCGCGCTACGCCCCGCAGGATGCCGCCATCGTCGAACGAGGCGCCGCGCTGCGCTCCAAGCTGGTTCGCGCTTATGTCGAGGCCGCGGAACGTGATGCCCTCGCGGGCCACTTGAACCAGGCCACCGAGGAATTGGCAACGGCGCTCCAAGTCGATCCCGGAAACACTACCGTCCAAGAGCGCCTCGCTCAACTCAAGGCCATGGACGACGAGCCCCGCGCAAAGCCCAAGTCCGGAATCTCCGGCATGCCGAAGCTCCAACCGCAACCCGGAAAGCGCAACCTCAACCTGCGCGGCGATACCAGGACCGCCTACGAACAACTGGCAAGTCTTTTCGGCGTCAAAGCAACCTTCGATCCCGACCTCCCTGCCAAAAACATTCACCTGCAGGTGGACGCCGTGGATTTCCCCACTGCCATGGCACTCCTCGGTTCGCAATCGGCGACCTTTTGGCTCCCCCTGAATCCCACGTTGATGTTTATCGCTCCGGACACGCCGGAAAAGCGGCGGCAGTACGCTCAGGAGGCGGAGCAGACCTTTATTCTGTCGGCAGCCGTCGGCCCCGAAGACGTGACCGAGATGCTGCGCGTCCTGCGCGACATCACCGGAGGAACGCGTATCGATATCGACACGCGCAGCCGTACCATCACCATGCGCGACACGCCGGAGCGGCTTGCCCTGGCCGGCGAATTGATCGAACAACTCGAAAAGGCCCGCGGCGAAGTCATGCTGGAAATCGAGCTCCTCGAAGTCGACCGCAATAAAGCACGCGCTCTCGGCATTACGCCCCCCGCTTCCGAGCAGCTCATCGGTCTGAGCACCAGCGACATCAATAAACTCAAGGCGTCCACCACACTGACCAATCTACTCACCAATATTCAACAAGTCTTCGCCGCGAGGGGATTCTCCGGCATCCCCGCCGTCATACCCATTGGCGGCGGCCTTTCCACCTTTCTCCTCACGCTTCCCACCCTCACCGCCAATTTCTCCGATACTCTCTCGCTGGTTCAGAGCGGGCGCCAGGTGCTGTTGCGCGCGCAAGACGGAAAGCCGGCCAGCTTTTTCGTCGGCGATCGCTTTCCGATCACGCTTTCATTGCTTTCCGGAAATCTGGGAAACGGCGCCGCAGCGGCGGGGCTGCCAGGCTCCACGATTTTCCCGGAGACCAGCATCGCTGTTGGCAAGAATCCTTCCGCCCTGGTGGCCAACAACTTTACCGGCGGCAGTCTTCCCGATCTGGCCGTCGTTTTTGACAATCCCTTCGACCCCGCCAATCCCGGTGCCAACACATTTGCCATTTTGCAGAATCAGGACAATGGAAATTTCGCTCAACTGACGCCATCGCCGATCACTCTGAGCGCCAAGGAAACCGGCCAGGTCGCCATAGCTACCGGCGTGTTCCGCAACACCAACACCAAATGCCCCACCTCCCAGCCGCCGGATGTGGTCCTCGTGAATTCGACTTCGAACAATATTTCCGTGCTGCTGGGCGATGGTGATGCCAACTGCAAACCCACCGGGTTTTTTACGGAAGCGCCGGGATCCCCGATCGCCGTCGGTACCAGCACCAATCTCGCCAACAACCCCAGCTCCGTAGTCGTCGCTGATTTCAACGGTGACGGTTTTCTGGACATTGCTGTTGCCAATCAAGGCGACAATTCCATCTCGCTTTTCCGTGGAAACGGAGATGGCACCTTTAAGGAGTTTCCAGGTTCTCCCTTCAAGCTGACGAATACCACCACGATTTCGGAGACTGCTCCTATCGCGATGGTCAGCGGAAATTTCCGGAACAAAACCAACCCCATCAATAACGCCGCCGAAGTGGACCTTGCGGTCGTCAATCAAACCTCGCACAACGTATCCATTCTGCTGAGTTCTGTTGATAGCAATCTGAACGTGACTTTCACCGAAGCCCCGAACTCGCCTATCTCAGTGGGCACGACTCCCGTGGCGATCGCCACGGGAGATTTGAATGCTGATGGTGTGCCGGATATCGCCGTCGTGAACCAGGGCGACAACACGGTCTCAGTTTTGCTAGGAAGTGCCAATCTGGACGGCACGTTCGCAGCGGCGACGGGTTCTCCGCTGCCAACCGCTTCGACTCCCGCCGGCATCGTGATCGCCAATTTTGCAAACGGCGCCGTCCCGGACATTGCTGTCACGAACAAGGCTTCTAATACGCTGGGCGTTTATCTCGGTCTTGGAAGTGGCACTTTCGCCTCGCGCATCGAACTTAACACCCCTGCGCAGCCCTCCGCGGTGATCGCCTCCGTATTAACGAGCAGCGGACTTCCCGACGCCGCTTTGGTTTCTCAAGACCCAACTACCCCCAACCAGGGCGAAGTCACCGTGATTCAGGATTCTACCAGTTTTGCAAATAGCACCGCCAACGGCGCGGCGCAAACGCCCTATCCGGGCTCGGAATACGTCGATCTCGGCGTGAAGATAAAGGCTACGCCCACGCTTCATCCCAATAACGAAGTAACTCTGGCGCTCGAATTCGAAATCCGCGCGTTAGAGGGGTCCAACGTGAATGGGATTCCCGTCATCTCCAATCGCACGCTGGCGCAAACCGTGCGCGTCAAACAGGACGAACCGACCCTGATCGGCGGTCTTACGGATGTGGAGCAAACTCGCTCCATCACCGGCCTCCCGGGGTTCGCGGAAATTCCGGTGGGGGGATACGTGTTCGGCGGGCGGAACAATTCGTTCCAGGATACAGAACTCCTGATTCTCGTCACTCCGCGAAAACTGCGCCTGGCGGATCATCTTACGCGCACGATTTTCGCCGGTCGCGGCGAACCCGGAAGCCGCGGCGCCGCCGGCCCGGGGACTCTGCAATCGCCCGGAACACCACCTCAGCCCTGAGTCCGGGGGCGATAGAATCCCAGGCTCATCTCTCTCGCGATCTGAATTCTGCAGGGAAACGATTCTGCGCTTGATCGTGGAAACCTACGGCAGAGCTTCGAATACTACGATCGGCTGGTAAGTCCGCGGCACGACGGCTTCTGCAATAGCGATAAGTTTATCCTGCTGGCTGAATACGCGCAGCCGCGGCGGCTTCCGTTCACCACCATCGAGTTCCGTCGTCGCCCCGGGAGGCGGCTCAACGCGGCCCGGCTGAAGTTGCGCCAGCGTGATATTGAATTTCGTGCCGTGACGCACGCGCTTTTCGACCACCGGTAAAACGTTAACCCGCGGAAAATCACTGAGCAGGCTTTCCAGGGGGATCAGGCGGTCCGCGAATTTCCCGGCTCGCTTGGCTTCCGCAAGTTCTTCGAGCGTGATCGCTTGCTCCTGCGAAAATTCCCCCACCGCCGTGCGCGTAATTTCCGCCAGGTGCGCGCCGCACCCCAGCTTCTCCCCCATCTCATGCGCCAGCGAACGGATGTACGTTCCGGAGGAGCACTCGATGACGAAACGCGCGATGCTGCCCTCGATCTCTCTGAGCTTATATTCGTAAATCTCGACTTCCACGGCCTTCAGCTCGACGGCCTGTTTCTTGCGCGCCAGCTCGTACGCTGGGCGCCCTTTTATTTTCTTCGCGGAAAACGCCGGCGGCATCTGCGCGAACCGTCCAATGCGCCCGGCGGCAAAGTTCTCCAGCGTTGCTCTGTCCAGCGCTGGGGCTGTGTCCTGCCCCTGCGCCTCGCCATCGGAATCGTACGTGTCCGTCGCGAAGCCGAAGCGGAAGCCCGCCTCATACCGCTTGCGGCGCCCGGCGTAGAACCGCACCAGTCGCGTCGCCCGGCCAAGCAGCAGTACCAGAACGCCCGTCGCCAGCGGATCAAGCGTCCCCAGGTGCCCGATCTGCCGGAAGCCCGCCAAATGACGCACCGCGTCCACTACGTCGTGCGACGTTTTCCCCTTCGGTTTGTTGATGACGAGCGCGCCGTCGTTCGGCGCCGGCTGTGGTTGTCGTGGCATTCTTGAAGTCAAGGCTCTTACTTACGGCCAGGCTTTAGGGACTGAAAACTCTCACGCGGCGGGCGGATTGTCCTTCTTCATTTCCTTCAGCAGCCGCTCGATCCGTTCCACGTGCTCCTGCGAAAGATCCAGCGTGAAGTGCAATTCCGGCACGCGCCGCAGTTGCAGCCGCTCGACCAGTTCCCGCCGGATGTACCCCGCAGCATGTTCCAGCGCCTTGATCGCATCGGCCTGCTCCTTGTTCGTCCCCTTCACGCTGATGAACACGCGAGCATGCTTCATATCCGGCTGCACGCGCACTTCGCTCGCCACCACGCTCACTTCCAGCCGCGGGTCTTTCAACTCCCCCGCCAGCATAGCGTTGACTTCGTGCGCGATCTCCTCGCCCACGCGTTCGTGCCGGTGATTCGCTGGACTCATCGCCGTCCTTGAAACACTCCCTAAACGATCTCGATCGCTTGATTGATTAAAAAGGACCCCAGGATGCGGTCCGCCTCGTCTAAAACCTTCTGCAGCACTTCCCTCAAGTGTTTCTCTTCATTCGAAATCGTCACGATCCCCACCACCGACCTCTGCCACGTGTCGTGATGCTCCAACTCCACCACGGCCACGTTGAAATCCCGCCGCAGCTTATCCTTCAAGCTGCGCAGCACCTGCCGCTTGTCCTTCAGCGATTGCGCGTCCGGGATGTGCAGCTCGAGGGTGAGCAAACCGACCGGCATGAGCGGCTCCGGGGGACAGCTTGGCGGATTATTTCTTGCCGGCGGGCCCGCCGCCCTGTCCGGCGGCTTCCGCGGCGCTCATCTTGCTGACGCTGAAGCATTCCAGGACGTCGCCGACCTTGATGTCGTTGAAATTGGCGACACCCGCGCCGCATTCGAATCCCGTGCGCACTTCGCTGGCATCATCCTTGAAGCGTTTCAGCGAGTTGAGCTTTGACGTATAGATCACCGCGCCCTCGCGCAGCACGCGCACCTGCGCGTCGCGCTTCAGGATGCCGTCGACCACGTAGCAGCCTGCAATGGTCCCCGCGCCCTTGACGCGGAACGTGTTGCGCACTTCCGCCCGGCCCAAGTACGTTTCCGTGACCACCGGCTCGAGCAAGCCTTCCATGGCCTTCTTCAGCTCATCGGAAACTTCGTAGATGATCGTGTGCGTGCGGATGTCTACGTGTTCCTGTTGCGCCAGGTCCAGCGCTTTGCGGTCGGGCCGCACTCCGAACGCAATCACGATCGCGCCGGAGGCGGAAGCCAGCAGCACGTCATTTTCCGTGACTGCGCCGACGCCCGAGCCGATAATCTTCAGTTTCACCTGGTCGGTCGAAAGCTTCGGCAGCATTTCGCTGAGCACTTCCACCGAGCCTTGCACGTCGCCCTTGATCACAATTCCCAATTCCTTGACGTCCCCGGCCTTCAATTGCTCGTGCAACTGATCGAGCGTGATGCGCGACCCGCTGATGCGTGCCATCGCCGCGTCGCGCTGCTTGCCCTGGCGGTACTCGACCACGTGCCGCGCCTTGGCTTCGTCGGTGACCTGAAACAGGTCGCCCGCATCCGGAACGCCCTGCAATCCCAACACTTCCACTGGCGTAGACGGCGGCGCGTCTTTCACCACGCGCCCGCGATCGTCAAACATCGCGCGCACTTTGCCGAACACCGATCCGCAGATGAAAAAGTCTCCGGAGTTCAGCGTGCCATTCTGTATCAGGATCGTAGCCACCGGGCCGCGTCCCTTGTCCACTCGTGATTCCAGCACCGTACCCGTCGCCGGCGCATCCGGGTTGGCCTTCAGTTCCCGCAAATCCGCCACCAGCAAAATCGTTTCCAGCAGCTTCTCGATTCCGATTTTCTTTTTCGCAGACACTTCCACGAATTCCGTGTCCCCGCCCCACTCCGCTGGCATCAAGCTGTTTTCCGTCAGTTGCCGCTTCACGCGTTCCAGTTGCGCTTCCGGCTTGTCAATCTTGTTGATCGCCACGATGATGGGCACCTTCGCGGCCCGCGCGTGGTCGATTGCTTCTTTGGTTTGCGGCATGACGCCGTCGTCCGCGGCCACCACCAACACCACGATATCGGTAACCTTTGCGCCTCGCGCGCGCATGCGCGTAAACGCTTCGTGACCCGGCGTATCCACGAACACCACCGCGCGGTCGTTCACCACCACCTTGTAGGCGCCAATGTGTTGCGTGATCCCGCCCGCTTCCCCCGCCGCAACATCCGCTTCGCGAATGGCATCCAGCAAACTCGTCTTGCCGTGATCGACGTGGCCCATCACCGTCACCACCGGCGGCCGCGGCTTCAAACTTTCCTTGGTCTCTTCCTTGGCAACCTCGAGCACCATCTCTTCTTCCAAGGAGACTACGTTCACTACTCCGCTGAACGATTCCGCCAGTGTCGTGGCCGTCGGCACGTCCAGCGCTTGGTTGATGCTGGCGAAGACCCCACGGTCGAGCAGGTTCTTCAAGAGGTCTTTGGCGCGCACATCCAGCTTTTCCGCCAATTCGCGAATGGTGATGCCTTCCGTGATGGTCACGTCGCGCGGCGGACGCGGCTCCGGCGGCGCGATGACGGCGGCGGCGGCGCTGCGGCCCGCTCCCGGACGCTGCCGCGTCGGATGCAGCTTGCGCTCGCCTTCCTGTTCGCGCTTGTCCAGTACGGGACGCTGGCGCTGCGGCGGCTTGCGCGTGTAAAGCGGCTTGCCCGGCTCTGCCTTTGGCGGCAATTTCTCGGGAAACGGCGGCAGCATTCCCGGACGCCCGGGTGCGCGCGGACCGGGACGAGTTCCTGTAGGCATCGGTCCGCGACGCTGCTCAAAAGGCCGCGATTGCGGGCCACCCGGACCGCTGGGGCCACCGGATCGCGATGGGAATGTCCTTCCTTGCCCGGGTTGCTGTGGACGCATGGGCTGCCCTGGCCGCGGGCCGCTCGAACGCGTTTCTCGGGAGGCGTCCGGCAGAGGTCCGCGATTCCCTGTAGGCATCGGACCGCGATTCCCGCTCGGTAAGGGCCGCGCCGGAGCCCCTGCTCTGGCTGGCGCGCCGGGACGCGCGGAAGTGGCGCCGGGTGCAGAGGCTGCGGGACGCATGGCAGAAGGCTGCGTGCCGGGGGGCACCCCAGGTCTCGGAGGTACTGCGGGCCGTGCGGGTCTTGTCGTTGAAGGCGCAGCCGGACGAATCGGAGTTGCTGCTGGCGCTGGCACAGTCGTTGCCGGTGCCTTCACGGCTGGATGCGCCGCTAGGGGTGCCGGAGCCGGCGCCTTGGGCGCGGCTGGTGCAGCCGCCGGCACTTCCGGCGCGGTCGGCTTCGCCACTGGTGCCGAGGGAACCGCCGGCGCACTCGGTTTCGCAACAGCAGGCGCGACGCTCGCTTGCGGAGGCGCCACCGGAGCGGCAGGCCTCATCCGCGCAGCCTTCGCAGCCGCGTCCTTCGCTTCTTTTTCCGCTTTGGCAGCCGCTTCTGCGTGCGCTTCCTCTTCAGCCGCTCCCAGAATCTTCTTGCGCACCTTTTCGGCGACGTCCGCGGGGATCGAGCTCGAGTGCGTCTTCTTTTCTGTGACGCCATACCCGGGCAACAGGTCAATAATGGCTTTGGCCTTGACCTCGAGTTCGCGGGCCAGTTCATTGATTCGGACTTGATTTACGTCGGTCATGCGCTCCATTCGTGACTAAGACTACGACTTCGCCTCTTCCGCCTTCGCCTCATCGCTTTCACCGCTGGCCGGCGCGGCCTCTGCGGGCGCCTCTGCGGTGGCTTCTGAATCCGCATTTGCTTCGGCGGGAGCCTCTTCCACAGCGCCAGCTGCCTCGGAATTTTCTGCCGTCTCCGCTGGAGCCTCGGCCGCCGCTTCAGCAAGAGCTTCGCCTTCTTCGACGGGAGCTTCCGCGCTCGCAACGGCTTCACCAGTGGCCGCAGCCGCTTCCGTGCCGCCCTCGTAAAAGCGATTCACCGCCTGATAAATCTTGTCCACCATCTTTTCGCCGATGCCCGGAATTTCCATCAACTGTTCCGGCGTCATCCCGGCCAGCTTCTCGACGGAGTTGATCCCCGCCGCTTCGATCTTCTCGATGGTCTTCGCGCCCACGCCCGCTAGCGACGTCAGGGGCGTCGCCGGAGCCGTCAGCGCGGTCATCTGCTCTTCGATTTCCTGCCGCTTTTCTTCCTCGCTCTTGATGTCGATGTCCCAGCCAATCAGCTTGCTCGCCAGCCGGACGTTTTGCCCCTTCTTGCCAATGGCCAGCGAAAGCTGCGAGTCCTCGACGATCACTTCCAGCTTCTTGCTCTCCGGATCGACAATCTGCACGCGCGTCACTTTCGCCGGGCTCAGCGCCTTCTGCGCGAACGCCACCGTCTCCTCGCTGTATGGAATAATGTCGATCTTCTCCCCGCGCAGCTCGCGGATAATCGACTGCACGCGCATGCCCTTCATTCCCACGCACGCGCCCACCGGGTCCACGTCCTTGTCGCGGCTCATCACCGCCACCTTGGTCCGCTCGCCCGCTTCCCGCGCTGCAAAACGAATCTGCACCGTCCCATCATAAATTTCCGGTACTTCCATCTCGAACAGTCGCTGCACCAGGCTCGCATCCGCCCGCGAAACGATCACCTGCGGCCCCTTCGCCGCGCGATCCACCATCTTAATGACCACCCGCAGCCGCTCCCCGATGTTGTATGTTTCCAGCTTCGACTGCTCGCGCTTCGGCAGCCGCGCTTCCGTCCGCCCCATGTCCACGATCAGGTCCGGCCCCTCCGCGCGCTTCACGATCACCGTCACCATCTCGCCCACGCGCGTATGGTATTCGTTGTAAATCGTGTCGCGCTCCGCTTCGCGCACCTTCTGCAGAATCACCTGCTTGGCCGTCTGCGCCGCAATTCGCCCCAGCACGTCTGTCGGCTTCGCCGCCACAATCTCCGTGCCCACTTCCGCCGCCGGATTCTTTTTCTTCGCCTCCGCCAGGCTGATCTCTTTCTTCGGGTCGGTCACTTCCTCGACCACCATGTGTACCGAGTACACGTCCACCTGCCCCGTTTCCGCATTGAACTTCGCGCGCAGGTCTTCTTCCGTCTTGTAAAACTTCCGCGCCGCCACCACCATGGCATCTTCGATCGCCGACACCACCACTTCCGGCTCGATGTGCTTCTCGCGGCTCAGCATCTCAATCTGTTGGTAGAGCAAATTCGCCATGTCTCGTCCCTAAAGTTCCTCGGCCTCTCTTCTCTGTGTCCTCAGTGTCCTCTGCGTTCTTTGCGCCGGCGTTTACCCCGACCCGGTCGGGGTGTTAAATCCTCTTTCTGTCAACTGTTAACTGTCGACTGTCAACTTTCTTTTCTTTTAAAACTCCACCACCAAATTCGCCTTCCGAATCGCCTCCAGCGGCACCTCCACCATCCGCGCTTCCTTCCCCTTCAACTCCACGCGAACTTTCCCATTCGCAAATCCTGCCAGCCGCCCCTCAAAAAACTTCGCCTCGCCCACCGGCTCGCTGGTCGAAATCTTCGCCAGCCGCCCCCGAAACCGCTCGAAATCCGCAGGCTTCTTCAGCGCCCGGTCCATCCCCGGCGAACTCACCTCCAGCGTGTACCCTGCCGGGCCAGGAATCAGGTCCTCGACGTCGAGGATCACGCTCAATTGCTGACTGACGCGCTCGCAATCCGAATGGCTTATCTTGGGATAGGGGTCATGCACCACGTCCGTGGCCCCCATCTCCCCGGTGGCATCGCTTATCGTCGCCGCCGCCGGCTTCGGAATCCGGTCGATGTACACCCGCAGGAACCGCTGCTTGCCGACTTTCCATTCGACATCAACGACTTCCAGCCCTTCCGAACGCGCCACCCGCTCGGCAGCGCCGCGGATTTTTTCCAAATCCACGTAGAGACTCCCCGACCGTAGCCGGTCCGCACTACACTCCAACCGGCCCCAACAAAAAAGTGGGCTTGCAGCCCACTCATCGTGCGACCCGCTTCAGAGCGAAATCAGAGTATATTCCCGCTGCACGGTAAATGCAAGATACGGGGCGCCACCCCCGCAACTCCATGTAGTGGCGGGTCTTCAGACCCGTGTCTGTGTAGTGGCGCAGCTTGCCCCGCCCGCTCTCGCTGTCGCTACCGTTTAGTTCCTCTGGATCGAGTGTTCCGAAAGCATAAACTCCGCTTGCGGAAGTAATTCGTGGCGGCGTAGGCACGGCCTAGTCTGTAGTGTCCGCATGTAACACTCGATTGCGAAAATATTCTTCTCCTTTCAATTCTGTGTCAATCTTCCACAACAAGTTTCGGGTGCTCTCCCATGCATAGTGGCCATATCGCGCATCGCATCCCTCGACAGGCGAATTTTCCTCCCGCGAGCAGACGACGCTCCGCCAAGCTCCTTCTCGTCCTTCTCATCGTCTTACTTCCCCTTTCGGCAAAACCCACTTCCTCCGACCGCGCCCCCATCGTTGAAGCACTCGGTTGGGTGCGCCACGCTCCTGGCGGCGCCGTCCAATTCGATTACGTCATGACCGCTCGCATTCGCTTGCTATTTTTCTGGGCCGGCAAGGACGACGTTGGCGGCGGCTTCATTCGCAGGGGAATTTCCAAAGACGATCCGCGTCAGGAGCTCCTCCAAGTCCTCTTCGGTTCCGACCCCGCTAAAGCGCCCCGTTCCATCAATCGCTGGGGCGCCGGCACCGAAGTCGTTTGGCACAAAGACGCCGTCGTGAACCCCGCCACCACTGATGACGTGGTAGCCAGCGCCTTTTTTGGTTTCATGAAATCCTCGAAAGGCAAATCCGTCTCCGAGATGCAGGACGAGCTCAAGAAAGAGAAGGCTGGCGGCGAACACCAGTTCACCGGCATTCTCAGCCGCGTTGACGCCGGCCGCGCCATCTCCCTCACCGTGCCGCTGGCTTCCGACATCGATTACAACCTCCACCAGTACGCGGAAGCGGAACCGCTCATGCTCGAGAAGCTAAGCTCCTCGGAACGCCCCGCGCGCACCCTCGACAGCACCGCGGGATGTTCCCGCGCCGGTGAATTCCTCGGCACCGTTTCTCAATTGCTGGACTCCGCTTTGCAGGACCGCAGCAAACCGCTTTCGCTTTGCTACGTTTACGACGCACAGGTCGACACACTGAAAATCGAGCGCGCCGCCTTACTACCCAAGCTGGAAGTAAAAGTGAACACCGCGAAGGGCGAAGCGCTGACCAACCGCACCTACGAAGATCTTCTCCAAACCGATTTCGTCTCCACGAATCAAGCCACCGGAAAGCGCGTCTACTTTTCCATTTTCGTCGGCACCCACGGCGACCTCCGCGGCGTCCCCGTTCAAATTCGCTACCAACCCAACTGGTGGTTCCAGGTCGTCCTGAATCTCCTCCCCAAACCCGCCCCGCAGTCCACCCCAACCGCTTCCTCGTAGCGGCAGGCTTTAGCCTGCCATCTTTGCTGTCTGTAGTGGCGGGTCTTCAGACCCGTGTTTGTGTAGGGGCGCGCTTCAGTTTACCCAGAGGAATGAAGGGCGCGTCCCTCCGCGCCTTTCGCGCCTCAAGCGGTCCGGCTCTGTCGGACAGACCCCTGCTTGTGCACGGGCGGCCTTCTGAGGCCGGCCGCTCCTGCTGATGTGGGCCGGGTCTTCCGCGCCTGCCGTTTACCCCGACTCCAGTCGGGGCGGTCCGGCTCCTGTCGGACCGCCCGGCCTTGCCGTAGGGGTGGGGCTTGCCCCGCCCGCTCCTCGAATCTATTCTTGACCCACGCCGAGTACGGCAAGGAAGGATCGAAAGAATGAGCACTCTCACCGCCAGCCCGGAATACATCGAGCTTCTCAGGAAATTCCCTCCCCGCGTGATTCGCACCGAGAAGGAAAACGAAGCTTGCACAGAGCTTCTTTATGAACTGGACCGCCGCAGCAAGAAGCTGACCTCTGCCGAAAAGGAGCTTGCCGAACTCTTGACCCTCTTGATCGAGGATTTCGAAGACCGCCACTACCAGCTTCCTCGCGCCAAGCCTCTCGAAGTCCTCCAATTCCTTATGGACCAGCACGGCCTCCTGCAGAAAGACCTCGCCGACGTCTTCGGCACCCCCAGCATTGTCTCCGAAGTCCTCGGCGGCAAGCGCGAACTCAACAAGGACCACATCAAGCGCCTCAGCCGCCGCTTCCACGTTTCCCCAGAACTCTTTTTCTAGCTCTTCCTCCAGCGTCGGGTACGCCCTTGGCTGTGTAGAGGCGCGCTTCAGTTTACCCAGAGGAACGAAGGGCGCGTCCCTCCGCGCATTCGCGCCTTCTGCGGTCCGGCTCCTGTCGGACAGGCCCGTGGTTGTGTAGCACCGTGCCTTTAGACCCGCAAATAAAGAAGGCCGGCGGAACTGCGCCGGCCCTCTCTGGTTGAAATTGTTGGTCCCGGATTCTAGGAATCCCAGGCTGGCTGCTTACTTGTCCCCGAGCTGGATTTTCGGGTTGGATGACTGGGTATCCATGATGACTGCCTTCGTCGGCGAAATGATGTAGAAGACGGTCTGGCAAGTTGTGGAAGTTGCTGAAATTGTGCAACTCGATCCGCTCGCCGGGATCATGCCCAAGCCCGTCGAGTCAATGGAGTAGTTGAAAGTCTGTGTCTGATCCAGGTTCTGACCACCGCTGCCGTTCTGATCATCGATTACGTTGATGGTCGTCGTAAGGGGGGCGAACGTCGCCACGCCCAAGTTCTCGCTGGAGTTGGCGAGTACGGGCTCAATAGTTCCAAAGGCGTAGGTCCCGGTTGCGGAAGCATTCGTGAACGGGCCGCCGGTCTGGGATTGGAAGAAGCCGGTGTCAACGGTGTTGCCTGTGCCCACTGCGAATGCCTGGTTCGGGCTCACGAGGTAGAAGATCGGCCCGCCGCCGCCTCCGCCGCCTGACACGACCATTCGTCCTGACGAGGCGACAGAGTATGTTATTCCCGTACCGATGCTCTTCGACTGGAAGCTGCCACCGTCGTTCCTCAGTTGGGTCCCGGTGATGCCGTTGCCCGAGGCGGTGAGAAGGAGAAGAGTCGTGCGACTTACCGGACCTGTCCCGTTCGACGGGTTCAGCCCCGACTGGTAGCCAACGTAGGCGCCGGAGAGCGGGTTGGCGGAGAAGGGCGTGCCGGACTGTAGCAGCGCCTGGCCTGCAAGGATGGTGTTGGTGGTTTGCGGGTCGCTGGTCATAAACAGCGCTTCGCTCGAAGAGACAACGTACAGCACATCGTGGAAGGTGCCGGCGACGCCGGTTACCGTGATGGCCAGGGTTCCTCGGCCGTTAGATGAGACAGTGTACGTGCCGCCGCTGATGGTAATGGGGCTAGCCGGCCAGTTGGTGTTCGCCGCGCTCCCATCGAGGGTTCCGTTCTGGTTGAAATCCTCAGATCCGCCAGTGACGACGCCACTGCCATTGAAGCTAAGTTCGCCCACAACCCCGAACCTGCCTCCAGCAACACCTCCGCTAACAACGTTAGCATTCTGGATAGAGGAGGCGCCGAACGCGTAGGAGCCAGTGACCGTCGCCGCAGTGAAGGAGCCGCTACTCTGCTTGCGCAGCACGCCCGCCGTGAACGGCCCGGTGGTATCGAAGTTAATCACATGTCCCGTAGAGGCCACGCCGCCGGCGATGTTGCCAAGCGAGAAGCGGTAGTTTTGCGTACCCGCGGACGTGGTGATCACCATGCAGCCGCGCTGATCGGAAGTGACGCGATAGGAGGACGAAGCTGAGGTTACAGACAGGTTCGTCTGCACGCCGGAGTTAAGGTTCATGTCCATGGCGCCCGCGGTGATCCCGCCACTGCCGTTGAAGGTAAGCACGCCGCCGACCAGGGCAGGATTGCCGGAGCTGTCGAAGCCCTTGAGCAGGAAGGCATAGCTTCCGTTCAAGAACGCTTCGCTGTTCCCCAGCGCCGGGCCACAAGCTGCCGCCGCGCTGACGGTGATGCTGAGATTCGCGTTGGCGGTATGAGCCGGCGTGGCGGAGTCGGTGACTGTCACAGTGAAGGCAGCTGTCCCTGTCGCTGTCGGAGTGCCGCTGATCGTGCCGGAAGTGCTCAGCATCAAGCCTAGAGGCAGAGCACCACCGGTGACGGCCCAGGTGTATGGCTGAATGCCGCCGCTAGCCGACAGGTTCGTATTGGGATACACGGTATTGATGGTGCCGGTCGGCAGCGAATTCGAGGTCGTAGTGACCATCAGAGGAGCAACGGTGACGGTGATGCTGAAGTTCGCCGTAGCGGTTTGTTGTGGACTAGTCGAATCCATGACCGTAACGGTGACGTTGAACGTGCCCGCGGAGTTTGGGGTTCCCGAAATGGTACCCGAAGCGGGATCGATGCCAAGCCCAGGCGGCAGCGAAGAAAGGGCCTGAGCGGCCCACGACCAGGCGTAGGGTGTCGTCCCGCCCGTGGCTGTCACAGGAGCGCTATAAGACTGGCCTACTATGCCGGCGGGTATCTGCGACTGGGTAGTGGTGATCGAGAGCGCGGCAACCACCGTGATGCTGAGCTGCTTGGTGGCGGTCTGCACCGGCGTCGACGAATCCGTCGCCTTAACCGTGAAAGTGGTTGTGCCCGCCGCGTTTGGCGTGCCTGTAATGGCGCCGCTGCTGGCATTTAGAGATGCCCACGTCGGCAATACACTAGGAGCCACGATGGTCCAAGTAACCGGCGGGTTCCCGCCAGCGCTCTGCAACATCGCGCCGGTATAGGCCTGTCCCACCACTCCATTCGGCAAACCGGTTGTGGCCACGGACAGTGGAGCCGTCGCAATGGAAATGCTCAGCGCCTGCGTGGCGGTCTGTTTAGGCGTGCTCGAATCTGCGGCTTGCACAGTGAAACTGAAGGGACTGCCCGTGGCACTCGTGGGCGTGCCGGAAATGACGCCGGTGCCCGGAGCCAATGACAGCCCAAGTGGCAGTGCGCCTGCCGTGACACTCCAGGTGATGGGTGCAATGCCGCCGCCGTTGGTCTGCAAAGTTTGACTATACGCAGTACCGACGATGCCGCTGGGCAACGATGTGGTGTTGACCGCCAGCTTTGGTGTGATGGTCACCGTGAAAGCCACTGTGGCCGTCTGCGCCGGCACGCCGGAGTCGGTTGCCGTAATGGAGAAGTTAAACGTGTTCGCCGTCGTGGGAGTTCCGGCGAGGACACCAGCGGTAGTGAGAGTCAGACCGCCCGGAAGCGTGCCACCTGTCTGTGCCCAAGTTACCGCGCCCGTGCCGCCGCTCGAAGCCATCGTCACACTGTAGGGAGTGGTGACGGAACCCGTGGGCAGCGCAGCAGGAGTGGTGATCACCAATTGCTGGATGATCGTAATGGTGAACGCCTTCGTCACTTTTTGCTGCGGCGTGCCGGAATCGGCCGCTTGCACGGTGAAGGTGAATGTCCCTGCGGTCGTCGGTGTACCGGTGATCGCACCAGTGGAAGCGTTTAGAGAAAGATTAGCGGGTAGAGTGGTGCCGCCGGTCAGAGTCCAGACAACAGCCCCGGAGCCGCCAGTCGAAGCCAGGGTGACGCCAGTATAGGCCGTGTTGGTGATGCCGTTGGGCAGCGGCGAACTGGTGCTAATGACAAGTTGCGGAATAATGGTGACGGTCAAATTCTTCGATGCGGTAAGGGCAGGCGCGCTGGAATCCGTTGCCGTGACGGTAACGTTGAAAGTACCGGCGGCCGTCGGCGTGCCGGAAATGGTGCCTGTGGGAGCGAGTGTCAGGCCGTTCGGCAGCGTGGAGCCAGCCTGAGCGGCCCATGACCAAGTGATAGGGGTTGCTCCTCCCGTGGAGGTGAGCGTGGCGCTGTAGCCAGGAGTATTGACAATGCCGTTCGGCAGCGACGTCGTCGTAACCACCAGCGGCGCGGGATTAATCTTGATGCTGAGGGCGGCGGTGGCCGTGAAATTATTCGCATCCTTCACTTGAACCGTAAAGTTAAAAGTGCCGAACGCCGTGGGCGTTCCGGAAATCGCGCCCGCACTGCTGAGCGTCAACCCAGCTGGGAACGTGCTCGCCGCCGTAGTCACTGTCCACGTGTAGGGCGAAACTCCTCCAGTCGCTGCCAAGTTCGTTGTCGTGTACACGGTCCCCACCGTTCCGGCCGGCAACGAAGCAGAAGTACTCGTAATGGATGGCGGCGGAACCAGATTGATCGTAAGTGGTGTGCTCTTAGTAGTGTCGGCGACGGAAGTGGCCGTAACGGTCGCGGTGGACGCGGCAGCGATGCTGGCCGGCGCGGTATAAACAACAGTAGTGGCCGTCTGGCCGCTCAACGCCCCGGCCCCCGTGAGGCTCCACGTCACGCCCTTGTTTGCCGGATCATTGGAAACCGTTGCGGTGATCGGAGAAGGAGTCGTGTTCTGGCCGTGTTCTAGTGTCTGCGCCGTAGCGGGCGCGAGAGCAATGGAAATCGGGAGCAAATTGATGGTGAAGGTCACGCTCTTCGTGCTGTTTGCGACGGAAGTAGCCGTGATGGTAACGGTGGTCGCGGACGGAATCGTGGCTGGAGCCGTGTAAGTAACAGAAGTCGCGGTCGCGCCACTGAGCGCGCCCGCGCCGCTCGAAGGCGACAAGCTCCACATCACGCCTTTCCCAGTCGAATCGTGCGCCACCGTAGCCGTGATCGTCGTGGATTGTCCGGCGGCCAGGGACGTTCCGGCGCTGGAAACCAGACTAATAGCGAGTGGTGCAGAGCTGCCGCAACTGGCGGCGAACAGAGCCGCTATAAGCACAAGAGCCAACAGGCTAGAGCGAACTGGTCCACGAACAGAAGAGTCTTGGTGAGACATGGCTGGTATCCTTAATTCATCGATCCCGGCCCGCAATGACAAGTGAGAATACTGGTCGGCTTACCGGGACCAAAAATTTTTTGTGAGATGTTTTCTTGCAGCGAGTAATCTTCAACTACGAACTAGGCAGTTTCAATAGCCAAATGTTTGCAAGGTGTCGAAAAGGGAAACCCGACCGGAGAATAATCTCCGACTTGAGGAGTTAGGGCGCGGGTGCCCCGTCCTCGGTCTTGCAGGGCGGGGCTTTTGAGTTTGCTTTTTCTTGCGCATGTCGTGTTCGTCGGCAACTGTTCACTCCTCCCTATTGCCGTTCGACCCCTAATTCTTGCTATTCACTGAAAAACACTTAACAACTTGAATAAAACGTGCTATCCTCCTCTGTGTTTACTTGCTCTGAGTCCCGATCGCAGACTCCGACCTTGTCGGAGAGAGTCGAAGCTCATCGTCGCCGTTCGCCAGCTTCTTTTCCCCGCCTAACCGAGCATCGGGTCAGGACGTGCGCTCCTTGTATCCCGGAGGCTTTTGCGTGCCGAGTCCTTAGCGGAGTGCCGGATTCATCGGCTCAGAGTCGAAGGATCTCAACCCCTATTCAGCTAACCCCTTTGGAATGCGCAGTTCCGCAAAACGCCCCCGTAACCCCTTTAGAATGCGCAGTTCCGAAAAAAGTGGGGGGAGGGACCCCGCCGATTCCCTTCTCCTCTTCAGCATCTCCCATCTTCCGTACACTCTTCCAAGTTCCGTATCCCGCAACTCCTTTGTTTGCCACTCTTGCGAAAACACCGGGGGTGTGGGGACACTCTTCCCATTCTGGAACGAGTCTCACTTCAGGAAGACCGAGAGGGAACATCTTGTTAGCTAACCGCCTACGGATGCTCTGCGGGCGCTCGCATGGCTTCATTCATAGCGGCGGTGGCCTGTTTACAGAATTCGCGCTGGCCTTGGTAGCAGCGCTCCAGATCCTCAAGGTAGTTTTGGAGAATTTTCGTGCGAGTCGTGCTCAGTCCTTTTCGGGATGCCTCGTCCACGGCGGCTTTGGCCTTCTGCTCAGACGCGCTATCGGGATGTTGCCCGAACCGCACAATGGCAGCATAAGCGCTCCAATAGTTCTCACCCTGCCGTTCCCGCTCTCGCTTCACCTGTTGGTTCAGCGCATAAACCAGGAGATAGTTAGTCCCCAGAACGAATACGATCCCTACGGTCCCCAAAATCATGAGCCGCTTAAACATGCCATGGAGACCCCATCTCCAAACTTCATACTAGCGGGTTTTTCGCTCGCGCAAGCGGCGCGGCAACGCCATGATGCTCATGAGTACCTACATTGCGTTCGCGCGGCAGCGGCGCAGGCGCGCCGATGGGCCGCCAGGGCAGATAACTGCCTGACCATTTACTGGACTTTCTGCCAGTTCCCTGCAGCGGTGGCCGGCTGTAAGTTAAAGCTGTCCCAGTCCAAGGTGAGGCCATGAACGAAATTACCGCATGGATGCAAAGCAATTGGTATGAGCTAGGAACCCTCGTCGCCGAGTTCGCCTTCGTAGCCGCAGCCATTTGGTTTGCGCGGAAGATCCTAAGAACGCTTAGAGCGTCCCAGGAACAAGTCGGCGCGTTGCTAAAATTGTCGGTTACGGGCGGCGCCGCGGACCGGCAGTCGCCGAATGCCGCGGCTGATCGGCCGTCGATAGCGGCGGCAAGCCCCTACTGGCTTACGCCATCGGAAACAGCTTCCGCCGGCTCACCCGAGCATGCCGAAAGCGCTCCGCACCTAATGGCTACCCACAAGAACGGCCTGATCGTATGGTTGCAGACCCCGATGAGCAGTGGAGGCGCCGCCCCCTGGCGCAAAGCCATCCGCTGGCTGCAGTCCCCAGCCGGAAGCTGACCATAACGCTGGACGCTAGGTGGCCGGAACCTGGACACTCGGTGCTGGGTCACTGGATGCTGGGTAAGGTAAGCCCCGCACGAAACTTCGTGCTCCGGCAGAGCGGCGGCTTCAGTGGGGCGCTAACGTCGCGGAGAAACTTTCCTTGGCGGCGTTTTCGTAAAGGTGCAAGAGCTGGGCCGCGCGCTTGAGCAAGTCCGCGGGCATGTCGCCAGGTTGATAGTCCACCCAACCGGTTGTGTAGGCGATGTTGACCTGCCGTCCGCCACAGGCGACTTCGATAACGCCGATGCGGTTCAAAACGACCTGGACTTCCGCCAGGTTGCATTCCGGCAGCACCAGCAGGAAATCGTCGTTGGCCAGCCGACCCGCGAAATCAGTGCCGCGACAGGCCCTCTTCATACGCCGGGCCAGCTCCTTCAAAGCCGCGTCCATCGCTGAAAGGCCGTAGCGCTTATTCATCTCGGTAAAATCGTCAAGATGAATGGTGGCGAGGCTGAGCGCGGTATTTTGGCGCCGCGCGCGGGCAATCTCTTTTCCAAGCTGCTGCTCGATAAATCCCCGCGTGTGCAACCCTGTGACGGGATCAACACCGGAAGGATCGGAAATTTGAGCAGCAGGCGCGTCCGTGGGAGCGTCTTGCCCGCTTAGGTGCCGGCGCTGCCGGCGGAAAGACCATTGACGGCCTACCATCCAGCCATTGAAAAGAAGAAGCAAGCACAGGATTCCCCAGCGCGCCTGTTCGGGACGGAGTTCGTAGAAATGCTCTTTGTGGCGGAACAACGAGGGGAATAAGCTGAGCACAATGGCCACCGCCGAGAGCACAGCGACGAATAACGCGGAAAACCAAAGCCACCACTCGCGCCGCGCGAGTTGCCGCAGGCCGAATTCCGCTTGCTGTGCGCGGAAAGCTCCTGGGCCCTCCAGAGGCGAGGGATTGGTTTTGCCAGCGCGGAAACCGAATAGGGATTCCATGATTCTTCAGAGAAGATCGTAACACTATCAGATTAGGCTGCGGCTGAGAGAGAAGGCAACGTCGAAAAGGTACAGGCTGTTCACGGCGAGAACCTGACCGAAGGGTCAGAGTGGCGGGGAAGCGGCCAAGGGCATGGCAACCAACGATTCGGATGCATTCGAAAGAGGCGGGAGGGGGACGACCAACGGCATGTCGACCAAGCATCGGACGCGTTCGAAAGAAGCGGGAGGCGGAGCGGCCGGCGGCTTGGGGGCTAATCTTTCGAATGCGTTAGAAAAAACCGGGAGGGGGAAGAGAGGACTTGGGGAAGAACGGGTCTAAAGACCCAGCACTACGGAAAAGCAGCCGGGCTGAAGCCCGCCAGTACAGGTGCGGGTGAGCCGCGGCATTCAGAAGCGACGCGACAAAAAAGAAGCGCCCCGGGTGAACCGGGGCGCGTTCGAAACGCGTGGAGATGACATTGGGCGGCGCTACGCTTCGCGCCGCGCAGCGCCATGAAGCGCAAAGCTATGCTGCGGTTAAGGCTTGGCGGCGGGCGGCGGAGTCGTCGCGGGCGCAGGTTTCGCGGCGGCCGGCTTTGTCGGGGCAGCGCCAGCCTTGACCGGGTAAGCCTGATCATAGAGGCGGATAATGTCCTGGGTGACGTCGATCTGCGTAGAGGCGTAAAGAATCGGAGTGCTCTGCGCGGAAGAATCCAGGACCACGGCGTAGCCGTTTTCGCGGGCGTAGCGATCCAGCACGTCCACCATCTTGCGGCCGATGCGGTCGATGACGTCGGCTTGCGCGGCGTTGACGTCTTCCTGATATTCGGTGTTCATGCGATCGAGGCGCTGCGCGAGGCGCTGGCCTTGCTGCCGCAAGCGGGCTTCTTCATCCGGGCTCAGTTTGCCGGCGCCGGCCTGAAGGCGTTGCTGCACATCACTGATCTGCTTGTTCAGATTCTCGATTTCGTTCTGGCGCGAAGCGAACTGCGACTGCAACTCCGCGGAAGCCACCTTGCCCTCCGCCGTGCTAACGATGGCTTGGCGAATGCTGATGACGCCGACCTTGCCTCCCGCGGCCGAGCCGGCCGCAGCGGGCGCCTGGGCCCAGGCAGACGCGACGCTCAAAATGCACGCCGCGGCCAGAACCGCCGTACGAACTACAAATCTAGAATTCACTTTATTCTCCTTAGTTTTGGTTCGCCACGAACAAACCGCAACGAACGCTCGCCAAGTCATCTCGGCTTTAAATTCTTTCCACTCCCCCGGGGGATATCGCGGGCACACTGCAAACCTGAGAGTATAGCCGAGGCGCTTTGTGTCCCGCAATCAGAAAGCAAGATAGCCTAATCGCCAGATACGGCGCATAAGAACGCGCGTCTACGTAAGAGCTCATTTCGGCAACGGGAACAGAAGCACCCGGTTGTTGGCCTGGTCAGCAATGACGGCCAGGTTTGTAAAGGTCTGGATAGCCGCGGCGAAGTTAGAGGCACCGCCAATACCCAGAGTTGCCTTGGTCGAGAAAGTCTGCGAATCCACGATCGAAATCGTATTGCTGAGCGAATTCACGGTGAGGATCGTGCCGGTCTGGAAATTGTAAGCGATGGCGCTGGGATTGATCCCGACCTTGATTGTTTGCGCCGATCCGCTATCCGGATTGAACGTGGTGATCACGTTGCCCTGGGTTGATACCGCATAAAAAACGCCAGGGTTCGCAGTGGTAGTAGCCACGCTGGGATCAAAGACCACGCCGGTGGGAGCGGCGGTAAGGAAAGAGGCCGATGCGGAGGTGGATCTGACGGGCGTGGACCCGCCGATGTCGACGGCGTCCAGAGCGCCGGACGGCGAGGATGCGCCATTGGAGATGGTGCAAGATACCACGGCGAGACCACGGCCATTGGTGCCGCGATCCGGGTCAATGGCCACGGCGGTGGGACTTGGATCGACAGGCGCGACGCCGGGCGTAAGAGTGCCGATAGTTTTAGCGGAATTACTGGGATCCTGCGCAATGGGCGTGAGATCGATGGTGTAAACATTGTTCGAGCCGGTGTTGGCGACAACCGCGAGATTGGTTTCCTGATCAATGGCCACGCCACTGGGATTGGTGCCGACAGTCACGACGATAGGCGCCGGGGGCGTTTTTGTATTGTCGGTAACCGGAACGCCGTTCACTAGATCAATCAAAGAGACAGTATTCGAGCCATTGTTAGTGACCACAGCGAGGCCCGAGGTTCCGGCAGGTTGCCCGATATAGGCAAAGTTGGGAGCGACTGCGACGCCGATGGGCGTAGCGCCGGTGGCGATGGTCTTGAGGGTCTGATTGAAAATGTTCGCGGGGTTGAGGCTGAAGACGGTGACTTGATTGCAGCCTGAGCCGGTGTTGGTGACGACCGCAAGATTATGAGCCTCATCGATGGCGACGCCACCTGGAGCGGCGGGGGTGCCATTCGGCGAGGTCATGGAGACGTTGCAGGGCGGCAACAGAATCTCCTCGATAACGGTAAAATCCACCACGTTCGAATGGTTCAAGCCGGTGGGCGCGGAGGTGACAACGTCCAGAGCATAGTGGCGCGGGGTAGGAAAGACCGGCGCCGGAGGTGTAGTGCCGGGGATGAAGGCCGGGAAAGTAACGTCGAGTTCCTGGCTGCCGACGGGAGTAACGGTGGCGCCAAGGGTGGTCACATCAACGCCATCCAGCCGAACTTGCAAAGGTGTGGCGCCGAATCCGGAGCCAAGAATTCTCACAGGACCGACTTGCTGTGGCGCGGTCCGCAAGGAAATTTTCGCGGCAGGGCTGAAATTCGCCGGAGCGCTGATATTCGGCCCGTCAATCGCGGGAGTTTGCACCCGTTCGATGTGGACGGTCTTAATGTTGCCGAGCTTAAAGCCGGTGAGCGTGCCGCTGCCGGTGTTAAGCGTCAGGACCAGATTATTGACTGGATCCACAGCGAGCGCTCCGAGGATGGCGACGGGAACGGGAGTAGTGGAAGCGCAACTGAGCGGCGCTCCGGCTGAGGTAAAGCAGGCCAGGCCGCTCTGTCCCGTGGTAACGATGGCGGGGCGCTGCGAGAGGGAAGGATCGAGCAGCGAGACTTCGTTGCTCTTGGAATTGAAGGAGACGGCGGTATTGGTAAAGGGCTGGAAGGCCACTTCGGCCGCGCCAATTTCGGGAGCGCCGGTGGTTGCCGGGCCGGTCTCTTCGGAAAAGAGCGACATCGAGCTGACCGTCTGGCTCTTCGGATCGATAAAAGTAAGCTGGCTGAAGGTGGCGTTGGGATCGGCGAGAACAGCGTTCCGCGTGATGGGATTGAAGGCGATGCCGACGATCGAAGCGGAGATGGAGTAGGTCAGGAACGGAGTTCCAGAGCTAACTCTGCAGGTGGCGATACAAGTGGAGGTATCGTCGTTGGCGGCCTGGAAATACTGAAAGTGAGTGGAATCGAGAATCTGACCGACGGAAAAAGAGCCGTTGAAATCGGTTTTGCTCGTGCCCAACGGTAACCCACTGATGAGTACGGTGCCAGGATTGGCGGAATTAAGATTGTGGGCTTTGGCTGTCGTTATAGTGACAACGTTAGAGGCGCGAGAGGCGGTGAGTATATCGGCCGGCGGACCGGCAGAGGGATGGGCCAAGTCCACGCCAGAAAGCAGACCCGCTCCTCCGGGAGTCACATAGGTCACGCGCGCGCCGGGCTCGAAGGCAACTTGAGGATTAGGGCCGGTATTCAGGGTAATAAAGTTGATGGGGCAATAGGGTGGGGTCCAGGCGGGGTTGGGAAGACATGTGACGTTTGCGTTTTTGTCCAAATTAAGGATGAGCCCGACGTTTGTGGAAGCAAACGCCACAACCGCTCGATGCGAAAAGGGATCGACGCCCACAGAATATGGAAATGGTTCCGGGACCGCCTTGCACGTGGTATCGGTTTGAGGAATCACGCAGCTGAGATCCACAGTGGCAACCGGCGCGCCTGCGGGGACAGAGAGAAGGGAAAGCGATTTACTGGCGTAATTGACGACGGCGGCGAGGTTAGGCTGCGCGGGGGGAGGGAGAAGCGTGAGCTGGTCGTCCACGGCAACGCCGGTAGCAAAATTCCCGCCGGAGGAAACCTGATTAGTCACTGCAGGTGCCGATCCCGCCAGACTGATGTATTGAACGTTGTTCGAATTCACACCGGCCAGGGTCACGATGGCCAAGCCGTCCGCTGGGTCCATCGCAATACTGCTGGGCGCGGAGCCTGGCGCAAAAGAAACCAATGGGACAGGGGACGCACAAACCAGGGGCGTTGGGGGCGCCGGGGGCGGCGGAGTGACGAGGGGTGCAGAACTCGGGCAATAAATATTCGGGGGGTTCGGCGGAGGAGGCTGCGAAACCTGTTTCTTTGTCAACGTCTGATTGCTAACGATGTCGATAGGCGGATTCGTGCCGCCATAGTCTGGGATCACCGCCATGTTGCTGAAGGCGCTGGTGGGATTTGGGGCCGTGAACGGAGCCGGTGAAGTCGTGTAAGTCACGCTGACCGGAAAGAGTCCGGCGAAGTTTCCGCTGGCCACTGCCGGGGGCAGGAAGCTGTTAATTCGCCGCGCCGTCGGAGCCACGGCCGTGTTTGGCGAATTGTTCGGGAGCACGGACTGGCCGTCGAAATTGGCGGCCACAGTGGGTGAGTCAGCGGGGCCGAAGTATCCTCCATCAATCACAAAAGGCACGCCATTGGTGGTTTGGCCCAGTTTGGACTCCTGGAAATTGTCGGGCGAGGTGCCGACGATGGTGGGCCGGACTGGAAGTATCTGCAGGCAAAACGTGGCGTTGGCCGGAATGGTGTTCACTTTGATGGAAGTGTTGCTGCTGGTGACCTGGATCTGATAGAACCCGGGAGTCTTCAATTGGTCGGGATGCTGCGGGGTGTTAAAACGAACGCGGGCGCCGATGGAGGAGGTAGTCGTACCCGCTGCGAAAACAACCTTGATCTGCGCGGGATCAATGGTATTGCCAGCCGGAACCTGCTTGCACGTCGAGTCGGTGGGGTCCATGGTGACGCCGATCTGCGAAGTGGCGTTGGTGGCGGCGAGGAAGATGTCCTGCTGCAAGCCGCCCTGAGGCGCGACGGTCGGAGAAAAGCCACTGTAGGTAATATCGAGGGCCTTGACGATGGTGACGGCGGCCTGTGCAATCTGGGCATTATCAATTTTTGAGAAGGCATACACAGTGACGATGCCCGCGGGATTAACAGGCGTGGTCGTCGAGGCTGGGGCCGCAGCGGGAACGGCAGCAGGAGCCGTGTAAACTTCAACATTGCTGGCATTCGTAGTGACCGAGCCGCAGTCGTTGGTTCCCCCGCTACAGGAAGCGCTGTTGGTTTTCGCCGTGGCTTCAAAGGTCACACCCCAAGTGAGAGTCGTGGGGTCTATGACATTTCCGTTGAGATCGGTGGCGATGAACTGTTGTGTCGAACTAGTGCCCAGAGTGGCCGTCGCGGGAGATAGGGTGATGCGGATGCCGGAATCGAAGGTGATGGTGAACGTGCCGGTTTTCTTCTTATCGGCGTTAGAAGTGGCGGTGATGGTGACGATGACGTTGGGGAGCTTGGTCTGATCGGGAAAGACCTTGGGCGCGGTGAAGGTGGCGGTGGAAGGGCTAGTGGTTCCGGTGGCGGCAATGGGGGTAAGCGTGCCGACGGCGGGATCTCCGCTGGCGGTCTTGGCGGAATCGCAGGACGCGGAAGCGGAAGGTTTCGGACTTGGGACGGCGGTCGTAGGATTCGGAGTGGTGGTGTAGGCGCACGCGAAGGTGGAAGTCACGTCGGTGGCGCCGGTGACGTTGGCGGCGATGGTTTGCGTTTGCGTCGGCACCATCCTGGAGAACTGGCCGTTGACCGCAACAACGACCTGATTGGCCGAGCTGCTGCTGCCGCAGCCGCTGCCCCAAAGGCCGGCGAACGCCGCCGCCAGCAGGATGTATCTCGCACTCTTACGCCACTTCATACCCACTGTCTCCCCCCACATTTTGGCGCTTCGCAAGCGATGCGCCTGTGCTGCACTGCTGAATTCCCAAGTTATTCCAAAACTCGCAATCATGCTCATACCCTAGAAGGTCCGGCTGACGGTGAAACGAAAGGTACGCTGAGGCTCAAAGTAATTGAGGCTCCCCGGATTAGCAAGAAGCTGCTGGATCGTCGGCCTGACCTGGAGCCTCCACACGTCCGGCGGCAGCGAGGAGGGAAGGCGGCCAACACCCTTGGGACATGTGTCTCCCAGAGCCGGATCACAAATCTCGCCGGGCTCGATGAAATCCTGGGGCGCCAACAGCTGGTTATGCAAGCGATGGACGTTGAAGGCGTAGTAGACGCGGAAGGGCGCCTGGATGATCGGCAATTGGACGACGAACTCTACGCCAGTCGAACCGCGCAAGCGGAAATTCGTTCCCGGGGCGAGGCCGAGCTGACGGGACAAGCCGGCACCCGGGAATTGGCCGGTCTGCGGATTGGCCAGACTGTCGAAGCCCGTCTTGTCGAGCTGCAAGGCATTCTTGCGCAGGATGCCGTTGGTGCCGCCGTCAAAAAATAGCACAGTCTGGAAGGTGTTGCCGATAATGGGGATGCGGTACTCGACGTTCCCGAAGCCCTGGGTGTCGCCGCCAGGAAAAGTAATGGTGTAGCCCAGCACCGGCACGCTTACGGTTCGCGGGGAGGGTCCGCCAAAGCCGTTCAGGCAAGTGTTGCAGTTGTAAGTGAACTGCTGAGTTGTGGCGACGGGAATAAAGGTGACCGGAGTGATGGAGCGGATGTCAAACCCTCGAATATCGGACTCACCTCCCATGTAGAAGCGGCTGTACGGAGGCGGTTCGCCGCCGCCGTAACCGGTGGTGAACGCGGCCGAGGCGTGGAAGCCCAAGACATTGCGGCGCTTATTCACGGGATGGTAGTACTTCCAATCCGCAACGTTGGTGACGCTCTTGACGTTGCCGCCGAGCGGGCCACCGGAGAAAGCCGTGGAGAAAAAGTAACTCTTGCCCCCTGTGGGATTGACGGGATTGTTGACGGTGTTAAAGCTGACCGAGGGGGTGATGGTGCTGGAAATGATGCCGTTGAGGGCGCTAGGTCCGGCGATGCTGCGGAACTGCACCTGGGTGAACAAGAGTTTGGAGGCATCATTGAAGGCGGTAATGTTGGTGCGCGTGAGGCCGTAATTCAGCGCGATGCGGGTGAAGGAGAGCTTGCGAACCGGATAGCTGGCAAAGACGGTGAAGCCGGTGCTGTCCTGGTTGTAATTCTGAATGAATTGCGGGTTGATGCTGACGGCCTGTCCGGTGAGGAGGGCGGCCTGGCGCGCCTGGTCAAACTTGTAGCGGCTGGTAAAGATGGTGAAACCGGAGGAGATGGGGCGGTCAAAAAGATAAGGCTCGGTGAAACCAAACATAAAGCTGCGGGAGAGATCGCCGAACTGCGCCGAAAAGGTGAGAGTTTCGCCGAGGCCGAGGAAGTTGTTGGTCTGATAGGTGAGGCCGATGAAGCTGCCCGCGAGGCCGCTGACGCCGCCCTGCAAGCCGATGGACTGTTTGCCCTTTTCCTTGAGCTTGAGGTTTATGTCGACGGTGCCTTCCTTGCTGTTGCGCTTGAGCTCGGCGGCCTTGTCGGCTTCGATCTTGTCGAAGTAATCGAGCTGATTGAGGCGCAGGATGCTGAGCTCCCAGAGGCGCTTGTTGAAGAGCTGGCCTTCATCGATGAGCAGCTCGCGGCGAATGACTTTGTCGCGGGTGGTGGTGTTGCCGCTGAAGTCGATGCGGCGGACGAAATACTGCTTCTGCTCATCAAAGCGCAGCGTGAGGTTGATGATTTTGTTGGCGTCGTCGACTTCGGTGTCCGGCTCGGGAGTGAAATCGATGAAACCGTATTCACCGTAAATCTTGCCGTAGGTCTCGAGGGCTTTGCGAACTTTTTCGGTGGAGAAGATGTCGCCTTGCTTAAGGGGGAAAGCGCCCTTGAGCGCATCGACCTTGAGGGACAGGGCCTTGTCGGGATCGGAGCTTACGATTTTAAGAGTGCCCATGCGGAAGCGCTCGCCCTCTTCGATGTGAATGGTGATATTGACGGCCTTGCCG
>Ga0210408_10000714_pt1 | contig 38545 bp, 32 predicted proteins | sample IncBWH4MmetaG_FD_155471 | JGI IMG/M metagenome (GOLD analysis project Ga0210408, IMG submission 155471) | Forest soil microbial communities from Barre Woods Harvard Forest LTER site, Petersham, Massachusetts, United States - Inc-BW-H-4-M | ecosystem: Environmental > Terrestrial > Soil >...
GACCGGTGGCACGGATTATCAAATCTTTGGCTCGAAATCGCAAGACCAGCGCAGGCGCTGCCTTGTAACAGTCCGCCGTGGGGCGCGCCGGCGTTGCTCGCCGATCGCATTCGGACCGAAGATGACCGCAGGCGCACGTCTCATTGCAATTATCGATAGTGATCAGAGCGTGCGGAGAGCCGTCGCCCGTTTGTTGCGTGCACATGGCTTTCGCGTGCAAGCCTTTGCCTCCGCCGAGGCGTTTCTTGTGCGCGGCCGCAGCGATGAACCGGCTTGCCTGGTGCTGGACATGGAGCTCGACGGCATCTCCGGAATTGAGCTGTTGCGCCGGCTTGCGGCGGAGGGATCGTCGATACCCACCGTCGTCATGACTGGTGCTGACGACGGGTCCATGCAACGGCGCGCGATCGTGGCCGGCTGCGCGGCATATCTGTCAAAGCCTTCCTCCGCCGAGCGGCTGCTGGCGGCAATCGAACGGGCCATGCGGGCGGGCGATCGCGATTAGCGCATGATGCCGAAACACAAGGCTCGGATTACCCTTTAGGGCAATGTCGCCGGGCCGAGCCGGCCGTTACCATCGACTGTTGCCAAGTCGAAACGTGGCCATCTCTGCGCAACCGCGGACAAAACGAGGTTCGCCCATGCCCCTTGATCGCACAGCCGCGTTCGCGTTCGTGCTGAGCGTCGTGCTTGCCTGCGCGCCGGTGCCCGGCCATGCCGAGAGCCTCGTCTGCCCCGAGATCGGACCCGGGGCGGTTCCGGATTATCTGACGAAGGCGATGCAAGCCGAGTTGATCACGAGCAGCAACGGCACCGATGTGGCCAACGAGATCCGCTATCTGGTCAACCGGTTGCGGGTCGAACGGCCCAATGTTTCCAACACCGACATCGTCAATGTCTTGATAGCGGCTTATTGTCCGGCGGTCGCAAAGGCGGCCGGCCTCTCGGCGGCGGAGAAATGGCGGCGGATGCGGGAGTTCGACGCGATCCTCCAGCGTCAGCTCGCCGCCGACGCAATGCCGCCGGGCGCGCTGATCATCGCCGACGTTCCGCTTCCGCCGGCCGTCTACCGGGAGCTGCGCAGCCAGGCGGCCGCCGCCAACCAGACCCCGGCGCAGTTGATGGGCGCCATTCTGACCCGCGCTGCCGGCCAGTAGCGGCCGACGCGGCACCCTGGAACGGTTTAGCGGCCGACGTCCTCTTCGATGATGCAGCCGCATTGAACACATTTGTATGTGTGCACTTCCGGCAACGGCCCGAACTTCGGCGCGACCCGCGCGAGCACCATCAAGGTCTTGCATTTAGGGCAATATTTGAGCGGCCCGGCCTTACCTTGGCCTGTTTCCTTATTCGCCAGGACGCCGATCGTTGAGCCGGCCATGGACCGCGTTCCGTTGCTACGCTCGCGGTCTTGGCGTTCCTGGAACCTCGGCCCCGGTCCGCGCATGTAGTGCTGTTCCGGCCGATAAGGATCCGACAGTGCCGATATGAGCTTGCGCCATAAGTGGCCGGCTCGGCGCAACGTAACCCCGGTCGTTCGCAAACCAAACGGCCGCAAAGCGATGACGCAAGGTCTCATCGAAATCGCGCTCCATTGTCGGCCTGCGGTCGCGCGTGACGGTCACGCAGACGAACGCCGCGCAGTTCTAGTCGTCCCTACATGAACGGGCGATGTCGGCTGAATTAAAATCTCGTCATCTATTCGCAGGAATCGGCCGCGGCGGATTCATTGCCAAACATTCATTTACCGGACACCTCTCCGTAATGTCGCTTTCTCCAGGTTGCCGGCCGCGGTCGTCGCGTGCCGCCAATCATCCGGAGACAAACAACATGGTCAAAAACGTCGCTTCCACCAACAAAGCGCATTCGCTGTCCGCGCGCCGCCTCGTGCTTCTCGCGAGCGTCGCGGCAGTCGGCGTTGTTACGCTATTCGGCAGCCCCGACGGCTCGCCGCTTCCCGCATTCCCCGGCTTCGCCCACGCGGCCGCCGCGCGTTCGACCGGTTTCGCCGACGTCGCCGAGAAGGTGATGCCGGCGGTCATCTCGGTGCGCACCAAGATCGAGGGCGGGCAGGAGATGATGCGCTTCAACGATGAGGACCGCGTCGAGCCGGGCTTTCCCCAGCGCTTCTTCCGCCAGTTCGGGCTGCCCGAGAATATGATTCCCCATCGGCCCAATGGCTCCAATGCGGAAATCGGCCAGGGCTCCGGCTTCTTTATCTCGGCGGACGGCTACGCGGTCACCAACAACCACGTGGTCGACAAGGCAAAAAGCGTTGAGATCGTTACCGCCGACGGCAAGACCTATGCGGCCAAGGTCGTCGGCAGCGATGCGAAGACCGATCTCGCGCTGATCAAAGTCGAGGGTCGCAGCGACTTCCCCTCGGTCAAGCTGTCCGAGAGCAACCCGCGCGTCGGCGATTGGGTGCTGGCGGTCGGCAATCCGTTCGGCCTCGGCAGCACGGTGACGGCCGGCATTATCTCCGCCCGCGGCCGCGACATCGGCGCTGGCCCTTATGACGATTTCATCCAGATCGACGCGCCTGTGAACAAGGGCAATTCCGGCGGTCCGGCTTTCGACGTCGAGGGCAACGTAATCGGCGTCAACACGGCGATCTTCTCGCCCTCCGGCGGTTCGGTCGGCATCGCCTTTGCCATTCCGGCCGACACGGTGCGCACGGTTGTCGGTCAGCTCAAGGACAAGGGCGCGGTGACGCGCGGCTGGATCGGCGTCCAAATTCAGCCCGTGACCGACGACATGACGGAGAGCCTTGGCCTGAAGAAGGCGGAAGGCGCGCTGGTCGCCGAGCCGCAGGACGGCAGTCCCGCCGCCAAGGCCGGCATCAAGGCCGGCGACGTGATCACGGCTGTCAACGGCCAGCCGGTCAAGGATGCGCGCGATCTCGTCAAGCGGATCGGGGCGATGGCACCGGGCTCCTCGGTGAAACTCGACATTTTCCGCAAGGGCTCGACCGAGGCGATGACAGTGACCCTTGGTGAAGTGCCGAACGAGCAGCACCAGGCGCGTGCGCAGAGCGAAGAGCGCGGCCTGCCGCGCCTGGGCCTGACGCTGGCGCCGGCCGGCGGTGTTGCCGGCGCCGGCACCGAGGGCGTGGTGGTCACGTCGGTCGAGCCGGATGGCCCCGCTGCCTCGCAGGGATTCAAGTCCGGCGACGTGATCCTCGAAGTCGGCGGCAAGGCGGTGTCGAACCCGGCGGACATACGCAAGGCCCTCGCCGATGCCCGCGACGCGGGCAAGCGGGCGGTGCTCATGCGGGTGAAGACGGGCGAGGGGACGAAGTTCGTCGCCCTTCCCATCAGGAACGCTTGATCGCCGCCCCTCTCTTGAAAGAGAGAGGGTCGCTGAGCCCCGCGGAAGAAGAAACAAAAAGCCCGGGGCCAAGAGAGGAAGCGGCGCGACGCCCGCCGCTTCCTCTTCATACGGGCGATACGGCGTGGCGAAAGCTAGTGTGGCGGTTCAGAAGTCCGCATCATTCTTGCAGCGAGTCCGAGATGCGGACTTCTGAACCAAAGCCACACTAAATCAATAAGTTGCTAGTGCCCTTCGATTCCGAAGTTCGCAAACGATCGTGCCGCAAAATGATGCGAACTTCGGAATCGGGGCACTAGCGGAGAGTTACCATGACCGGGTTTGCCTCGACGCTTGCCGCGACCTGGAAACTCGCGATTCCCTATTTTCGCTCCGAGCGGCCCTGGGCGGGTCGGCTGCTGCTGTGCGCGGTCATTGTCATCGAGCTTTCCATCGTTGCCATCCATGTGATGATCAACAAGTGGAACTCGCGCTTCTTCAACGCCATACAGGATCGCCAGCTGGATGCCTTCGGCGCCGAGCTGCTGCATTTTTGCCTGCTTGCCGCGGCTTTCATCGTGCTTGCCGTCTATCAGCAATACCTTACGCAATGGCTGCGCATCCGTTGGCGCGAATGGATGACGCGACGCCTGCTCGAGCGCTGGCTCGGCGGGGCCGTTCACTATCGCATGCAGCTCGTCGGCGACGCCGTCGACAATCCGGACCAGCGCATCGCCGAGGACGTTCGGCTGTTCGTCGACCACACCGTATCGCTCTGCGTCGGCTTGCTTGGGGCGTTGGTATCGCTCGCCTCCTTCGTGATCATCCTTTGGGGGCTGTCCGCCCAGGCGCCGTTGCGGCTATTCGGCCTCGACGTGACGATTCCCGGCTATCTCGTCTGGGCGGCGCTGCTTTACGCGACTCTGGGCACCGCACTTGCACACCTGATCGGGCGTGCGCTTGTCGGGCTCAATTTCCATCAACAGAGGTTCGAGGCCGACTTCCGCTTCAACCTGATGCGTGTGCGGGAAAGCTCCGAGCAGATCGCCCTGCTGAGCGGCGAGCGCACCGAACAAAGACGGCTGTCGACCCGTTTTGACGCCATCGCCGGCAACTGGTTCGCGATCATGTCGCGGCAGAAGTGGCTCACCTTCTTCACCGCCGGCTACAATCAGGCGTCCCACATCTTTCCCTATCTGGTCGTCAGCCCCGCCTATTTTGCCGGGGGGCTCGCGCTCGGCGGTCTCACCCAGACCGCGTCGGCTTTTGGCAGTGTCCAGTCGGCGTTGTCGTTCCTTATCAATGCCTACCGAGAGCTGGCCGAATGGCGTGCCGTGGTCGAGCGTTTGACCGGCTTCGATGCCGCGCTGGCAGCGGCGCAAGCGGCAACCAACGGTCGGCAGCAAATCGCCCGCGAAGCCGAAAGCCAATCGCGGCTGCTGGTCGACGGTCTCACGGTGAGGCTGCCGGACGGCACGCGGCTGCATGGCGCGCTGCATCTCGAGTTTTTGCGCGGCGAGCGCGTCCTGCTGACAGGGCCGTCCGGCGCCGGAAAATCGACGCTGTTCCGGGCCATCGGCGGCATCTGGCCGTTCGCCTCGGGAGCGGTCCAGGTACCGGCGGGAGCAAAGGTGATGGTATTGCCGCAACGGCCCTATTTGCCGATCGGTTCGCTGGCGGCCGCCGTCGCCTATCCGGCAGGGCGCGAGCAATTCACTGCCCAGCAGATTGGCGACGCGCTGGTTACCGTTGGCCTGCCCGCATTGGCCGTGCGGCTCGACGAGGAGGCTCACTGGGGCGCCGTGCTGTCGCTCGGCGAGCAGCAGCGTCTCATGGTTGCCCGCGCCATTCTGCACGCGCCCGACTATCTGTTTCTCGACGAGGCGACCGCCTCCCTCGATGAGGCGGCGGAAAGCGCGCTCTATCGCATGGTGCACGCGCGGCTCCCGCAGGCCACGATCGTATCGATCGGCCATCGCTCGACGCTGCGCGCATTTCATCGCCGGCACATCGAAATCGCGCCGCCCGAGATGAGCATGCTCAAAGCGAGTTAGAGCATGATCCCGAAAAGTGGAACCCGGTTTTCGGAAAAGATCATGCTCCAAGAAAAAGCGCCCGCGGATCTAACGCCGCGCCGGGGGACCCGACCAGCACGGCCCATACCAACAAAACAACGCCGGGTGCGTCTCGCGGTACCAAGCTGGCCCGGGGCCGCATGAACCGCCGGGCCCTAAGCCCCAGTAGAACGGCGGCCCAGTGTGGCGGTTCAGAAGTCCGCATCATTCTTGCAGCGAGTCCGAGATGCGGACTTCTGAACCAAAGCCACACTAGATTAATAAGTTGCTAGTGCCCTTCGATTCCGAAGTTCGCAAACGAGCGTGCCACAGAATGATGCGAACTTCGGAATCGGGGCACTAGCGGAGATCACGATTCGCGGTTTACGAACGGCGCTGCCGGCGGCGGCGTCATTGACCAGAAAGGCCGCCGCCATCAGCGCTGCGAGATAAATCCCTAAGACCTGCTTCATCGGAATTCGTCCCATTCCGATCGAAACGAGCGGCCGGCGGCCTTCTTTGCCAAGCGTCTGACTAACAAGTTCGCGGACGCACTTGCCGCCGCGAAAACGGCTGAAAACGCCACATCCAACGCCTATCCAGAAAGGCCAGGATTTTGTATTGGCCGAGGGTCCATTGGACGTTGGCCCAATTGACGGAGCACTGCGAACGAGAGCGAGTGGACCTGGATGCTCATGATTCAAGCTCCCGCTGCAAATGGCGCGGATCGGGCCTACGCGCGCGGTATCGCCGCGCGCATGCTTTGCCGCGTTCCCGGTCGCGGGAAACCGCATCGATGAATTTTGACAACCCGCACACGGTTGCCCGGCGGCCGGCGGTGTTCTGGGCCGTGGCGCTGACGATTCTCGTTGCCGCCGTCGTGCTGTTGCACGGAATCCTGTGGCCGTTCGTCGCCGGCATGGTGCTCGCCTATGTGCTCGACGCGCCGGTTAATCGTCTCGAGCGCTTGGGGCTCAACCGCGGGGCAGCGACGCTGCTCATCATCGGCTCGTTCATCCTGGGCGCCGCGGCCCTGATCGTTTTCGCCGTCCCCTTCCTCGGTTTCGAAATCGCCGGCTTCATCGAGGATTTCCCCGCCTATGTTCGACGCCTCCATGAGTTCGCCACCGATCCGAGCCGCCCCTGGTTGCGCCGGATCAGCGCCGAAGGCTTCGGTGTGGCGGAGCGGTCGGCCGCCGATCTCTCGGCTCTCGCCACCGGCTGGCTCACCGATTCGCTGCGCTCGCTTTGGTCGGGCGGCAAGGCGGCGCTGTCGATACTTTCGCTGCTCGTCGTCACCCCGATCGTCACCTTTTATCTGGTCTACGATTGGCCTCGCATCGTTGCCACCTTGGACCGCTGGGTGCCGGCCGAGCATCGCGATGTGGCGCGCACGCTCGCGCGCGACATCCATGAAACCATCGGTCACTTTCTGCGCGGGCAAGGTCTGATCTGCCTCGTGCTCGCGGCATTTTATGCAACGGCGCTCAAGTCGATCGGGTTAAATCACGGACTGCTGATCGGCATCGTCGCCGGCGCGATCGGATTTATTCCTTATCTCGGCTCGCTGACCGGGACCGTTCTGTCGCTATGCATGGCGATCGTGCAGTTCGGGCCGGACTGGAAGTTCATGACCGCGATAGTCGCCATCTTCTTTGTCGGACAGCTCGTCGCCGACTACGTGCTCACGCCTCGGCTGATTGGCCGGCGCGTTCACCTCAATCCCGTCTGGCTGATGTTCGCGATATTTGCGCTCGGCTATCTGCTCGGCTTTGTCGGCGTGCTCATCGCCGTGCCGCTCGCGGCCGCCATCGGCGTCGTGACGCGCTTTGCCCTGCGGCGGCTGTTGCCGGAGGAGTAAAGCGCGGTGATGACTCTGAAAAATCATCACACTCCGGGGCCAGATTGGACCTTGGTCCACTAGGAAATGGTCGTCACCTCACTTCAAATCCATGGCGTGTCTTGCCTGCCCCGGTCAGGCGAGCGCTCGCGGCAGCGCGCCGAACAGGTGCGATTTGTTGATAGGCGGAGGGAATTCATGAAGATCATGGGCTATCTGCGTCTCGCACTGCTCGTGGTGGCGGCGCTGGCCACATCGAGCGCGCCGGCGCTCGCGCAGCAACAAAGGCCCAACATTCTCGTCATCATGGGCGACGACATCGGCTATTGGAACATCAGCGCCTATAACCGCGGGATGATGGGCTATCACACGCCCAACATCGACCGTATCGCCAACGAGGGCGCGATCTTCACCGATTACTACGGCCAGCAATCCTGCACCGCCGGCCGCGCCGCCTTCATCACCGGGCAGTCGCCGCTGCGCACCGGCCTGTTGAAGGTGGGCCTGCCGGGCGCGAAGGAGGGCCTCTCAGACAAAGACCCGACCATCGCCGAATTGCTCAAACCGCAGGGCTACGCCACCGGCCAGTTCGGCAAGAACCACCTCGGCGACCGCAACGAGTTCCTGCCGACGGTGCACGGGTTCGATGAGTTCTTCGGCAACCTCTATCACTTGAACGCCGAGGAGGAGCCGGAGCACGAGGATTATCCCAAGAACCCGGCGTTCCGAGCCAACTTCGGGCCGCGTGGCGTGCTCAAGTGCGTCGCCACCACCACCGACACACCCGGCGACGACCCGCGCTTCGGCCCGTGGGGCAAGCAGAAATGCGAAGACACCGGCCCGCTCACCATAAAGCGCATGGAGACCGTCGACGCGGAATTTCTCAAGGCGACGGAGGATTTCACCGACCGCGCCAACCGCGACAAGAAGCCGTTCTTCGTCTGGTTCAATCCGACCCGCATGCACATCTGGACCCACCTCAAGCCGGAGTCCAAGGGCAAGACCGGGCTCGGCGTCTATCCGGACGGCATGGTCGAGCATGACGGGCAGGTCGGCGAGTTGTTGAAGAAGCTCGACGATCTCGGCATCGCCAACAACACGATCATCATCTACACCACCGACAACGGCGCCGAGACGTTCTCCTGGCCGGACGGCGGCACCACGCCGTTCCGCGGCGAGAAGAACACCAACTGGGAAGGCGGCTACCGCGTGCCGGCGATGGTGCGCTGGCCCGGCCTGGTACCCGCGCACGAGGAGATCAACGAGATCTTCTCCGCCGAGGACTGGTGCGCCACCTTGCTCGCCGCCGCGGGAGAACCGGACATCACCAACAAGCTGCTGCAGGGCTACCAAGCCGCCGGCAAGACCTTCAAGGTCCATCTGGACGGCTACGACCAGCGCGATCTGCTCGCCGGCAAGGGGCCCGACAAACGCCGCGAATTCTTCTATTGGACCGACGACGGGAACCTCGCCGGCCTGCGCTACGAGCAGTGGAAGGCGGTCTTCATGGAGCAAAAGGCGGAGGGCTTCGCTGTTTGGGCGCAACCGTTGACGCCACTTCGCTTGCCGTCCCTGTTCAACCTGCGCGCCGACCCGTTCGAGCGCGCCCAGCACGAGGCGGGCGACTACGTGCGCTGGTTCGTCGACCACGCCTTCGTGCTGGTGCCGGCCCAGGCGATCGTGGGGCGGCACCTGCAAAGCTTTCGCGAGTTTCCGCCGCGCCAGCGGCCGGGCTCTTTCAACGTCGAACAGGCGATGGAGAAGCTGCGCGCGCCGATGTCGGATAATTAGCTTGGAAATTCGCACGAACGAACGCCGCTCAAACACACTCGACGTCATCCTGAGGAGCATAGGCGGCCTTCGGCCGCCGTTCTTAGCAGGGAAGAACGCCGCCGCGGAGCGGCGGCTATGTCGCGCTTGCGAGCGGCCGTCTCGAAGGATGGCCGTGACTATCGGCGTCGGAACGCAAGCCTATTTGAACAAGATGTTGGCTGAGCCATTCGACTCGTTCACGTTCTCGGCGGCTGGCGCATTGGTCTATCAGCTCGGCACTTTTGGCACAGCTCGGAAGGAACTGAAGGCGTTGCCGCTGACGCCCTGAGGCGGGGCACGAAAAACGATTGGTGATGCCGCCCGATCCGGCGGGTGCGTGCTTGCGCTCCGGGGCGGGCCATTGGACCTTGGGGCAATATACCGTGCGCCGGGTCGGCGGCAGGATTGCATTGAAGAGCTTCGAAGGAGATTGGTGATGCTGATGAAATCTCGCATTGACCGCCGATCGCTGCACATCACTCGCGGCGCTGCCCGATGACGTACGCGCTCTCTTGGACTAGGATTTTCCGAACGTAGGGCCGGGACCCCATTACCAGCGTTACCTCGGCGGTGCCCGCCACCGTATCGATAATGCAACAGAGCAAGTCGCGACGTTCCCTATTATCTTGGTTCGGCGCTCCCAAGTTGAGCGCCGTCATGGTGGTTCTTTTCATTTGCCTCAGCATACCGATACTCATCTTCATAATGCTCTACAATTATCAAAAAAATTCGACCTTAATTACCGAAATGCGTGATCAAGCGGTTGCGAAGACAGCAGATGTCAGCATTGAGAATGCGAAAAATCTTTTCGATCCAATTGCCCGAACGCTTCGGCTTCTGGCCGTTATTGCGGGCTTCAACCCGGCTCTTTTTCGCACCGAAGAGAGCAATGACTTATTGTTTCGAGCGTTGACTTCCTCGGCGGAGATTGATGCTGTCTACGTGAGCTTCGAGAACGGTTACCACCGGGTCGTGACACGAATTGACGAAGATCGCAGGCGATCTGATCCAAAGATTCCGCCGTCCGCCAATTGGCATTCAAGTTACATAGACGACTTCTCGGCTGGCGACGCCCGCGCACGGCACCGAACGTTCTACGATGCTTGGCCTAACGTAGTCGGCGGCTACGCAGAACCGACAACACTGGATATCAGAGTGCTCAAAGGATATCCGGAGACAAAGGCATCGCTGTCGCTGGCTGTTACCGGGCCGGACATTAATCCGGATACCGGTTATCCGGTCACTTCCTTGAGGGTACCGATTATTCACAGTGGCGAGTTCATCGGTGCCGCGAGCGCCAATATCACTACGGATGACCTGTCGCATTTCCTCGCCAACCATCGGGCGAGTGCCAACAGCATGACCGTCATCGCGGACGCCGTCGAAGCCAAGATAATTGCAGCTCCCAAACGGGAAATGGCGGTCCAGGTGATCAACGGTAAACTCCAAATTGCGACCCTGGCGAATATCGCTAACGCCGATTTCCGCGAAGCAAACCGGATTGAAAACGAGAGCCATGAGGCCAAATTTCTGTTCACCTCGCCAGCGACCGGCGATGAGATCAGCGCCTCCTTTACCAAATTTCTAGAGGGTTTTGGATCGCGGTGGGAGGCTGTTACCATAACGCCTACCAATGACTTCGTGGGCGATCTTAAGGCGACCAACCGCCAAGTACTCATAGTAATAATCGCGCTAACGGCAGCAGAGTTGCTGCTCATCTATTTTCTGGCTGCACGTTTAACCCACCCAATCGAGAGCATATCGCATGAGTTGAAATCCGTCGAAAGCCTGTCCTTCGAACACCCCGCGAGCCGCCCCTCAAAGGTTCGGGAAATCGCCCAGCTTCAGTCCGCGGCCTCGCTGCTGCGCAATTCGCTGCAGTCGTTTTCCTCGTTCGTTCCCGTGGACGTGGTCAGAGGCCTGATCAAATCGGGAATTCCGCTCGCGCTCGGTGTCGAAAAACGAAACTTGACCGTGTTCTTCTCCGATCTGGAGAACTTCTCGACGCACGCTGAGCAAACACCCCCGGACGAATTGCTTGCTAAAATGTCGATTTATTTCGAGCAAGTGTCCCACGCAATTTCTGATGAAAAGGGAACGGTCGACAAATTTATCGGCGATGGGATCATGGCGTTCTGGGGCGCGCCCGGCGCGCTGCCCGATCACGTCCTGCGCGCCTGCGCCGGGGCAATGCGGGCCGCGCGGCGAATGGAGCGGGTGAACGCGGCGTGGCGCGCGGAAGGAAAACCGACGCTGCGCATCCGGATCGGGCTCAATACCGCGGACGTGCTGGTCGGTAACGTTGGTTCGACAGAGCGCTTTAGCTACACGGTGATGGGCGACGGGGTCAACGTGGCGGCGCGGCTCGAGGGCATGAACAAGACGTTCGGCACGACGATCTGCATCAGCGACAGCGTATTCGATGCCGTGGCGTCCGATGTCCTCGCAAGGCCGTTGCGGCGGGCTCAGGTCAAGGGTCGCATGCAGGACTTGATGGTCTACGAATTGCTGGGGATGGCAAAAAGTGATGATCCGGAAATCGAAATCCGACCAGAGGACAAAAGGCTGAGCGAGATGACCTGGGCTGCGTCGAAATCCTTTGAAAGTGGAGACTTTGTCGAGGCTGCTCGTCAATACCGGGAAATCTTGGGGGAGTTTCCAAACGATGCTGTCGCGAAAACGATGCTGACCTGGCTGGTCCCAGAGCATCGTCCCGATTTACAGTGAATGAACCACTTCCGTTGATGCTGCTGCACTTGCACATCCCGAACTCGTAGTCGAAATCGTCGCGGTTGCGGCATTGCCGGACTAACCCGAGCCTGCCCCTTTCAGTCGAACCCACGATGAATCGATCCAATGACCGTGGCTCCTTTGCTGCACTGCATGAGTCCGCTGTTGGCACTTCTCGGCCGTTCCAGCAGGTCCGCTTTATGTCCGCTAATCAGGGTAGACCGGACGCGATATGCTCAAATTGAGTTGTTCGCTTCCTGACCCACAGCAGACATGCGCGCGTTGTGGCCGCATTTACTTCGGCCTGCCTGGCAGCCGCGGCGCACGCGCAATCGCCGGCAGGCAGCGCGGCCGCGGAGCGGCGGCTATGCGAAGGCCGGCGTCTCGAAGGATGGAAGCAAACTCAGTGCGTTTGGCCATCCTTCGAGACGCTCGGCGCTGTTGCGCCGAGCTCCTCAGAGGATGACGGCAGAGTTCGTTGGGCGATTCGCGGGCTGACGATTCGAAGAAAGGTCATCCCGTTCTGACGCGGGGATGCCGCCCGATCCGGCGGGTGCGTCCTTGTTTCCCTAAAGGGCAATTCCGCGGTCTCGGCAATTCGGGAAGGATGCGGGAAACATTGATTTTTCGCAGATCGACCGGAGTCGCGCGATGGAAGCGTTGCTGGGGTTTCATGTCGGGTTCTGGGACTACGCGACCTTCGCGGCGCTCTTTGTCATCGTCGCCGCGGGGCTCGTCACCGCCGTATTGATTCTGGGCCTGCCGGGCCGGATCGCCATCGCCCGCAAGCACCCCGAGGCGGATGCGGTCAATTTGATGGGCTGGGTCGGCTTCGTGGCGGTCGTGCCGTGGATCAACGCGCTGATCTGGGCCTTCAAGCCGACCAGCGTGATCGACATTCGGTATTTCCCGCAGGAAGTGCAACGCGAAACCGAAGCGATGATCGCGCGGCTCGGCGGCAAAGCGACCCCATCCGCGGACGCATCGGCGGCCGCCGAACCGTCCGACAAAGGCTGACCGTCATGTTGGTGGCGATCCTCGTTCTCATCGTCTCGTTCGTCGTTTTCTGGCTCGTCTTCTTCAAGCTCAAGTTGCTGCGACTGACCCCCGGCTGGGGGATCGTCTTCTCCTTTTTCGTGATCCACGTGATGCTCGTATTCGTGATCGGCCTGCGGTTCGTGACGCCCAACTCCGCCAACGCCACGATCGTGCAGCGCACCATCCAGCTGATTCCGCGCCTGCCCGAGCCCACCCTCGTCACCGCCGTGCTGATCGAGGAAAACGTTCCGGTAAAAAAAGGCCAGCCGCTGTTCCAGTTCGACCGTCGCCCCTACGAATACAAGCTCCAGCAGATCCAGGCGCAACTGGCCGAGGCCAGGCAAAACGTCCTCGTGCTCCAGGCGGACGTCGAGGTGGCGACGCAAAAGGTGGCCAAGGCCGAGGTCGATCTGAACTACGAACAATACCAGAAGCGGATGTTCGCGCAGCTCGTGCAGGAGTCGGCGGTGCGCGAGGAGCAGCTCGTTCAAGTGGACAGCAAGGTGAACGGCGCGCAGGCGACGCGGGCGGAGGCGCAGGCCGAGCTCGAACGCGCCCGTCTCAAGTACAAAGCCGAAATCGACGGCGTCAACACGACGGTCGCCAATCTGGAAGCGCAGCTTCGGCTGGCGCAGTATTACCTCGACAACACCACCCTGACGGCGCCGGAGGATGGCCTCATCGTCAACCTTCAGGTGCGCCCCGGCATGGTGTCCGGTATCTATCGCGTCGGCGGGATCGCCGCCTTGATTGTGCACGCGGATCGTTATCTGCTCGCGACCTACTTCCAGGAGAATCTCAAATACGTCCGGCCCGGTCAGCCGGTGGAGATCGCGCTCGACCTCTATCCCGGCCAGATCTTCGCCGGGAAGGTCGACGACATCTGGCGTGCCAACGGCGTCGGACAATATCTGCCGAGCGACGAGATTCCAAAGTATCAGCCGCCGCCACCCAACGTCCCCCAAGGCCAGTATGCGGTGAAGATCGTCTTGGACGATCCGGACCAGTCGAAGTTCCCCATCGGCGCGCAGGGGGCCGCGGCCATCTATACCGGCGGAGAACGCGGCGCCTGGGCCGTGCTGCGCAAGATCTCGATCCGCGCCCATTCGTGGTTCAACTGGTTCTACCCGCTCAATATGTGATGCAGTTCGTAGGGTGGGCTAAGCCGGCCGATGGGCCGGCGTGCCCACCAACGATGATTGTTTGTTGAGAGACCGCGGTGGGCACGCCGGCTGCGCCGGCTTAGCCCACCCTACACACGCCCGCGTTTCGCTGATGTTTCCCCTAAGCCCAATAGCGCTGCGCATTTGCTTCGGGAAGCATGCAAGAGATTGGGACTCGGGAACGATCCCCCATCGCTACGCGCGTGCTCCACCCGTCCAGAAGCGAGGCATGTGATGCGTGGGCTGAGCTTGATCGTCGCGATCACACTGTGCGCATGGCTCGTCGGTTGCGGCCAACAGAGTCCGCAGGGCGAACGGGGGCCTGCAGGTCCGCAAGGCGCGAAAGGAGAGGCGGGGCCGCCCGGCCCGATCGGCAAAGCCGGCCCGCAGGGTCCGCAAGGCGCTCAAGGTCCACAAGGATCTCAAGGCTTGGTTGGCCTGCCCGGGCAGGGCACATCAATTCGCGTCGAGCGTTCAGAATGTTATTCCCCGGCATGCGTGATTGCGTGCCGCGAAGGCGAGCTTTTGTTGACCGCGTACTGCGGTCAAGACCGAGCGCCCGCGATTTTTCCCCGCGAGAACGCCGCGTCATGTCCGCGGGAGGAAACAGAACGCCGCCGCAAGGAGACGAAGAATAGTCCGCTCGTCGTCGCATGCGCGATGATCTCTGCTCAAGCCGCCGCCGTCCCCGGAGGCAGCGGAGAGCCTGGCAGTGGCAACCCGACCGGCCGCCAGCAACCCGCGACCGACAACGTGCGAGAACAACCAGCGCAGAAGAATGCGGCAACTTCTTCGACGGACGCGGCCATGGAGCGCGCACTAAACAATATCTGCCGCGGCTGCATACCCGTGGTCCCGGTTGGTGAAGTTCCTCGTTACGATGTGGCCAGGAGCTGCGGCGCAAAAGCAGGCTCTGGCGCAACTTCTGAGGCTTGCGTACGCGAGGAAAGCGCGGCGAGAAACCAGCTGAAGGAGCAGTGGAGGAAGTTCTCCGTCGCGACCCGCTCCACGTGCGTGCAAGCCGCCACGGTCACCGAACATAGGAGTTACGTCGAGCTGTTGACTTGCCTGCAGATCACGCAGAGCGCGCCTACTCTGCCAAACAATCGATCAGGAAGAGCGGTTTTCAAAGTGGTGTAACAGACATCGGGAAGTGAACCGGCTTCGTCATCGCCCGCGAAAGCGGGCCGCTTATGCTGTGGCTCGTCATGCCCCGCGAAAGCGGGGCATCCAGTAAACGGCGGCCGTGAGTTTTATTTGAAAATCCTGAGATTACTGGATCGCCCGCTTTCGCGGGCGATGACGACGGAGGGTAATTAACTGCGGCCAACATTATGGGATCGTAGGGTGGGCTAAGCGCCGCAGGTGCGTGCCCACCATATTTGTATTTTTTTTCTCCGCGTGGGCGACCCGCGAGCACTTCGTCCCGCGGGTCGCCCACCCTACAAATGCCCGAGCCGTTCCTGTTTCCCCTAAGTCCAATAGCGCCGCGTATCTGCTCCCGGAAAGATGCACGGAATCAGCGAAGGCAAGGAGAGGGAGATGAATCGCAGACTCGGACTCGCAGCTATCGCGGTCTTTGCACTAGACGCGGGCATCGTGGGCGCAGGGATCACCCCCTCCCTTGCGGACGAGGCCGGAATCGAGGCGCGCGTAGGCGAGTTGCGCGGCGCAATTCTGTCGCTCTTTGCGCCTGCGGGTGCCGTCGCGACGGAAACGAACCCGAATTACAAGGCCGTCGCGGGGTCCGCCCCTGCGGCGACTCCCTCGCCTCCCGCCGCGGACTGGCCGAGCTACAACAAAACGCTGACTTCCGAGCGCTTCTCCGACCTCAGCCAGATCAATACGAAGAACGTCGCCAAGCTCAAGGTCTTATGTAGCTACGACACCTGGCGATTAACGAGCTTTGAGACCGGCCCGATCATGGTGGAGGGCGCGCTCATCGGTACGACCGAATTCGATATTTTCTCGATCGACCCCTCTACCTGCGCCGAGAACTGGCGCACGCACGAGGAATATCCGGCCTACATTCTGCCGACCAATCGGGGCGCGGCTTACCTCGACGGTAGATTGTTCCGTGGGACACAGGACGGGCGCGTGCTGGCCTATGACTTTAAAACCGGCAAGCGGCTCTGGGAGACGACGATCGGGGACGCGAAAAAGGGCGAAGACGTGCCGGCCGCGCCGATCGCCTGGGAAGGCCTGGTCTTCGTCGGCAATGCCGGCGGAGACTTCAAGGGCGCCAAAGGGCACATGTACGCGCTCGATGCCAAGACCGGCAAGATTGTGTGGCAATTCTTCCTCGTGCCCAAGACCGAGGGCGATACGGTTCGTGGGCCTGAGGGCGCCTCGCCGCTCGACACTTCGACTTGGAAAAACATACCTGGCGCTCCGATCAGCGGCGGGGGAGCCTGGACCTCAACGACTTTGGATCCGGCCACTGGCCTCCTGTATGTGCCGGTTGGCAACCCCGCGCCCGATTACGACAACAGCGTCCGTCAGGGAGACAATCTCTTCACTGGTTCGATTGTGGTCCTCGACGCCAAGACCGGCGCTTACAAGAACCATTTCCAGCTAGTGCCCAGGGATTGGCACGACTGGGACGTCTCCAACCCGCCGGCTGTGTTCAAGACGAGAGGCGGCAAGAAGCTCATGGCGGTGTCGCCGAAGGATGGACACCTCTACGGCTTTGATCTTGCCGACAATAAGCTTTTGTATCGGACGCCGGTGACCAGAATCGAGAATGTGGAAGAGCCCTTCGCTGTCGACAAAGATGTCCATTTTTGTCCGGGCGCCGCTGGCGGGGAGGAATGGAACAGCCCGGGCTACGACCCTCTGACCAATCTCATTTTCACCGGTGACGTCGACTGGTGCGTGACGGTGATGCTGCAGACCAGGGAAGAAATTGCGGCTACCCCGCTCGGGCAGCTGTGGACGGGAGATAGGTACCTCGATCCGTTCAACCAGTTCGGAAAGTTCTCGCGCGCCGACGGTTACTGGGCGGGATGGCTTTACGCCACCGACGCCGACACGGGGGTGTGGAAGTGGAGGCTGAAGTCCAACTATCCGATCATGGGCGCTGTGACCCCGACCGCTGGGGGCCTTGTGTTCTTCGGTGACCTGGGCGGCAATTTCTATGCAATTGACGCGGCGACCGGCCAGAAGTTGTGGGGCCAGAAGATCGGCGGCGCGATCGGCGGCGGGGTGATCACTTATACGGTGAACGGCACCCAAAGGGTTGCGGTGACGACCGGCTACGTAGCTCCTGCCTTTCCTGCAGAAATCAGGAGAGCGAGGATCACAATCCTCGGCATTGAGGGCGAAACCGGAAGGTGAGGGGCCTCGCCATGGAACTCGATCCGGTCTTTCTCTCGCGCCTGCAGTTCGGGTTCGTCATCAGCTTTCACATCGTCTTTCCGGCGTTCACCATCGGGCTGGCGGCGTGGCTCGCCACCATCGAAGGCGCACGGCTCTTCACCGGGAATGCGCTCTACCGCCGGGTATTCGACTTCTGGCTCAAGGTGTTCGCGGTGTCGTTCGGCATGGGCGTGGTGACCGGCATCGTCATGGCCTTCCAGTTCGGCACCAACTGGGGCGTGTTGGCGCAGAAGACCGGCGCGATCCAGGGGCCGCTGCTCGGGTACGAGGCGTTCACCGCCTTCATGCTGGAAGCGACGTTCTTCGGCGTGATGCTGCTCGGGCGCAAACGCGTACGCCCCGGATTCTATTTCTTCGCCTGCTGCATGGTTTCGCTCGGGACGATGTTCTCCTCGTATTGGATCCTCGCCAACAACAGTTGGATGCAGGTGCCGCTCGGGCACACCATCGTCGACGGCAAAATCATCCCGGCCGACTGGTGGGCGATCACGACCGGGCCGATCATGCGGGTGCGCTGGCCGCACATGCTGCTTGCGGCGTTTCTCACGACCGGCATGTGCGTGGCGGCCACCGGCGCCTGGTACGTGTTGCGCAACGTCCACCGCGCCGAGGCGCGCGTGATGCTTCACTGGGGCCTCGGGTTGGTCGCGGTGCTGATACCGATCCAGCTGTTCTTCGGTCATTTGACCGGCCTTTACGTGCTCGCGCATCAGCCGGCGAAGTTCGCGGCCATCGAGGCGCGTTGGCAGACCCAGCAGCCGGCCAGCGAGGTGCTGATTGCGATTCCCGACGAAGCGGCCGAGCGCAATCTGTTCGCCATCGAAATCCCCAAGCTCGGCAGCTTCATCGCGTCCGGCAACTGGACCGCGCGCGAGATCGGGCTCGAGACTTTCCCGCTGCAGGACCGGCCTCCGGTCGTGATCCCCTTCTTCGCATTCCGCATCATGGTGGGAATGGGCCTGATCATGCTCGCGGTCTCGTGGCTGGGAAATCTCCTGCGCTGGCGCGGCCGCCTGGAGACGGCGCGCTGGTTTTTGTGGGGAACGTTTCTCGCTTTTCCGACCGGCTTCGTCGCCATCCTCACCGGCTGGTTCACCGCTGAGGTCGGGCGCCAGCCGTGGGTCGTCTATGGACTGTTGCGCACGAAGGACGCGGTCACGCCTTCGCTCGCAACCGGCGATGTGTTGGTCTCGCTCATCGGCTACGTGCTCGTCTACGCGACGTTCGCGTCGTTCGGCGTCTACTACATCGGCAAGCTTCTTTGGCAGGGACCGGCGGAAGCGGCGACGGAAATCCCGGGCGCCACCGGCAGCCGGCCGATGGCATTCGCCGGCACCGCCGCCACCGCCACCGGCGGTTCCTCCCGGGAGTGAGCGCCATGGAAGCGAGCGATCTGGCATTCTTTTGGGCCGCCGTCATCGCCGGCGCGGTCGTTCTCTATGTCATCCTCGACGGCTTCGACCTCGGCGTCGGCATTCTGTTCGGCACGACGCGGGACGAGGCCCATCGGGTCGGGATGATGGACGCCATCGCCCCGTTCTGGGACGGCAACGAGACGTGGCTGGTGGTGATCGGCGCCGGGCTGTTTGCCGCGTTCCCCGACGTTTACGCCGTATTCCTCGGCGCGTTCTATTTCCCGGTGCTGCTGCTGCTGTTCGGCCTGATCTTCCGCGGCGTCGCGTTCGAGTTCCGCTTGCGCAGCGAACGCATGCGGCCGCTGTGGGATTGGGGATTCTTCCTCGGCTCGACGATTGCCGCCTTCGTCCAGGGTGCGGCGGTCGGCGCGATGATGCGCGGCATTCCGGTCGCGAACGGCCAGTATGCCGGCGGCCCGTTCGGCTGGCTGCATCCCTTCGCGATTTTGACCGGCATCGGGCTCGTGCTCGGCTACGCGCTGCTGGGCGCCGGCTGGATCGTGCTCAAGAGCGAAGGCGAGCTGCGCGAGTGGGCCTACCGCCGCATCCGCTGGCTCGCCGTCGGCGTGCTGGCCGTGCTGTTCGTCGCGTTCACCGTCGCGTTGGGCTACAGCGGGGTCGCGCAAAGCAATCTGCTGACTCGGCCATGGGGATTCGTGTTCCCCGGGATCGGCCTCGTCGCGCTCGCCGGCGTCTTCGTCGGCGCCCAGGGGCGGCGCGATCGCCTGCCGTTCGCGATGACCGGGCTGATGTTTGTTGCCGCCTTCCTGACGCTGGCGGTGATGTTCTGGCCGTACATGATTCCGTACTCCCTCACGGTGGGAGACGCGGCGGCGCCGGACGTCTCGTTGAAATTCCTGTTCTACGGTGGCGTCGTGGTCCTTCCGGTCATCGCGATCTACACGATTGGCGTCTACTGGGCCTTCCGCGGCAAGATTGCCAAAAGCTAGTGTCCCGATTCCGAAGTTCGCCAGCGTCTGCGGCTTGCTCGGAAGCGAACTTCGGAATCGTAGGACACCAGCAACTCTATGATTCTAGTGCCGCTTTGAACCCGAAGTTCGCAACCGGACTCGCAGCAAGTATGATGCGAACTTCGGGTTCGCGGCACTCGAGCGTAATGATGGTTCGTAAATAAACATCAGGCTATAACGGCAGCGCCATCGCCGGGACGTCGGATCTGCGTGTTGGACCCATGGGCCAATAGAGCACGATGGATTCTGTTCGTTAGAATTCATGTGTCGGTCGCGGCGAACCGTCGAGCAACGTAGTGGAGGGAGTTCGATCATGAAGCCTTTGCGGTTTGTCCTGCTGGCCGTTGCCGCACTGTGCGGCGGCGCTTTGTTTGCCACGCCGGGCGCGGCGATGCCCGTGGGCAAGCTTGGCGCGGCCTTGGATATCGGCGCCCCGGGCGCGCAAAACGTCCAGTATGGCTGCGGCCCGTTCAGCTGCTGGGGAGGCGCGAATTATTACTATGCGGCCCCGCTCTACGCCGCCCCGGTTTATGTTGCGCCTCCGGTTTACGGCCCGGCCTATGTCATTCCCTACACCTCCGGACCGGGTTGGTACGGTGGCTGGCGGAGGGCGGGCTGGTATGGCGGCTGGCGCAGGCCAGGCTGGTACGGCGGTGGGTACCGACGGGCCTGGTGGTGACGACCGCGCCGAGTCCAACCGTATACTGGAGCGCTCCCATGCGAACATCGAGATCCGGGTTGTTCGTCGCCGCCGCCATCGTCGCGCTGACGGCGGCGATGCCCTCGCCGGCCGCGGCACAAACCTACCCATACTGCGCCTGGTATTACGACGGCGGGACCAACTGCGGGTTCCCGACGATGTGGAGCTGCCAGGCTGCCGTGAGCGGCGTCGGCGGCTACTGCGGCGTCAATCCGCGCGCCGCGGCCGCAGCCCGGCGCCCGGCCTACAACGCGCGGCGCCAGCCGTACAATCCCGGTTGGACGGGGCCGCCAGGCTACCGCAATTATTAGCGCATGATGCCGAAAAGCCTGCCCTCGCACTTGCGGTGGGCACCGGGCTTTGCACCTGCGCAATCATCTGAAACAGGATTGGAAGCGCGTGCTCGCGTTTGACTAGAGCATGATCCCGAAAAAGCCTGCCCCGCACTTGATGCGGGGTGGATACCGGTTTTCGGAAAAGATCATGCTCCAAGAAGAAGTTAGAGCGTGATGACGATTCGAAGATGAAGTCATCACGCTCTAAGTCGCCGGTCGGGAGCGAGTCGCCGCGAGGCGCCCCAGCGCCACGCTCGCCGTCGGCAATTCTCCCTTCGTGTCTATTGGACCAAGGTCCAATTTGCCGGGAGCCTGACTTTCATCACGCTGGCGGTCGCGGCGTACGGTGTAGCACCCGCGTCATAAGCCGCGGCCCAGGATGCCGCGAGGGACGCAACAGCGTCTCTGAGCAATTCGCGCGAAACCTTGAATGTGACATCGGGGCCGGAACAGGCTCCCGCCTCTTGCCACAAAACCGTCAGCTGCAAGGAGTTCACCATGACCACCATGCGACGCCTGTCGCTCGGTCTGCTGGTGCTGGTCGCCGGGATGGCGGCGATCGCGCCGGCGGCCGCGCAACAGCAAACACAACAGCGCAAGCCCAACATCCTCGTCATCATGGGCGACGATGTGGGCTGGTTCAACATCGGCGCCTATCACCGGGGAATGATGTCGGGGAAGACGCCGAACCTCGACAAGCTGGCGTCAGAAGGGATGATGTTCACCGACTACTACGCCGAGGCGAGTTGCACGGCGGGTCGCGCCAACTTTATCACCGGCGAACTGCCCATCCGCACGGGACTGACGACAGTCGGTCAGGCTGGGGCCGACGTCGGCATCCCGGCCGAGGCTGCAACGCTCGCCAGCGCCCTGAAGGCACAAGGCTATGCGACCGGCCAGTTCGGCAAGAATCATCTCGGCGACCTGAACAAATATCTCCCGACCGTGCACGGGTTCGACGAGTTCTTCGGATATCTGTATCACCTCGACGCGATGTCCGATCCGTATTGGTATTCGTTCCCCGCCAACCAGGATTACTACAACAAGTATGGGCCGCGCAGCCTGATCCACAGCTACGCGACCGATACGGACGATCAGACCGACATGCCGCGTTGGGGCAAGATCGGCAAGCAGCGGATCATGGACGAGGGGCCGCTGCCGCCGTTCCCGGACATGTCGAACGTGCCGAACATGCATGACTTGCCGTTTCTCAAGGCGAAATACGACATGACCACCTTCGACGAGGTGCTGGTCAAGGCTTCGAGCGATTTCATGGACAAGGCGAAGCAGGGCGGCAAGCCGTTCTTCGTGTGGCACAACACCACGCGCATGCACGTCTGGACGTTCCTGTCGAAGAAGTACAGCGCGATGCAGAACAGCGAGACCAACTACGGTCTCGAGGAAGCCGGCATGGCGCAGCTCGATGACAGCGTCGGCGCCCTGCTCAAGCATATCGACGACATCGGCGAGACCAACAACACGATCGTCATCTTCACGACCGACAACGGCGCCGAGGTGTTCACTTGGCCGGACGGCGGCATGACGCCGTTCAAGAACACCAAGGGCACCGTGGGCGAGGGCGGGTTCCGCGTGCCGTGCATGATCCGCTGGCCGGGCCAAATCAAGCCGGGCAGCGTCGAGAACGGCATAGTCTCCGGCCTCGATTGGTTCCCCACCTTGATGACGGCGGCAGGCAACCCGGACATCACCGATCAGCTGCTCAAGGGCGTGAAGCTCGGCGACCGGACCTACAAGAACCATCTCGACGGCTACAATCAGATGGACCTGCTGACCGGTAAAGGTCCGTCCAAACGCCATGAGGTGTTCTATTTCGGCGGCGCCTCGCTGGGCGCCGTTCGCCTCGATGACTTCAAGTTCACCTTCTTCCAGCAGCCTTGGGGCTGGCCGGGTGAAAAGACCACGACGGACATGCCGACAATGGTCAACATTCGCCAGGACCCATTCGAGCGCACGCCGAACCTCCGCGGCGAATCGTGGAACTCCAGCGCCCCCGCCTACACGAACGACTTCTTCGCCCGTGAGTTCTGGCGCTTCGTCCTGGTCCAGCAATATGTCGGCAAGCTGGCGCTGACCGCGGTCGACTATCCGCCGATGCAGGACCCGGCGTCCTTCAACCTCGACGAAGTGAAGAAGAAGGTCGAGCAGATGATCAAGCACCACGAAGGTCAGTGAGAAGTTTTGTGACGGGCGCGGTCCGGCGATCCGCGCCCGTCCCAAGCGGGCGCGGACCCGTGGCGACAACACAAAACTCCGGCGGCCCAACGCGAAGTGAAGAAAAGCCATGACGCTTTAGTGCACACGGCTTTTTTGTTGGACCATGAGCCAATAGGCCGCGACCGTTTACCTCGAATAGAATTTTTGCCGTTTGAGCGGCCGGCATTTCACGGAGTGTGGTATGTTCGTCGACTATCGATGACGTAGCGGGAGTGGATAGATCGTGATCCGAAACACGGCGTTCGTGGCGGCCGGAATCGCCGTCATGTTGGTCGTTTCATCGGCGATAGCAGCCGGAGCGACGGGTATCGGCCATCCGCTTAGCGCTGTGCGCGGCGCGGATTTCAGCTCGATCGAGAACGTGCGGTGTTGCGGATGGGGTCCGCGAGGATGGTATGACACGTGGCGCCATTGCCACTACTGCGGCTTCGGCCATCCTAATGATTATTGCCGGTTCAGCGTGCGCCGATGGCGTTGGTTCTGCCCGCGTTAGACGGGCAGTTTTCGCTTGGCTGGTCGCTCTAACAGTTAGGCCAGCATCGCGTGCCCGGCAGCCAGAACGGGTCGGGCGGCGACATATAGGAATTCATCGGGTCGATATTGGTACCCGACCACACATTGTAGCCGGGAGGAAAAACATAGTCGGTGAAATGCCGCTCGCCGGGCTTTACCTCGGTTCCGGCGTCGAGATACGACCGTTTGGTGACAACGACCCGCGTGGCGGGCCTGGTTGCGACCGCGCGGGGCCGCTTGGGCTTTGCCGGCGGATACGCCTGGGCGCGCGATGCAGCCGGATCCGCCGACCGCTTCACCGTTTGCGCACCGGCCGGCGCGATCACGAATGCCAACGCAACCATGACGACGCCGATTGCTCGCGAGCCCATGGAGTTTTCCCCGCCAATGTTTCGTCGGCAGCCAATGTATACGGATCTGTCAGCCGACGATAGGGCTTCAACCGTTTCTTGGAGCATGATCTTTTCCGAAAACCGGTACCCACTTTTCGGGATCATGCTCTAGCGATCCGGCCGCGCGATTGAGTCTAAATTGCGGCCGGGGATGATAACGGCGCGAATGCCGCCTCGCCGTGCGCCGCGCGGGCGGCAATGCGGCGGCGGAGCGCGATGCGCTCGCGCGCGGGAACGCCGATGAGGTCGGCCGCGCGCCACACGAAGTTCTGTTCCAGGTCGCCGACCGACCCGCCCACGTGGACGATTTCCCACATCATCTCGATGATTCGCCGGCGGCCTTCCTCATCGAGCGAGCGGGCGATGCGGCTGGTGAAATTGTAGAGGTCGACGGCCCGGCGATCCGCTTCGGTCGCCTGCTCGATCAGCCGCGCCGCGCTCGTATCGTCGAGACCGAAGCGGCGTTTGATCACCGCGTGGAGATTGGCGCGTTTGTTGGCGAGCTTGGCGCTTTCGACAGAGGCGATGCGCACGAGCAGCGCCGCGGCGGCGAGCCGCAAACCGTCGTCGCCGAAACCGTCGTCCCGTCTGGGCGCGGGGGGCGCGAAAAAGGCCTTCAGCAACGCGAGCATTAAGGTCCCGCCGGTGATTTCGCGCGGGGAGTTATAAAAGCCGCGGCCTTACCGCGGCATGACGGCCGGATTAGCGTTTGGTAATGCGCCCGGCTTTATAACGGCCCTTTGCGGGATCTCCCGCCTCGTCATGGCCGGGCTTGTCCCGGCCATCCACGTCTTTGACTTTGTTCGTGTTTCAAGACGTGGATGCCCGGCACAAGGCCGGGCATGACGGGTGAGAGTCAGCGAACGTTGGTTTTATTCGCGCTTCGCGCCCAGTTTGCGCTCGGCCGCGTGGGCGATCGCAGACTTGCAGCGCTCGCTCAGCGCGCCGAAATGCTCCTTGACGCACAGCAGGATACGGCCGGCACTGGGTTGCACGGCGGGACATTGCGCCTCGATATCCGCTCCGCACGATTCGCGCACCGCGGCGACCTTCACGAGCGCTGCCTGGCAAGGCTGGGCAAATTCGGCGAAATGCGTCTTGATGCATTCGATAAGCCGTTCTCCTCCGGGCTGCGCCGGGGAGCAACGGCTTGCAACGTCTCGGCTGCACGCGTGAATGACCCCGACGTATTGGGCCAAAGCCGATGACGTCGAGGCAAGCGCGAGCAGCGCAGTCGCGAGACAAAGCTTTCGCACCCGAGCCTCCCTTAGCGGAAGGCGACAAAAGCACCGCCTGATGACGGTCCTGCGACGCTTCTTCCGGGTCGTGGCTTCCCGCCGCGCCAATCAGGGGCGCTCGTGGTACGATCGCTATTGGACCATGGCCCAATAGGCGGGGCCGGGGCTTTTCGTTAGGGCTGCTAGTTAGCGCAACCATGTGCGCTTGGCTGCGGGCTTGCCGTGCGCACCGAGGAGGGGACGATGTCGGTCGTGTGTCGCATTCTCGCTTGCGCGTTGCCCCTGCTCACGGCCGCGGTGCTCGCCGCGCCGGCCGGCGCCTTCGACCTCAACGGCGCCTGGGCGACGGCCCCCTCCCTTTGCCGCAACGTCTTTAAAAAGCAGGGAGACAATGTGGTCCTGACGACGACGTCGGACCTCTACGGCGGCGGCTTCATCATCGAGGGCAATCACGTGCGCGGCAAGTTCGTCACCTGCAATATCGAATCCAACAGGCAGGATGGATCGACCATTCACCTGAGCGTCGCCTGCACGACCGAAATCGCGACGGAGCAGATTCAGTTTGATTTGAAGATCGTCAACGACACCACCGTAGCGAAGATGTTCCCGGAAACCAACATCGCCATGGACTATCATCGCTGCACGCTGTGAATCGCCGCGAAGGAGGAAACCGTGACGACTGCAAATCCTGAAATGGCACACGTTGCGCACGACGTGCGAGAAGCGGTGCGACGTCACTGGGGCCTGTTTCTGGCGCAGGGACTCGTCATGCTGGTTCTCGGGCTCCTGGCGCTTGCCCGCCCGATGATTGCGACGCTTGCGGTCGAGATATTTGCCGGATGGCTGTTCCTGGTCGGCGGCATCGTCGGGCTCGCCGGCGTGGTCACCGCGCGGAAGATGCCGGGTTTCGTCTGGGGCCTGATCCGCGCCGTGCTGGCCATTCTCGTCGGCGTACTTCTGCTGTGGCGCCCGCTCGCCGGCGTCCTGACGTTGACGTTGCTGCTGGCGGCGTTCTTCACGGCCCAAGGTCTGACGCAGATCATCGTTTCGCTCAGCCAGCGCGCGGCGCTCCCCGGCTCATGGACGTGGGTCCTGTTGAGCGGCGTCATCGACCTGATCCTCGCGGCGATTATCATTTCCGGCTGGCCGGGCACAGCCGCGTGGGTGCTCGGGTTGATGGTCGGGATCAATCTCATCATGTCGGGCGTGGCGCTGGTCGTCACGGCCCTTGCCTGCCGACGCGTTGCCGCTGCGCCGGCGGCCGCCGCTCCCGCGCCCGCGCACTAGCACACAATAGAGCATGGCCAGCGGTCGCCGCGCCTCGCGCAACAAGGGCAGATCGCAAACGAGCCTCGGCGGCGCTGATCAGGGGCCGCCCGGCGTCGGGCCGGGACGCCCGAGCCGACGCGCCCTGTGGATCGCCGGGACAATCGCGCTCGCCACGATCCTCGCGGGCGCGCTCGGGCACGTTTTGTGGAGCCGGCCGGCCGCGCGCACCGCGACCGCCGCCCCGGCCTTTGTGGGCAGCGAAACCTGCGCCGGCTGCCATCGCGCCGAAGCCGACCTGTGGCGCGCCTCCCAGCACAAGCGGGCGATGGATCACGCCGGCGAGCAAACGGTGCTGGGCGATTTCAACGACGCCACGTTCGACTATTACGGCGTGCGCTCGCGCTTCTTCCGCAAGGACGGGAAGTATTTTGTCGAGACCGATGGGCCGGACGGCAAGCCCGCGACCTTCGAGATCAAATACACCTTCGGCGTCGACCCGCTGCAGCAATATCTGATCGAATTTCCCGATGGCCGGCTCCAGGCGCTCTCGATCGCCTGGGACAGCCGCTCGAAATACCAGGGCGGCCAGCGCTGGTTCCACCTCTATCCCAACGAGGAGATCAAGCACGACGACGTGCTGCATTGGACGAAATTGAACCAGAACTGGAATTTCATGTGTGCGGAGTGTCACTCGACCGGGGTCGCGAAGAATTACGATGCGGCGCACGACCGCTTCGCCACCGCGTGGGCCGAAATCAGCGTCGGCTGCGAAACCTGTCACGGCCAGGGCTCGAACCACGTCGCCTGGGCGCGCGCGCAGCAGAGCTGGTGGCCGTTAGAAAAGAACAAGGATCCCGGCAAGGGGCTCACCGTTCGCTTCGACGAACGCAGCAACGTCATGTGGCATCGCGATCCGCAAACCGGCAATCCGCAGCGCAGCTTCGCGCCCGCGCTCCTGCGCAAGGAGGTCGAGACCTGCGGGCTTTGCCACGCGCGCCGCGGCGAATTTTCCGAGAATTGGGTGCCCGGCCGTTGGCTTTCCGACACCCACGTCGTCTCGCCGCTCGCGCCCGGACTCTACGAAGCCGACGGGCAGATGCGCGACGGGGATGAGACCTACAACTACGGCCCGTTCAAACAGAGCAAGATGTTCGCGGCGGGCGTCACCTGCAGCGATTGTCACGAACCGCATGGCGCAAAGCTGCGCGCGGCTGGCGCCGGCGTCTGTCTTGCGTGCCACGCGCCGGAGAAATACGCCGGCAAAGCCCATAGCCATCACGCGAGCGCGGACGCTCCCGATTGCATCTCCTGCCACATGCGCGCGCGCACCTACATGGTGGTGGACGCGCGCCACGATCACGGCTTCCGCGTCCCGCGCCCCGACCTGTCGGTCAAGCTCGGCACGCCGAACGCCTGCAACGATTGCCATACCGACAAGCCCGCCGCCTGGGCGGCGGCCGCGGTCGCAGGCTGGTACGGGCCGGAGCGCAAGGGTTTTCAGAAATATGCCGCGGCGTTCCACGCCGCCTGGAGCGACCAAGCGGATACCGCGGCGCTGCTCGCGGCCGTCGTTTCCGACGGCAGTGCGCCCGCCTATGCGCGCGCGAGCGCGCTTGCCGAGCTTGCGTCGCGTCCTTCGCCCGCGAACCTCGCGCTGGCGCGAACCGGCCTGTCCGACCCCGACCCGACGGTGCGCATCGCGGCCCTCGACATGCTCGAAGCAATACCGGCGGCGCAAGCGTGGCCGCTCGCCGCGCCGCTGTTGACCGACTCCGTTCGCGGCGTGCGCATCCGCGCCGCCTCGCTGCTCGCCGGCGTTCCGACCGCGAACCAGCCGGTGCCCGACCGGGAGCGCTTCGAGCGTGCGGCGGCCGAGTTCATCGCCGCGCAACGGCTCAATGCCGATCGGCCCGAGGCGCGCACGACGCTGGGCAGCTTCTATGCCCGCCGCGGCCTCACGGCGGAGGCGGAGGCGGAATATAAAGCGGCGCTGCGGCTGAGCCCGCAATTTGCGGCGGCGGCGATCAACCTCGCCGATCTCGATCGCCAGACGGGCCGGGACGGCGAGGGGGAAGCGACGTTGCGCAACGCGATCGCGGCATCGCCGCAGGACGCCGGCCTCCATCACGCGCTCGGCCTTGCGCTCACCCGCCTCAAGCGGACCGATGCCGCGGTTGAGGAACTTCATCGCGCGACCGAACTGGAGCCCGGCCGTGCGCGCTACGCCTATGTTTACGCGGTTGCGCTCAACTCGGCCGGACGACGTGACGAGGCAATCGCGGCGCTCGAGGCGGCCGTGGCGAAGCATCCGGGAGACCGCGAGCTTCTGCTTGCGCTCATCACGTTCAATCGCGATGCTGGGAACATTACCGCCGCCGTCGCCTACGGCGAGCAACTGACGCGGCTTGCGCCGGACGATCGCGAGGTTGCGAATTTCGTCGAGGGCCTGCGCCGGCAGATCAGAAAACCCGAAGAGTGATGATCGCTGGTTCGTCGCCGCACGGCGACCGCGGAGGAGGCAGGTGATGCGCAACGTGTTTGTTTTGACGTTGATCGCTGCTGTCGTGCCGCAAGCGGCGAGCGCCCATGTCGTTCGTCATAACTCCGTTCCCGAGGCCTATTGGGGCACATGGGCGCCGGGCGAGGGGGAGTGCGGCGCCGGCGTAAAAACCGCGATCGTGCTCTCGGCGAAAGCCTACGCCGGCCCCTCCGGCAGTTGCGCCGTCGATTACGTGAGCGAAACAGCGAGCCCGAAGGGCGCGCTGTTCTCCGCCCGCCTGCTCTGCCCGACGCCAGGCGCGCAAGCGAAGAAGACCGTCGTCAATCTGATGTTTCGCTCGGACGGCGCCGAGCAGGTCTCGTTTGGACCGGGGTTTGCCGGCCTCAATGCCTATCGCCGCTGTTCCGCGGCGGCACCGGCCGCGAAGCAATAATATTTCCCGACGCGTTTTTTGCGCCGCTCGATTTCCGAGCGTTCCGAGCGCGAGCGTCCTGCTGGCATCACGGGCTGGGCCTCATTGCTGTGAGGCGGGATTGATTTTGGCCTTCTCGACTTGCTCGGCCAAGTCGCGCCAGCGCTGCGCCATTTCCAGCAAGGACGCCCGATGACCCGGCTCGGTTATTTCCTCTGCCATCAAAACGCACCGCGCCGCGAGGTCGCGGTAGTACCCGGTACTGTCCATTCCGCAGTCGCCCCTCGAAAGAGGGGTAACATGCTAAGGGGCGGATCGGTTCCAATCGAAAAGGGGAGCCTCGGCATGCGGGCTCAAGGAATGTTCGTGTTTCGTTCTTGACAAATCATATTCCCTATGTATTTAATGGGTTTGAAGCTCACTCAACCAAAGGAGTTACCCAATGCGTTTCCAGCCCGGTCAGAGCGGCAACCCGGCGGGCCGTCCGCCCGGTTCGCTCAACAAGCAGACGCTGGCGGCCCAGGAGGCGATGATCGAGCGCGCGCAGGAACTCATCGACAGCATCGTCGATCGCGCCAAGAACGGCGAGTCGGCCGCAATGCGCGCCGTCATGGAACGGCTGGCTCCGACCGGACGTAACCGGCGCATCGCCATTGACTTGCCGGTGATCAAGACGCCGGAGGACGCGGAACTGGCGCTTTCTGTAGTGACGGATGAGCTTTCCGCCGGAAACCTCACGATTAACGAGGCTTCGGCGCTGGTGAACCTGATCGACCGCATGCTGCGCGTGGCCGAGCGGATGTGGAACTTCGCCCGGGCGCGTCGCTACGGCGCCAAGCGCGATGCAATCATATTTGACGACGAAGAGCCGTCCGAGGTCGCCGCAACCGGCGATCCGCAGGCGCCCGAGACCGCCGAAAAGCCCGCCGCGCCCCTGTATTCTCCTGTTAATTCGCGCGTTGCAGCCAGCGGGGAGGGAACCAGTACTGCATCGGGCCAGGAGGCCCGGCCGGCGCGAGCGGAGGCATCGGATCAGGAGAGAGCGCCGCCCCTCCCGCGCGCGGCAAAGCGCCACCGGCAAAGCGAAAGGTTGTAGCTCGGGCGGAGCGGAGCGCCGTTAGAGCATGATCCCGAAAAGTGGAAACCGGTTTCCCGCCTGCGCGAAGCCCTTAGTACGGTCCGTCGTTTGGCTTGACGCTTCGGCGGGCGAAGGCAGGTCGGAAAAGATCATGCTCCAAGAAGAAGTTAGAGCGTGATGAGGATTCGAAGAAAAGTCATCACGCCCTAATGCCGGCGGCCGAGATCGCATAGCGTCGCGAAGGCGGCGATGCGCTTGATGATCGGCGGCTCCGCCAGCAGCGGCGCGTGGCCCTGATCGGCAATCTCGACCACGTCGATGTCGTGATGGCGCGACCGCATGGCTTTGACCGTATCGCTCGACAAGATGTCGGAATTGGCTCCGCGCACCACCATCAACGGCGTTCGCGCCAGCGCCTCGAACTCGTTCCACAGCGGGGGCAGGGGCTGTTCGAAATCGATCGCTTCGAGCGTCTTCGCCAGTTTCTCGTCATAGGCGGTCGTGAGTTTGCGGTCGCGCTCGCGCCAGGTACGGCGCGCCAGGCGCAGCCAATCGGCGGCCTCGAGCTTGGGAAAGTGGCCGCTGCCCAGACGCTGCAGAATCTGCGCTCCCTCCTCGAACGTGCGCGGGGTGGGGAGCCTGCCGACATAGCTTTTGATGCGCATGAGCCCTTGCGGCTCGATCACCGGGCCTATGTCGTTGAGCACCACCCCGGCCAAGGCGGCGGGCCGGAACGCGGCGAGCAGCATGGCGAGAATGCCGCCGCGCGAGGTGCCGACCACGATCGCCGGCGCCACTTCGAGCGCGGTCATTACGGCGAGGACATCGGCAAGTTCGACCGGCAAACTGTAATTGGCGTAGTCGCGGTCGTATTCGGAATCGCCGCGGCCGCGATAATCCATGGCGAACACGCAGCGCGGCTCGGCGGTGTCCGCGGCGAGGCTTTGCGCCAGTTCTTCAAAATCGTCGACCGTGCGGGCCAAACCGGGCAGGCACAGCACCGGCAGGGTGGCGTCGCTGCGCGCGCCGTAGCGGCGCACGTGCAACCGCAGCCCGTCAGGAGCGCTGATGGTGAGATCGACGGAACCGCCCGCCCCGGGTGTCGTCATCGCCCGACAGAATAGAACTCCGTCGGGGGAAGGCAACGGCGCGGCTTAGAGCGTGATGACTTTTCTTCGAATCGTCATCACGCTCTAACTTATTCTTGGAGCATGATCTTTTCGGAAAACCGGTTCCCACTTTTCCGGATCATGCTCTAATCTCCGACCGCGCCGCGGCGCAGATCGGCCTCGATGTTCAAGCGCGCCGCCTGCCCGAAGCGCACCCGGTACATTTGAAAATTCTCCATCACGCGCTGGACGTAGTTGCGCGTCTCGGAGAACGGAATGCGCTCGATCCAATCGATCGGATCGACGTTTGGATCGCGCGGATCGCCGTGCCGCTCGATCCATTCCTTCACGCGCCCGCGTCCGGCGTTGTAGCCCGCAAAGGTGAGAATGTAGGAGCCACGGTAATCCTGCAGCAGAGCGGACAGCTCGGCCGCTCCCATCTGGCAGTTATAGACCGCGTCGTGGACCATCTTTTGCCAGTCATATTTGACGCCGAACCGCTTCGCCGTGTCGCGGCCGGCGTCCGGGGTCACCTGCATCAGGCCGACCGCCTTGGCCGCCGACATGTCCCGCTGATTGAACTCGCTTTCCTGGCGCACGATCGCGTAGGCGACGCTGCGGTCGAGTTCCGGGGCGACCGCGGCATAAGCCGGTATGCCGAAATTGGGGAACGCATACTGATCGAACGGCAAGCCGCGCCCGAGCGCCGCCTTGCCGAGCACCAAGGTCGCCCGCGCGTCCTGATGACGGGTGGTCACCTCGGCCACTCCTAACAGCGCCGCCGGGTCGACCACGCGATCCGCGAGGTCCATGACCATCGGAATGATCAGTTCGCGCTCGCCGATCGCGTAGAGCAGCTCCGCCGCGCGTACCACTTCCATATTGGCGATGGCGGCGCGTTGCGTGCCGTCGACTTCCGGACGGCGCACGGCGATGCCGGTTATGCCGAGCCGCGCCCGCGCCAGCTGGCCGTAGAAGGCGGTCGGATAGCGCGCGGCGGTTTCGTAGTGCGTGCGCGCATCGTGGTTGCGGCCGAGCGCTTCGGCGGCGCGGGCCTGCCAGTAGTCGGCGCGCGCGAGCGCGATCGGGTTGGTGATGCCCTCGGCGACGTGCTGGAAATGCGCGAGTGCGGTGGTCGGATCGTTGAGGAAGCGCAGCGCCACCCAGCCGGCGGTGAAATGATGATCGGCGCGGTAGTTCTCGCTCTCCGGCAGCGCGGCCTCGCGCGCGACCCGATAGGCGGTGAGCGGATCGCCGGCATCGAGCAGCTTACGAACCAGGACGCGGCGCGTGCGCCACCACGCGTCGGCATCCTCGATCTGCGCCGGGTCGTGCGGCGCAGCGAGCGCCATGCGTCCGGCCTCGGCGATCCGGTCCTTCTGAATGAGCCACTGGATGCGCGCGAGCATGAACGCAGGGTCTTGGCGCGCGTCGCCCGGAACGGCGTCGAGCAGCGCCCCGGCGTTGTCGGATTTGGCGTTGACGGCGGAATAAGCTTTGACGATCGCGACCGCCCAGTCGCCGACGCGGCGCGCGCTGCGCAGCGCGGCCGAGTAATCGTGGGCGTAGACGCGGCGATGCGTGCGCCCCAAATGGTCGGCGCGCGTGAGCACCTGCGGGAATTCCTCGAGTACCTGGCCTTCGAGATCGTCGGTGAAATCTTCGTGCCGCCAGCCCTCGCGGATCAGGGCCTCACCCGCGGCGCGCTGCCCCTGGGCGATGAGGGCGCGGCCGAGCACGAAGCGACCGCGCGCGCTCGTAGGCTTCGCGTCGGCGAAAAAGGCGCGCACGGTCGCCGGGTCGCTGTGCTCGTGCCAAAGCGCGCCCTCGGCGCGCCGGCGGAACAGCGGAATGCTCGGCCAGCTCGAATTGTTGCGGATGAAGGCAGCGTAGCGCACGAAATCGGCGCCGTTGCTTTCATTGCGCAGGGCCATCCATTCGATGAGCTTCCGCGCGGCCGGATCGTGCACCGACGTCTCTAGCGCGCTCGCCTCGGAAGCGCGTCCGCGGTGGATGAGCCCGGCGGCCTCGCGCACGGTTGCAATCTCGTCCGCCGAAACGCTCGCCGGCTCGATCTCGACGGGCAAGGTCACACCCGGCGCGACCGACGCCAGCGCGGTACGCCGCGAAAGCTTGGGGGTTTCTTTTGCCGGCTCGGATTTCGCTTCGTGAGATTTCGACGAACGAGAGTTGGCAGTCTTTTTCGACTCCCGCTCTTTTTTCGTTTCTTTGTGATGCTTCGACGACTTTGCAGCCTCGCGCTTCGACGATTTGGAATCGGTTTTGTCGCCGCCCGCTTTCGTCTCCGTCGTCTTCGTCGCGCCGGTCTTCGCCTTGCCGCTCTCGGGCTTGCTCGTCTTCGCCCCGGATTTCGTCGATCCGTGTTTGGCAGAGCCGGGCTTCTCCTTGGCCTTCGCCGTGCCGTTCGACTTGGCCGTCGCGGGGGAGTTCTTCTCCGCGGTTGCAGCCGATTCGGTCGCGGGCTTCGCCCCGGCGGCAGGGCCGAAGGCAAGCACGCCGGCGGCAGCGAAGAGCACGAGCAGTGAAAAGCGGCAGTTCATGCGGTTCTGCGTCCGTGTGGAATGGATTGCGACCGTCCCCCTGCGTTCCGACCGTTTCCGGCCCAGAACAGCAAGCCCCGTCAGTCGTCTGAGGTCAGTGGCGCCGGGTTCCCTCCCTCCCGATGCCCTCCTCGGACCAGGACCGTTCTCGGCTGATCTGATTGACGAATTGCTAACCGGTCCCCATGGCGGGACAATTCCCGCCAACCGAGGCAAAACCGGGGCGGGACGTCTCCCGGGCCTTTCTTCCGCGGCGGGGAGGGGTTATTGGTTAAGGGCCGGGCAAGCGCCCGCCCTACCTAAGGACCGTGTCATGACAGCCAGGACCAGCTTCCAGGGCTCCTTTACCGCGCTTGTAACTCCCTTCAAGAACGGCTCCCTCGACGAGGGGGCGTATCGCGGCTTGATCGACTGGCAGCTTGCCGAGGGCACCAGCGGGCTTGTTCCGGTCGGTACGACCGGCGAAAGCCCGACGCTCTCCCACCAGGAGCACCAGCAGGTGGTGGAGTGGTGCATCGAGCAGGCGCGCGGCCGCGCTCCGGTGATCGCCGGCGCCGGCTCGAACTCCACGGCCGAGGCGATCGCAATGTCGCGCGAGGCGGAAAAAGCCGGCGCCGACGCGGTGCTGATCGTGACGCCTTATTATAACAAGCCGACCCAGGAGGGGCTCTACCAGCACTTCAAGGCGATCAACGACGCCATCGGCATCCCCATCATCATCTACAACATTCCCCCGCGCTCGGTGATCGACATGTCGGTCGACACCATGAAGCGGCTGTTCGAACTCAAGAACATCGCCGGCGTGAAGGACGCGACCGCCAGCATGGTGCGCGTTTCCCAGCAGCGGCAGGCCATGGGACCGGGCTTTAATCAGCTTTCCGGCGAGGACGCGACCGCGCTCGGCTTCATGGCGCACGGCGGCCACGGCTGCATTTCGGTGACCGCCAACGTTGCCCCGCGGTTGTGCGCGGAGTTCCAGGGGGCGTGCCTCAAGGGCGATTTCGCCGCGGCGCTCAAGCTGCAGGACAAGCTGATGCCGCTGCACAACGCGCTGTTCATCGAGACCAATCCGGCGCCGGCCAAATATGCGTTGTCCGTGCTGGGCAAGTGCGACGACACCGTGCGTCTTCCCATGGTGCCGGTCTCAGAGAAGACCCGCGCGGCCGTACGCGAAGCCATGGTGCACGCCGGCCTGATCAACTAAACGCGTGCCGGAGCGGGCGGGAGTTCGGCGGCCGTACGTTGCTCATCAAGCGTGATCCGGTTAATGAGCGGCCATGGCGGCAAAGACCGAGCGTGCCTTCAAGGTCGTCGCGGACAATCGCAAGGCGCGCTTCAATTACGAAATCGGCGACACCTTCGAAGCGGGCATTGCGCTGACCGGGACCGAGGTGAAATCGCTGCGCGTCGGCAAGGCGGCGATCGCCGAGGCTTATGCGGACGCGCGCGGCGGAGAAATCTGGCTGCTCAACTCGAACATTCCGGAATATCTCCAGGCGAGCCGCTTCAACCATGCCCCCAAGCGGCCGCGCAAACTGTTGCTGCACCGGCACGAAATAGCCAGACTGATCGGAGCGGTCGAGCGGCAGGGCATGACGCTCGTTCCGCTCAAGCTGTATTTCGACGTCAAGGGCCGCGCCAAGGTCGAGTTGGCGCTGGCGCGCGGCAAGAAACTGCACGACAAGCGGGAGACCGAGAAAAGGCGCAGCTGGGAGCGCGAGCGCGGGCGGCTGTTGCGGCAGAAGGGTTGAAAGATGGCTGAAGTTCCGACAGGCGGCCTGACGCCGGCGCAGGCATGGGCTGACCCGGCCTCCAGCGCGGATGCGGCAGGTCTTGCGCAGACGTTCGAAGCCGCGCTGCAAAATCATCGCCAGCACCGCATGGCGGAGGCGGAAGACCTTTATCGCCAGGTGCTCGCGGTCGATCCGAACCACGTCGACGCTTTGCACATGCTCGGCGTTCTCGCCTATCAGTCTGGGAAAGCCGAGGCGGCAGTCGATCTGATCGGCCGCGCGATCGCCTTGAACGGGGCCAACGCGAGCTTCCACAACAATATGGGCGAGGCGTTGCGCTACCTCGGCCGGCTCGACGAGGCGGTCGGGCACTTCAGCACGGCGACCGAACTCGATCCCGACGGCGCCGAGGGCCACATGAACCTCGGCAATGCTTTCAAACAGCAGGGCCAATTGGAGCGGGCGATCATTTGCTATCGCCGGGCGCTCGAGCTCAAGCCGGACTATCCCGAGGCGCATGTGAACCTCGGGGTCGCCCTGATGGAACAGGGCAAATCGAACGAGGCGGCGACGCACTATCGCAAGGCGCTCTCGCTCAATCCGAATTTTCCCGAGGCGCTGATGAACCTCGCGATCGTCCTGCAGCATCGCGGGGATTTCGCCCAAGCGGTCGCGCACTACCGGCGGGCATTGGAGCTGCGTCCGCACTACGCCGTCGCCCATTTCAATCTCGGCAACGCTTTGCTCGAACGCGGCAATCTCAGCGAGGCGCTGGCGCGTTATCAGCACGCGCTCGCGCTCACGGCGGGCGCCCCGCCGCCGACCGGGCCGCTCGCGCCGATCGAAAGCGTCCGGCAGGCCGTCAACCGCGGGCGCGCGTTCTATCCGGTGGAAGAGCCGTGCTTCATGAACCTCGTGCGGGCCAATTGCTGGCGCACGCCGGCGCAGGATTGGCGCATGCTGTGCACGTCCGCGCTCGAACAGATGAGCCTGTCGCAGGCCGCGCGTTTCGAACTGTTGGTGCGCTCCGGGATCAGCCAATGGCTCAGTGAGGACCGCACCGCGCTAAACGACACGTTGCGGGCCGCGGCGGAAGCGTCGGCGGCGATCGGGGAGAGCCGCTCGCGCGAAATCAAGAACTCCCGCGCCTACGCCAATTTCCTTGCCAATTTGTCGGGGCACCCCGCGGCGACAGCGGGCGATGCCGGCGCGCCGGAGCTCGCGGTCATCGGCGACAGCCATTCTCTGTCGTTCCACGGCCTCGGCGTCGCTCTCGACGGGACTTCCTATCGCAGCGGTGCGCAGCTGGTGATGGGCTGCAAGGCCTGGCATTTGGCGAGCCCGGAACCCAATCTCTACAAATGGCGCCTGAGCGCGATTCTCGACACGATCGCGCAAAATTCGCCGATCGTCTGCTGTTTCGGCGAAATCGACTGTCGGATCGACGAAGGCATTCTGACCTATTACCAGCGCACCGGCGGCGACCTCGAGCAGCTCGTTGAGGACGAGACGGGCCGCTATGTCGATTACATCGCAGTCGCGGCCACGCCGCGGCGCTTGAGACCGATATTGGTCGGCGTGCCGGCGCCGCATCTCGATGCGCTGGCGCCGGAGCATCCCGATGCGAGCGCCGAGGACAAATCGTTGCTCATCGACATCGTGAAGCTGTTCAACATGTCGCTGCGACGAGCCGCCGGCGAGCGCGGGTTCCGCATGATCGACGTGTTCACCATCTCGGCGGGGCCGGACGGAAAGGCGAGCGGCGATCAGCACGTCGATCCCTACCACCTCAAGCCGGAGGCGCTCGACCTCGCGCTCCGTCAATAGATTCCCTTGATCCAGGGCAGAAGAGCCGTGCAACAGATTCTGCACAACCCGCTCGAGCTTCCCGACGATCTGCCGGTGCCGGTCGACGACGGCGCGGCGCGCCATCTCACAAGTCTGACCTTACCCGACGTGACCCTGGCCGCGACCGACGGGTCGCAGGTGAAGCTCGCGCGGCTCTCCGGCCGCACCGTTGTCTACATTTATCCGCGCACCGGGCGGCCCGGCCAAGCCTTGCCGACGGGATGGAATGCCATTCCCGGTGCGCGCGGCTGTACACCGCAGAGCTGCTCGTTCCGCGACCATTTCGACGAACTCAAGTCGCTCGGCGTGTGCCAGGTCTACGGACTTTCCACCCAGGACAGCGACTACCAGCGCGAGGTGGTGGAACGGCTGCATCTGCCGTTTGCGATCCTTTCCGACGCCGGCTTCGCGCTCCAGCGCGCGTTGCGGCTGCCGACGTTCGAGGTCGACGGAATGGTCCTGCTCAAGCGCATGGCGCTCGTCATCGACGACGGCAGGATCACGAAGGTGTTCTATCCGGTGTTCCCGCCCGACCGCAGCGCCGCCGAAGTCATCGACTGGCTGCGCACGAATAACAAACAATAAACAGACGCATTACCCGTCGAGAAACGCGCGCACCGCCGCAAAAACGGCGCGGAACATCTCGGCCGTGAGCCGGCCGGTGTTCGTGTTCTGGCGCGAGCAGTGATAGCTGTCGAACATCTTCATGTTCGCGATCTGGTGCACCTTCCCGTGCCCGAACGGCGCGGCCGCCGGGCGCTCGCCGAGCGTGACCAATAGGCTGTCGTGGGCGATGCGGCCGAGCGCAAGGATGGCGGCAAGCTTCGGCATGTCCGCGAGATCCCGCTTGAGGAACGGGCGGCAGTTCGCGATTTCCGCGGGCGTCGGCTTGTTCTCCGGCGGCACGCAGCG
>Ga0210408_10000715_pt1 | contig 38528 bp, 38 predicted proteins | sample IncBWH4MmetaG_FD_155471 | JGI IMG/M metagenome (GOLD analysis project Ga0210408, IMG submission 155471) | Forest soil microbial communities from Barre Woods Harvard Forest LTER site, Petersham, Massachusetts, United States - Inc-BW-H-4-M | ecosystem: Environmental > Terrestrial > Soil >...
CTCCACTGCTGAACCGAATCAATTGACGAGTTCAGCCACCTTTCGCTTCGCGCGTGCCCCGCATACATCGTTACCAATGTCTACGCTACCAAGATGGCGGCCGTCTTCATGATTTCAACGTCAACTGTTGTGATCTACACCGGCATCGCTCCGCGCTGGATTGCCTTTATCGGGTATTTGTCGGCGTCGGTGCTGCTGATCGGCAGTTATTACATCGGGTGGAGTTTCGCAGTATTGCCCGTTTGGGTACTTTTGATCAGCTTATATATTTTGGTTGACAATCTACGGGGACGTTAGGCGCAGATGCGTAAAGGCTGAGCCTCTGCTCACCAATAGGCAAACCAGCCGAATTGCCGCGGCCGTGCTGCTAGGAGCAGTGGCGGCGGTGTGTGTCGTTTTGTAATTTTGCGCTGGCGCTGCGGCTTCGGCTCTCGCTTTTTTTGATTTGATGATTGTTGCTGGCTCGCATCAAGCGGTCGCAGTTGCGCAAATGCCTCCCGTACCCGTGCCTTGGCAGAGGCGATCGTTACCGGGGCCGCGGCGCTTTGCTGCGCGTTCGCGATCTGCGGAGGGATGATGGTCGGCAGGCTGGTGCCGTAGAGAACGCGCTCCGGCCATTTCCGATCGGAATGAATCCGGATGATGTACGAAACCGTATGAGCGCTGTGGGCATCCGGCAATCTCGGAAGATATGCATCCGAAATGAACAGCAGCGCGAGCAACACTCCGCCAACATAGAAAAAATATCGCGCGAGGGGCATCCGCCGCTCCATCTGCCCCCGCCAAGGCTCGATCTGGCAAACATTGATCGATTATCGGGCCGTCAACGACGAAGGACGCCATCGACATGTGAGCGGATTCACGGTCGTGTTTGGCCATGCAACCCGACGTCTGGAATTTTCAGCACCGCTCGTTCCAATGCACTTCGCTCAGTTACGTCGCTCCTCGCGCCGCTCCGTGCGTCCTGTTCGTCGCGCCTCGCGCCGTTCCGTGCGCCCCGTTCGCCGCTCCTGACGCCGCTCCGTGCGTCCTACGCGTCGCTCGTGACGCCGCTCCATACCAACCGTCTGGGCCTCAGCCTCGGATACGGTCAGCACCGTAGAAGATGCCGCGAGGTTGAACGCAGCAACCAATCCTAAAAACGAAAGCGCCTTTCGACGGGAGATCTCTTCCGCTTTGATCATTTCGCTCATGGTCAAAACTCCTCATGCGGGTCTGGTGAAGTGTTGTGATGCACCCGGTTCCAGAGTGACTATTGATGTAGATCAACGAGGCAATGACACAAGGTATGACGCTTGGAGCAAGGTTGCGGCTCCCCAGCGCGACTTGTTCCAAAATCATTCCGGCGAGCAGGGGAATTCGCTTTTCGGCAATCGCGGAAAGGACAGCAATCATGTCACGTCGAACCATCTTCTCGGTCACTGCATCCATTTTCGTCGGCATCGCGTGCACTGCCATGATTTCAACTGATGCCCTCGCATATCGCGGTGGCGGTGGGCGCGCTGGCGTGGGCCGCGCTGGCGTTCATCACGCAGGCGTCCATCACGGCGGTGTTTATCGTGGCGCAGCCGTACGTCGTGGCGTGGCGGTAGGCGTCGGGGCTGCTGCCGTCGGCGCTGCTGCCTACGGAGCTTACGGAAGTGCCCCACGCTGCGGATACCAACCCTACCCGCCTTGCTACTAGAACCTGTCGCTGAGCCCGGTCCGCGTGAAGGGACCGGGCGGCTGCGAACATTGGTAGCGGCCAGTGCACGTTCGGCAAGTCCCGGTGCGTCAGTCCTGGGCGACAGATGCCGTATACTTGGTACGTCACTTTCGAGGTGCAGAAACGAGGTGTATTGCCTCGAAGGCGAAGCCCTCGGGCAACCAGAAGATTTGAGACCGAAAAGGAAGCCAGGGACTTCGCCCGAGCGAAACTCAATGAGGGACTGACTGTCTACGCCGGCACCATCAACCCTCATTTGCCGAGACAACTGATCCCTTCGAAAAGGATCCCTTCCTGGCTCGAACAGACGGAAGGACAAGAAAACGTGGATAGCGCTCAGGAGCAAAAAAAGTAGCAGGCGGAATTGCGGCTACTTCTGCGTCTCAGTCCGTCCCGCTCCGATCATGCTCCGCAGGCGGGTTGCGCAACAGTTCGAAGATGCCGAAACCAGCGAGCTGATCTATCGCGCTCGTGAGCCGAGGCTTCTGCGATCCAAGGCGATGTTCGTTCCGGCCAATCCGAGTTCGCTCCCGTTCAGCAACGCTGGCTGATGTCCACAGATAAGGTCAGCAACACATACATAAATCATGCCCCAGGTATCTGATTCCACTGATTGTTCTTGGGTGTTGCCATTTTGGCACGGGGTCCCAAGGCGCACACGCTTAAAGTGCTTTTTGGAATATGGAATGAAATGCAAGGGCGGTGGGGCACGCGCATTTGTAGTGGGACAAGTATGGAGAAGATACGATGAAGATGCTTCTGTTGGCTAGCGTTGGCTTGATTGCATTGGGGATGGCGACGCCGGCTTCGGCCGCTGATATGGCGGTCAAGGCGCCACCACCCCCTCCGGTGGTGGTTCCGATTTACAACTGGAGCGGCTTCTATATCGGCGCCAACGGCGGCGGTGCCTGGGCCCGTCAGTGCCTCGACGTCACTGCGCTTAGCGGGATCACTGACGTCTTCGCTGAAGGTTGCAGGGATTCCTCAGGTGGAGTGGTCGGTGGCCAGATAGGTTATCGTTGGCAGGCGGCATCGTCGTGGGTGTTCGGAATTGAGGCTCAGGGGGACTGGGCCAATATCCGTGCTTCGCGCACCAGCCTCTTGCTTCCCGCGGATACCTGGAGCTCCAAGGTTGATGGATTGGGTCTTTTTACGGGTCAAATTGGTTACGCATGGAATGCCTCCCTGTTTTATGTGAAGGGCGGCGCTGCGGTTGCCAACCAGCGTTGGGATTTATTCAATACTGTTACTGGCGTTGGATTGGTCTCGGCAGAACGGACACGTTGGGGTGGGACAATCGGTGTTGGCTGGGAGTACGGCTTCGCGCCGAATTGGAGCGCCGGTATAGAATACGACCATATTTGGGGGCAGAGCGATAGCCGCACGTTCTTGACGCCGGGGCTGGCGCCTGCCGTCACCTCCATCACAGCCAATACCAGGTCAGACATTGATATGGTCACGGCGCGCATCAATTATCACTTCAACTGGGGCAACCCGGTCGTCGCCCGCTACTGATTTCCCTGATCTCCTACCAACTGAAGCCCCGGCATCGTCCGGGGCTTTTTGTCGGGTACGATTTGCCACCGTCAACAAACATCGATGGCAAGGGGCGGGCCGGTCCTTCAAGAGAACTTCTGAACCAAAACAGGCTTGCTTCCGTCCATGCAATCAACGCCTCCGCCGTTATCGTGAGACCTTGCACGAACGCCACGCGCTGGCTTCCATGGCGCAGGAGTATTCATGACAAAAACCCTGCACGCACACTCGATATTGGCCACGCTTGCGCTGCCGACTGCTGCAGCGCCAATCGCGCTCGGCGCCTCGCCGGCGCGCGCCCGGGCGCTTGATGCATAGCAGCGGTCGCGCGCAATGATGTTGCGAGCAGCTATATCGATCTGTGGAACGAGCGGACGCCGAGCGCCGCCGTGAAATCCTAGCTGCGAACTGGACGGCGGATGCGAAATATATCGGTCCGCTGATGAGCGGCGGCGGCCTTGACGGCGTCGACGCATTGATCGCCGGCGTCCAGCAGCGTTTTCCGGTTCTCAGGTTCAAGCTGATCGGCCAGCCCAATGGATATGGCGACCACGTCCGCTTTCCTGGGGCCTCGGTCCTGATGGCGTCGACAGCCCGATCAAGGGCACGGATTTCGCCATGCTGAAGGACGGCCGCATTCGCAGCATCACCGGGTTTCTGGATCAGGTTCCAACGGGGGCGTGAGCGATGTGAGCGAGAGCGAGGGGCGGAATAGCGAGAGCGTAATCCGCCATCTTTGAAAAGCAGTGGCGGGTTACGCCTTGCGCCTTCGCGCGTAGAATCTACGGCGCATGGGGCTGGCCAATCCCGCCCTACAAACCTGCGCGAGAAACTTGGAGCGGGCGAAGGGAATCGAACCCTCGTATGCAGCTTGGGAAGCTACATCATTCCCAGTTAGATCAAGAAGTTAGCTGCAAAACTGGGGCAATAGAGCTCCAGTCTGATCAAAGGGTTACAAGCGCGGCGCAAAACATCGTTGCGCGAGCGCCGCGCCCGAAGCTATCACTCGGTCTATATTGGCCGCGAACGGCTCGGTCGATATGTGCAGACCGGCCCAAAAAAATACAAAGCGTTCGACGCGTACGACCGGCCGTTAGGAAACTTCCGCGTCCGCGCGCGGGCGTTGGCGGCTATCGACAAGGCGCGGAGGGCACGGCAATGAGCGCCGTTGGCGTTTCTGCCGAGCTGGCAAACTGGATTTCCGAGCGGGCAAACCAGATTTCAGATCAAACGCTCAGCGTGTACGGTCAGCAGCTTCGATTTGTCATCAACGCCGCTTGCGACGTGAATCAACTCGACGAGGCCGGCAAGCTGGTCCAGCAAGGTAACTACGCCGGCGCGATCAGTGACGCCGAGGTGATCTATCTTGGCACCTTGATCCAAAGCCGGCGTCCGCTGAGCCACCATAACGGCCCCGGGCACGCAACCCAGATCGGTCGCAGCAGCGGCAGGGTGCTCAGCCGGTTCGTTTCGAGGCAGCGCCAGCGATCTCCCGATCGCAAGGCGTCGCGCGATCGCCGGCGGCGGCTCGGCGGTTCCAGCGCGCTGCCTGACAATCTGCGGCACCACTACACCGAGGGCCAGCGCGCCGTGCTATGTGTCATCGCCTTTGAGATCAAGCGTAAGGGCGTCTGCGATGATCCGATCGACGCGCTCGCCGCAAAGGCGGGCGTCGGCCGCACCACCGTGCAGACAACACTGCACGAGGCGCGCCGGCTCGGTCACCTCACGATCACTGAGCGTCCCAGGCGCGGCGAAAAGAACCTGACCAACCTCGTCCGCATCTGCTCGCGGGAATGGCTCGCCTGGGTGACGCGTGGTCCATCCGCCGCGCGCTTCATAGGGTCCAATCCTGTGAAAATGGTGAGCACCACGAGGATCATAGATTTAAGAAAGCAAGAGGCTTGCAATGAAACGAACTCATCTGACCCTATGCCAACGTCACGATCACGTGGAGGAAGGAAGTAGCGGCGATCAAAAAGGATGGATGGAAGCACACAGAAGAGACCCCCGCCAAAAATCAAGGAAACGTTGCGATCTCGGCGCCATGAGATAAGCCGGCCCATAGCGCGCATGGCCGATCCTGCTGTCCGGCAGCGCATTCAGGATGGAATGCGAGCGGCTTCCGGCGAGACTACCGAATTGCAAACACTGAGGGCTGCTTGGCACGCGGCACGGCCGCTACACGCAAACGCTTCTTAGCAGACCTGACTAACGAAACGGATGATCGAGAAGCCGGAAAGCCGCGCGATCGTACCCAACTTGTCGCTAAATAAAGTCCTTTGTTTTTCGACGGCGGTTAGCGTTACCCAAAGATGTTCGAATCAGACAGGTTGATGTCGAGAAATCGAAAATCGGCTGAGAGTGGATTACTAAATGGTGATCGAGCGAAACGGCGGCGACCTCGGATTTGAAGCAGATCTTTTCAAAGCGGCGGACAGCCTGGCGGCAGATGCCCTGCAGACCGGGCGGAAGGTGGCAGCATCCCATGGGGGGTTTCTTCCTCAAGCGGATGTACGCACCGACCGGCATTCAGGCGGGCGTGCATTTTCGCGAAATTCCAGAAACTTTTTTTCACCTATTAGGGAGGTCTAACGCAGGGATGGCCTCGTTCGCTTGGGCCGCATTACGGATCCAAGGCAGCCATTGCACCATGTTTCGTGAGGCCTCGATATCGCGTAGCCGGACGAGCCACCACGCGGGTGGGAGGATTGTCGGCGCTTCCTGCCTGAGATTGTCGCCATGGGACCGGTCGACCGGCTTCTGCAAAGGCAGATCCACGACCAGAACGTCGAGCCGGTATCGCCACCCATGGAACCCCTGACCGACGGGCCCGGCGCCCAACCCGCATAGGCATTCAATCGAGTTGCCAGGTTGTGCCGTAGATCGTGCCTCCATCCGCGGCGATCCGGCGCAGCATCTCAGGCGGCTGCAACCGCTTGCTACCGTAGCGCTCGGCCAGTTCATCGCAGCGCGCAACAAACGCCGCCGGGCCCTGAGCATCGATGTAAGAGAGCGGGCCGCCGGTCCAGGGCGCGAAGCCCCAGCCGAGAAGAGCGCCGACATCGGCCTCAGACGGATCCGTGATCACCCCCTCTTCGAGACAGCGCGCAGTTTCCAGCGCCTGCGCAGCCAGCAAGCGATCGCGCAGGTCGTCGATGCTGGCGAATTGCACGGCTCCCTCGGCCGCCATTGCGTGCAGGCCGGGCCAAAGCTGCTTAGTTCCGTCTTCGCGGTAGTCGTAAAAGCCTTTCCCCACTTTCTTGCCATTGCGGCCCAGCTCTTCAACCATGCGCCCAACCATCGCGTAACCCGGCGTCTGCTGGTAGGCCGCGCCGAGGTCCTTGGCGGCCTGCAAATTAATCTGATGGATCAGGTCGAGCGCCACCGCGTCAGACAAAGCAAGCGGCGGCACCGGCATGCCAGAGGCTGCGCCGGCCAACTCGACGAGATCCGGCGCGACGCCCTGAGCCAGCATGTCGAATGACTCGGCCTGATAAGCCATCACGACGCGGGTGGTGTAAAAGCCGCGCGCATCATTGACCACGATCGGGGTTTTGCCGATGGCTTGTGCGAAGTCCATAGCAGTGGCGAGCGTTTCATCGCTGGTGATCTTGCCACGAATGATTTCCAAGAGCGGCATGCGCGGGACCGGAGAGAAAAAATGCAGACCGACGAACTGTGCGGGCCGTACCGACTCTTGCGCCAGGCCGCTGATCGGCAATGTGGAGGTGTTGGTCGCGAACACGGCCTGTCGGCTGATCGCGGCTTCGGCGCGTTGCGTCGCCTCAGCCTTCACGGCGCGGTCTTCGAATACGGCCTCGACTACAAGGTCCACGTCACGCAGGGCCTCGTAGCTGTCAGTGGCTGTAATGCGCGCCAACGCTGCGTGGCCGAGTCGCTGATCGATCCGGCCGGCAGCTATCGCAGCTTCTTCCTGTTGCCTCAGTTTCGCGAGGCCTCGCTCCGCCGCAGCTTGGGTCACGTCGAGCAACACTACTTCCAGTCCCGCGCGCGCCGCCACCAGCGCGACGCCGCCGCCCATGAGCCCCGCACCGAGCACGCCGACCTTGCGAAACGTCCGCTTGGCAAAACCGCGCGGGCGGCGGGCGAGATCGCTGGCGCGTGCCATACTTAGGCCCAGTGTGCGCGTCATTTGGCGCGCGACAGGCCCGCGCGCGACCTCGACGAAGCGAGTCGCCGCCGCGTGCAGCGCTGCATCCATCGGCACGCCAAGGTCATCGGCCAGCATCGCCTTGATTGCGGCCCGGACCGGATGCTGCATCCGCTGCGCTGCCGATAGCAGGACCCAGCGGCGCGCACTGACAAGCAGCTCATCCGCGGGCACGAGCTCATCGATCAGGCCAGCCTTGTGCGCCGCGATGGTCGACAAAAGCTGCCCGTTTTCCAGCAAACCAGCAGCCTGCGGCGCCCCGACCATGCGCGTCAGGCGCAACGCTCCTCCCGCCGAAGGAGGCAGGCCCAACTTCACATCGGTGAAGCCGAGCTGGCAGTTCTTCCCCGCGATGCGCCGATGGCAGGCCAAGGCGAGCTCTAACGCGGCCCCGCATGCATCGCCATTGATCGCAGCAACGAAGGGCTTGTCGGAGGTCTCGATGCGCCGAAGCACCGCATTCAGCCGCAGTACTTCGGCCAGCAGACTCTCATCGTCGTCGCTGCGTTCGGGTGACGTGGCATCAAGCAGCCAGGCCAAGTCGAGGCCGCCGACGAACTGGTTGCCGGTTCCGGTGAGCAGCGTGCCCTTGATGGCGGGCGTCACCATTACCCGATCGACCGCCGCCTCCAGGTCCCGCATCGTCTCGGGGCGCAGGGTATTGGCCGTACCCTGGAGCTGCCAATACAGCGTGGCCACACCGTCGCCATCGATTTCGAAACGAATTGCAGAGGACATTTCAGATTCCCAATTAGGCGCTCACCACATAACAAGCTGGCTGCCTTCGACCCGACGGAGATGACGTGCGTTCGACATCGTGACGCCTGATTTTCTTCATGCTCCCAGATAAGACCGCCGGATGTCTTCCTGACCCATGATTTCATCGGGCGTCCCCTCGGCGCTTATTCGACCGTTTTCCAGCAGAATCAATCTGTCGGCGAGCCGCGTCGCGAAGGGCGCGTTTTGCTCGGCGAGCAGGATCGTCATGCCTGCACGGTGCAGATCCCTGAGGATCGCGGCCACCTTTCGTATCACGATTGGCGCGAGCCCCAGGCACGGCTCATCGATCAGGAGGATCTGCGGTTCGGACATCAGCGCGCGACAGATCGCGACAATCTGCTGTTCGCCGCCGCTGAGTGTTCCTGCTGCCTGATCCGCACGTGCGGCAAGCAGCGGAAACCGGTCCATCAGCTCTCGTATCCGCCTGTGGTTTTCCGCGGGCTTCCGAAGAAAGCCACCAAGTTCCAGGTTCTCCCTGACCGACATTTGCGAAAACAACTGGCGACCCTGGGCAACCTGGGCGACGCCGCAGCGCACGACGTTATCGGTGGTAAGATTTGTCAGGATCGTTCCGTCCTTGCTCGCCTGCCCGCGGGCCGGTACCAGTCCCGTGATGGCATTGAGCGTGCTCGTCTTTCCCGCACCATTCGCGCCTATCAGCGCCACAATGGATGAATCAGGAACGACGAAAGAAATGCCTTTTACAGCCTCGGTGCGTCCATAACGCACTTCGAGGTTTTCAATCTTCAGCAAGATCGGAACCTCCGATGTAGGCCTCGATGACGTGCGGCTCAGCCGTGACAGCATGCGGCGGTCCGTCGGCGATCAGGCGTCCGGCATCGAGTACGATAGCCCGCGATACCAGGCCCATCACGAACTGGAGATTGTGATCGACGACGACGATCGTCACGCCGATCTGGTTGAGACGCCGAATCGATCTCTGCAGCACCTCGGTCTCCTCTGCACTGAGACCCGCCGCCGGCTCATCCAATAGAAGCAGGCGCGCACCCGTCGACAGCGCCATGGCGATGCCCAGCAGCCTAATCAGGCCGCTTGGAAGCGAACTCGCCTGGTCCGACATGTATTTTTCCAGATCGAGCAGGCCAAGGATCTCGTCCAGTTCGGCTACCCTCATGGCGTCGGCCGCCCGCTTGCGCCTGGCCACGGCCAGACATTCGGCGATGCTCATATTGGCAAAGACGCGCGCGCCCTGAAACGTGCGCGCGAGTCCAAGCCGGACGAGCCGATGGGCGGGATAACCCGTCACGTCCTTGCCGCGCAGGTGAACCTTGCCGGCAAACGGATGCACGAATCCCGTGATGACATTGAACAGGGTAGTTTTGCCGGCGCCGTTTGGTCCGATCAACCCGATGAGTTCGCGCTCCGAAACGGAGAAATCAATATTCCTGAGTACCTCAAGACCACCAAACCGGTGACTGATGCCCTCCAGACGCAACATCGTCATCTGCCTCTCTGGGGGCCGGTCGGGATCATTCGACCGAACAAGCCTGCCAGGCCCTTCGGCACGAACAGGACGGTCACGACGATAATCAAGCCGAGCACTACAAGGCGATAGAGTTTTGCAACGCGCAGCAATTCCGGAAGCCCGACGAAAACCAGCGTTCCGATAATGGGCCCGGACGTCGTACCGATACCTCCGACGATGAGCATCCCGACAACTGAAATCGAATCGGATGCACTCATCATTTCAGGCGAGACAAAGCCCACGAAAGGTCCGTAAACAGCGCCGGCCATCGCTGCAATTACCGAGGCGATCGAGAACGCGGCGACCTTGTGTGCCGTCACATCGATGCCGAGCGATGCGGCCAGAACCTCGTCCTCTCGTATGGCGAGCAGTGATCGGCCGAAGCCGCTGCGCCGGATCAGCTTGGCGATTATCATCGACAGGGCAAGGACGCCCGCGGCCAGATAATACATTCCGCGCGCCGAGCCGAAATCGATGCCCAGCACTGGAACAGGCGCGTAACTCAATTGCATGCCTTGCGGTCCGCCGGTCAGGCCATGCAAGTTTGCGGCTACAAGTCGCAGTAGTTCGCCAAAGGCGAATGTGATGAGCGCGAAATGAATGCCGCCGGTAAACCTCATGGAAGGATAGCCCACCGCCGCAGCAAGCGCGGCGGCAAGGCATGCGGTCGGGGGAAGCGACGACCAGAAGGTCATGTCGTAGTCACGAATGAAAATGGCGGAGGCGTAAGCGCCGAAGCCGTAAAAGGCGGCGTGGGCCAGCGCGAATTGGCCGGCGTAGCCCATCACGATGTTTAACGACACCGCGAGCGTTGCCTGCAGCGCCAACAGCGTCCCTAGATAAACGACGTAGCGCGACCCATAGAGGAGAGGCGCGAGCAGCAGCAGGCCAAGCAGAAGTAACCCCGCGAACTGAACGAGCGAAAACAACGTCAATATTTTCTGACTTGCACCGCCCCTGACGGGTTCCCGAACAACGGCCGCGGCCCGACCCAAATCGTCGACTTTTCCTGTCACACGCGGGCCTTTCCGGCTCCGAACAGACCTGTCGGCAGAAACAGGAGCGCGAAGATGAGAATGATGAAGCCGTAGCCGTCGCGAAATGACGCAGAAAGATAGCGCGAGCCGAAGCTTTCAGCCAGGCCGAGCAGGAAGCCGGCCGCGATGGCGCCGGGCACGCTACCGAGGCCACCAAGCGCGGCCAGAATAAAGCCCTTGGTCAAGGGCGTTGCTCCCATATACGGCGTGATGGCAAACAGGCTGGCGTAGAGAGCGCCGGCCGCGCCCGCGAGTGCGCTGCCGATCGTGAAGATCGCACGGCTGATCATGGGTACGCGCACGCCGACGAGCGCAGCACCCTCGCGGCTCTGCGCCATCGCCCTGATCGCCTTGCCAAGGGTCGCGCGCTGTAGGAAGAGATTGAACCCGCCGATCAGCACGACGGACACAAACAGCACCAGCAGTCGCTGCGAGGACAGGATCAACGGACCGATCTGCACACTGCCGGAGACGGGAGGATCGACAAAGCGCGGGTCCGGCGAAAAAGCCGCAGCCGCAAGGTTTTCGACAATCATGATGATTCCGAGCGATACCGCCAGACCTGCAAGGGGGTCGCCGAGTGTACGGCGAAACACCGCGCGCTCGAGCAGCGCGCCGAACAATCCCATCGCGATCGCGGCGAACAAGGCACCGAGCCAGAATGGATAGCCCGCGCTTACGACAAAGAACGTGACATAGGCACCGAGCATCACGCTCTGGCCGTGCGCAAAATTCAGTATGCCCACAAGCCCGAACACCAGTGTAATGCCCAGTGCGACGGTCGCGTAAAGTCCACCGACCATCAACCCGTCGATGCTGGTCTGGACAAAGTCGAGCATGGGCCCCTAGAGAATCTTCTCTGGAATGGAATAGGTCTTGCCGTCCTTGATGACGCCGATGTCGACGTCGGTGACAGCGCGGCCGTTGGCGTCGAAGCTCATCTTCCGCACTCCGTCATAGGCCATGCCCTTCAGCTTGGCGGCGATCGCAGCCTGGTCGGTCGTCGTTCCTGCGGCGTCCATAGCCTTGCCCAGCATGAAGACCGCGTCATAAAACGTCAGCGCCCAATAAGTGTTGGAGACGATGTCCTTTTTCGTGAATGCCTTGTAGCGCTCTATCCATGCCTTGACCTTATCGTCGCCAGGAGACGCGAGATCGCGGGTCAAAATCTGCCAGACGAAGCCGTCGATCTTGTCGGCATATTTGACGGCCGGAGAGCCCGAGCCGCCCCGGTAGACAAACTTCTTCGGAAGGTTGCCGATTTCCAGGCTCTGCCGCACGATTGCTTCGGCGTCCGGGTCGGCGTAACCGATGAACAGGCCATCGAGTCCCTGGCTCTGGAACTTGCGCAGCACGGGCGCGAAGTCGGTGGTGCCCGGCTGGAAATACTCGATCATGGCCACGTCGACGCCCTGCTGCTTGAACAGCGGCTCGTAAGCCTTGATCACGGTCTTGGATATGTCGTCGTTCGGCATCAGCATGCCGACCTTCTTTATACCAAGTTCCTTCACGACGGTCGGGACGAAGCCGGAGGCCACGGTCTGATCCGTGTCGAGCGCACGGAAAGTAAGTTCCTTGCCTGGCGTGCCGACGATTCCATCGAGCGCCGTGAAACCGCCGATGTACATGACCTTCGCCTTCGCCGTCTGCGTCGCGACCGGCACTCCGGGCACGCTGGTCAGCACGCCCATAACGATGTGGATATCGTCGTCGCTGAGCAGCTTCTGCGTAGCCGTCGCCGCGATGTCCGGCTTCGACTGCGCGTCTTCCTGAACGACATCGATCTTGTACTTCTTGCCAGCGACCGCCACACCGCCGGCTGTGTTGATCTCGGAGACCGCCATCTGCACGCCTTCCGCGGCGGGCGCGTCCCAGCCGGAGTGCGGTCCAGTTAGGCTGCCGATGAGACCCAGCTTGATGGTCCCGGCCGTCTGTGCGTGTGCCGTGGCGCCGGCCGCCAGGCCGAGCGCGAGCCCACCGATCGCTCCAATCCATTTCGATCTGTTCATTTTGATCCTCCCATCTTGATGGCGCCGCCCTTACTGCTGAACGTGCGCGTTTCAGTTCAGTCCAGTGGCTTGCCGACCATCTCCATCAGTTCTTCGGCCGAAACCTCGAAGCCAAATAGATTGTCGCGCGAGCGCTTGGCCGTGCGTTCGAATACCGAACGCGGCAGCGCCCGCATTTCTTCCTGCGCCTCTTTCGGCAATTCTGAGAAATTGTTACGGCTCCACGTGTCCAGAATGTTCACGCGCATCCGGAACGGATGGGTCACTGTTGTCTCGCCGATGACATTGATGAGCGCGGGCTTTCCCGACTGCATCGCGCGATCGAGCGCCGGGCGGATTTCGTCAACCTGCGTGACATATTCGGTATGACAACCAACCGCGCTGAACATCTCGTCGTAACGGACTTCCGACAGTTTGCCGGAATTGCGTTTCGGGTAATATTGCTCGTGGCCCCAGGCACGGCCGCCCCAGGCGGAATTGTTGTAGAGTACCACGATGGCGGGAAGCCCGTACCGCGCCAGCGTCTCCATATCCATTCCAGCTATGCCGAAGCCGCCGTCGCCGATGATCGAGACAACCTGCCTGCCGGGACGCGCAACCTGGGCGCCGATCGCCATCCCGATGCTGTGACCGAGCGTCTGAAACAGGCCGGCGTCAAGCACCTGCCCCGCATAGGTCGCCCGGGTCTGGCCCGTGATGAACGAGGATATCGTGAAGCTGTCGTAGATCAGCGTCGAGCTCGAATCCAGGAAATCGGCGACCTCCGCACAAAGAACCTGCGGATGGATAGGTGAAAGGGTACGCAGATGCCGGGTCGCTTCGCTTTGCTTTTTGGCAATGGCGCAGCGGACCTCGTCGAGCCTGGCGAGCCACGGCTTGCGATCGGGCGTCATGCTCCTGTCGAGCTGTTTCGCCTCGGCGATCATTTGGCGCAGAACCAGCTTGCTGGACCCTACAACCGTTGCGTCCGTGGGAATACCGTACCAGATGTTCTCCGGAACATCCTGGATCTGGATCCAGGTCGCCGCAGGATTCCAATCCGGCGGCTCGAACCATTCGTCGAGCGCCGTCACGGACTGGCCAATCAGGCAGACGACATCCGCCTGATCGAGAAAACCGCGCCGATAGGCGGCGGTGAAGGCCAGCGGATGGGTTTCCGGGAACGCCCCGCGCGCCGTGCGCCGGGTGCAGGTTGGTATCTGCATCAATTCGGAGAATTCCGTGAGTTCGCGCGCCGCGTCCGACCAATAGATGCCGTCCGCCGCGATGATCACCGGCCGCTTGGCGCGGGCGAAAAGCGTCACCACCTTGCGCACGAATTCGGGATCACCCGCCGTTTCTGGCACGACGGCGACGCGATCCGTTCCGACGTATTTCAACTGTTCCTGCGTAGCGCGCAGCGACAGTATCTTTGCGGGGAAGTCCAGCGTAATCGGGCCGGGCGTCGGCTGCATTGACTCCCGGAACGCCTTCCTGATCCAGAAATTCATCGTCGCCGGCTCGACGATGCGATGCGTCCACTTGCAGGCACCCTTGAGCAGTTCCGCCGGATAACCTTCCTGTCCGCCGCCGAGCCGATCTTCTATCGTCGGATGACTGCCGGCGAGCAGGACGACCGGGCTGTTCGCCCCGCGCGCGTGGAACATGGCACCTGCAACATTCGCAACGCCAGGTCCGTTCGAGGTAAATGTCACCCCGGCTCGCCGCAAGGCGCGCGCGTAACCGTCGGCGGCAAACCCGCCCGACTGCTCGTGGCGGGTCACGTAATGTTTGATGCCGATCTGTTCGGCCTCCTCGCAAACGAGGTCCATCGACCCGATGACGCCGAACATGCACTCGACGCCTTCCGCCTTGAGAGCGCGGGCGGCGGTCAACCCGCCATATTCATGGTTGCTCATGAAACGTCTCCATCACCTGCCCGCGAATTGCGGCGCGCGCTTTTCCCGGAATGCGGCAATGCCTTCCCGCGCGTCTTCACTGTGGTTGATAAAGTCAACGACGAAGCTCACATCACCCAGGGACTGTTCGAAGGTCTGGTCCAGGCTACGGCGCATCATGCGTTTGACCGTCCGCACCACCAACGGCGCCTTGGCAGCCAGCGTCACGGCGAATTCCTGCACGCGGGTCTCGAGCTGATCGGAGGGCACGACCTCGCCGACCAGTCCGAGGCGAAGGGCTTCGGCGGCATCATAGATTTCGCCGAACAGCGTCATTCGCAACGCGCGTTCGAGTCCCATCACGTGTGGCCATAGCCAAACTCCGCCCTCGTCCGGCAACAGGCCTGCGCGACCGCTGGGGTCTCCGAGCCGCGCGCGATCGCTCGCGATGCGGAAGTCGCAGGACAAGGCGAGCGCAAGACCACCCGCTACCGCCGCCCCGTCGATCATGGCGATAGTCGGCTTATCCAGCCGTTGCAAGGCAAGGTTCACCGCATGCATGCTCTCTCGCAGCACTGCGGCATGACCGAAGATTCGGGTATCGCCGATCTCGATTTCCTCCGAATGGAGGTTGCCTCCGGAGCAGAATGCTCCGCCGGCGCCGCTGACGATCAGCACGCGCGCCTCGTCCTGGTTTGCAAAATCGGCAGTAGCTTGAAGGATCTCCCGGCACATCGCGAGTGTGTAGGCGTTTCGCGTCGCGGGATCCCGCAACGTGATACGGGCGATGTCGCCTTTGACGCACTCGTACGAGATCCGCTCGAAAGTCATGCTGAATGTCTTTCGCCGGAGGGCGGCGCGCCCGCGAGTTCGGCACGCACGCGGAACTTCTCGACCTTGCCCATGGAGTTACGCGGCAACGCATCAAGCACAACGAAGCGCTTCGGACATTTGTAGCCGGCGAGCTGCGCGCGGCAGAAGGCGCGCAACTCTTCCTCGTCGATACGCGCCCCCGGCCGCGCCACCACGACGCCGACGACCGCACTGCCCCAGCGCGGATCGGGCTGTCCGACGACAACGCATTCCGCAACGGTCGGATGGTCGTTCAGCACGCGCTCGACCTCAGAGGAATAGACGTTTTCGCCGCCGGTCAGGATCATGTCGTTGCGGCGGTCGAGCAGTTTCAGCCGGCCGTCCTCCAGGAACGTCCCGACATCGCCACTCTTCTGATAGTCGCCCGCCCATGCTTTCCGGGTAGCCCCGGGATTATTGAGGTAATGCGAGAAATGTACCGGCGTGCGCGCGGCCACCTCACCGACTGTCCCGGGGGCGCAAACCTTTCCATCATCGTCAAGGACAACCACTTCCGAGCCGAATGCCGACCAACCCACGCTGTGCGGGACGATGGTGCCGCGCTTCTTGATCTCGCTTGTCACCCAGCCGCCCTCGGTCCAGCCATAAGCCTCGTAGATCCGTGCATTCGGAAATGCCTGCATCATGTCTTCGAGGGTCGACGGTGACAGCGCCGCGCCGGAGCTGAGCAGGATACGCGCGGCAGGAAGCGGCTTGCGCCCGCCTTCACGCCAGAGCTCGAGCAGCATCATGGTCATGGTAGGTATGAGCAGGGACCAGGAGCAATTGTCGCGCAGTTCCTCAAAGCTCTTCGGGACGTCAAAGCGCTCCACGATGCGAAGCTGTGCCCCACGGTAGAGTGCGCAGAGGCAAAGCGAGCAGAAGCTCATGTGGAAGGTCGGGCCGGGGACCAGCATCACGTCGGTGGAGGCGATGTCGAACTCCCAGCCCCACCACATCAGTCGCTCGGCCCAGCAATCGTAAGTGATAGCCGCGCCCTTCGGAAAGCCCGTGGTGCCCGATGTATAGAAAACCACCGCCGTGTCGCCGCCCTCGGCGCGCGCTCTCTGGGCCCTGGGCAACGGATCGGCGGCGTCGGAGATCTCGTCACAATTGACCAGCCGCTGTCCGTACTCGGCGGCAATCGCCTTTGCCCGCGCGAGCTGATCGCCGCCGGAAAGTAGCACAGTGGCGTCCGAGTCCTGGAGGATGTACCCCATTTCAGCCGGGGCCAGCCGGGTGTTGATCGGGACGGTAGCCAGTCCGCGCAACTGGCACGCGAGATATGACAGCAGCGAGTCCACGCCGTTCGACAGAAGCACAGCGACCATTGGCCCGTTGCGTCCGCTGGGAACGTCTCCGAGCGCCGCCGCCAGCCTCTCCATCCGGTCGATCAGCTGCCGGTACGTATACGACCTACCACCGACCATCTCGACCACGACGCGATCGGGAAACGCACGGGCAACCGCTTCGACCTGCTCTGCAACGGTGAAACGCATGATCTGCTCCAAAGACTTATCCAAACGACGGCGTCATCCTCCGTAGAGGACGCTATCGCCGAGATCCTTCATTTCGGGAGTGGCTGGCGCCTTCGGGATGATCGAACCGCTTCATCTCAGCAGCCGCAACGCTGCGGTTGATGATCTTGCGACGCACCGCGACGCCGATCAGGCCAGCGAGGCAGCAGACGTTGAGATGCGCGCTCAGCATGCGGGAACACAAAAGTCGCGGCATGCTCCAATGAATCGACCCCTGCTGGCACTCTCAACGCCTCCTCCACTTCATTGTTTTTCTAGAAGCCCGGTCCCGCCTCACTCTCGCGATAATAAGCGTGCGCTTATTTTTACCTAAGCGTTTGCTTAGTCTATTCCGGCTGGGTGCCTACGTCAACACTTCCCTGACCGGAGCTTCGGCGCGCAATGCTGCGGCGCGCGGCGACCAGGTGATTGAGTACCGAGGTGCCGTCAACAACGGACATCATTCGTGCGTCGTTATGCAGCCGCACGAGCCGATGGTTGGCGCCTAGACCGGCCGACCCCATGCAGTCCGATGCCCAGCGACATGCATCGAGTGCCAGCTCGCCGGCCGTCGCCTTGACGGCGGAAGCCATAGCCGTGGCCTCGGGCGCGGCGAGGTTTGCGGCTACCCGGAAACACAATAGCCGCGTGGCTTCGCAGCGCGCCCACAGGCCCGAATAGCCGTGCTGCACCAGGCTGTTGTCCGCAAGTGACTGTGATGCAACGACGCGCGCGCGCGCGAAGTCGGACGCCAGCGAGAGCGCGGCGCGGCCGATGCGCAGGGCTTGCAGCGCTGCAAGCACACGCGCAATCGGAAACGCTTCCTTCGCGCCCTTTACGCCCTCACCCTCTTCGCCGAGCCTCAACTCGGCTTCGACTTCGCAGTCGTGAAATTCGAGATGGGCAAAGCTCAGGTGCGTCAGTCCCACCGGCTTTTGCTTGCTACGTTGCAATCCCTGGCTATCGCCGGGCACGATGAAGCGGGTGAACTGGTCTGTGTCGTCCCCGGTTCGCGCCAAAACGATGTATGTTGATGCGCTCATGCCATGCGTGACCCAGGTCTTCCGTCCGTTCAGCACATAGCGATCGCCCACGCGCCGGGCCATCGTCTCGATGCGGGCAAAGTCCGAACCGGCTTGCGCCTCGGTGATCGCTATCGCGCCTATGTCTTCGCCGGAGAGCAGACCAGGCATGAAACGCCGGCATTGCGTGGCCGAGCCGAAGCTATGCAGGTAGCGCTGCACACTGTGATTGCCCAGCAGAGTGAGGTCGGGAGAAAGACCCTCGACCAAGGCGGCGAATGCCAACGGCGATAGTCCTCTCCCACCGGCTTCAAGCGGTAAAACCGAACCCAGGTAACCGGTGGGCTCCAGTGCGCGGAATACCCCGCGCAACGCCGTCAACGACATGCTCTCGCCGTCAACCGGCGCGTGGGAGGCCGCGATAGCCTCGGCCTGCTCCAGCAAAGCGCGCTCGCCGGCGGACAAATCGAACCGGGGAGCGATGTCTTTCGCCGGCATCAGATTCTCCTATCGCTTCAGATCGGACGCAGGTAGCACCGGCGCGGGTTGCGGCACCACCCGCTGCATCGTCGTGAATTGCAGCGGCATGCCGACCTGAAGACTTTCGCCGTCACCCTGCGGCAAGCGGTACAACAAGCCGCGCGCATACAGGTCGGCATCTTCAGTCACTTCGGCATAATCGCGTTCCGGCCCGCAGGGCAGCTTGGCGGCACGCAGCAGCGACACCCACTCCGCGCGCGTGCGCCGGCGCATCAGCGGATTCAACAGGGATTCGATGCGGCTCTGCGCAGCGCAGCGCATCGCGTTGGTGGCAAAATCGGGGTCGTCAGCAAGCTTCGGCGCCCCCGCCACGTCGCACAAAGCCTGCCAGTGCCGCTGATGCAGAACCGTGACCAGCAGCCTACCATCGGCCGCTTCGAACAGCGGCGTACACGCAACGACCGAGTGATTGCCATTGCGCCGCACGACATCCGGCGCCGCCGCGTACATCGTCAGGTGGGGATACTGCAGATACAGGCAAGTATCGGCCAGCGAAGCCTGGATGAGTTCGCCCTGCCCGGTGCGGCGCCGGTTTTCGAGCGCCGCAAACACGCCAAGCGCGGCCCAGACGCCGGTGGATACGTCGACGACCGACGGACCAGTCCGAAACGATGGGCCCTCCACCGAACCCGTCGTCGCCATCAAGCCCATCGCCGCCTGCGCCAGGCCGTCAGTGCCGGCAGGGCCGCCGGGACCGAAACCGGTGACCTCAACGCAGATCAGGCGCGGATTTTCGCGCCGGAGAGCCGGCCCGTCCAGGCCGGCCTTCTGCAGCAGGGCCGCGTCCAAATTGGAAATCACAACATCGGCGCCGAGCGCGAGTTGCTTGGCTTCAGCCGCATCGGCCAGATCGGTGAGATCCAGACAGACAACCTGCTTGTTGCGGTTGGTGGAGGCGTACAACGCCGCCACATCACCGGCCATTGGACCCATCCGCCGCGTGATATCGCCTTGCGGCGGCTCGACCTTGAGAATTTCGGCGCCGAAATCGCCCAACACCTGGCCACATGCAGGTCCCGCCACCATGTGGGTGAACTCGACGACCCGCACGCCCTGGAGCACGCCGGCCATGCTCACCTCCTGCCCAGCGGGCGCAGCGGCGGCCCGTCGTAATCGATTTCGTCGTTGGGCACATGACGCCAGCCAGCCTCGCGCTTCATCTCCTCCACCGCATGGACCGCAAGCCCCGCGCTGCGCGGAATGAACGCCAGGGCGCGCACGATCTGCCAGTCCAGCCCCATGTCCAGACCAAGGGCTGCGAGGGCGCCATCCTGATTCATCGGCAAAGAACGCTTCTTGACCCGGCCCAGCTCCGCCTCGACCGCCTGCGCCAGGCGCGAGTAGTCGCCGGTCACTCCGTTTTTATCCGCAATGGCGTAGAGGCGCGGCACGCGTGGATCTCCCTCCGGATGCAAGGCGTGGCCGTAGCCCGGGACTTTCTCGCCACGCCCGAAGAAGTGGCGGACGATGGCCTGCGCTGCGGCGTCCTCGGTTTGCGTGCCCTGCGCGATCAACTGGCGATGGTGGACGAGGCGCTCGGCAAGTTGCTGGCATGCGCCGCCATAGGTATCGCCGAATGAAAGAATGCCGCCCGCCACCGCGGCCTGGATCGGGGTGCCGGTTGATGCAAGGTAGCGCGTCACGATGCTCGAAGGCACGATGCCGTGGTCCAGCACCGAAACCAGCATGGCCTCAAAGGTGCGGGCGTGGCCGGGAGGCGGCAACTCCCCCAGCGCCAGCAGCAGAAACGCTTCGGCGAAAGACACCTTGCCCACCAGCTCGCCGAGGCTGTAGCCCCGTATCACCACCGAATCGTCATCGCCGTATGCGAGGGCGGTTTTCCACCGGCCTTTGGTTGCCATGACCTATTCCTCGTAGATGAGCTGGATCGTCGAGACCGGGCAAAGCTCCGCCGTATCAAGCGCCGAGGCCTCGTCCACCGCGTCGGCGACGTAGATGGCGTGCCCGTCAGAGCCCATGCGGAACGATCCGGGACTGGCGCTGACACACATGGCGGAGCCGACACACAGATCGGGATCGACGCAGGCCCGGACCAGTTTGCGCTGTTGCATCTTTTATCTCAATCCAGCCGGAGGTTGATCGGCGGCACGATACTGCGTCCCAGGATGCGCGGATCCCATTGAATGGGGCTGGTCAATTCCATTCGGGGGAAGCGCCGGAGCAGCTCGTTGAAAGCGATTTCCATCTCCATGCGCGCCAGCGGAGCCCCCAGACAAAAGTGGATCCCATGGCTGAACGACAAATGCAGGTTCGGGTAACGTGTGGCATCGAAACGCTCCGGATCGTCGAACTTGGCCGGGTCGCGGTTCGCGGCCCCCATCAGCAGGAGAATACGATCGCCGGCACGCACCGGCTTGTCGGCGATCACCATATCCTCGCCGGCGACCCGCATCGTGCCCTTGAGCGGACCGTTGAATCGCAGCCCTTCCTCGATTCCGGTTTTCATGTGCTGCGGCTTTTGCCGCAGCAGCTCGAGCTGGTCGGGCGTCTGCAACAGCGTGGTCAGCGTATTGCAGATCAGGTCCTGCGTGGTCTCGTGACCGGCATTGACGAGCAGGATGCAGGAATGCAGCACGTCGTCCGGGGTCAGCGTCGGGTCGTTGCGCTGGACTTCCATCAGCCAGCTCATCATGTCGTCCCGCGGGTTTTTCACGCGTTCGTCGTACAAGCAGCGCAGGTAGGCCTTGAACTCGATCAATGCAGCCTGGGCGCGGTCCATGCGTTGCTCCTCACCGACGCCTGCGAGCAGCAGCGTGGTGAGAGCGTCGGCCCAGCCGTGGAAACGGTGGACGTCTTCCCGGGGAGCGCCGATGATCGAGGCGATGACGTTGGCCGGAAACGGATAAGCGAAGTCGCGGTTCAAATCGACACTGCTGCGGCCCTCCCACTGGTCGAAGAAGTCCTTGACGTAACTTTCCACCACTCCCCGCATCGTCGCCACCGCCCTCGGCATGAATGCCCGGCTGAAGATGCGGCGCAGATGGGTATGCTCAGGCGGGTCGAGGAACACCACGAAGGAATGCAGGACCTCGTAGGTCAGGGCGAAACGCTCCCGCTCCTCATCGCTCAGACGTGTCTTGAAGAATGGCGTGATGCGATCGGCCAGCATCTTCGGACTGTGCAGTGCACCGTAGACGTCCTCGTAGCGGGTCAGAACCCAGCCGCGCCAGCGCTCGTTCCAGTAGCACGGATGTTGTTCGCGCAGCACCTTGTAATAGGGCGAAGGGTTCTGAATGATCTCGGGGTCGAGCAGATCATCATTCACCGTCAGCATCATTTCCTCCGCGCGCTGCAGCATCCTTCTAAGCGTTCGCTTAGTATTTACTAAGCATATGCTTATATGGTAGGCTTGCATTGCGGTCAACACCCTTGTACGACCGGTCCAGCTGCGCCGATGTTGCGGCGCCCCGAACAGGATTTCGCTCAGGATTTTCTTGGCAACGCCCCCGGAAAGGCACCCCATGTCCGATAGCCTCTACAGCAACTACAAGCGCCTGCGCTTTGACCGGCCGCACCCCAGGGTGCTGCGGATAACCATCGACAATCCGGGCAAGAAAAATTCGATCGACGAGGTGATGCATCCCGAGATGGTCCGGGTCTGGCACGACATCTCGTACGACGACAGCGTTGCGGCGGTGATCCTGACGGGAGCGGGCGACGCATTCTGTGCGGGCGGCAATTTCGAGATGGTTCAGCAGATGGTCGAGAACCACGAGGTGCGCATGAAGAACCTGCGCGAGGCGCGCGACGTCGTCTACAACATGATCAACTGCACCAAGCCCATCATCAGTGCGGTGCGCGGACCGGCGGTCGGTGGCGGTTTGGTCTGCGCGCTGATGTCGGATATCTCGATCGTGAGCAAAACAGCCAAGCTGATCGATGGTCACACCCGTCTCGGCCTCGCGGCCGGCGACCATGCGGCGATCATCTGGCCTCTGCTGTGCGGCATGGCGCGCGCCAAATACCACTTGCTGATGTGCACCACCATCACCGGCGAGGAAGCCGAGCGCATCGGTCTGGTCTCGATGGCCGTCGAAGATTCCGAGCTGGACGGCAAGGCCGTTGAAATTGCCTCAACCCTCGCTGATGGACCGCCTACAGCGATCCGCCTGACCAAGTACACCATGAACCACTGGCTGCGCATGGCGGCGCCGATTTTCGACGCTTCGCTCGCGTTCGAATTTCATGCCTTTACCGGGCCTGAGCTCAAGGAGGGCATGGCGGCGATTAAGGAAAGGCGAAAGCCGGTCTTCCCCGTCCAGAGCGCATTCTGAGCGGTGCCGCCAAGCAGCGCGGGGGCGAGAATTTGTGGTAGGAAAGCGAATCTCTAACCAAAGTTTCAAGAAACTCCATGACATCCAGCCTCAGAGACGCCGCGTCGAGGACGCTCTCCTTCGAGCCGTCCACGATCGGCCGCTCCACCGAGTCGACGCTTCCCGACCTGTTCCAGCGCCGCGTCGAAAGCCCCTCGATTCGCAGGCTGTTGCTGGCGGCGGTCGATAACTTCTGGAAGAGCGGCTTCCACGCTTCCAGCACCCGCGACATCGCCAAGCGCGCAAAGCTCAGCCCGGCGGCGGTCTATGTGCACTTCAAGTCCAAGGAAGAACTGCTGTTCACGATTATCGTCGTGGTGGCCGAGCGGCTGCATGAGCGGCTGGCCGCGACGTCGCAGGAGGCCGGCGATCCGACCGACCGTCTCAAACGCATCGTTCAGGACTATGTCACCTTCCCGCTGAAGATGTACAAGGCCGCCTGCGTTGCCAACACCGAATTCAACTTTCTCAATCCCGCCCAGCGCAAGGATATCGTGCAGATTCGCGATGCGCTCGAGCTTATCGTGGCGGACTGCCTGAGGGACGGTTGCGCGACCGGCGAGTTCAAGATCAAGGATATCGACATGATGAGGATGGCTATCCTCGCCCTGTGCCGGTCGGTGTTGAGGTGGTACTCGCCGCGCGGTCGCCTCTCCCCCGAGCAGATCGGCGAGTATTATGCCGAGCTTGTCGTTTCCATGGTCAAGCCGCCAAAATAAGCGTCCATCCGCGAGGCGCCGCCGCTATCGCCATGCCTGGCTTGATCTCAGTGCGCCATGATCGCGGCAGCCACCCGCTCGCGGCTCTCGAGCGCCGCTTTGTCTCCGGCATCGACAATCTCTCCGCCCTGCAGCGCGATGAAGCGATCGGCGAGACCGCTTGCAAATTGGTGGTTCTGTTCCGCCAGCAACAGCGTGAGGCCGAAAGCGCGTAGTCGCTTGATCGCGAACGCGATTTCCTCAAGCACGATCGGCGCCAGGCCTTGCGAGGGCTCATCGAGCAACAGCAACGACGGCTCTCGCGCAACCGCAACTGCCATCGCAAGCATTTGCTGCTCGCCCCCGCTGAGCATGCCGCTCAATTGTCGGCCGCGCCGGCCCAGGATCGGGAAAAGTTCGATGATCCGATCCCGGATTGACGCGCGTCGGGACTCCGGGCTCAAGCGTAGTCCGAGTTGCAAATTCTCGTTCACGGTCAGGGACGCGAACAGGTTGCGCCGGCCTTCGGGGACGAATGCGATGCCGGCGCGCGCGCGCTGGTGCGATGACAGCTGGTCGATGCGTCGTCCGGCGAGAAGGATGCTGCCTTTGGCGGAAACCGGGCCGGCGATGGCTCCGAGCAAGCTGCTTTTGCCCGCTCCGTTGGCGCCGAGGATCGCCAGAAATTCGCCGTTTCCGACCTCAAAACTGATGTCGTGGCAAACTTCGATGCGGGAGTAACGCGCGGATAATTTGGATACTTCGAACGTCATTCTGCAGCCATCTCGCGCCCATATTCGGCTGCCGCGCCAAGATAGGAGCGCAGAACGCCGGGGTCCCGTGCAACCTCATCCGGCGTGCCGACGAAGATCGCCGCACCTTCATCGAGCACCGTCACCCGCTCGCAGAGCTCATGAATCAGAAAAAAGTTATGCTCGACCAGAAGCACGCCGATGCCCTGCTTTGCCAGCTCGCGAATCTGGCGGCAGAGCACCAACTGCTCCTCGCGCGTCAATCCGGCGGCAGGCTCGTCGAGCAGCACGAACTTCGCGTCGGCCGCAAGACAACGTGCCACTTCGACCAACCGGACCTGGCCCATCGACAGCGTGCCAAGCGGTTGATCGCGCTGCGGACCGAGCCCGAGCCGCTCGATGAGGTGATCCGCTTTATCTGCAAGGCTTCGTTCCTCGCGGCGCACGCCCGGAAGGCCGCAAAGCGCTCCAAGGAACGTGGAGCTTCTGGCCGGGTAAAACCCGCAGAGCACGGCGGTGCGGACATTTGCATCGAAATCCAGCCGCGGGGTTTGGAACGTACGCGCGATGCCGTGTTCGACGATACGGTGCGGCTGCATTCCCGTGATGTCGCGTCCGGACAGGGTGATCTCGCCGGCCTGTGGACGGAAGTAGCCCGTCATGCAATTGAAAAGCGTGCTTTTGCCTGAACCGTTGCGGCCGATCAGCCCGATGATGGCGCCAGCCGCCACCTCGATGGTGCCGCTCTTCAACGCGGTGAGGCCGCCGAACGACATGCGGATTCCGGTGGCTGCGAGCACGCCGGTCACTGCGCCGCCCCCGGTTTGACCGTGGCCGGCTTTGTTGTGCGGCGGAAACCGCGATTGGCGCAGAGCTTTGCCAATAGAGGCGGCACAAGTCCGAGCAATCCGGTCGGCGCCAAAATCAGAATGAGAATCAGCGCGCCGCCATAGAACATCCCCTGCAGTTCTTGCGCCGGCAAATGACGAACCAGGACGTCAAGGAATACGGTTCCCGCGAGCGGTCCGAGGATGATACCGGGACCGCCAATCACGGTCATCAGCAGGGCCGAGATCGAGGTCTGTGTGTCGAGCGAGTTCGGACTGATGTAGCTGATGTAGTGGGCGTAGAGCCAGCCAGCCGATCCGGCCATCGCTGCCGAGAACGCGAACGCGGCGCTGAGCAACCGCGGAACATCGACGCCGTCGGCTTGCGCGCGCAAGCGATTGTGCCTGATGACGTTGAGCGCGCGGCCGAACGGCGAGTTCACCAGGTTTTCGTACATCAGAACGCACACGCAAATCATTGTCCAAACCAGCACGCAGTATTTCAGCGGCGTGTCGACGATGCCGATGCCTGGAATTCCGGCAAGACCGATGTAGCCCCCGGTAATGTTGTCCATGTTACGCAAGGCGATCTCGATGACGCTGCCGAGCGCCAGCGTGGCGAGTGCGGTCGCCAGCGCCGTCAAACGGGTAACGACGCGCGCGAGTCCGTAGGCCAGCAACGCCGGCAACGCAGCCGCCATCAGGAGATCGATCCCGGGGGGCAACTTGAAGCGCAGGGTGCTCACGGCCGCGATATAGCCGCCGATCGCCGCGAAGGCGCCTTGCGACATCGACAGGATTCCGGCTTGTCCGTAGCTGATGCCGGTCGACAGCGCGATCAGAACATAGACGCCGACGATAACCCAGCTGTCGGTCCAAACCGGATCGCGGGCAGCCAAAGCGACGCTCACGGTTGCCAGCCCCAGCACGATGATCGTGTTCGGGCGGCTCGTGAAGCGCCTCATGGCCGATCACCGGCCATCGCCCCACCGCCGATGTTGCTCGCCGACAGGACGACCAGGACGAACAGGAACGGCACCATGGCGGTTACCATTCCCGAGGTGTAGCCAGCCGCAAGGGCCTCCGCAATGCCCATGGCGACGCCGCCCAGCAGGCATCGCAGCGGACTGGTAATGCCGAAGATGATGGCGGCGCCGAAGCCGCTGAGCGTGAGGCTCAGCGAGGCGGTGAAATCGAGGCCGGCGCTGTAAAGTATCATGATCCCGGCTAGTCCGCCGAGCAGTCCGCCTGCGAGGTACGTACCAAACTGGATCCGTGCGACGGGAATACCGGCAAGCTCGGCGCCGGACGGATTTACGGCCGCTGCACGCATCATGCGGCCGAGATCCGACCAGTACAGCAGCAGATACAACAGCAGCGTGACGAGCGCGCCGAGCCCAAGGTTGATCACGCCTTGCGGGCTGATCCGAATGCCGCCGAGCGACCAGAACTGCGAGAACGAAGCCCTGACGAAGGCCTGCGTTCCGAATTGCCAAAGAATGAACGAGGCGATCGCTACGGCGAGACCAAAACTTGCGAGCGCAAAGACGATGTGGTCTTTGGTTCCGGTGCGCGTGAGTACGAGGAAGATCACCCCCATCGCCGCCGCCGCGGTGACCGCCGCCGCAATGCCGATGGCGATTCCAAGCGGACCCGCGACGATGGTAGCGACGGCGGCGGCGAGCAAGGCATAGGCGCCGACCGCGAAGTCGATCGTGCCCGCGGTTGCAAACAGCAGGCTCATCGGCAACGCCAGGAGCCCGTAGATCGAACCGGCCTGGATGCCGCGTACAATGTACTCGGTCAAAATGTACACTGCCGTCTCCGCCAGCTAACGCCTGGTTTTGAGCTCTTTGTTGCGCAGCTCCGTGATAACCAGCGAATCCTCCGCCCAGCCGTCGTGGTTGTCCTTGGAGAAGCACGGTTTGCCGCGTGCGAACGCCTGATAACCACACAAGCCTTCAATGGTATCTCTCATCGAGACTCCGGTGATCTCCTTGTCGCCTTGGGCATTCACCGCAGCGACAACGGTCATCAATCCGTTGCTGCCGACGAGTTCACCCCAGCCCTGCGGTACCTTGCCGGCTTGTTTGAGCAGCTTGGCAAGCTCAGCCTCGCCCTCCGACGGATCATAGGGAAGGTTGCCGATGCTGAGCACACGCAAGCCGTCGACATCGCTCCCGACCGACTCGGCGAACGAACGCTGGGCGAGTCCGGCGTTGGTATAGGCCGGTGCGGTTAATCCAACCTGGTTGGCGGCCTTGACGAACGAGGCGCCGAGCGAGGAGATGGAAACCTGGAGGAACACGGCCTCAACGCCGGCGTTGCGTAGCCGCGTTGCCTGAGCCGTCAGATCGGTCGCGGTGTAAGGAGCGCCAACGGTTTCGACGACTTCCATGCCGAGCGTCGGGGCAATTTCCTTGGCGAAGTCGACACCGGTTTTGCCGTAGGCGTCTTCCTGAAAGAACACGCCGATCTTCTTAGCTTTGCTCTTGGCAATGTCCTCAAGGATGACCTTGACGTCGACGCGGTCGCTCGGCGCCACGCGGAACACCCACGGGAAGAACTCGTTCTTGCGGTCGGTGATCGCCATCGTTCCGGCCGGCCCGAGCAACGGCACCTGCATGCGCAGCGCTAGCGGCCCGGCAGCAAGGATGTTGCCGCCCGTGCCGGGGCCGATAATGGCGACGACCTTGTCGTTGTTAATGGCCTGCGTAACCATGCGCGCCGCTTCGGTTGGATTGGTCTTGTCATCGTAAATGACAAGTTCGATGGTTCGCTTGAGCTTGCCGTCCGCCTTCAATTTGTCCATGGCCACCTGGATGGCGTCGCGCTCGGGAATCCCGAACACGGCTGCCGGTCCGCTCAAACTCAGAACGACCCCGATCTTGACAGCCTCCGCCGATACTGCGGCACCGCTTGACAGCGCTGCGGCAGCGACCGCCGACAAGACGAGCGAAATTAATCTGCGCATGGCTTTACTCCCAGGAAATAATTTGTGTTTCCGATTCCGGTCTTTAACAAAGCTATCTCAATCCGCCGGCGACCCTCACCACCTCTCCACTGATCTGGTCCGACTCCGGCTGCAACAGGAACTCGATCAACGCGGCGACATCGTTCGGACCGGGCATCCGCCGCAACGGAATGCGCGCGATCTGTGTGTCGAGAAACTCCTGGCTGAAAACCTCGCGCACCCGCTCGGTATAGATCGAACCGGGGGCGACCACGTTGACGCGGATGCCATCGCTGCCAAGGCTACGCGAGAGCGTTCGGGTGAGCCCGATGACGGCGGCCTTAGCGGCGTCGTAGGCGGCATTGCCCATGTGATCGAAATTACCGAAGGCGGCCAACGACGCGACGTTGACGATCTTGCCGTACCCTCTTGCCTTGAACGCGGGAACCAGTGCCTTGGTGAGCAGGAACGCACTGTCGACGTTAAGCCGAAAAGTTTGACGCATTTCTTCCAGGCCAATGCGCTCGATGGCCCGATCGATCACGTCCTCGCCGATTCCGGCGATGCCTCCGGCCACGTTGGCAAGACCGTGCACGATACCGAAGCGCTCAACGGCGATCTCGGCGATGCGATTGGCAGACGCCTCATCGGCAACGTCGGCCTTGTGTGTCACCAGCGAATTTTGATGCGCACTGAGCCGCTCCGATAGCGCGGCAAGGCGCCGGGAACTAATATCGCAGGCGAGCACGCGGTGACCGCCAGCCAGCAAACGCCCGACCAATTCACCGCCAATGCCGCCCGCTGCGGCCGACACCACGAACGCACGTGGGGCGCCGCTCATGTCGACTTGCCCGAACCGGACAGTTCACCGCCGCACATGCCGCAGAACTTGTGGTCCTCCGGCAGGTAGGTTGCGCCGCACGACTTGCAATTGATGCTGAAGCCGCCGTATGGCGCGACCGTCACATGGCCGGTGTCGGTGGCCTTCCAGCTCGGTTCGGAAGTGACGGCCCGCTTCTCGAAGAAGGCACCGAAACCCTCGCGGGATTCCATCGAAGGGAAATGCAAGGTGAGCCATTCGCGCGCCTGGGTCATCTCGCGGAACGCAAGTTCCTTCGGCGCGTTCACGGAAACCTTGGTGTAGCGCATGGCATCAGGGAAGCCCTTCGCCAGTTTGTCGACATAGGCCTGCACGGTCTCATCGAGCTTGTCATAGGGTGCGATGGCGTTGACCGCCCCCCACTGCAACGCCAGTTCGGCGCTGACCGGCTTGCAGCACAACAGGATCTCCCGCGCGCGCTTGTCGCCGACCACCTGCGGCCACCATTGCGTAGGCCCGAAGCCGCCGACGCTGCCGATCATGGTCCCGACCTGCTGAAGCTTGGCGTTGGTCGACATCACGGCAATGTCGGCGGCTAGATGGAAGGCATTGGCCCCGCCAACGCAGTCGCCGTTGATGCGGTGGATGATCGGCTTCGGGCAATGGATCATCTCGGCGAAGGTTTTTTCCAGCGCCCGTTCGTAGGCGCGCATCCCGGTCATGTCGTCGCGATAGCGTGTCCAGTAGTCACCGACATCGCCGCCGGTCGAAAAAAACCGGTTGCCGGCGGAGGTGATAACGACGGCACGGACGTCGGGCGCATCGGTGATGCGTTCCAGCGCATCGATGATCTCGTCCAGCGTCTGGCGCCGGAATGAATTACCGCGGCTGGCCCGGTCGATGGTGATCCAGGCAGCAAGGCCGCGCCGCTCCAGTTTCAGATCCTCATAGCTGACGTCGAGAATTGCTTCACGCATGATTCTTTACCTGGTTGGCAGATGCATGCGCGCGCACCCATCCACGAAGTTCCGATTTAATGAGTTTGCCGAGCGCATTGCGCGGCAGCTCGCCGATGAACTCGACGGCATCGGGACACTTGATGCCGGCGAGCTTGTCGCGGCAGAACGCGATCAATTCCGCCTGCGCCAGCCTGGCGCCAGGCTGGAGGACGACGAAGGCATGCACCTTCTCCCCCCATTCCGCATCAGGCCGCGCCACCACCGCCGCTTCTCTCACGCTTGGGTGCCAGCCGATGATTTCCTCGACTTCCTTGCTGGAGACGTTGAAGCCGCCGCTGATGATAATGTCGCTCTTGCGGTCGACGATATAGATGTAGCCCTCGGAATCGATGGTCGCGAGATCGCCTGAATGCAGCCAATCGTTCTGGATCGCGGCTTGCGTGCGGTCGGTATCGCGCCAGTAGCCACTGGTGACCTGCGGGCTTCGGAACACGATCTCGCCAATCTCGCCGTTCGGGACCGCCCGGCCATTCTCGTCCACGACCCTCAGTTCGCAACCAAACACCGGCCGTCCGCATGCCGATAACTGCCGGCCGTCGCCCGTCAGCGCTTTCGCATGATCCGCCTTGGTCAACACGGCGGCCAGTGAACTTACCTCGGTCATGCCGTAGCCCTGCACCAGGATACTGCCGAAAGTCCTGTGCAACTGCTCGATGCGTTCGCGGGGCATTGCCGCCGATCCGTAACCGAGCGTCTGCAGGCTCGACAGATCGAAGCGGGCCACCGTGCCGCTGTCGAGTACGCGGATGAGCATCGTGGGCACCAGGTGGCAATGCGTTATCCTTTCGGCTTCCACCTGCGACAGCCACCGCTCCGCCACGAACCCTCTCGCATCCGCCATCACCACGGTCGCGCCGACCACCCAGGCGGGGATGTAGAACATATTGATCGATGCGACGGAGTTGTGCGGATAAACCATGAGCAAGCGGCTATCGGCGCGAATGTCGTAATAGAGGATCGGAATCGGGGCATGGGCGACGGATTGCCGCTGCTGGAACAGCACTCCCTTGGGCGATCCGGTTGTGCCGCTGGTGTACACGATCAGAAAATTGTCGTCGGCCAGCGGGTCGACGTCAGGTTCGCAGTCCGCCTGCGCGGCAAGCCAGGCCTCGAATGGCGACGCGGCGGCGTTGCCGGGATCGAAGCGGATGATCGTTTCGAGAGCCGGGCAATCGCCGATTTCGCCGAGTTTTTCGGCGAATTCGGTCTCGATGATCAGAATGCGCGCGCCGCTGTGCTGCAGGATCTGACGGACTTCGCGATTGGACAGCCTGAAGCTGATCGGCACATGAACGAAAGCACCCTTGGCGGCGGCCGCCGTGCATTCGACCGCTTCCGCATTGTTGTTGCCGAGATATGCGATGCGATCGCCTCGCTGCATCCCGCCTGAAATCAGGCCGTTCGCCTGGCGGTTCACGCGCGCATTGAATTGCGCGTAGGTATAGCGCCGCTCACCCGCAACGAGCGCGAGTTTGTCCGGGTACCATTGGCTGCTGCGAACGATCCAGTCGCTGATGCTCATCAGCTCCCTCCGCCTCTTGGTGGCAGCGGACGCGCCGGCGGCCCGTCATAGACAACCTCGGCGTTCGGCACGTGCCGCCAGCCCGATTCTCTCGTCATCTCCTCCAGCGCGTGCATGGCAAGGCCAGCCGAGCGCGGAATGAATGCCAATGCCCGCATCAGCCGCCAATCGAGCTTGAGGTCGAGACCGAGCGCAGCCAATGCTCCGTCCTGGTTTATTCCGAGCGCGCGCCCCTTGGCCTTCGAGAGTTGCTTTTCGATCTCCATCGCCAAATGCGTGTAATCGCCCAGGACTTTTCCCCGTTCGGCGATTTCGAACAATTTCGGCACGCGTGGATCGCCGCCACGGTGCAACGCGCTGCCGTAGCCCGGGACACGCAGGCCACGATCGGTGAAATGCGCCACCACGCGTTGAGCGGCCTCTTGCCGGCTTATTTTTCCGTGCTGCACCGCCCCCATGTTGTTCGCCAACGCCTCGGCGAGTTGCTCGCCGGCGCCGCCGTAGACATCGCCGAAGGAAAGAATGCCACCGGCGACCGCCGCCTGAATCGGCGAGCCTGAGGATGCGAGATAGCGCGTCACCACCGAGCATGGAACGATACCGCGATCGAGCACCGATACCAGAATGGCCTCCAGCAGACGCGCCTCACCTTCCGTCGGCAGTTCACCGCGGGCCATCAGCAGGATGCCCTCGGCAAAGCTGACGCGGCCAACGAGATCGCGCAGATCGTAGCCACGAATGCGCACTTCTTCGTCGGTCGCCTCGGTCAGTGCGGTGCGCCAGGAGGTCGGTGCGCTCATGTGCCATCCTCCGATTCGAGCCTGATGGCTGATTGCGGACACAGCTCGACGGCCTCCTCGGCGAGAGCGATATCAACGGTTTCCGAGGAATACTCCGCTTTGCCATCCGGACCGATCACAAAACGCTGGCTATCTGTTGCAACGCACAAGCCGGAGCCGACGCACAGGTCGCGGTCGATCACGACGCGGAATTTGCCTTTGGTTGGAGACATCACGCCACCGCCATGAGAAGTGGCGCTTCCATGGTGCGCGTCAGCACGCGGGGGCGATAAACCACCGGGCCGGCGAGCTCGAGTTTCGGGAAGCGGCGGAGGATGTGGGTCAGTGCAACTTCCAGCTCCAGCCGCGCCAAGGGCGCGCCCATGCAGAAATGAATCCCGTGACTGAAGGTCAGATGGGGGTTTGGGCTGCGGGTCACATCGAAAGTATCGGGCGAGGCGAACTTCTCCGGATCGCGGTTGGCGGCGGCCATCCACAACAGCACGCGATCGCCGTTCTTGATGGAGGCACCGCGAATCTCCATGTCGCTAGCCGCCACCCGCATGGTTCCCTTCGCCGGACCGTTGTAACGAAGCCCTTCCTCGATGGCTGTAGGGATATGCCGCTCGTCCTGGCGCAGCAGCGCGAGTTGGTCGGGCGACATCAATAGCGCAACCAGGGTGTTGGCGATCAGGTTTTGCGTGGTTTCATGGCCCGCGACGAGTAGCAGCATGCATGAATAGATCACGTCCTCCTTGCGGATCGAGGGATCGCTCGCCTGCGCTTCCATCAGCCAGCTCATTATGTCGGCACGCGGATTGGTCAATCGCTGCGCGTAGAGGCCGGACAGATAGACGTTGAATTCCTCGACCGCCGTCTGGGCTCTGGTAAGGCGGTCCGACGCGCCGACGCCGCCGTGCAGCAGGTTGGTGAGGGTATCCGCCCAGACATGAAACAGGTGCACGTCCTCGAGCGGTGCCCCGATCATGGTGGCGATCACACTGGCTGGCAGCGGGTAGGCAAAATCATCGATGACATCGATCTGCTTTTTCGATTCCCACTTGTCTAACTGCTTCGTCACAATCGCCTCGACAACCTCGCGCATCTTCGAGATCGCGCGCGGCGTGAACGCCCGCTGCATCAGGCGACGCAGGCGAGTATGCTTCGGTGGATCGATGAAGACCGTCCAGTTGTTCAGGACGTCGTAGATCAACGCGTATTTCTCTTGGTCCTGCGGCTTCATCGCTTGAAAGTAGGGAGTAACCGTATCGGCCATCAGGCGATCGTTGTGCAGTGCGGCGTATACGTCGTCGTAGCGCGTGACGATCCAGCCGCGCCAGCGCTCGTTCCAGTGAACGGGCATCTCGTTGCGGATCTTCTTAAAATACGGGTACGGGTCCGCAATGAAGCCCGGATCCAGATAGTCGTCGCTGACCCTTATCATTTTCCGTCCTCGTCGCGCCCAATTCATAGCATTTGCTATGCAAGCGCTTGCTTAGTACTCGAGACTAGGAGTAAACTTGGCCCGTTGTCAATGGCGGCCAGAGTGCTTTGCGATTCTCGCATCGCTTCAGGTTTGCAATTGCGCGGTTGCATCCGACTATCCAAGTGCCGGACCGGCAAGCCGTCGTGTACTATTTATTGGCGCGCCGCCAACACCGGCGCTTTTTGATAGGGCGATGATGGAAGCCAGGAATTTGAAGAACGCCACCGGGCCGAACAGACCCAGGACAGTGCGCCGTGCATCCAAACTGCCGGTATCCAGTGGTTCCGATGTGATTGCCTTTACCGACTCGATCAACCGAGGGGTGTTGTCGGAATTTTTTGGTGCCGAGCGGAACAATTCGATTCGCAAGCTGGTAATTGCCGCCATCGAGTGCTTTGCAGAGCGCGGCTATCGGGCAACCACCACGCGGGACATCGCCAAGCGCGCCCAGATGAGCCCGGCGGCCCTCTACGTTCACTTCCGAAGCAAGAACGAACTGTTGTTCAAGCTTACGGTGGTCACCGCTTCGGCCATGCTGAAAGAATTACAACGAACAGCAGCGGTCGAAGCTTCCGCTACGGAACGGCTCCGTGCCTTAGTCGCCGCCTACGTTCGCTGTAATGCGCGCATGTACACTACCGTCCATGTAGCGACTTACGAGTTTGACGCACTCGATCGCCGCCAACAACGCGCCGTCGTTGCAATACGCCAGCAAGTAAAGCAACTTTTTGCCGATTGCCTCAATGACGGACGAATGCGCGAAGAGTTCCAATTTCGTAGTGCTCCACATTTGCGCGTTGCGATCATGTCACTTTGTACTTCTGTGTCGCAATGGTTCTCAGTCAAAGGGGAGCTGACACCCGAGCAGCTTGGAGATTTGTACGCCGAGTACGTTCTAAAAATGGTTGGTCCGTTGACGACCTAGCGAAATCAGCCAGCGAGCGTAGTGCGCGGAATGGATCGAGCAGGCGGGTGAAAAGCCCACTTCAGGTCAAGCCGACACTAGATCGATACCATCAAGCGAGTAGCGTATTCCGCACTTCGCCAAAGCGAATTAACCCCGTGACAGGCAGAGAAGCCATTGCTGTGACCATTGTGCGGGGTCGCTGGTAGGAAAAGACGATCTGCGAAGCAAGACAATAGCACAAGGATGATTTGGTCATGGTACCCCAACCGTTTGCCCTCAGCATTTCTGACGCAGCTATCATCGACCTAAAAAAACGTCTGGACCTGACGCGTTTCCCTGACGCGGCCCCCGGTGAGCCATGGGCCTACGGCACCAGTGTCGATTATATTCGCGACCTCGTCGCCTATTGGAAGGATCATTTCGATTGGCGCGCGCAGGAAGCAGCCTTGAATGAGTTTCCGCAGTTCCGGGTCATAGTCCACGACATCGACCTGCACTATCTGCACGTTCGCGGCGTCGGCCCGAATCCATATCCGCTTCTGCTGCTGCACGGTTGGCCGGGCTCGGTCTATGAATTCCTCGACATTATTCCGCGCCTGACGGATCCCGCCCGGTTTGGGGATGATCCGAGGGACGCTTTTAGCATCATTGCGCCCTCGCTGCCCGGCTATGGGCTTTCCTTCAAGCCTGGGCAAAAACGGTTCATTCTTCAGGACATGGCGGCATGCCTGCACGATTTCATGACTGAGATACTCGGTTTTAAGCGATTTGCTGTCCAAGGTGGAGACCTGGGCGCCGGCATTGCTTCGATCATTGGACAAAGGTTTCCGTCGTCGGTTTGCGGCATCCATCTCAATTTGCTGTTCGCGCCGCGTGATCAGACCGCCGGTCGCACATCGACAGAAGAAAAGCGATATGCCGATAAACTCGTGAACTGGCTTAAGGAAGAGACCGGCTATCAACAAATTCAGGGCACCAAACCGCAGACGCTCGCCTTCGGCCTTACAGATTCTCCAGCAGGTCTCGCTGCGTGGATCGCAGAAAAATTCCGCTCGTGGTCAGATTGCGACGGAATCCCGGAAAACGCCATAAACCGCGACCGGTTGCTGGCGAATATCTCCCTCTACTGGTTCACCGCCGCGATCGGATCTTCGTTCTGGCCATACTACGGTCGCCTGCACTCCGCTTGGCCGATCTCGCCAGCTGAGCCCATTACGGTTCCTACGGGATATGCTGCTTTCCCGAAGGAAATCATCGTTCCGCCCCGCTCAATCGCAGAGAAGACCTACATCAACATACAGCGGTGGACCGAGATGAAAAAGGGAGGACATTTCGCGGCCATGGAGCAGCCCGCCGAACTTGCCGAAGAAATTCATCACTTCTTTCGTCCGCTTCGCTGACTTCACCGTCGTTTCCCAGGTATGGCAAGCTGACCCCTTAGGCAGGTCGACGGGACGCTCAAGCGTTTCTCGCTCTTGGGTATCGATTTTGGAGTATCAACGAGATTAATCGGCTCAGCTACGCCTGCCCCAAGGTGGACCTTCCGCTCGATTTGTTGTTCTGCAATCCATCGACCTGGCCGTTGCCGCCGAGGAATTGGGCCGCGGACGGAGCCTATTTTCGGGTCCATCACTTCGCGCGCCAACACGACCCCTCGCAATGTTGGTCTGGCACCGCGCGCCGAGATGAGCGATGGGCTCATCCCGCCGGGTCACGTCGGACCGTGCGCCGGTCTCGGCATCACATTATTGAGCTTTACATTGACGCGAGAAAAACATGGCGAAAAAGCCTACGCTGAAAATCGTCAAGTCGGACTCGACGAGCATACAGCCGCCGCGCAAGTTGGGACAGCACGGCATGGCGTTGTGGTCGACCGTGCAAAACGAGTATTCGATCACCGACACCGGCGGCATTGAAATTTTGGCGCAGGGATGTGCTGCGCTCGATCGCGCCGAAGAGCTGGCCGCCGTGATTGATAACGACGGCCCGACGATCATGATACGTGGCGTGCTGCGCGAGCACCCGTTGTTGAAAGGAGAGCTTGCGAATCGCGCATTTCTTTGTCGCTGTCTGCAGCGCCTTGGATTGAATTTTGAATCCCTCAAGGGCGTTGGCCGCCCTCCTGGTTATTCTCCGCAGTAAGGAGTTCTCGATGCCTACGAAGCGCGTACCACTCACTCGCATTGGAAAAAACAAAATCTCATCGGCCGCGATCGAAGCCTTCAGGCGCATGCAGAAGCTAAAAGAGCAATGCACGTGCCCGGAGATTACTTGGGAGCAACATTTCACGAATCACGAGAAGTGCAAGGCCTGCAAAGAATGGTGGGTGCAGAATTCGTTTCTTTGCCGCGAGCTGCGCTTGCCGCCGTGGAAATTCCCGGCCTATCAGCATCCTGATGCGACAACGCCGTATCCGGAGGGATCACCGGCCGCGATCAGCTGGAAGCCTGATCTTGAAGCGCAGGATCGCTATCGTGCGCTCGAACAAGCCGCCGCCGAGTGCCAGTGATGAATGAACCGAAGTGCGCGTCCGGAAGATTTTATCTTCCGGTCAGGGCGGACTTTGAGAGATGTTTTCTTTACAATCAGGCGGTGTGACTGTTCGTCGCGGAACGCCAAAGCCGAAGCACCGGTTTTTATTTTTAATTGGGTTCTGACGGGACTAGACTGCTCAACACAGTGATTGCGACTAGCAGCAACGGCCGCGCGGAGATTGCCCATGTTCGGGTCGCTGGGAGTAGCACTGGTTATATGCGCCGTAAGCCTAGTTGGCTGCGCACAAGTGAGCCTTGGCCCCGTTGGTGGTCCTGGCGGAAGTGCATTCGACGATCGAGCAATACCTTCCGATGAGAAGTCGCGGCTTGCTACGATTAACATCACCAAAAGTAGAGATATCTTGGGTCTTCTGACGACGACCGACATCATTCACTACATTGAAAACGTTTACGGGGATCCGTCAGGCAACGTTTTTGTCGGAACGAAACACGGCGGTGGCGCAACCTTTTGCGTGAATTTACCATGTGAGTTCGTCGTTCCACCGATCGTCGATTTTAAAGAAGGCGAGTTCCTCGTAGGAATCTGCGGTCGTGCCGCCAAGTTCGTGGACGCTATTGCGTTCATCACAAACGAGTATCCATCGAACCCTTCTGATCAGTTCCGTCAGTGCGAAGATCTTCAATTTGGCGGAGAAGGTGGCAACCCGTTTTATCTTTTCGCGCCCCCGGGCCACAAAATTCGATACTTCTTCGGACGCTCCGGCGCGGCAATCGACTCAATTGGTATTATCGCCGAGCCGGAACCGAAATTAGCCCAGGCACCAGTAGCTTCGTATTTTCTCGGCGCATCGGGTGGGTGGGGTGGTGATCCGTTTTTTGATCCTCCTTTAGATCAAACGGTTCGCGTAGACAAAATCATCATCACTGAAAGCTGCTTCGTATCCAGAATCCAAGTAGTGTATACTACTACTAATGGCACCACGGCCCCTCAGAGTGTAGTGCACGGTAAGAACGGGCTTTGCCCATCCCCCGCTCCAGATCCGATCATCCTGCCGCAGACTTTTCAGTTGGAGGCTGATGAGTATCTTATTGGCTTGCAAGGTTACGCCGGTAACTTCGTCGAGCAGCTACAGATCGTCACGAACAAGCGTGTATTGGGACCATTCGGCGTAGCCGCTGGAGGACAAAGCTTCAACCTCGCTGCTCCGAAGGGCTATAAAGTGAGACGGCTGTGGGGGCGCTCAGACGCATTTATCGATTCTATCGGCATCATTGTCGAGCGCGGCGCAGATCGCTGACGAGAAGCAATCCTTGTACGCAGATGTGGAAGGATGTTCTCTGTGGTCAGAGGCACCGATGTCGACGGTCAAGAAAATGTCCGGCAGCTGGAGAGCATCGACT
>Ga0210408_10000716_pt1 | contig 38513 bp, 34 predicted proteins | sample IncBWH4MmetaG_FD_155471 | JGI IMG/M metagenome (GOLD analysis project Ga0210408, IMG submission 155471) | Forest soil microbial communities from Barre Woods Harvard Forest LTER site, Petersham, Massachusetts, United States - Inc-BW-H-4-M | ecosystem: Environmental > Terrestrial > Soil >...
CCCTCAGGACCGCCTGCCTCCCGGAACGTCAAGAAACTTGCCCTTCCCGAGGGTTATCGACCCCGCGGCGCCCCCGATCCGACCGCAACGTCACGTTCCCGATTCAATCGCGACCATGCACCGCAGACTACTCGTCGCGCTCGCGCGAACTCTACCCCGCTGTCCAACCTGCGCACGCGCCTTCACTCGCAGGACACCAAATGGCTAGTGACGCAGTAGTGTTAGTCCTCCCTGTGTTGTTGGCGAATGGTGATTGGCGAATGGCGAGTGGTGAAGCTTTATGCCTAAACACCATTCCCTATTCTCTATTCCCCTTCGCTATCGCCGGTCGGCTACTTTAGCGCTGCATTGGCGAAATCGGTAGGGTAGGAGCGGCCCATGCCGACGCCAACTCTAGCTAAGCTGGCTGACGGGTCGCATTCATGTGCCGGCGCCCTCGACCGCGGTCAAAGGCCTAGGAAAATTTTCCGCGACTGTCTGACCTCTGGCTGATGAAAAACGGCAGGTTGCTGCATTTCATCCTTGCACTACTGGTTATTTATGGGTAAATGCAACTGCATCAGTGGAGGTACCACCTTTGCTTACCCGCCGTTCCTTACAAGTTGGCGCTGCTGCCGTCGTTAGCCTTTTGTTTGAATCGAGAGCCTCTATCGGAGCAGAAAACGACGTTTTTATTCAAATTCGAACTGATAGCGCGACGTTCGACAAGACAATTCCAGTAGCCGCACGCGAAAATTTGTCCATTCGCGGTGATGATTCGGAAGCTGGCAAGGCGCTTCAAGAAGCAGTACCTTCCGGGAGGGCAATTCCCATCATCTTGATAGTGACCGGCTTGATTGTCATCCCGCTGCTTGTACAAATGATCCAAGAGCTGCTGCGGCAGAACAGATACGGCGGAGTGATTCTTGATTTACGCCAAACGCCACCGATGGTGACGCCTGATCTCGCCATTCCCGCAAATATGGTGTTCGTCATCGGCGTGGATGGGAAGGTACAGAAATATAACGGTATTGTCGTTTCTGCTGATTTTCTTCGCGCGGCTCTAAAGAAATGACAATTCGAGGGCTCGATCTACCTTGCGAAGGTGCCCCAATGTGGCGACATTGCAGACGATTGTGTCCAATGTTATATCGAACGCCGGAGAACGTAATGACAAAGGTTACGTTGGTCGCTTTCGCAGCGTTAATAGGTAGTGCGAACCCCGCCGATGCTGGATGCCACGTGGGCAGATTCAGGTTTTCGTTTGATTCCGACTCAAGTGCCAATATGTTGGTTACTGGAGGCTCAACGTGTGCCATCAACTTATGGGCCGGACTGAGTACAGCTTACGAGTCTATTCGGATTACCTCGCGACCCGCGCATGGAACAGCTGCGTCTTCGGGAAATTATAGTGTGGCATACCGGCCAAACGCTGGTTTCAGGGGAACCGACTCTTTTGCATTTACAGTTAGGGGCACCGGCCGGGTGAGGCCAGGCGTGGTGAGGTCTAGTACAATCCAGGTGAGCGTGACGGTCCAATGAGCTATGATAGCCCTTCCATCATTTAACAGTATACTTTGCCGTCATGTTGGAAGCATTTTGAACCGCGTCGCGCGCGATTCGGATGTTTCACTCGGGTGACAGGCTTCCTTTTCTGTCTAAGGTTAGTGATTTTATCGACGCAATGTCCGTTCGGATTCAATTCCTGGCCCATTGGACAAGCTTTCGTCACACAACGCCCGTTCTGCTCTTCTTGGCGCGGGGAGCATTCCAGCGGGCAGATCCCCGGTTGGCTTCTTTTAAGGGCTTCTAGGAAAGCATCGTTGGGTTCATTCACCGCACCTGAGAACTTCGAATAGCTGGAAAAACGAGCGATCCATCGGTTCATGTCGGTGCCTACCCATATCTCGTCGACTTTGCCGGGGTAGCAACCGACGCGCTTGAGTTCATTTTTGATCGCATAAATGAGTTCGCCGCGCGATAACGTTAACGGAGTTTGCTGCTGGAGAGCCGGTTGCCCTGTCGTGGACGGCAACTTGGCATTCTTTGGGCTACCCGCGCCGCCGGCGTCATTTGCGGACTGGGTGGACGCGTTCGACAGCTTCGCAAGTTGCGCCCGCGCTAATTCGGCATAGAAACCATTGCGATGTTGAGCAATGAACGACTCCCATGCCTTGCGCGTTCCAACTCTTTCGGTCGCCTCGTACGCGCGGCGTGTATCATCTGGCGAGTTGATCTCCTGGACTACGGGGGCCGGCACTAGTGTAACATCCGATCCGCCGAGTGACCCATAAACGAATGGCTCCTGCGCCTCGTTCGTGCTGGCAAGTACATCGTCACGCACTCGGCCAAGAAGAAACCGCACGTCGACCCCAGGCGTTCGCAGGTGTTTCAACAAACCGGTCGTAAACGGACTGTGTGGCCCTTCGCCGTCGCTAGCGATTGATCCGGCTTTGGCCGCAAAGGCGACCAGGATGTTGGTGGCTATGGGCTGCACTTCTGCTAAACCCTGGCGGAGCGCCCGAGTGGCAAGGGTCCGTTCCATCGTTGCCAAAAAAGGGTTGTCTCGGCAGGCGTCGAGAATGATCAAACCGAGCCGTTTGGCCGGTGCGATCGCCGACTCTAGCCGCTGCAGCGAAACCGCCTCGTCCTCAACGTCTACGTCCTGCTCGAGCTTCGCGTCAGTAGGTACGAGATAATTCGCGCCTTTCAGCTCAATCCCGTGCCCGGCATAGAATACAATTGCGATGTCGGCGCTCCGCACATGCACTCTGAATTGGCGGATGGCTCGGCGCAGTTCCGTGGCACCTAGGTTTCGGCGAAAATCCACCTCAAAGCCGATGTCCTTCATCAGCTTGGCAATTTCCACTGCATCATTCAACGGGTTATTTAGCCGAGGGGCGTGTTGATAGGTCGAGTTGCCAATGACGAGAGCGACACGCTTTTCGGCTAGAGCGTCGGCATTCGCCGCGCACCAAAGTACAAGTGCTAAAAAAAGCAAGCAGGGCCAACGCACGATTTCGATCCTCGTTAAGTAGATTTGCAATACCACTCGGAAAGGGTGCATTCAAGCAACACGTTTGTCGACGTTGTGCCCACACAAGCCAATCCAATTATTGCGGAACTCACCTCTACAATGCGACCGACTTTGTCTTCCGCATCAAGGCTGCGATTGTCGATCCCTGACGCGTCATCGCCGCGCACAACCAGAGCTGAGAATGGGGGCAATTTTAGGAGCCCAGATTAGCCAGGGTGAGACCCCGCCGCAGCCAAATCTACTTCAACCGTGCATTCAGGATCAAATCGAACGTCAGCGCGATCGCGCCGGGCTCGGCGCCCGCCGGCAACGGCGCAGGTTTCGCCACGATCAGTTCGCCGTCGCCGATCTTGCGGTGGCGCGCGATCAGGAAATCCTCGTCGTTGAGCTTTTCGCCGGGAAAATACATCTGCGTGCACAGCCGCGAGTAATCGCTCAGCACGTCGAAATGGATGTGGGGCGGGCGCCACCAGCCGGGCGCCGAGGCCGGGTAGGCGGCGGGCTTGACGGTCTTAAACGCGTAGCGGCCCTCGGCGTCGGTTTCCGCGCTGCCGAAACCTTCGAAATTTTCGTCGAGCGGCGCCGGGTTGGGATCGGCCGGATGGTCGTAGCGGCCGTGCATGTTGGTCTGCCACAGCTCGACCTTCGCCCCGCGGATGGGCTCGCCGTTGGTGTCGATCACCCGTCCGGAGAGATAGACAACCTGGCCCTTGGCGCGCTCGCCGTTCTTGGGGTTGAGCGTGAGGTCGTAGCCGCGGTCGGCCGGCTTCACCACCGGATACATGGGGCCGACTTCCTCGTGCGGGGTGCGGCGCAGCTTCGGTTTCACGGTGGCTTGGTGCGACATGTCTTTGGTTTATCCTTGGAGCATGATCTTTCCCGACCTGCCTTCGCCCGCCGAAGCATCAAGCCAAACGATAAAACGTGCCAGGGGCTTCGCGCAGGCGGGAAACCGGTTTCCACTTTTCGGGATCATGCTCTTAGCCCAAGTTTCAGCCGTTGCACACATAACGCCCACAAAACAGGCGGCGGCCTAAATCTTGAGCAAACAGCCGTTTCGGCGCACGCGAGCGCGATATCCAGCATACGGATTCCATATGCCAGCTCAAGCCGTTAGAGGGGTCGGCGCGCTTGGCACACCCCTTGCGAAAGACCCTGTGCGCGTCATGGCCCCACGGGCGCGAACGCGCGCGTCAACGCAGAGGGACTTGCCCATGCAGAAATTGATCCGTGCGGTCGCGCAGCGACCGAATGCCCGCCGTTGGCTCGCCGCCACGGCGGGGCTTGCTTTGGGGCTTGCCGCGGCCATGCCCGCGAAGGCCCAGGACACCATCAAGGTCGGCGTCCTGCACTCGCTCTCCGGCACCATGGCGATCAGCGAGACCACGCTCAAAGACGTCGTGCTCATGCTCATCGAAGAGCAGAACAAGAAGGGCGGGCTGCTCGGCAAGAAGCTCGAGGCGGTGGTAGTCGATCCCGCCTCCAACTGGCCGTTGTTCGCCGAGAAGGCGCGCGAACTCATCACCAAGGACAAGGTGGCGGCGGTGTTCGGCTGCTGGACCTCAGTGTCGCGCAAGTCAGTGCTGCCGGTGTTCAAGGAGCTCAACGGCCTCCTGTTCTATCCGGTGCAGTACGAAGGCGAGGAGAGCGAGCGCAACGTGTTCTATACCGGCGCCGCGCCCAACCAGCAGGCGATCCCGGCGGTCGACTACCTGATGTCGAAGGACGGCGGCGAAGCCAAGCGCTGGGTGCTCGCGGGCACCGACTACGTCTATCCGCGCACCACCAACAAGATCCTCGAAGCCTACCTCAAGTCCAAGGGGGTGAAGGACGAGGACATCATGATCAACTACACGCCGTTCGGGCACTCGGACTTCCAGACCATCGTCGCCGACATCAAGAAGTTCGGTACGGCGGGCAAGAAGACCGCGGTGGTCTCGACCATCAACGGCGACGCCAACGTGCCGTTCTACAAGGAGCTGGGCAACCAGGGCATCAAGGCGACCGACATCCCGGTGGTGGCGTTCTCGGTCGGCGAGGAGGAACTGGCGGGTCTCGATACCAAGCCACTGCTTGGCCATCTCGCCGCCTGGAACTACTTCCAGTCCGACCCGGCGCCGATCAACAAGGAGTTCATCGAGAAGTGGCACGCCTTCACGAAAAATCCGAAGCGCGTGACCAACGACCCGATGGAAGCCCACGTGATCGGCTTTGCCATGTGGGTTGAGGCGGTGAAGAAGGCCGGCTCGACCGATCCCGACAAGGTCATCGACGCGATCGTCGGCGTGAAGGTGCCAAACCTCTCCGGCGGCACCTCGGAAATGCTCCCCAACCACCACATCACCAAGCCGGTGTTCATCGGCGAGGTGCGCGCGGACGGTCAGTTCGACGTGGTGTGGAAAACCCCCGGGCTGGTTCCCGGCGACGCCTGGTCGAAGTATCTTCCCGAGTCGAAGGACTTGATCGGCGACTGGAAAGACAAGAAGTGCGGAAACTACAACACGGTCACCAAGAAGTGCGGTAGCGGGGCCTGACGCCCCTTCGCGGCACTAGTTGAGACCGTGACTATGATTGGAGGCGGCCGCGCGGCCGCCTCCCCAATCTGGTGCCGGGATCGGGGAAGATGCGAGCCCTCTACGGACGCTTGCGCGCGCTCGCCGTTGCCTTCGGCCTGCTCCTGGCCATGGCAGCGGCGAACGCTCAGAGCTTCGATGAAGCGCTAGCGGGCTTCACCGCCGATTCCTTCAGCGATACCGAGGCCGCGATCGGCGCCGTTGCGCGCAGCGGCAATCCGCGCGCCGCGCAGGTGATCGCGGCGCTGCAGGACGGCCGGCTGCTGTTCGATCCCGACGCGAAGAAAGTCTACGTCAAGGAAAAGGACGACCGCATCACCGATGCGGCCACCGGTCAGGCGGCCGCCGGCGTGGCGCCGGCGAACCTGCGTCCGGTGCGCCTCAATAATCGGCTGCGCCGCGCCGTCGAGGCGGCGCTCGGCGGCTTGAGCCTGTTTGCCGAGGATCCCGGCAGGCGCTTCGACGCGGCACAGGCGGTGTTCAGGTCACGCGATCAGGCGGCGCTGCCGGCGCTCGAGAGCGCGCTCGCCAAGGAAACCGATGCGGATGTGAAAACCGCGTTGGCTCAGGCGCGCGCCGCCGTGGTCCTCAACATGAGCGAGGCGAGCGAGGCCGACAAGCTCGCCGCCGTTGCGGTGATCCGGGCGCGCGGCGATCAAGACTCCGTGGCGCTGCTCGCCGGACTGCCGTCCGACACGCCGCCCGCGGTCACCAAGGCGGCAAACGACGCGATCGCCTCGATCCAGAACAGCCTCGCGATATGGAGCGCGGTGCAGAACGCGTGGTACGGCCTCTCGCTCGGCTCGGTACTGCTGCTCGCGGCAATAGGCCTTGCCATCACCTTCGGCGTGATGGGCGTCATCAACATGGCGCACGGCGAAATGGTGATGATCGGCGCCTACACCACCTTCGTCGTGCAGGAAGTGATCCGCGCCTATAATCCCGGCCTGTTCGATTACTCGATCGCGATCGCAGTACCGCTCGCGTTCGCCATCTCCGGCACGATCGGGATACTGGTCGAGCAGTGCATCATCAGGTTTCTCTACGGCCGCCCGCTCGAGACCCTGCTCGCCACGTGGGGGCTCTCGCTCATCCTGCAGCAGGCGGTGCGCACTGCGTTCGGCCCCACCAACCGCGACGTCGGCTCGCCGCGATGGATGAGCGGCGCCTTCGACGTGGGTCTGATCAATATCACCTATAACCGGCTGTGGATCATCTGCTTCAGCCTCGCCGTGTTCGTGGGCCTCCTTGCGCTGCTGCGCTTCACGCGCTTCGGCCTCGAAATGCGCGCGGTGACGCAGAACCGTCCGATGGCGGCGTCCATGGGCATCCGCACCGGCCGCATCGACGCGCTCGCCTTCGGCCTCGGCTCCGGCATCGCCGGCATCGCCGGGGTGGCGCTTTCGCAGATCGACAACGTCAGCCCCAACCTCGGCCAGGGCTACATCATCGACTCGTTCATGGTCGTGGTGTTCGGCGGCGTCGGCAATCTGTGGGGCACGCTGCTCGGCGCGTTTTTCCTCGGCATCGCCAACAAGTTTCTCGAGCCCTACGCCGGCGCCGTGCTCGGCAAGATCGCGATTCTCGTCCTCATCATCCTGTTCATCCAGAAGCGTCCGCGCGGCCTGTTCGCCCTGCGCGGCCGGGCGGTCGAGGCATGACCGGCTCGCCGCTGATCCGCGCGCTCGACCGCGTCGGCCTCGTGTTCCTGGTCCTGCTTGCCGCCATCGCGGTGCTGGTACCGGTCGGCAACCTGCTGGTGCCGGCGTCCTCGCCCTTGCACGTCTCGCTCTACTTCGTTTCGCTGTTCGGCAAATACGTCTGCTACGCGATCCTCGCGCTCGCGATCGATCTGATCTGGGGCTACTGCGGTATTCTCTCGCTCGGCCACGGCGCCTTCTTCGCGCTCGGCGGTTACGCCATGGGCATGTATCTGATGCGCCAGATCGGCACCCGCGGCGTCTACGCCAATCCCGTCCTGCCCGACTTTATGGTGTTCCTGAACTGGAAGGAGCTGCCGGTCTATTGGTACGGCTTCCAGCACTTCCCCTATGCGGTCCTGATGGTGGTGCTGGTGCCCGGCCTGCTCGCCTTCGTATTCGGCTGGTTCGCCTTCCGCAGCCGCGTCACCGGCGTCTATTTCTCGATCATCACCCAGGCGCTCACCTTCGCGCTGATGCTCGGCTTCTTCCGCAACAATTTCGGCTTCGGCGGCAATAACGGCCTCACCGACTTCAAGGACATCCTCGGCTTCAACGTGCAGTCGGCGGCGACGCGCTCGGCCCTGTTCGCGATTTCCGTCATCACCCTCGGCATCGGCTTCTACATCTGCCGCGCCATCGTCGCGTCGAAACTCGGCAAGGTGCTGATCGCGATCCGCGACGCGGAGAACCGCGTGCGCTTTCTCGGCTATCGCGTCGAATCCTACAAATTGTTCGTCTTCACGCTTTCGGCCTGCATGGCCGGCATCGCCGGCGCGCTCTACGTGCCGCAGGTCGGCATCATCAATCCGAGCGAGTTCGCGCCCGGCAATTCGATCGAGGCGGTGATCTGGGTCGCGGTCGGCGGGCGCGGCACGCTGATCGGCGCCGTGCTCGGCGCGATTCTCGTCAATTACGCCAAGACGAGCTTCACCAGCGGAAGCCTTGCCCCTTACTGGCTGTTCGTGCTCGGAGGGCTGTTCATCGCCGTGACCCTGTTCTTGCCGCGCGGCATCGTCGGCACCGTCGCGTATTGGTGGAAGGAACGGGGACCGAAGACGCGTGGCAACGGCATGGCGCCCGGGGGCGTCGCCGATCCGCATCCGGCGGAGTGAATAATGCCCCCCCGCACCACATCGGCGCTGCTCTATCTCGACGGGGTGAGCGTCTCGTTCGACGGCTTCCGCGCGCTCAACAACCTTTCGCTCGCGGTCGAGCCCGGCGAGATGCGCGCCGTCATCGGCCCCAACGGCGCCGGCAAAACCACCATGATGGATGTCGTCACCGGCAAGACCCGCCCCGACGAAGGCGAGGTCTATCTCGACGGCATGTACGACCTCACCGGCCTCGACGAGACGGAGATCGCGATCCTCGGCATCGGCCGCAAGTTCCAGAAGCCGACGGTGTTCGAGAGCCACACGGTGGAGGACAATCTGCTGCTCGCGCTCAAGAGCGACCGGCGCGCGCGCAAGACCCTGCTGTGGCGCGAGAGCGCGGAAGTCAGCGCGCGCATCGACCGGCTGCTCGATCTCACCCGGCTTTCCCCGGTGCGCGACCGGCTCGCCGGCGGCCTTGCGCACGGGCAGAAGCAGTGGCTCGAGATCGGCATGCTGCTCGCGCAGGAGCCCAAGCTGCTTTTGGTCGACGAGCCGGTCGCCGGCATGACCGACGCCGAGACGCGCCAGACCGTCGATTTGCTCAAGGAGATCAACCGCGACCGCACCATCGTGGTGGTCGAGCACGACATGGCGTTCGTGCGCGAGCTCGACGTCAAGGTGACGGTGCTGCACGAAGGCTCGGTGCTTGCCGAAGGTAACATCGATCAGGTGTCGGGCGACGAGCGAGTGATTGAAGTCTATTTGGGAAGATGATTATGGGGCAGCGGAGAGAACGAATGGCGAATGGTGAATGGCGAATGGTCAGAAAGAGTGGCAGCGCGCGCTCTCTGCTGTTTGCTATTCGCTGCTCGCCATTCGCCTTCTATTCGCTATTCGCTACTCGCTATTCGCGTTAGCAACATGCTCGATGTCCAATCCCTCGACCTTCACTACGGCGCCGCCCAGGCGCTGCGCGCGGTTTCGCTCACGGCGGAGCCCGGCAAGGTGACGTGCGTGCTCGGCCGCAACGGCGTCGGCAAAACGAGCCTGCTCGATGCGCTCGCCGGCCAGCATCCGGTCACGCGCGGCACGGTCACTCTCAACGGCGCCGACATCACGAGCTTGCGGCCGTACGAGCGGGCGCGCCGCGGCATCGCTTATGTTCCGCAGGGGCGCGAAATCTTCCCGCTGCTCACCGTGCGGGAAAATCTGGAGACGGGCTTTGCGCCGCTCTCGCGCGAGCAGCGCACCATCCCCGACGACGTGTTCGCGCTCTTCCCGGTGCTCGGCAACATGCTGCGCCGGCGCGGCGGCGATCTCTCCGGCGGCCAGCAGCAGCAGCTCGCCATCGGCCGGGCGCTGGTGATGCGGCCGCGCGTGCTCCTGCTCGACGAGCCGACCGAAGGCATCCAGCCGTCGATCATCAAGGACATCGGCCGCGCTATCGCCTATCTGCGCAATCTCGGCCAGGTCGCGATCGTGCTGGTCGAGCAGTATCTCGACTTCGCGCGCGAGCTCGGCGACTATTTCGCCGTCATGGACCGCGGCGCCGTCGTCTACGCCTGCAGCCGGGCCGACATGGACGAAGCGGCGCTCAGGCGCGCGCTGGCATTGTGAGATGAGCCTCGCTGATCCCTCAATCGTCATGCCCGGCCTTGTGCCGGCATCCAACGTCTTGGCCACTGCACCAATCAAAGACGTGGATGGCCGGGACAAGCCCGGCCATGACGGCGTGTGGTGGAAGGCATGAGCCTCGCCAAAGACCGCGCGCGCGACTTTGCCGCCAATAGGGCGCTCGGCCGCATCGCGCTGACGGCGGAATACGGTCGCGGCATCACCCAGCGCAAGCGGCTGCACGAGTCGGGCGGATTGCGGATGCATTTTCCCGGCGCGCGCGCGAGAGAGCTTCTGGGAATGCTTATCAATACGGCGGGCGGGATTGCCGGCGGGGACAGCTACGACCTCGAAATCGCGGCGGGCGATAAAGCGCGGCTTGCCGTCTCGAGCACGGCGGCCGAGAAGGTCTACCGCTCGCTCGGACCGGACGCTCGTATCCGCATCAGGCTCTCCGCGGGGCAGGACGCTTCGCTCGCCTGGCTGCCGCAGGAGACGATCCTGTTCGACGGCGCGCGGTTTCACCGCACGATCGATATTGACCTTGCCGACGATGCACGCCTCGTGTTCGCCGAGGCGGTGGTGTTCGGCCGCACCGGCATGGGCGAGTCGGTCGCGCATGGTTTCCTGTTCGACCGCTGGCGCGTGCGGCGCGGCGGCGCGCTCATCTTCGCCGAAACCGTGCGGCTCGACGGCGCCATTGCAGCGAAGCTCGGCGAAGCCGCGGTCGCCAACGGCGGCGCCGCCATTGCCACGATCCTGATCGTCCCCGGTAACGCGGAGACGATCGAGCAGTTGCGCGCGTTGAGCTCCGAGTTCCGTGGCGAGGTCGGCACGTCAACGTGGAACGGCATCGCGGTGGCGCGGTTATGCGCCGCCGATGGCGCGGCGTTGCGCTATGATCTCATCACGCTGCTCGCGAGTTTGCGCGAGGGCAAGCTGCCGCATTGCTGGTTTCACTAGACGAGGCGTGCATGAATCTCACCCCGCGGGAAAAGGACAAGCTGCTGATCGCCATGGCCGCCATCGTGGCGCGGCGCCGGCTCGATCGCGGCGTCAAGCTCAACCATCCCGAGGCGGTGGCGCTGATCTCCGATTTCATTCTCGAAGGCGCGCGCGACGGGCGCACGGTCGCCGAGCTGATGGACAACGGCGCGCACGTGATCTCCCGCGCGCAGGTGATGGACGGCATCGCCGAGATGATCCACGAAATCCAAGTCGAGGCCACCTTTCCCGACGGCACCAAGCTCGTGACCGTGCACGAACCGATCCGATGAGCGACCTCTCTCTGATCATGCAGGCGGCGGATTTTGCCGCGCGCCGCCACGCCGGGCAGCGGCGCAAGGGCGTCGCCGCCGAGCCCTACGTCAATCATTTGCTGGAGGTTGCGGCGCTGCTCGCCGAGGCGACCGGCGGCAACGACGCCGCGCTGATCGCCGCCGCGCTGTTGCACGACACGCTCGAGGACACCGAGACGGAATATGAGGAGCTCTTGGCGCGCTTCGGCTTCGACATCGCCGCGCTCGTTGCCGCGGTGACCGACGACAAGAGCCTGCCGAAAGCGGAGCGCAAGCGCCGGCAGATCGAGAATGCGCCCACCTCGACGGCGCGCGCAAAACTGCTCAAGATCGCGGACAAGACCAGCAACGTGCGCGCGCTCGCGGTCTCGCCGCCGAGCAACTGGGACCTGGCGCGCGTCGCCGACTACATCGACTGGGCCGAGAAGGTCGTGGCGGGCTGCCGCGGACTCAATGCGATGCTCGAACGCGCGTTCGACGCGGCGGTGACCGACGCGCGCGCCGCCATCGCCAAAAGCGCCGCGTAGGAGTGGACCATGTTCGTCATCGTCCGCGAAAGCGGACGATCCAGTAATCGGCGAGGTGTCAGGTAGAACTGAGAGGTCGACGTTTACTGGGTGCCCCGCTTTCGCGGGGCACGACGAGTCACGGTGTGAAAGGACGGTCAGATGGTTCCCGGTGAGATGTTCATCAAAGAGGGCGAGATCACACTCAACGCCGGCCGCAAGACCGTGACGCTTGCCGTCACCAACAGCGGCGACCGGCCGATCCAGGTCGGCTCGCACTATCATTTCTTCGAAACCAACCCGGCGCTCAAGTTCGAGCGCAAGAAGGCGCGCGGCATGCGTCTCGACATCGCCGCCGGCACGGCAGTGCGCTTCGAGCCCGGCCAGACGCGCGAGGTGACGCTGGTGGCGCTCGCCGGCAAGCGCACCGTCTACGGCTTCCGCCAGGACGTCATGGGCAAGCTCTGAGGGGGATGTCATGCCCGTCACGATGCAGCGCGCGGCCTATGCGGACATGTTCGGCCCGACCACGGGCGACCGCGTGCGGCTTGCCGACACCGACATCATCGTCGAGGTCGAGAAGGACTTCACCACCTACGGCGAAGAGGTGAAGTTCGGTGGCGGCAAGGTGATCCGCGACGGCATGGGCCAGAGCCAGCTCACCAACCGCCAGGGTGCCGTCGACACGGTGATCACCAACGCGCTGATCCTTGATCACTGGGGGATTGTCAAAGCCGACGTGGGGCTCAAGGACGGCAAGGTCCACGCCATCGGCAAGGCGGGCAATCCCGATATCCAGCCCAACGTCACCATCGTCATCGGCCCGGGCACCGAAGTGATCGCCGGCGAGGGAAAAATCCTCACCGCCGGCGGCTTCGACACGCACATCCATTTCATCTGTCCGCAGCAGGTCGACGAGGCGCTGATGTCGGGCGTGACCTCGATGCTCGGCGGCGGCACCGGCCCCGCGGCCGGCACCAACGCCACCACCTGCACGCCCGGGCCGTGGCACCTCGCGCGCATGATCCAGGCGGCCGACGCGTTCCCGGTCAACCTCGGCTTCGCCGGCAAGGGCAATGCCGCGCGCCCGGCCGCGCTCGAAGAGATGATCAAGGCGGGCGCCTGCTCGCTCAAGCTGCACGAGGACTGGGGCACGACGCCGGCCGCGATCGACAACTGCCTCTCGGTCGCCGACGACTATGACGTCCAGGTGATGATCCACACCGACACGCTCAACGAGTCGGGCTTCGTCGAGGACACGATCAAGGCGTTCAAGGGGCGCACCATCCACGCCTTCCACACGGAAGGGGCGGGCGGCGGGCACGCGCCCGACATCATCAAGGTGGCGGGGCTCGCGAACGTGCTGCCGTCGTCGACCAATCCGACCCGGCCGTTCACCCGCAACACCATTGACGAGCATCTCGACATGCTCATGGTGTGCCATCACCTCGATCCGGCGATCCCCGAGGACCTCGCGTTTGCCGAGAGCCGCATCCGCAAGGAGACGATCGCGGCCGAGGACATCCTGCACGACATCGGCGCGCTCTCGATGATGTCGTCGGACAGCCAGGCCATGGGCCGGCTCGGCGAAGTGATCATCCGCACGTGGCAAACGGCCGACAAGATGAAGCGCCAGCGCGGGCGTCTGAAGGAAGAGAAAGGCGACAATGATAACGCCCGCGCCAAGCGCTACGTCGCCAAATACACCATCAACCCGGCGATCGCCCACGGCGTGTCGCAGCTGATCGGCTCGGTCGAGAAGGGCAAGCTCGCCGATCTGGTGCTGTGGTCGCCGGCGTTCTTCGGCGTCAAACCGGACATGGTCATCAAGGGCGGGTCGATCGTCGCCGCCCAGATGGGCGATCCCAACGCCTCGATCCCGACGCCGCAGCCGGTGCACTACCGCCCGATGTTCGGCGCCTTCGGCCGCGCCCGCACCGCGAGTTCCGTGGTGTTCGCCTCCAAGGCCGCGGTCGCGGCCGGGCTCGGCCGCAAGCTCGGCATCCAAAAGGACTTGGTCGCGGTGCAAAAGACGCGCAAGCTTCGCAAGAAGGACATGGTGCACAACGGCGCCACGCCCGAGATCGAGGTGGACGCCGAAACCTACGAAGTGCGCGCGGACGGCGAACTCCTCACCTGCGCGCCCGCCGAGGTGCTGCCCATGGCGCAGCGGTACTTTTTGTTTTGAGCCCAACGTGGCATCACGGGCAACGCGTCTTGGTTGTAACCCTATCCTTTTGGCCTGCGGCGTTGTGCCCGTAACCGACCCGACGTTAGCGGCAAAAAGGCGATTCTCCCGCTGCCGCCCTTCCGCTACCATCCGGGCACCATTCGGGCCGGGACAGGGCAATGAAGTGCCGGCCGGCCATGACACCTGGGAGGGTGATTAAATGAACGAACAGGAATTGCGCGGCCTCATCGCACAGGTGAAGGCCGGGCGCATGTCCCGTCGCGCCTTTGTGCGCACGATGATCGCTTTGGGGCTCACCGCTCCGCTGGCGACCCAGATGCTCAATTATGCCGGCGTGGCGCGGGCCGCGACCAAGTCGTCCTACAAGCCGACGAAACGCGGCGGGGGCGGGGCGCTCAAGGTGCTGTGGTGGCAGGCGCCGACCCTGCTCAACCCGCACTTCGCGGTCGGGACCAAGGACCAGGAGGCCTCGCGTATCTTCTATGAGCCGCTCGCCGGCTGGGACGCCGAAGGGAACCTGGTCCCGCTGCTCGCCGCTGAGATTCCCGATACCGAGAACGACGGCCTCTCGCGCGACGGCCTCTCCGTCACCTGGAAGCTCAAGCCGAACGTGCACTTTCATGACGGCCATCCGATCACGGCCGACGATCTCGTGTTCAACTGGGAATATGCCTCCGACCCGGCGACCGCCGCCGTCACCATCGCGACCTACAACAAGGTCAAGGTGGAAAAGGTCGACCCGCTGACCGTGCGCGTGCGCTTCCAGAAACCGACGCCGTATTGGGCCGACGCGTTCGTCGGCACGCGCGGGATGATCATCCCGAAGCACCTGTTCGAAGCCTATAAAGGTGACAAGTCGCGCGACGCTCCCGCAAACCTCAAGCCGGTCGGCACCGGCCCCTATAAGTTCGTGTCGTTCAATCCGGGCGACTTGGTGCGTGGCGAACTCAATCCCGACTATCACGAGGAGAACCGGCCGTTCTTCGATACGATCGAGATGAAGGGCGGCGGCGACGCGGTTTCGGCCGCTCGCGCCGTGCTGCAGACCGGCGAGTACGACTACGCCTGGAACATGCAGGTCGAGGACGAGATCCTGCAGCGGCTGGAAAAGGGCGGCCGCGGGCACGTCGACATCGATCCGGGCGGCGCGATCGAGCATATCCAGATGAACAACACCGATCCCTGGACCGAGGTTGACGGCGAGCGCTCGAGCCTCAAGACCAAGCATCCGACCCTGAGCGATCCCGCCGTGCGGCAGGCGCTCACACTCTTGGTCGATCGCCAATCGGTGCAGGCGTATATCTATGGGCGCACCGGCATCGCTACCGGCAATTTCCTCAACAATCCCGAGAAGGTCCGCTCAAAGAACACCAAGTGGGAATTCAACGTCGAAAAGGCGAACCAGATTCTCGACGCGGCCGGCTGGAAGCGCGGCTCGGACGGCGTGCGCGCCAAGGACGGCAAGAAGCTGAGCTTCGTCTACCAGACGTCGATCAACGCACCGCGGCAGAAAAACCAGCAGATCGTCAAACAGGCGTGCCAGAAGGCCGGCATCGAGGTGGAACTCAAGTCGATCATGGCGTCGGTCTACTTTTCCTCGGACGTGGCCAATCCGGACACCTATGCGAAGTTCTACACCGACATCCAGATGTACAATACGACCATGACGGAACCCGATCCGGGGTTCTTCATGAACCAGTTCACCTCCTGGGAAATCTCCTCCAAGGAGAACAAATGGCAGGGCCGCAACATCACGCGGTGGAAGAGCGACGAGTACGACAACCTGTTTAAGGAGGCCGACAACGAGCTCGATCCGGTCAAGCGCGCCGCGTTGTTCATCAGTATGAACGACTTGGTGTGCAACACCCCGGTCGTGGTTCCGATCGTCAATCGGCCGAAGGTCCAAGCGGTGTCCAACAAGCTGCATGCGCCCGGCTCCGGCTGGGACAACGACCTGTGGAACCTGAAGGACTGGTACCGCGACGCATAACCAGTAATCGGTGACCAGTGATCGGTCATCAGTAAACGCCGTCCATGCGGACGCCGATCACCGGTTACGGAGATGGCACGGTGCGCTTTCTGATCACTGGTCACTGACTCATGGGCCGGTACCTCGTCAGGCGCCTGCTGATCGCGATCCCCAGCCTGATCGGCATCAGCATCGTGCTGTTCACGGTGCTGGCGCTCGCGCCCGGCGATCCGTTCGGCGAGCTGGCCACCAATCCTGCCGTCCCGCCGGAGGTGCGCGCGGCGCTGCGGGTAAAGTTCGGCCTCGATGATCCCGTCGTGGTGCGTTACCTGCGCTGGCTCGTCGCCATGCTGCACGGCGACTGGGGCTTCTCCTTCGTGAGCCGCGTCGACGTCGACCAGCTCATTCTTCAGCGTTTGCCGACCACGCTGTTCGTGATCGGTTCCTCGCAAATCCTGGCGCTCTTGGTCGCGCTGCCGGTCGGCATCTACGCGTCGTTGCGGCCGTATTCGATATTCGATCAGATCGCCAACACTTTCGCCTTCGTGGGTTTCTCGCTGCCGACCTTCTTCACCGGCATCGTGTTCATCCTGGTCTTCAGCGTTTATCTCGGATGGTTGCCGTCGGTCTACCAATCCGACGTCGGCGGCACCGGCTGGGAATGGGTCTGGGAGCACATTCGCAACGCGGCGATGCCGGTGGCGGTGCTCGGGTTGTTCCAGGGCGCGTCATGGACGCGTTTCGTGCGCTCCGCCATGCTCGACGTGGTGCGGCTCGATTATGTCACCACCGCGCGCGCCAAGGGGTTGCCCGAGCGGACGGTCGTGATGAAGCACGTCGTACGCAACGCGCTCATCCCGGTCGTGACCCTCGTCGCCCTGCAGATGCCGGCGGTGTTCGGCGGCGCCATCATCACCGAACAGATTTTCCGTATTCCCGGGATCGGGTCGCTGCTGATCAGTTCGATCCTCGCCAACGACACGCCGGTGATCATGGCGGTCACCTTCGTGTTCGCCTGCCTTGTCATTCTGTTCAACCTGCTCGCGGACCTCGTCTATGGCTGGCTCGACCCCCGCATTTCCTACCGCTAGTGTCGCGGATCCGGCCGCCGGCGTCGCCGCGGTCGTGGCGCCGCCGCGTCGGCGTCTCGCGCCAGGGCGCGATGCTTGGCGCCGGTTCCGCCGTCATCGAATGGCGCTCCTCAGCGCGGCGATCCTCTCCTTGATCGTGCTTGCCGTGCTGTTCGGGCCGCTGTTTTGGCGCGTGCCCATCAACGACATCGATTTCACCGCGACGCTCGCGCCCCCGTCATGGCAGCATCCGTTCGGCACCGACGACCTTGGCCAGGACCTGTTGGCGCGGATGCTCTACGGCGGGCGCATCTCAATCGCGGTCGGGCTTGCCGCCATGGTGGTGTCGGTTTTCGTCGGCACGATCGTCGGCTCGCTTGCCGGCATCTCCCGCGGCAGCATAGACGCGGCATTGATGTGGCTCACCGACCTGTTCCTCTCGCTGCCACAACTGCCGCTGCTGCTTCTCATCATTTATTTGTTCCGCGACGCGCTCAAAGCGATCGCGGGGCCGGAGTTCGGCATCTTCGTGCTGATCGTCGCGGTTATCGGCGCCTTTCGCTGGATGCCGGTGGCGCGGCTGGTGCGGGCGCAGTTCTTTTCCCTGCGCGAGAAAGAATTCGTCGAGGCGGCGCGCGCGCTCGGCGCCTCGACCGCGCGCCAGGTGACCCGCCATATCCTTCCGAACGCGCTGGGGCCGGTGATCGTCGCCGGCACCATCGACGTCGCCGCCGCGATCATTGCGGAATCGACGCTCTCGTTCCTCGGCCTCGGCTTTCCGCCAGACATCCCCACGTGGGGACGCATCCTGTTCGACGCCAAGGACAACCTCGACGTCGCGCCGCACTGGGCGCTGTTTCCCGGTGCCGCGATCTTTCTCACCGTGCTGACGATCAATTTCATCGGCGACGGGCTGCGCGACACGCTCGATCCGCGCAAGGTGATGTAGGCATGGCCGAGCGCCTGCTCGACATCCAGGGGCTGCAGACGCATTTTGCGACCGATGACGGCATGGTGCGCGCGGTCGACGGCGTCGACCTCGCGGTCGACCGCGGCGAGACCCTCGGCGTGGTCGGCGAGTCCGGCTCCGGCAAGACCGTCACCGCGCTCTCGGTGCTCAAGCTCATCCCGATGCCGCCCGGGCGCATCGTCGGCGGCCGCATCCTCTGGCGCGGGCGCGACCTTGTTCCGCTCGGCGCGCACGAGATGCAGAAAATCCGCAGCAAAGAGATCGCCATCGTCTTTCAGGAACCGATGACGTCGCTCAATCCGGTCTACACCATCGGCGACCAGATCGCCGAGGTGATCCGGCTGCACGAGAACTTGGGCAAGCGCGCCGCCCGCGAGAAGACCGTCGAGATGCTGCGCCTGGTGCATATTCCCAATCCCGAGCGCCGGGTCGCCGACTATCCGCATCAGTTCTCCGGCGGGATGCGCCAGCGCGTGATGATCGCCATGGCGCTCTCGTGCAATCCGGCGCTGCTGATCGCCGACGAGCCGACGACCGCGCTCGACGTGACCATCCAGGCGCAGATCCTCGATTTGCTCACCGAGATGAAGGCGCGGCTCGGCATGGCGGTGATGCTGATCACCCATGCCATGGGCGTGGTCGCGGAGACCGCGCAGCGCGTCGTCGTGATGTATGCCGGCAAGGTGGTCGAGGAGGCGCCGGTCGGCGAACTCTTCGCCAACCCGCGCCACCCCTATACGCAGGGCCTGATCCGCTCGATCCCGCGCATCGATACGGCCGCGACCAAGAAGCCGCGCCTCGAGGCGATCGCCGGCGTGGTGCCGAGCCTGCTCGATCCGCCGCCCGGCTGCCGCTTCGCGCCGCGCTGCCGTTTCGCCTCGGCGGTGTGCGTCGAAGCGGTGCCGCCGCTGCGCGAGATCAAGCCTGGGCACAAGGTAGCGTGTGTTCTCGAGAGTACGATCCCGAAAATCTCTGCCTCAGAGTTGACTCCGCACGAGCAGCGATCTTCGGAAACAGATCATGTTCCAGTAAGAAGCTGACGTAATGGCCGAGCCGCTGCTGCGCGTCGATAACCTGGTGAAGCATTTCGTCATCAAGGGCGGCGTGTTTTCGCGCGAGGTCGAGCGCGTGCACGCGGTCAACGGCGTGAGCTTCGAAATCGCCGCCGGCGAGACGCTGGGGCTCGTGGGCGAATCCGGCTGCGGGAAGTCGACCACCGGCCGCTGCATCCTGCGGTTGATCGAGCCGACTTCGGGCGAAGTCTGGTTCGAGGGGAGGAACGTCACCGCGCTCAACAAGTCGGCGCTGCGCGCACTCGCCCGCGACATGCAAATCATTTTCCAGGATCCTTACGCGTCGCTCAATCCGCGCATGACGGTCGGCACCATCATCGGCGAGGCGCTGACGATCCATGGTCTGGCCAAGACGCGGAGCGAGTTCGAGGGGCGCATCGTCGAGCTGCTGGAAACCGTCGGGCTCAACCCCGATTACATGCGGCGCTATCCGCACGAGTTTTCCGGCGGCCAGCGCCAGCGCATCGGCATCGCCCGCGCGCTCGCCGTCTCGCCCAAACTGATCGTGTGCGACGAGCCGGTGTCGGCGCTCGACGTGTCGATCCAGGCGCAGGTGATCAATCTGCTCGAGGATTTGCAGCAGAAGTTCGGATTGACCTATATTTTCATCGCGCACGACCTTTCGGTTGTCGAGCACATCAGCACGCGCGTCGCCGTGATGTACCTCGGCAAGATCGTCGAGATCGCCAGCGCACACGACCTCTACACCACGCCGCTCCATCCCTACACCGAGGCGCTGATGTCGGCGGCGCCGATCCCCGACCCGACCGTCAAGCGCACGCGCATCGTGCTGCAGGGCGACGTGCCGAGCCCGATCCATCCGCCGTCCGGCTGCCCGTTCCACACCCGCTGCCCGATCCGCCAGCTGCCGTTCTGCGCCGAGGAGCCGCCGCCGCTGCGGCAGACGCGCGACGGGCATGCGGTCGCGTGCCATTTCCGCGGGTGACTAGAGCCCGCATGTTCGTTACGTGGCGGAGTAAGACACGCCGCGCCAAAATGAAAACGCCTAACCAGTACGTCACGCGGGGACGCCCGATGGAACCTTCATCCGGCAATCGTCAGCTACAAAGTACGGCCCGGCAGGTTTGTCTTGAGCGGCTCGTTCCGGATCGGAAATGCGGCGGTTGCGTTGTATGTTGTAAAATTCTTGACATCAACTGGCCCGAACTCAGAAAACCGGCCGGCGTGCTATGCCCGCATAATACCGGACGGGGCTGCGCGATTTATGCCACGCGCCCGGATGAATGCCGCACTTGGTTCTGCCTTTGGCGCAGAATCGACGAATTGCCGGAGCACGCGCGGCCGGACAGAATAGGCGTTCTGTTTGCTATCGATGGTCGCGATCCACCTCGTACCGCTTTTGAAAAGTTCTACATTGTTGCGCGCGCGATAAACGGCTGGCATGATTTTTCCTCTCCCCAAGCTGCTGCTGCAGTGCGTATGTTTGTAGATGAAGGAACTTGGCCGGTATGGCAAAGTTTCGGTGGCAATAAGCGCCTGATCTATCCTCATAAGGAATTGGCCGACGCTGTGATCAATCCAGCGACTGCCGCCGAGCATCTAAAGGCGCAGGTCGAAACATGGCGAAAAAGGCTCGATCTCGACTAGCGTGCACCATGCAGCGCGCCTCAAGCATCTGGCGCCTGTAAACTATATGTTGACATCTTGACAAGCATCGCTTACTTAGGTGCCATGCTCTCCGTCGTCCGCGAAGCCGCCGGCAAGGTCGGCGGGGTCCCCAAGCTGGCGCGCAGGCTCGGCGTGTCGCGCCAGGCGATCTATCAATGGACCGAAGTGCCGGTCGAACGCGCCGCCGATCTCGAGAGGGTCACCGGCATTCCACGCAGCCGGTTCCGTCCCGACGTGTTCAAGGGTGCCGCGCCCTCCGAGGCAAAAGACAGCGCCGCGGACTACGAACATGATTATCATGCGTGGCTGATGCGGCAGGCGGCGCTGCTGGCCGAGCAGCGGTTCGCGGAACTCGATCTCGACAACCTGATCGACGAGATTCAAGCCTTGGCGCGGTCGGAAAAGCGGGAGATCGAGAACCGCCTCAACGTTCTGCTCGTTCATCTGCTCAAGTGGACACACCAGCCGGCGCAGCGCTCGGGGGGTTGGCGCTCGACCATCATCGAGCAACGGGCGCGGTTGCTGAAGCGGCTCCAAGACAGTCCGAGCCTGCGCGGCTATCCGGGCGAAGTGCTCGACGAGGAATATGCGATCGCGCGCGAAAAGGCGGCGGCGGAGACCGGGCTGCGCGCCACGACATTTCCCAAGAGCTGTCCGTATACTATCGACCAGGTGCTCGATCCCGACTTCCTGCCGTGACCTGCCGCAGGTGGCCGGCGTACAAAGGGCCGCCATGCTGCGCGCCGTCTCCGTTGTTCGTTCCGGTGAGTTCGACGATGCGCGCGTCGTCGACCGCGTGGCGCTAGACGCCGACGACCGCAATCGGCGCCGCGTGGTGCTGAGCGGGGAGGGGGGCACGACGTTTCTCCTCGACCTGCCGCAGGCGGGTGCGTTGCGCGACGGCGACGGGCTCGTGCTCGACGGCGGCGCGATTGTGCGCGTCATCGGCGTGGCCGAGCCGCTCGTCGAGATGACCGCCGCGACGCCACTCGATTTTGTCCGCCTCGCCTGGCATCTCGGCAACCGCCATGCCGACGTGGCGTTTGCGCCCGGGGTGTTGCGCGTGCGGCGCGACCACGTGCTCGAGGCGATGGCGGCGGGGCTCGGCGCGAGCGTCAACGAAATCGACGCGCCGTTCGATCCGGAGCCGAGCACGCCGCACCCTCATGACGACGCGGATCATCACCGCCATCATGACGGGAGTGCCGTCGAGCATTCGCCCGCGCTCTCCCATCCTCGCGCAGGCGATGCGGCATTTCCCGCCGCGGCCCTCTACCGGCTGCAGGCTTGGCTGTCGCCCGGATATCCGGTCGGCGCGTTCTCATTCTCGAGCGGCCTCGAATGGGCGATCGAGGCCGGCGACATCGCTGACGCGCCGAGCTTGCAGCGCTGGATCGCCGTGATCCTTTCCGGCGGCGGCGGCTTCTGCGACGCGGTGTTTTTTGTGCACGCGCACCACGCGATCGAGCAGGACGACGACAAAGCGCTTGCCGCGGTCGCGGAGCTCGCGCTCGCGTTCGCGCCGTCGAAGGAACGCCATCTGGAGACGACTGCGCAAGGCGGTGCGTTTCTAATGGCGACGCGCGCCGCGTGGCCGTGTGCGGCGCTTAATCGTCTCGGCACCGGCGCATGCACCTACCCGGTCGCGGTCGGCGCGGCCGCCGCCGGCCACGGCATCCCGCTTGCGCCGGCGCTCGCCTCCTACCTGCACGCGCTCGCCGCCAATCTCATTTCCGCCGGCGTGCGGCTCATCCCGCTCGGCCAGACCGACGGCCAGCGCGTGCTCGCCGCGCTCGAGCCGATCGTCGCGGCAACGGCCGAACGCGCGCTCGTAACCCCGCTCGATGAAGTCGGCAGCGCCGCGTTCCGCGCCGATCTCGCGAGCCTGCGCCATGAAACTCAGTACACCCGTTTGTTTCGGAGCTGACATCTGATGAAAATCACCGCGATCACCACCACGCTCATCCACATTCCCTACGAGGCGGGCGCGCCCACCAAGCTCGCGGGACAAAACTGGAGCCAGATGGCGATCCTGCTGGTGCGCGTCGATACCGATGAAGGCGTCACCGGCTGGGGGGAGGGCTTCGGTCACGCCATCGCGCCCGCCACCAAGGCGACCCTCGATACGATGGTGGCGGCGCGTTTCATCGGCCGCGATGCAAGCGACGTCGAAGCGCTTATGGGCGACATGTTTCAGCAGCTGCATCTCTTCGGCCGCAACGGCTCGGTGATCTACGCGCTCTCGGCAATCGACATCGCGCTATGGGACATCGCCGGCAAGCGTGCCGGCAAGCCGATCCATGCGCTGCTCGGCGCGAACGGTGCGCGCGAGTTGACCGCCTACGCGAGCCTGCTGCGCTACGGCGAACCCGCGACCGTCGCGCGCATGGCGGCACAGGCGGCGGGCGAAGGCTATCGGTTCATCAAGCTGCACGAGATCGACGTGCCGCAGGTCAAGGCGGCGCGCGAGGCGATCGGGCGCGACGTCAAGCTGATGTGCGATACCAATTGCCCGTGGTCGGTGCCGCGGGCGACCGAGATGGCAAAGGCGTTCAAGCCGTTCGATCTCTATTGGCTGGAGGAGCCGGTGTGGCCGCCGGAAGATCACGAAGGACTCGCGGAGGTGCGCCGCGCCGGCGTTCCGATCGCGGCGGGCGAGAACGCGGCCGGCATCCACGACTTCCGTCACATGTTCTCGGTCGGCGCGCTCGACGTCGCGCAGCCGAGCATGACGAAGATCGGCGGCATCGGCGAGATGCGCAGGATCGCCGCGCTTGCCCACGTGGCGGGCATGCGGCTCGTGCCGCATTGCGCCTATTTCGGGCCGGGTTTCCTCGCCTCGCTGCACACGTCGTCGGTGCTCGCGCCGGAGGCCCCGTTCGAGCGGCTCTACGTCAAGCTCGAAGCGAGCCCGTTCGGGCCATGGCTCAGCGCCGTTGGCGGCAAGATGAAGGTCCCCGACGGGCCCGGCCTCGGCTGCGATCCGGACATGGCGGTGGTCGAGCGCTACCGCAGCGCGCCCGATCACGTGACCAAATAAAGCGACCTAAAGGAAACGCATGGACCTCATCATCCGCAACGCGCGCCTGAGCACCCGGCCGGAAGACGGGCCCGTCGACATCGGCGTCGAGAACGGGCGCATCGCCGCGATCGCCCCGAAGCTCGCGGCGGAAGGAAAAGAGCACGATGCTGCCGGTGGGATCGTATGCGCCGGGCTGATCGAGACCCACATCCATCTCGACAAGTCGCGCATCATCGACCGCTGTCCGCCCGAGGAGACCCGCGCGGTCAGCCCGGTCAAGAGCGTCGCGCCGATGAAGAAGACGTGGACGGTCGAGGACGTTCATGCCCGCGCCGCGCGGACGCTCGAAGAATGCATCCTGCATGGGGCGACGCGCATGCGCACCCAGGTCGAGGTCGATCCCGGCATCGGCATGCGCGGGTTCGAGGCGGTTGCCGCGCTCGTCGACGAATACAAATGGGCGATCGACGTGGAGATGTGCGTGTTTCCCCAGGAGGGGCTCACCAATTATCCCGGCACCGACGAGCTGGTGGTCGAAGGGCTCAAGCGCGGCGCCAAGGTGGTGGGCGGCGCGCCGCGCTACGACACCGACGGCCCGGCGCAGGTCGAGCGCATCTTCGAACTCGGCCGCGAGTTCGACGTCGATATCGACATGCATCTCGACGTCGGCCCCAGCGCCGATCAGATGTTCATCCACCAGGTCTGCGATCTCACCAAAAAGTACAAGCGCGGCGGGCGCGTCGTTGCCGGCCACATGGCGAAGCTCTCGACCATGCCGCCGGAGCGGCTCAAGCAGGTGGCGCGTCGCCTTGCCGACGTGGGCGTCGCCGTCACCGTGTTGCCGGCGACCGACCTCTACCTGATGGGGCGCGACCAGGACCACAACGTGCGCCGCGGCGTCGCCGACGCGAATTTTCTCGTTGCGCACGGGGTCAATTGTTCGCTCTCGTCGAACAACGTGCTCAACCCGGCGACGCCTTACGGCGACTGTTCGCTCGTGCGCATGGCGAACATGCACGCCAACCTGCTGCAGGTGCGCCACCCTAGGGAGCTGCGCGAATGCTTCGCCATGCTCACCGAGCGCTCGGCGCGGCTGCTCAACCTCGCCGACTACGGAATTAAGGTGGGCAATCCGGCCGACATCGTCATTTTCGACGCGCAGACGCCGGAGCAGGCGATCGCGGAAGTGCGCAACCCGCTCGCCGCCTTCAAGCGCGGCCGCCAGACCATGGTCCGGCAGCCGGCGAAGCTGATAAGGCCTAACTCCGGCGTCACCCTGAGGAGCCGGCCGTAGGCCGGCGTCTCGAAGGGTGGCAACAAACTCCGAACGTGCTTCCACCCTTGGAGACGGCCGCTGCGCGGCCTCCTCAGGGTGACGGCGGAGTGTTATCTCAGCTTATCGAACGCGGTCTCGCGAATCTGCGTGAGGATCACGAAGGTGATCACCGCGGCGGTGATGACGTAGAATGCCGGCGCCAGTGGGTTGCCGGTTTCCCTTATCAGCCAAGTGGCGATGAACGGGGCGAAGCCGCCGAAGATCGCGACCGCGATGTTGTAGCCGATCGAGAGCGCCGTGTAGCGCACCCGGGTCGGGAACAGCTCCGCATAGGCTGCCGGGCAAGGACCGGCATAGAGCGACTGAAAGAAGATCATCACGAACTGGGCGAGGAACGCGTAGAGCACGAATCCGGAGGAACCCAGGATGAACAGCGGATAAGCCAGCACGGCATAGCCGATGCACGAGGCCATCAGCAGCGGCCGGCGGCCGACGCGGTCCGACAGCCGTCCGGTGAACGGAATGAGTATCACGAAGATGGCGAGGCAGATCGTGCCGATCAGTTGCGCCTTCGGCTGCGGCAGCTTGGCAACAGTGACGAAATAGCCGGTCATGTAGAGGAGCGAGATGTAATACGCGGCCGTGTTGTGCAAGGTGATGCCGAAGGCCGTGAGCGTCTCGCGCGGATATTTCGTGATCGCTTCCTTAAGCGGCGCGTGCGCGACCTCGTGATGCTCCTCGATTTCGGTGAATTTGGGCGTATCGGGCAGGCGCCAGCGCAGATAGGCACCGACCCCACCGACCACGATGCCGAGCAGGAATGGCACGCGCCAGCCCCAGGAGGTCAGCGCCTCGGGCGAGAGCGCGAAGCTGAGCACGGTCCCGGACAGCGAGCCGAGCAGAAAGCCGCCGCCGACGCTCACCTGCTGCCACGAGCCGATGAAGCCGCGGCGGCCCTCGGGCGCGTATTCGACGATGTAGGCGGTCGACCCGCCCCATTCGCCGCCGGCCGAGAGGCCCTGAACCAGCCGAGCCAGGACCAGCAGGATCGGCGCCGCGACGCCCACCTGATCGTAGGTCGGCAGCAGTCCGATGGCCAAGGTCGAGAGCGCCATCAGGAAAATCACGGCGCTGAGCGCTTTGCGCCGGCCGTGGCGGTCGCCGTAGATGCCGAAAATGATCGACCCGACAGGGCGCATGAGGAAGCCGACGCCGAACACCAGGTAAGTCGCCAGAAGCGAAGCGATCGGGTCGCTCGACGGGAAGAACAGCTTGGAAATGGTGGAGACGAAATAGCCGTAAACGGCGAAGTCGAACCATTCGAGCGTATTGCCGATCACCCCGGCGAGGACCGCCTCGCGGCTGCGCGCCGCGGGCTCACTGCCGAGGGCTGCGTCTGCTGCTGTCGTCATCTAAGACCCCCCATCGCTGATGCGGCGCCATGTTGCCCGAAGTGGATCGTGGCGCACAAGCGACCGTAGCCCGGATGAGCGCAGCGAAATCCGGGGCCGCTTATTCCCGGGTGAGGCCAAGCGCGCGACGAATGATCTTCGCCCGGGGCGTACGCTTCATCCGGACGAGATCCTCCTCGCTAAGCGGCTGCGCGTCCGGATCGGCGAGCGCAGCCGCATGGCGCTGTTCCTCGGTCATGGCATCGAACCGAGCCCACTCGCCCTTCGACGGCTTGGCGCGCTCACGCGTTGTTTTGTTTCGAGGACGTGGTTCCCGCATTTCGCTGCACTCATGCGGGCTACGTCGCCGCCAGCGGATTCTGCGCGGCCGGCAGATCGTGCAGGTGGCAGGCGGCGAGGTGCCCGTGTTCGGTCGGCCGCAACGCCGGTTCCTCGCTGCGGCAGCGGTCGAAAGCGTAGGGACAGCGGGTGTGGAAGCGGCAGCCTTTGGGCGGATTGATCGGGCTCGGCACGTCGCCCTTGAGGATGATGCGCTCGCGCGCGGCGCCGGGCTCGGGCACCGGCACGGCAGAAAGCAGCGCCTTGGTGTAGGGATGCCGGGGTGCGGCGAAGATCGCGCGCTTGGGCGCGACCTCAACGATTTTGCCGAGGTACATCACGGCGACCCGATGGGTCATGTGCTCGACGATCGCGAGGTCGTGGCTGATGAAGAGCAGCGCCAACCCGAGTTCCTGCTGGATGTCTTGGAGCAGGTTGACGATCTGCGCCTTCACCGAAACATCGAGCGCGGAGACCGCCTCGTCGCAGACGATGAGGTCGGGCTCGGCGGCGAGCGCGCGGGCGATGCCGATGCGTTGGCGCTGGCCGCCGGAGAACTCGTGCGGCCAGCGGCCGACGGCCTCGCGCGGCAGCCGCACCTTGTCCATCAGCGCGGCGATGCGGGCGTCGAGGTCGCGCGCCGAACTGGCGAGGCCGAAATTGCGGATCGGTTCGGCGAGGATGTCACGCACGCGCATGCGCGGATTGAGGCTCGAGAACGGATCCTGGAACACGACCTGCACGCGCCGGCGCAGTGGACGCAGGGTGGCGGCGGAAAGTTCGTCGATGCGGCGGCCGTCGAGCACCACCTGGCCAGCGGTGATGTCGAACAGGCGCAGGATCGCACGGCCGACCGTCGATTTGCCGCAGCCGCTCTCGCCCACCAGCGCCAGGGTCTCGCCGCGCGCGATCGTGAAAGAGACGCCGTCGACCGCGTAAACGAAGGCGCGCTTGCGGAAGAGGCCGCCGCCGACCTGGAAATGTTTCTTGAGGTCGTTGACCTCGAGTATCGGAACGCTCATGCGGCGACCGCCTCGCGCACGGCGTAATGGCAGGCAGCGACATGGCCGGGCGCTTTGGCTTCGAGCGCCGGCGCCAGTTCGCGGCACAGGTCGGTGGCGAAGCGGCAGCGGCTTGCGAACACGCACCCCGGGATGCGGTCCTTCAGACTCGGCACCACGCCGGGGATTTCGGCGAGCCTGGTCGCGACGCCGGTGAGCGACGACCCGAGCTTCGGCACGGCGCCGAGCAAACCTTGCGTGTAGGGATGGCGCGGCGAACGGAATAATTTCCCGACCGGCGCCTCCTCGACCTTGCGTCCCGCGTACATCACCATCACGCGTTCGGCGACTTCCGCGACCACGCCGAGGTCGTGGGTAATCAGCACGATCGCCGCGCCGACCTTGCGCTTGAGATCGGCCATCAGCTCGAGAATCTGCGCCTGAATGGTCACGTCGAGGGCGGTGGTCGGCTCGTCGGCGATCAAGAGCTTGGGCGCGCAGGCGAGCGCCATGGCGATCATCACCCGCTGGCGCATGCCGCCCGACATTTGATGCGGATATTCGCGCACGCGCCGGCGCGGCTCCGGGATGCCGACGAGGACGAGCATCTCGATCGCGCGCGCCTCAGCGGCGCGCTTGTCGAGTCCCTGGTGCAGCCGCAACGTCTCGCCGAGCTGGCGCCCGACCGTGAGCACCGGATTGAGGCTCGTCATCGGCTCCTGGAAGATCATGCTGATGTCGTTGCCGCGAATGTCGCGCATGGCGCGGTCGGACAACTTCAACAGATCGGTTCCCTGGAAGCGGATCGAGCCGGCGATGCGGCCGGGCGGCTCCGGGATCAGGCGCAGGATCGAATTGGCGGTGACCGACTTGCCGCAGCCGCTTTCGCCGACGATCGCCAGCGTCTCGCCCTCATCGACGTGAAACGAGACGCCGTCGACCGCGCGGTTGACTCCGTCCGGCGTGCGGAAATGCGTCTGCAGGTTTTCCACCTCGAGCAGCGCCACGGGCTCAATACTCCTTGGCCATGCGCGGATCGAGCGCGTCGCGCAGCCCGTCGCCCAGCAGATTCACGGCGAGAACGGTCACCGAGAGGAACAGCGCGGGGAAGAAGATGATGAACGGCTTGACCTGCCAGAGCGCGCGCCCCTCGGCCATGATGTTGCCCCACGAGGGGATCGTCGGCGGGGTGCCGGCGCCGATGAACGAGAGAATCGCCTCGATGATCATGGCGCTGGCGCAGATGTAGGTCGCCTGCACGGTCATGGGCGCGAGGGTGTTGGGAAGGATGTGGCGCAGGATGATTGTCGGCGTGCGCGTGCCCGCCGCAATCGCGGCGTCGACGTAGGGCTGCTCGCGCAGTGAGAGCACCACGCCGCGCACCAGGCGCGACACGCGCGGAATTTCCGCGATAGTGATCGCCATGATCACGTTTTGCACGCTGCCGCGGGTGAGCGCCATCAGCGCGACGGCGAGCAGGATCGGCGGGATCGACATCAGCCCGTCCATCACCCGCATGATCACGCCGTCGGCCCAGCGCAGGAAACCGGAGACGAGGCCGATGGTGAGCCCGATCAGCGAGGAGAGCAGCGCGACGGAAAAGCCGACCAGCAGAGACACGCGCGCGCCGTAAACGACGCGCGAGTAGATGTCGCGCCCGAGCATGTCGGTGCCGAACCAATAGTCAGGCGAGGGCGCGCGGGTGCGCCGCGCCGGCGCCAGCGCGGTCGGATCGACCGTGCCGAGGAGCGGGGCGAGCAGCGCCATCGCAATCAGAATGAGGACAAGCCCGCCGCCCGCGGCCACGGTCGGATGCCGCCGCACGAGGCCAATGAAGCCGCGGCGCAACTTCACCGGCGGGAACACGTCGGGCAGGGCCGGCGCGACGGCGAGCCCAGCCGGAATGGCGCTGCGGTCGAGCGCCTCGACGCTCAATAGCGGATCCTCGGATCGAGCAGGGTGTAGACGAGATCGACCAGCAGGTTGACCAGCACGTAGAGGAAGCTGAACAGCACCACCACGCCCTGAATCACCGGGTAGTCGCGGCGCAAGATGGCGTCGATCGTGAGACGGCCGAGGCCGGGAATCACGAACACGCTCTCGGTCACCACCGCGCCGCCGATCAGCAGCGCGATGCCGATGCCGATCACCGTGACGATCGGCACCGATGCGTTCTTGAGCGCGTGAATGAACAGGATCCCGGGCTGGCCGATGCCCTTGGCGCGCGCCGTGCGGATGTAGTCCTGCGCCAGCACCTCAAGCATGGCCGCGCGGGTGATGCGAGCGATGAGGGCGATATAGACGCAGCCGAGCGCGATCGCGGGCAAGATGAGATTCTGAAACCACGGCCACAGGCCTTCAGATAAAGGCGTGTAGCCCTGCACCGGCAGCCATTCGAGTTCGAGCGCGAACACATAGGCGAGCAGATAACCGACCACGAACACCGGCACCGAGAAGCCGAACACCGCGAATGCCATGATGGCGCGGTCGAGCAGGCTGCCGGCGCGCCAAGCCGCGACGACTCCGAGCGGCACCGCGACCGAAATCGCGAACACGAGCGTCACCGCCATCAGCGACAGCGTCGGCTCGAGGCGCTGCGCGATCATTTTGGTGACGGGCAGGCCGGTGAACATCGAGGTGCCGAGGTTGGCGTGCACGATGTTCCAAACCCAGTCCCCGAACTGCACCAGGAACGGCCGGTCGAGGCCGAGGCTTTGCCGAATCCGCTCGACGTCCGCCGGCGTCGCCTGATCGCCGGCGATCACCGCCGCCGGATCGCCCGGCGCGATGTAAAGCAGGCTGAACACGAACAGCGCCACCACCGCCATCACCGGGATGGTCGCGAGGATGCGCCTTATGACATAGGCGAGCATGGGGTTTTACCTCTCCCCGCAAGCGGGGAGAGGTCGCCGCGCGTAGCGCGGCGGGTGAGGGGGAATTTCCACGAGCCGCGCTCTACGGAGAGTCCCCCTCACCCCGACCCTCTCCCCGCAAGCGGGGAGAGGGGGCGCTGTGGCGCGGTCCTCGCGCAAAAGCCTCATGCGCTTGCCTTGTTGACGTTCCAGAGGAACGGCAGCGGGCCGGCGACGATGCCGGATACGTTCTTGCGCCACGCCTGGTAGCCGCGGAAGAAGCCGGTCGGCGCATAGACGACGAAATCGATCGCCGCCTTGTTCAAGCGGCGGATCGCCGCTTTCTCCTCGTCGAGGTTCTTGGCGTCGAACCAGTTGTTGATCTCCGCCTCGACCGCGTCGCTCTTGGGCCAGCCGAACCAGGCCTTGTCGCCGTTGGCGCGGAGCTGGATTTGCGGCGCCGGGTTGATGCAGTCGGAGCCCGCGTGCCAGGTGTGGAACATGTGCCAGCCCCCCTGGCCGGGCGGCGTCTTGACCGCGCGGCGCGCGCCCACCGTGCCCCAATCGGTCGCGACGAAATCGACGTTGAAGCCCATGCGCTTGAGGAGATCGGCAGTGACATCGCCCTGCGCCTTGGTGATCGGCTGGTCCTGCGCGACGATGCAGGACACCGGTTCGCCCGAATAGCCGCTCTCGGCCAGCAGGCGCTTGGCGGCGTCGAGATTGCGCGGGCCTTTGAGAATCTCACCACCTTCCTCGGTGTAGAGCGAGGTCCCGGGCGTGAAATAGCCGGGCAGCGGCTTCCACAGCTTGTCGTCGTCGCCGACGATCGCGCGCATGTAATCTTCCTGGCTCATCGCCATGAGCACGGCGCGGCGCGCGCGTACGTCGTTAAACGGCGGGTAGAGGTGGTTCATGCGGAACGAGCCGATGTTGCCGAGCGGGTCGGCGATGTCGACCGCGACGTTGCGGTTCGCCTTGAGCACCGGCACGAGATCGGAGATCGGGTTCTCCCACCAATCGATTTCGCCGTTCTGCAACGCCGCCGACGCGGTGCCTGGATCGGGCATGATCACCCATTCCACCCGATCGAGCAGCATGACCTTGCCGCCGGCGAGCCACGACGCCGGTTCCTGGCGAGGCACGTAGTCCGCGAATTTTTCGAACGCCGCCTTGGCGCCCGGCACCCATTCGCTTTGCACAAACTTCATCGGCCCGCTGCCGACGTATTCGGTTATTTGTTTGAACGGGTCGGTCTTGGCGATGCGCTCCGGCATGATGAACGCGGAGGGCGTGGCGCTCTTGGCGAGCGCGAACAGCATTTTTGGGTAGGGCTTCTTGAGCTTCCATTGGAAGGTCCGGTCGTCGACCGCCGTGAGTTCGTTCTGGATCGCCGCGATCATCTGGCCCATGGAGTCGCGCACGCACCAGCGGGCGAGGCTGGCGACGCAGTCCTTGGCAAGCACCGGTTGGCCGTCGTGCCACTTGAGCCCGGGGCGCAGGCGGAACGTCCAAGTGAGCCCGTCGCCCGAGACTTCCTCGGCCTCGATCATCTGGCGCTGCGGCGTGAGCTTGTCGTCGACGCCATAGAGCATGTCCCACACCAGCACCGAGGCGTTGCGCACGACGTATTGCGTGGTCCAGATGGGATCGAAGTTGGCGAGGTTTGCTTGCGGCACGAACCGCAGCGTGCGGCCGGCGCCTTGCGCCAGCGCGGGCGCGGCAAGCCGCGCCGAGGCCGCCAGCGCTCCGGCGCCCGCTGCCGCCTTGAGCACAGTCCTGCGATTGACCCTCTTCATCGACCGTTCTCCCTCTTGTCGTTGGGCCGCCTAGGCGCGCGCCATTGTGGCGAAGTTTTGGGCCGCGCGCCGGTAACCGGAGCGCACCAAAATGCCGCGGCTGCTAACATCTCCCGTCGCGCCGAGCGGAGCAAGTGCCATGCCAGCGGACTGAGGTAAGTTACGGTTGGAAAGCGCCTAATGGCGGCGAGTCCCGAGCCGACGTTTGGCCTGGGCAATGTCGTCGAGGACCGCCGCTACCAGTTCCGGGTCCCCATCCTCAAGCGCGGCATTGAGATACGCAGCCATGTCCGCTTCATCGCGGAGGTGGCGCACGGCGTCCCACCGTCGAAGTTTCGGCTTTGCCATCGCGCATACCCGCGTTTCGGGAGAGATCGACCGTAGCTGAATCTACGGGCAAAGTCGCGCGGGACCGGAGATGCCGAACATGACCATGCCAGCCGATTTCCTCCCCGGAAATTACCGCTACATCCCGGGCGTGTTCCAATATTCGGCGGGCGTGGCCGCCGCGCCGGGCTACGAGATCCGTCGCGTCCGTTTTCGCGAGGCGGTGCCGCTCGCGCGCGGGTTCGAGCGCGCCGCTCATTACATCTCGGCGGCGGGGCGTCCGCTCACCGCATTCTGCGCTTGCGAATTGCGCTCGCCGGCGCCGTTCAGCGAGGACGGCTTCCGTGCCTTCAACGAAGTCTACGTAACGACCCTCGAACGCTGGGGTTTGTTCGACGGCCGCACCAATCCGGTAGCGCGCAGCAACGTGTGTCCCGAGATCGATCCGCCGCCGGAGCCGTCGTTCCACGCGTTCGCGTTCACCGTCGCGGCGCCGCATCCGGCGACGACGTTCGTGATCGCCGGGAGCGGCGAGGCGCCGGAAGGGCGCGGCAGCTACGCGGCGCACATCGTGCGGCGCGGAGAGACCAGCCCTGAGGCCATGCGCGAGAAGGCCCGCTTCGTGCTCGCCGAGATGGAGCGGCGGCTCGGGCTGCTCGGCTTTGCCTGGGCCGACACGACGGCCGCGCAGGCCTATACGGTGCGCGATCTTTATCCGTTTCTCGCCGATGAAATCGTGCGCCGCGGCGCCGCGCGCGCGGGGCTCACCTGGCACTTCTGCCGGCCGCCGGTGCGCGAACTCGAGTTCGAGATGGACTGCCGCTCGATCGCGGCGGAATTTGTTATCTGATCACGGCGCGGACTGAAACGCCGTCGGCGGCAGCTTGGCCGGCCCCGGCGCCTCGGTTCGCAGCGGCGCAGCTGGCGCCAGCGTCGCCGGCGCGGGGGCCGGCGCGGACGATAGGTTGAAGTTCGCCGGCATCACGGGAGGCACGGCATCGCTGTCCTCGCGCTCGACGATCGCGGGGGCGGTGTGCCGGGTCGCTCCCTGCGCGATGCATTGCTCAATGAGGTTGCGCATGTGCACGTCCCGCGCGCCGTTCGATCGCTCGCCCAGGATGACGCCCACGATCCGGCGTCCCGCCCGGCCGGTCGAGGAAATGAGATTGTAGCCCGAGGCTTCGGTATAGCCGGTCTTGATGCCGTCGACGCCATCGACGGTTCGCAGCAGCGAGTTATGATTGCTCATGAAGCGGCCGCGATAGGCGAACGCGGGCAGCGAGAAATATTTGTAGTATTCCGGGAACCGGTGCATGATCGCGCGGCCGAGCAGCGCCTGGTCGCGCGCGGTGGTAATTTGCTCGTCTGCCGGCAGGCCCGAGGCGTTGACATAAGTCGTGTTGCTCATGCCGAGCGCGCGCGCCTTGCGCGTCATCATCTGGGCGAATTCCTCTTCGCTGCCGCCCAGCGCTTCCGCCACCACCACGGCCGCGTCGTTGGCCGATTTGGTCACGAGTCCTTTGATCGCGTCCTCGACCTTGAGGGTCTGCCCGGGGCGCAGGCCGAGCTTGGTCGGATTTTGCGAGGCGGCGCGCGCGGAGACCGCGAGGTCGTAGTCGAGCTTGATGCGACCGGCCTCGAGCTCGCCGAACAGCAGATAGAGCGTCATCACCTTGGTGAGCGAGGCGGGATGGCGCGGTGCGTCCGGATCGGTCTCGTGCAGCACCTGGCCGGAATTGTCGTCGATCATGATGTCCGCGTAGGGCGGACGGTAACCTGACCCGTGGATTGCGTGTTTGATGCGCCTCTTTGAGGCGCGTGGCTTGGTGCCGGCGTCTGAGGCGCGTGGCTTGGCGCCGGCGTCTGTGGCGCGCGTCTTGGCGCCCGCGTCGGCGCTGCCGAGCGCGGTCGCTGCGAGCGGTATGACAAACGCCATGACCGCCGCGAACATGCGGGTGCGGCGCGAAAGCCTCATCGCCGCGAATGCGGGTTGATCGACGTGCGCCATCACTGTGCCAATGCCGACTTATCTCCCCACTGTTCGTGCGCGTGGGAATCTACCGGCCTTAACCGTCATTGCAATGGCGCGGGGTGCGGCGAGCTGCATTTTGCCGGCGAGTGTTGCGCCCGTGCCTCACTAGGGTCAAAACTCATTAATTCCGTGGCCGCGACGCTGGGCATTTTGGCCGCTGGCTAGGCGCGAGGAGCGATGTGATCTACACGATCATGAGCGACGAGCAACGACGCCAGCGGCCAAAAGGCCCGCGTCCCTTAGGGTTGCGGCGAAAATCGCCGCCGGGTGCGTCGAAAGGCTCGACCGTATTCCCGATACGCTCTTCGCCTTTCTCCTGCCCGGACGGCGATTTTGGCCGCAACGCGGCTCACGGAATTAATGAGTTTTGACCCTGGTCACCCGGTCGCGTGTGAAACCACGATTTCTTCCAGTACCGCCGCGTAGTGCACGGCGGCCGCCATCAGCACGAAGGTGTGCCATATGGCGTTCTGGAACGGCAGCCGCTCCCACATGTGGAACGCGACCCCCGCGGTGTAGAGCAGGCCGCCGGCGCCGAGCAGCACCAGCGTGGATAGGTGCACCATCGGAACGAACGGGGCGATGGCGGCGAGACCGGCCCATCCGAGCGCTAGATAGAAGCCGAGCGAGACGCGGTCGAAGACCCGCGGGCGCGCCAGGCGCAGCGCGATGCCGGCGACTGCGATCGACCAGACGGCGGCCGTGAGCACCACGTCCCAGAACGGCCGGATGCGCAGCAAGGTGAACGGCGTGTAGGTGCCGGCGATCATCAGGAAGATGGCGGAGTGATCGAAGCAGCGCAGCAGCTCGCGCCGCCGGCTCGAACGCAGGAGCTGGTAGGCGGCCGAGCAGCCGAGCATCGCCAGCAGGCCGCCCGAATAGGTGGCGAGTGCGGCAAGCTCGAGCGGGCTGCCGCGGGTCGCGGCGGCGATCACCAGGATGGCCGCGCCGATCAGCCCGGCAGTGATGCCGATGACGTGGATGACGCCGTCGGCGACGAGTTCCCCGCGCGAGAGCGCCCGCAGGGCTGTTGCCATGGGAGCGGGCGAATTTGCTATCATGGGCGTCATCTGGTCCACCCTTGAGCAATTTCAACGCTCAAACCGGCGGAATGATCACATGGCTTTCGCAAAATTAATGTTACCTGGATCACGTTTCGGCGATTTTGGCGGGCAAAGCCGTGCTTAGCGTGAACGGACCGTTGCGGGTGGGGGTGGGCGGGCCGGTCGGCTCGGGCAAGACCGCGCTGATGGATTGGCTGTGCAAGCGGCTGCGCGACCGCTTCGAGATCGCCGCCATCACCAACGACATCTACACCAAGTGGGACGCGGAATATCTGGTGCGCTCCGGCGCGCTCGCGCCCGAGCGCATCGCCGGGGTCGAGACCGGCGGCTGTCCGCACACTGCGATCCGCGAGGACGCCTCGATCAATCTCGCGGCGGTCGCCGAAATGCGCGCGCGCTTCCCCGCGCTCGATCTCGTGCTCATCGAATCCGGCGGCGACAATCTCGCGGCGACCTTCTCGCCCGAGCTTGCCGATCTCACGGTCTACGTCATCGACGTAGCCGCGGGCGACAAAATCCCCTCGAAAGGCGGTCCCGGCATCACGCGCTCCGACCTTCTCGTCATCAACAAAGTCGATCTCGCGCCCTACGTCGGCGCCTCGCTCGAGGTGATGGAGCGCGACGCCAAGCGCATGCGCGGGCAACGGCCGTTCGTGTTCGCCAACCTGCGCAGCGGCCAGGGCGTCGACGAGATCGCACGCTTCATCGAACAGAAGGGCGGGCTGGGCGTGTGAAGCACGCGTGATGCGGCCCTTGTCACTGTCGCTACTACGCCGTATCGAAATCGGGTCTCACCTCCCGACGAGCACCGCCATGCCCGCACGTCTCATCCGTGACCGTCTCGAAGAATCCCTCGTACGCATCGCCGATCCCAAGGGGGAGGGGGCGCGCGCCTGCCTCACTGTCTACGAGACGACCGCCCGGCTCGAAGCCGACGCAGCCGATGTGCGCGCGCGGGCCGGGCTTACCCTCGGCGCGCTCGACGGCGCCATTATCACCATCAAGGATTTGTTCGACGTGGCGGGGGAGCCGACCCGCGCCGGCGCGAAAATCCTCGTCAACGCGCCGCCCGCCGCGGCCGACGCGCCGGTGGTGCGCCGCTTGCGCGCGGCCGGTGCCGTGATCGTCGCCAAGACCAACATGACCGAGTTCGCCTTCTCCGGCATCGGGCTCAACCCGCATTTCGGCACGCCCGGCAATCCGGCCGACCGTGCGCGCGTTCCGGGTGGCTCGTCCTCGGGCGCGGCGGTGACGGCCGCCGACAACATGTGCGAAATCGCGATCGGCACCGACACCGGCGGCTCGACCCGCATCCCCGCCGCCGTGTGCGGCATCGTCGGCCATAAACCGAGCCGTCAGCGCATCCCGACCGACGGCGCCTTCCCGCTCTCGTTCACGCTCGATTCGATCGGGCCGCTCGCGCGCAGCGTTGCCGACTGCGCGCGTGCCGACGCGGTGATGGCGGGGGAAGAACCGACGCCGGTCGAACCGGCGCCGCTCGCGGGGCTCCGCCTCAGCGTTCCGCAAGGGCTGCCGCTCGCCGATCTCGACGCCACCGTGACGGCGCGCTTTGCGGCGGCACGCCAAGTGCTCGGCCGCGCCGGCGCCCGCCTCAGTGAGGAGCGGCTCGACGACTTCTTTGATGCCATGCAGCGGATCAACGCCAAGAGCGGTTTCGCGCCCGCTGAAGCCTACTCGATTCACCGCGAGCGGCTCGCCGCCCACGGCGCGGACTATGATCCCAACGTGCGCTACCGGATCGAGCGCGGGGCTGCGCTGTCCGCCGCCGATTACGTGGCAATGGCGCGCGACCGCGCCGCGCTGGTGCGCGCCCTTGACGCGCGGCTTTCCGACCTCGACGGCCTGGTGTTGCCGACTTGCCCGATCGTCGCCCCGCGCATGGATGAAGTCGCCACGCGGGAGACCTTCGCGGCCAAGAACATGCTGCTGTTGCGCAACACCTCGATCGTCAATTTCTTCGATCAATGCGCCATTTCGTTGCCGCTGCCGCGCGAGGGCGGCCTGCCGGTCGGCCTCATGCTGGTCGCGCGTAACGGCCATGACCGCCGCCTGTTCCGCATGGCCGCCGCGGTCGAGCGCCTGTTTGCCGCCTAAATACGGGAGGAACTGCCATGCCGATCCTCGCCCGCACCGGGCTCACCCGCCGCCGTCTGCTCGCCGGCAGCGCCTCGGCCGCCACGCTTCTCGCTGCGCCGGCGGTGGTGCGCGCGCAGCCCGCCACACTCAAGATCGCCGTGCTGCTGCCACGCTCGGGGCTCTATGCCCAGGCTGGGCAAAGCTGCCATCGCGGCGCGCTGATCGCTACGCAGGTGCTCGCGCAATACGGCTACAAGGTCGACCTCGTCCACGTCGATTTCGAATCGAACGTCGATCTTGCGCGCACCCAGGCCGAGCGCGTGATCAACGACGGCGTGAACTGCATCGTCGGCGCGTTCGAATCCGGCGCCACCACCGCGATCGCGCAGGTGTGCGAGCCGCGCCAGGTGCCGCTGGTGATCAACATCGGCGCCGCTCCCCAGCTCACCGAACTCGGCTACAAGTTCCTCGTCCGCAACTTTCCCACCGGCGTCATGATCATTTCTAACGGGCTGCAACTCATCAAGGAGCTGCTGGCGACCACGAAGGCGGCGCCGAAGACCGCCGTGTTCCTACACGCCAACGACACGTTCGGCACGGCGCAGCG
>Ga0210408_10000717_pt1 | contig 38481 bp, 29 predicted proteins | sample IncBWH4MmetaG_FD_155471 | JGI IMG/M metagenome (GOLD analysis project Ga0210408, IMG submission 155471) | Forest soil microbial communities from Barre Woods Harvard Forest LTER site, Petersham, Massachusetts, United States - Inc-BW-H-4-M | ecosystem: Environmental > Terrestrial > Soil >...
ATCGTCTCCAGCAACGGCGCGGGCTTCGACCCCGTTGATGTCGATGCCTGCACGGCAGCCGGAGTTCTGGTCGTCAATCAATCCGGCGGCAATGCCAACTCCGTGGCCGAGCATGCGCTCGGGATGCTCTTGACGCTGTCGAAACGCATTATCGAGGCCGACCGCGCGCTGCGGCGCGACCGCAACGTCAGCCGCAACGCCTTGATCGGCAACGAAGCGCAAGGCAAGACCATCGGTATTGTCGGGCTCGGCAATGTCGGCCGCCGCATCGCCGAGCTCTGCCGGGGCCTGTTGCGCATGAACGTGCTGGCCTACGATCCCTATCTGTCAGCCTCGGAAATGGCGTTGCGCGGCGGCGAAAAGGTCGAACTCGAGGATTTGCTGCGCCGCTCCGATTACGTCTCGATCTCTTGTCCGCTGACCAGGGACAGTCGCGGCATGATCGGCGCGCGCGAATTTGCGATGATGCAGCCACATGCCTTCTTCATCACCACGGCGCGAGGCTTTATCCACGACGAGGCCGCGCTGCTAGAGGCGATGCGCGAAAAGCGCATCGCCGGCGCCGGCCTCGATGTCTGGTCCAAGGAGCCGCCGCCGGCGGAGCATCCGCTGCTGCAATTCGATAACGTGCTGGCGAGCCCCCACACCGCGGGCGTCACCAAAGAGGCGCGGGAAAACATGGGCCGGATCGCCGCCGAACAGATCCTCGATACCTTCGACGGCAAGCGGCCGCCGCGCATCATCAACCCCGAGGTCTGGCCGGACTACGCAAAACGGTTCGAGCGGGCGTTCGGAGTAAGGCCAGCATAGTGGCGCCAATTCCGCCATTGGCGATCGGCTCTTGCCGCTCGCTCTTGGCCGTAGTTTTCCGGTGCGGGAAGTTAACATTCGGGTAGGAGTGCACAGCGTATCGCTGGATTAAGGAGGAGTGCCATGCCCGCGGCTTCTGAATACAATATGACATTCGGCGATCATCGGCAGGACAGCTATTGGGCGGTCGTATCGGATCTGGTTTCGCTGATAGAACGTACGCGTACGCATGGACAATGCGCCGATCAGCAGATGGAAAAGACAGAAGTAGGCGCCCGCGGCGACAGGACGCCTCCTAAACGCGCCACGAACCTCGCCTGGAGCGATTGCAATCAGCGTCTTCGAGAGGCGCTACTCATTCTGCTCGAGGCGCGGCCTGCCGTGTGCGGCGGACGCGATCGGGTGGCTACGTATGAAGAAGTATCGTCTGCGGTAACCGCCGCAGCGTGAACGGCGACAATCGCCCTTGCGGGCGGACTGGCCGACCGCGCGCGATTGCGGTCGCAATGGTCAGGATGATGTTGGTAGCGTCGATTCCACGGAGAAGATTTCGACCGCGGCCGGCCCGTTCGCGGCAACAAAACCACTGTCTTTGACCAGTCCGGCGAAGCGCGCATTGCTATTTTCGAAGGCGCCTCGACACGGCCGTCGACTGGCACCATTTTCCTAGGTGCGCCATAGGGTTGCGGAGGGTTGCTCGCACCGGCGCAGAAGGAAACTGGAGCATGCGACGGATCAATTCATTGCTGCGGACCGCACCGTCCCTGATCCGGCGCCGCCTCGCGCAGATCGTCGCCATCGCCGCCGCCAGCCTGCCTGCGGCCGGCGCGTAATCGGATAAGCCCCAAAGCTAGTCGAGAACAGTCATCGGCCTTCCAGGGTTCACCTGGAGCGCCAGCGGCCGGCCGTCGCCAGCGCGCGCCACAGCGGCAACGCCGATAGTTTAATCTTTGCAGCGAATTAGCGAGGGTGTGAGTTCCGCGGGGAGGACCATCTTCACGGCCACCGCAGCATTCATTTCGGCTTCGGATCAAACGCCGACCTTGAGGCAGCGTCCGGTTCTGGCGCAAAGTGGAAATTGAGCTCTGTTCAAAAAGGCAGTTCGGCTTTCGTTTGCCGGAGCGAGCTCAAGCTTGCACAAGATGGTTTGGAACGAGAGTTTGATTTCTTCAGCGAAGGCGGATTGGGTCGATAGCATCTGTGCGGCGCCTTCCGACGCGCACGCAAAGCGCGCCCTGCAAAGGCAGGCTGACCTGACAAAGCCGGCGGGCGCGCTTGGCGTTCTGGAGCGGTTGGCGATCGATCTGGCGGGTCTGCAACGAACCGACCGTCCGATGGCCTTGCGGGCGCCGATCATCATCTTTGCGGGCGACCATGGTGTCGTGGCCAAGGGCGTTTCGGCCTACCCCGCCGATGTCACCGTTCAGATGCTCCACAATTTTGCACGCGGCGGGGCGGCGATATCGGTGCTCGCGCGCGAGCTCGGTGTGCCGCTAGTGGTGGTGGACGCGGGTACGCTGTCGCAACATCAGATCCAGGGTGTGATGACCGACAAGCCGCGATGCGGCACGCGCGATTTCAGCGAGGAAGCCGCACTGACGTCGTCCGAGGTCATGCAGGCCGTCGAATGCGGGCGACGAGCGCTCCGCCGGGCGACCGCTGAAGGAGCCGATCTGGTCATTTTGGGAGAAATGGGGATCGGAAATACAACCTCCGCCGCGGCGATGGCCTGCGCTCTGACCGGCCAGCGGCCCGAGCTCGTCGTTGGCAATGGCACCGGCCTTGACGAGGCGGGGCAGGAGCGCAAGGTGAATGTGATCAAGCAGGCCCTGGGGCTTCACGACCTTGCAAGGCCCGGTGTTAAAGTCGATGACGTGCTTGCGGCCGTCGGTGGCCTGGAGATCGCTGCATTGACGGGCGCCATCATCGCATCAGCGCAGAACGGCGTTCCGGTGCTGATCGACGGCTTTATCGTATCCGTCGCGGCGCTGGCAGCCGCCCGCATCAATCCGTCGTGTCGTCCGTGGATGATATTCTCGCACCGATCCGCCGAGCGCGGCCATGCGTTGGTGCTTGAGGAACTCAACGCACGGCCGATTCTCGATCTCGGGCTTCGGCTCGGGGAGGGGTCGGGCGCGGCGCTGGCGCTTCCCACTCTGCGTCTCGCCTGCGCCCTTCATAACGGCATGGCGACTTTTGCCGAAGCGTCCGTCTCCGGGCGCATCTTGTGATGTTGATCGATCTTCTTCGCCACGGCACGACCGGTCGCGACGGATATCTTGACGGCAGAACCGATTACACCCTTTCGGCGGAAGGCTGGGCCCAGTTCGAGTTGCAGACGGCACATCGCAACTGGCCAACCATCGTGACCTCTCCGCTGCGGCGCGCGCGGGAGGCAGCGCAGCGGCTTGCAGAGGCACGAAATCTGACATCGAGGATCGATGAGGATTGGACCGAGCTTGATTTCGGCCTATGGGATGGTCGGCGGAAGTCCGAACTCGAGGAGGAGCCGGTGAACCGTGCGGCGCTCGCCGCGTTCTATCGCGATCCCTCGACAAATCCGCCTCCGGGCGGCGAATCATGGGCAAGTTTTGAGATGCGAATTGGTCGCGCTTTAACGCGTCTTGCTCATCGGGCGAGGCCAGGGCCAGTGCTCGTCGTGACCCACGCCGGACCCATGCGCATGGCGCTGCATCAGGTTTGCGGATTGCCGCTCGATAGGCTGTGGGCGCTGCGCATTGGATGTGGGACGCGCGTCTGCCTGAATTTCGAAGTCGCGGCCGATGCGCGGGTCTGGGGCGAGATCGTTGAGATCAGCCAGCCATGATTCCGCGCGGACTAATTGTCGCCGTCCAGTTTCTGACGCGGCTGCCGACACCGCGCATCGGCGATCTTGAGCCGCGCGACCTGAGCCTCTCCGCGGTTTTTTTTCCGCTTGTCGGCGCAATGATCGGCGTGGCCGTGGCGCTCGCGGTTTGGAGCCTGAGGCCGGTCGATCCCTGGGTCGGCGCACTTGCCGGGGTCGTGATGTGGGTATGGATCACCGGAGGATTGCATCTGGACGGCCTCGGCGACGTCGCCGATGCCTTCGGCGCCTCGCATCGGGCTCCCGAACGATTTGCGGAGGTCGTGAGCGATCCTCACGCCGGCAGCTTCGCCGTCATGGCCATCACGCTGCAGATCGCAAGCAAGCTGGTGTTGCTGGCTTTGATCCCCGCGACCGCGTTGCCCTGGGCACTGTTCCTCATTCCGGCCTGGGCCCGCTTCGGCGCCTTGGTATGGAGCTGCACCGTTCCGCCGCTGAAGTCGGGCCTTGCGGAACGGTTTTCTTCGGATATCTGCTTGCCGATGATCGGGGCTTGGAGCGTTGTGCTGATCGGCGCCAGCGCCTGGGTCGCCCTTCCGCTGCTTGCCGCGCTCGTGATCATACCCCTCGGCAGCCTGTTCTGGCGCTGGCGGCTTAATGGAATCAATGGTGACTGTCTCGGCGCAAGCATTGAAGTGACCGAGAGTCTGCTGCTGCTGGCGATCGTGCTCGGCAAAGCGTAGCGGCTGCATATGCTACTTTGAAAGCGCCGCAGCGAGACGGTCCCATGCCGGCTCATCTCCCGGCAATCCAAATCGTAGCCACTGCGGATCGCGGGCAAAGGTGCGAACGTGAATGCCGTGGCGCCCCAGGTTTTCGACGATCTTGGTCGCCTCGCAATGCCGGGCAAGACGGAACAGCGGCGTCCCGCCGAGCAGCGCAAAGCCCGCGGCTTGCAGCATGGCGTCTAACCGCTGCCGATCGGACTCGAGACGGACGATCGCCCCGGCAAGCCAACGCGCCTCGCAAAGCGCCGCCTTGCCGATCGAGAGCGCAGGAACTGAAACAGCCCAGGGGCCGAGCTCGGCGCGGATGCGCTTTGCCAGCGAGACTTCGGCAATCGCAAAGCCGAGCCGCAATCCCGCCAATCCGTACGTTTTCCCCAACGACCTGAGCACGATCGTGGCAGGCGGCAGTTCGGAGACGATGCTCGCGGATTCCGGGAGCACATCAATGAAGGCTTCGTCGACGACGAGTAGTCCATTCTTTTTTGCAAGCGTCCTCGCCACGGTCCGCAGCACGCTCACCGGGATGATACGTCCCGTCGGGTTATTGGGATTGACGACGACGACGACATCGGCGCGATCGCTCCGGTTGAGATCCTCCACCACCGAAACGCGATGTCCTGCTCGCATCCAGCAGGCCTCGTGCTCCTCGTAGGTCGGCCCGAGAATCTCGACGGAAGATTTTGGGAAGAGACGGGGTACCAGCTGGATCAAAGCCTGCGTGCCCGGCGCGGCGGCGATCATCTGCGAATTGCGGACACGGTACCGTGCCGCCGCCGCAGCCAGCAACGCCTCCTCCTCGGAGCGCGTCGGCAGACGCGACCAGATTTCCGCCGGCAACGCGGGAATCGGGAAGCGGACAGGGTTGATGCCGGTGGATAGATCGATCCACGGCTCCGGCGCGCCCGGGAATCTCTCTCGCGCGGCGTCCAGATCGCCGCCATGCGCGATGGGTTCCGCGGCGGCGGGCTGCGTGATAGGCAGAGCCCTTACTTCGCCCGGGTGTTTCGGATCACGCATGTTTGCCGAACTTGCTTTCGCCGCGCTCGCCATCGAAGCGGTTTTTGGATTTCCGGACACGCTCTATCGCCGGATCGGCCATCCCGTGGGCTGGATCGGGGCGCTGATAACATGGTGCGAGCGCGCTTGGAACAGGCATGAGTTCTCGTTCCGTCGCCGCCGCATGCTTGGCCTTGCGACGCTGCTTTTGCTGCTCGCCGCCAGCGGTATTTCGGGGATCTGCGTCTATCTGCTGGCGCAACACTTTTTCCCAGGTCTTGCGAGTACGCTCATCTCGGCGGCGGTGGCTAGCTCGCTGCTCGCGCAGCGCAGCCTCGATGCGCATGTCCGGGCCGTCGCCGATGCGCTGGAGCAAAAAGGGATCGAGGCAGGCCGTCAAGCCGTGTCGATGATCGTCGGACGCGACACGGAGAGCTTGGACGAAGCGGGTTTGAGCCGCGCCACCATCGAAAGCCTCGCCGAAAATTTTTCCGACGGCGTCGTGGCTCCGCTGTTCTGGTTGTTGGTTGCCGGATTGCCCGGGGGGTTCTGCTACAAGGCGATCAATACCGCAGACAGCATGATCGGTCACAAGTCGGATCGCTATCTCGCCTTTGGCTGGGCCTCAGCACGCGTAGACGACCTCGTCAATCTGCCGGCTTCGCGGCTCGCGGCGTTCTGGCTGGTAGCGGCCTCCATGACACTATCCGGGCCTTCAACCCGTGGCGCGATCAAGGCCGTGTGGCGTGATGCGACAAAACACCATTCGCCGAATGCGGGATGGCCTGAGGCGGCGATGGCCGGGGCGCTGGGTCTGAGGCTCGCGGGCCCGCGTGCGTATGACGGAACGATGCTCGACGATAATTGGATCGGCGATGGCCGCGAGGCCGCGAGCGCCCAGGACATTCGCGCGGCGCTCAGGCAATACCGGATCGCATGCGCGATTCAGTTCGCATGCGTTGCGGGACTGGCCGCTGCTATGGCGTTTCTTTGAGGTCGGGCGTACGCGTCAGCTCAAGCAGGCGGGTGCAGTCGACGTGCCGCTCGATGTGGTCCGCCAGCCGGTCCAGCGTCGCCTCGACGTCGCTCTCGTAGGCGAGCGCCGAAGGTCGGCCTGCCACGCGGCGCAGCCAGTGGTCGCGCTGCCGATCGTCGGAAAACAGCCCGTGCACATAGCAACCGGCGACGCGGCCGGAGCCATCGACCGCTCCCTCCTTGCGTTCGTCGGCGAAATGCAAAAGCGGTCTCGTGCACGCCGCGCCGGTCGTATGTCCAACGTGCATCTCGTATCCCTTGAACGGCGCGGTGCCGTCAGCGCTCTTGCCGAAGATATCGACGAGCATCTTGTCGCCCTCGAGCACGGTCTCGACATCGAGCAGACCGAGACCCGCGACAGAGCCGGCCGGTCCCTCCAGCCCGCCCGGGTCGGAGAGTTTTGTGCCGAGCATCTGATACCCGCCGCATATTCCGAGCACGTGACCGCCGCGACGCGCATGCGCCTTGAGGTCGGTGTCCCATCCTGTTTCGCGCAGCGCCGCGAGATCGGCGATGGTGGCCTTGGAGCCCGGCAGCACGACCAGCGCGGCGTAGCCGGGAATGGGCTCGCCGGGCTTGAGGAAAACAAGATCGACGCCGGGCTCAAGGCGCAGCGGGTCGAAGTCGTCGAAGTTCGAGATGCGGGGATAGGCGAGGACTGCGATCAAGGTACGGTCGCTATCGCCGCGAGGTCGGCCGGTGGGGAGTCCGAGCGCGTCCTCCGCCGGCAGTCGGTGTGCGAGATCGAAGAACGGCACGAGACCGAGCGGCTGCCAGCCGGTGTGCCGCGTGATGGTTGCCATCCCATCGCTGAAGAGCGACGGATCGCCGCGAAATTTGTTGATGATAAAGCCTGCGATCATCGCGGCATCCTCGACGGCGATGACGGCCTTGGTGCCAACGAGAGAAGCGATCACGCCGCCGCGGTCGATATCGCCAACCAGCACGACAGGCACGCCTGCCGCGCGTGCAAAACCCATATTGGCGATGTCGCCGGCTCTCAAGTTCACTTCCGAGGCCGAGCCTGCGCCTTCGACCAGCACAAGGTCGGCCTCGCGCGCCAGATGGCCGAAACTTTCAAGCACGGCGCCGAGCAGTCCGGGCTTCATGGCCTGATACTCGCGCCCTTTGGCGTTGCCGAGGACGCGGCCCTGCACGACCACCTGCGAACCGATTTCGCTCTGAGGTTTCAGCAGCACCGGGTTCATGTGAACGCTCGGCGCGACACGCGCGGCGCGCGCCTGCAGCGCCTGGGCGCGACCGATCTCGCCACCGTCGGCGGTTACGGCGGCGTTATTCGACATGTTTTGTGGTTTGAAAGGCTTCACCCGCAGGCCGCGATTGGCGAAGGCACGCGCCAATCCGGTAACAAGCAGCGACTTGCCAACGTCAGAGCCTGTGCCCTGCAGCATGATGGTACGCGCGAGCATCAAAACTCGATGCCAGGCTGCGCTTTGACGCCGGCAGCAAAATGATGCTTCACGGGTACCATCTCCGTCACGAGGTCGGCTATCTCGATCAATTCGGGCTTGGCATTGCGGCCGGTGACGACGACGTGCAAGCCGGGCCGCCGGCTCGCGAACGCCGCAAGTACCCGGCCAAGGTCGAGATGATCGTAGCGCAAGGAGATGTTGAGCTCGTCGAGCACCAGCAACTGGATCGAGGGATCTTCCATCAGCTCGGTCGCCCTCTGCCATGCGCGCTCCGCGGCGGCGATGTCCCGCACGCGATCCTGGGTTTCCCAGGTAAAACCTTCGCCCAACGTGTGCCATTTGACCTGATCGCCAAAACGCTCGATCGCGCTACGCTCGCCGGTTTGCCAGGCCCCCTTGCCGAACTGCACCACGCCGCACTGAAAACCGCGCCCGATCGCGCGCAAGAGAAGACCAAAGGCCGCCGTCGATTTGCCCTTGCCCTTACCGGTGTGAACGATGAGCAGACCCTTCTCGATCGTCTTGCCGGCGACTTCGGCGTCCTGGACCGCCTTGCGGTTGGCCATTTTCGCCTTGTGGCGCGCGTCCTCGTCGGTTTCGGCTGTCATGGAGCAAATTCCTTCAGCTTATTTCAGAATCAGCGGCAATCCCGCCGCGATCAAGACGGCGCGGTCGGCAATAGCCGCGACCTGTATGTTGAGGCGGCCTTGCGCATCCCGAAATTCTCGTGCCAGCGCATTATCGGGAACGATGCCAAAGCCGACTTCATTGGAGACGATAACAACTGGCCCGTCGGTGTTGCTCAAAGCCGTGATCAGTCGCTGCTGCTCGGCCATCAAATTTTGTCCGGCCAGCATGACATTGCTCAGCCACAGCGTGAGGCAGTCGATCAGCGCGGCGTGTCCGTTATTTCCATAGGCTGCGATCGCCCCGGGCAGATCGAGCGGCGCTTCGACCGTGCGCCATTTGCCATCGCGTCGTTGCCGGTGTTCCGCAATCCGGGCCGACATCTCCTCATCATGGGCTTGCGCCGTTGCGATGTAGACCCAGGGCGCCGCGCAGCTCATCACCAATCGCTCGGCATATCGGCTCTTTCCCGACCGCGCACCGCCGAGAACCAAGGTCAGACGAGGCAGGGAAGAGACGTTCATATCAGGCGAATTCGATTGACGGGGGTTGATCCTTGCCCTTATCAATCCCCTGACGGTTCCCCGCAAGGGGATTGAATGGGAATGCGGTAAGGGGTCACTAGCCTGCAAAGGCAAGAGGCCCTCAATCCGCGGCTGCCCCCGCAACTGTAGTCGGTGAGCTGAAGGCCAAGACACCACTGGGAAACCGGGAAGGTGGCCGGACGCTGAGACCCGAGAGCCAGGAGACCTGCCGTCGAGAACGCTGTTATCCGGCTCGTCGCGCGGGGCGTCGCGATGGTCATGTCAAGGCTCACCGGCTGGCGGCGCATGCCGTCGCGGATGGGCCTCCGTCGGAAGCGGCACCTAGCCAGGGCACACGAAGCCCACGACGACGGAGGTCCGCGATGAGAACTTTGCTCAATAGATTGAGCCAGTTTGCTGCTTCTGCGGCAATGCTTGGCACTGTGGCTGCGGCCGCTGGCTTCCCGGGCTGAGCGCGGCAAGCACATGACCGAACTCGTCGACAACGGGACCTCGTTGCGCTCGTGCGCCTCAAAGCTGTTTGTCTGTATCACCTGCCGCCTGCTCGATGAGAGGATTGAGGATGAGCAGGTGCGCCCCGGCGCGCGTCTGATGAAGATCCTGTCACAGCGCCTCGAAGCCGGCGAGCAGGACATCGAGATCGTGCCGGTCGAGTGCCTGTCCAATTGTACGCGCGGTTGCACGGTCGCCGTCTCGGGGCCTGGAAAATGGACTTACGTGATCGGCGCGCTCGACCCCGAGCAGCATGCCGACGATGTGGTCCGGTTTGCGCGGCTTCACCATACCCATGCCGAGGGGCTGCCGGTCTGGCGCGAGCGCCCCGTTCATATCCGCAAGAACACGATCGCGCGAGTTCCGCCACTCCCCCGGCCAGCGCCGACAGATTTGGAGACAGCGATGACATCCCTTGCCAAAGTTCCCTGCACGATCGTCACGGGCTTCCTCGGCGCCGGCAAGACGACGCTGGTCCGCCATGTTCTCGAGAATGCGGGCGGGCGTCGCCTAGCGGTGATCGTCAACGAATTCGGCGACGTCGGCATCGACGGCGAGATTTTGAAAAGCTGCGGCATCGAGAGCTGCCCCGAGGACCGCATCGTGGAGCTGTCCAACGGCTGCATCTGCTGCACGGTGGCGGATGACTTCATTCCCGCGCTCAAGCGGCTGATCGATCACCCGACCCCGCCCGAGCACATCGTCATCGAGACCTCCGGGCTAGCGCTTCCCAAACCGCTGGTGCAGGCTTTCAACTGGCCGGAGATCGCCTCGCGCGTGACGGTCGACGGCGTCGTCGCCGTCGTCGACGGCGCGGCCGTTGCCGCCGGACGGTTCGCGGACGATCCGGAGGCCGTCAGCCGCCAGCGCGCGCAGGACACATCGCTCGATCATGACAATCCGCTCGAGGAGGTCTATGAAGATCAGCTTCTCTGTGCCGACCTCATTGTTCTGAACAAGGCCGATCTGATGTCGGCCGAAGAACGGGGCAGGGTGGTCCGCGAGGTCGGCGGCGTGGTTTCCCGGGCGGTCAAGATTGTCGAGGTGGAGAACGGTCGCGTGTCGCCCAAAGTCCTTCTGGGGCTCGGGGGCGCCGCCGAACTTGATGTTGCAAACCGGCCCTCCCATCACGACTCTGAGGTTGAGCACGACCACGATGATTTCGAATCCTTTGTCATCGACCTCAAGCGTTTCGATACGCCGCAAACCCTGATCGCGAAAATCGCCGAGGCGGCTGCGAAGCATGACATCCTTCGCGTCAAGGGTTTCGCCGAGATTCTGGACAAGCCGATGCGTCTGCTGATCCAGGGTGTCGGATCGCGGATCCAGCACCGCTTCGATCGCGCCTGGCACAAGGATGAAGAGCGTCTTAGCCGTCTGGTCGTGATCGGCCAGAAGGGCCTCGATGCGGCCGCCATTCGAAACCTGATCCAGGGCTGACCCGCGCATGCATCTGCTGGCGAGCACCATTGCGAAATTGGACGAGGCGGATGCCGCCATCGATCTCGAACAGTCGCCGGCCGATGTCGTCGTGCTCTCTTTCGCCGACAGCGATCTGTCGGCGCTTGCCGCCGCCTGGCAGTCGGATGCCGCAATCCTGCCGACGCTGAGACTGGCAAGTCTCAAAAAGCTGAAGCACCCGATGTCGGTAGACCTCTATGTCGAGCGGGTGGTCGCGCAGGCGCGCGCCGTCGTCGTGCGTTGTCTCGGCGGCTTTGATTACTGGCGATACGGTCTGGAAGTTATCGCTTCGATCGCGCGCCAGAACAAAATCCTGTTCGCTGCCTTGCCCGGCGACGATCGCCCCGATCCCCGTTTGGCGGAAATTTCAACGGTGACGGCAGGGAAGCTCGCTCGTCTGGATCATTTCTTTCGCGAAGGCGGGCCGGAGAATCTTCGCCAGGCGCTGAGATATGTCGGCAGTCTTCTTGATCGCGACATCTCCTGGACCGGCGCGACGCCGATCGGACCGGTCGCCGGATTTTCCGCCGACCAGCGCCCGGTGCCGCTGAAGGAAATATGCAGCGCGGTCGACCCGCGCCCGGTCGCGCTCGTGCTGTTCTATAAAGCGAGCTGGCTCGCCGCCGACACCGCGCCCATTCGCGCCTTGATGGCGGCGCTCGAAGGACAAAACCTGGCGCCGGTTGCGGTCGCCGTCTCAAGTCTGAAGGATCCTGCGGCAGCGGAAGGTATCGAACAGCTGATTGCCGCGCGGCGACCGGCCGTCATTCTCAATGCAACCGCGTTCTCTGCGCTGCGCGATGACGGCACAACGCTGCTCGACGCCGCCGATGTGCCGGTCTTGCAGGTGGTGCTGGCAAGCAGCTCGCAACAGGCCTGGGCGTCGTCGCCACGCGGGCTTTCGCCGGCAGATCTCGCCATGAATGTGGTGTTACCTGAATTGGACGGGCGGCTGTTGAGCCGTGCCGTTTCGTTCAAGGCCGAGGACGACTTCGATCCCAGGATTGAATTCGCGGCGGTTCGGCACACACCATGCCCCGACCGGATTGAGTTTGTCGCGCGCCAGGCGGCGCGTTGGGTCAGACTAAGCCGGACGCCGCGTGGAAAACGCCGACTGGCGATCGTTCTGTCCGATTATCCGGCTCGCGCGGGCCGTGCCGGCTACGCCGTGGGATTGGACACGGCCGAAAGCGTCGTCCAAATCGTTAATCTTTTGCGCGCGGAAGGCTACGATATTGGCGCAGAATTGCGTGCCGCAGACGTCGAGATGTTGCTCGCGGGAAATTCCGCGCGGCTCGATATTCCACTTAGCTCCTACGCGACGTGGTTGAAGGCGCTGTCGCCGAGTTTGCAGAGCGATATTGAAAACAGATGGGGGCGGCCTTCCGCCGATCCCTCCGTCGAAAGCGAGATGTTCTCGTTGCCCATGCTCAAAACGGGAAGGCTGTGGATTTTCCTGCAGCCCGACCGCGGTTCGCTTGGTGATCGCAAAGCCGGCTATCACGACACGTCAATTCCTCCGCGCCACGCCTATGTTGCGTTCCATGCCTGGCTGCGCGAGCAGGCAGAGATCGACGCACTCGTTCATCTCGGCACCCACGGTACGCTGGAGTGGCTGCCCGGCAAGGCGCTCGCGCTTTCCGCCGCGTGCTGGCCCGAGGCGGTGCTGGGCCCGGTGCCGGTGATCTATCCGTTCATCGTCAACAATCCGGGTGAGGCGGTGCAGGCCAAGCGCCGCTTGAGTGCCGTGACCATCGGCCATCTCACGCCGCCGTTGAGCGCGGCGGGGCTTCACGGTGCGATGGCCGAGTTGGAGGCGCTGGTGGAGGAATATGCCGATGCCGACGGCCTTGATCGGCGCCGGCTCGATTTGCTTGAACGCGCGATAATCGACAACGCCTGGACATCGGGTCTTGCCGCCGAATGCAACCTTTCAAAGGATGAGCCGGCGCGAGATGCCGTTTTGAAACTCGATGCCCGTCTGTGCGACATCAAGGAACTCAGCATCCGCGACCGGCTGCATGTCTTCGCTCGCGCCTCTGAAAGTGAAACGCAGTCATCGCTGGTCGACGCAATCATTGCCGCGGCCGGCCCTGCGACTACGAGCGAGCGGCGTGAACAGATTGAAACCGCCGTCCGCAGCAGCGCCGCGCACGAGGAGCGGGCGCTGCTGGCCGCACTCGATGGCCGCCGCGTGGGCCCGGGCCCCGCTGGAGCGCCGAGCCGGGGCAGGGCGGATGTTTTGCCGACGGGACGAAACTTGACGACGATCGATCCGCGATCGATTCCGACACGGACGGCCGCGATCATCGGCCAACGCGCCGCCGATGAGGTGGTGCGCCGCTACTTGCAGGATCACGGCGATTATCCGCGCGCGCTTGTGATCGATCTTTGGGCCTCGGCATCTCTTCGAACCGGCGGCGACGATCTTGCGCAGGCGCTCGGCTATCTCGGCGCGCGTCCGGTGTGGGACACGTCGTCAAACCGTGTCACGGGTGTCGAAGTCTTGCCGCAGGCAAAACTTGCGCGGCCGCGCATCGATGTGACGTTGCGGATCTCCGGTCTGTTCAGGGATATTTTCGAAACGCAGATCGCGCTTCTTGACCAGGCTATCCGCAAGATCGGCGCGCTCGACGAGGACGACGCCGAAAACCCGATCGCCGGCGCGCGCCGGCATGGCGACAATCTTGTCCGCATTTTTGGCGGCGCGCCCGGCAGCTATGGCGCGGGAACCGCCGATCTCACGCTCGACGGCAGCTGGCGCGCGCGCGAAGACCTTGGCGAGGCCTACCTTTCCGCCGTGACCCATGCCTACGGAGGGACGCAGGCGATCACGCCGGCGGGAGATGGTTTCCGCGCGCTAGTGTCAGCGGCCAATGCGCTGGTCCATCCGCAAGATGACCGCGAGCGGGATCTTCTCGATGGTGACGGGGTTGCGGATTTTGTCGGCGGGTTTGCGGCGGCCGCGGCGTTGCTCGGTAACGATGCAAAACTTTATCACCTCGATACCAGCGAGCCATCAACACCGAAGGCGCGCACGGTTGGTGAGGAGATCGCACGTGTCGTGCGCGGACGGCTGACCAATCCTCGCTGGATCAACGGCATGCTCGATCACGGCCATCGCGGCGTCGCCGAGATCGCGCAGGGCGTCGACGCCCTCTACGCTTTCGCCGCAACGACGCGTGTCGTGCCAAGTCATTTGTTTGACATCGCGCACGATGCCCTGATTGCGGATGAAGCGGTCTTGACGCGCATGACGGCGGCTAATCCGGCCGCTGTGGCGGCGATCACCTTGCGGCTCCGCGATGCGCTGGCGCGCGGGCTTTGGGTTGCGCGTCGCAATGCCGTTGCCGGTGAACTCGACCGCGCCATCGCGAGACCGCAGGGCCCTCGCGGTCGGTCGATGGAGGCGGCAAAGTGAAACATGCGGCCCCATTCGAGGTGAAGGGCTGGTGCCCAGGCGCGCTAACACCGATGCAGAGCGGCGACGGCCTGATCGTGCGCCTGCGCCCGCGATGCGGAATGTTCTCGCCGGACGAACTGATCATTCTTGCCGAAGCGGCCTTGCGTTTCGGCAATGGTCATATCGACCTGACGCGACGCGCCAACTTGCAAATTCGCGGCGTCAGCGAAGAAACTCTGCCGGGACTGCACGAGGTGATCGGCCGGCTGGGGCTCCTCGACTCGACACCGCAAGGCGAGGCGGTGCGCAACCTCATGATCAGCCCGCTCGCCGGTATCGACCCGGCTGAGGTGCTTGACATCCGTGACATCGCCCGGGAGCTTGCGCGAATGCTTGCATCCGAACGCACTCTCTGGGCGCTGCCGTCCAAGTTTAGTTTCATCGTCGAGAGTGGCGGGAGGCTGACGCTGGCGGAGGAGCGGGCCGACATCCGTCTTGCGGCTTTTCGCCATGGCGCAGACGTTGCGGTTGCGATTGGTCTCGACGCGCAGGCCGGAACGGATTGGCTGGGTTCGGTCGTTCCTGCTATCGCGGCGTCGGCTGCTGTCGAAACGGCGCACGCCTTTCTCGAATTGAGGTCGACCATCGTGCGCCAACGCATGCGCGACCTTTCCGCCGACGGGCTTGCCTCGCTCCAATCGGCGATGGCCTCGCGGCTCGATCCGTTCACCTTTGATCCGAGGAAGACTGGGGGATCGTTAGACCAACGCGTCGGGCTGCTTGATTTGGGCTCGAGTCGCTTCGCGGTGGGTATCGCAGCGCCGTTCGGCCGTGTCGAGACCGATCAGCTTGCAAAACTCGCCGGCGAGATCGCGGCCTCCGGTGTCCAAGAGGTCAGGCTGTCGCCGTGGCGCATATTGTATGCCGAGGTCCGGAGTGCATCGGCAGGAAATGCGGTCCTTGATGCGGCTCGGTCCGTTGGCTTCATTACCGATCCCGGTGATCCGTTGCTTCGGATCGAGGCTTGTCCGGGCGCGCCTGCTTGCCGTTCGACCAGTCTCGACATCCGCGGCGATGCGCGTCGGCTTGCGGCGCTGTTACCTCGGTTCGGCTTTGAGGGGACGATTCACGTCTCCGGTTGTGCCAAGGGCTGCGCCAAATCCGCCGCGGCCGATCTCGTGCTGGTCGGCCTTGAGGATCGTTACGGGATCGTTCGCGACGGAGCCGCCGGGGATCGCCCAACAGATAGCGCTTCGTTCGCTGAGCTTGCCGCCAATCCAGGCACCATCTTCGCTGCGATCGAGGGGCGAAGGTCATGACTGAAACGCGCAGTTACATTCGCGACGGGGCCGAGATTTACCGCAACTCGTTTGCAATCATCCGCGCCGAGGCCGACCTCTCCCGTTTCAAGGAAATCGAAGAAAAGGTGGCGGTCAGAATCATTCACGCCTGCGGCATGACCGACATCGCCGACGACATTGCGATGTCGGCGACCTTCGCCAGCAGCGCCCGCGCGGCGTTGCAGCAGGGCGCGTCGATCCTGTGTGATGCGAAGATGGTCGCGCACGGCATCACCCGCCACCGGCTGCCAAGGGCCAACAACGTCATTTGCACGCTCGATGATCCCGCCGTTGCGCGGCTTGCCGCTGAAGCCGGGAACACGCGTTCGGCGACGGCGCTGGAGCTGTGGCGGCCGCATCTTGAAGGCGCCATTGTCGCCATCGGCAACGCGCCGACTTCGCTGTTCAGGCTTCTGGAGATGCTCGAGGAGGGCGCGCCGCTTCCGGCCGCCATCATCGGCGTTCCCGTCGGTTTCGTCGGCGCCGCCGAATCCAAGGAAGCTCTCCGGTCGCAGACCCGCGTGCCATTTCTTGTCGTGCGTGGCCGCAGGGGCGGAAGCGCGATGGCGGTTGCGGCCATCAATGCGCTGGCGAGTGAGCGGGAATGACAGCCCTTGACGCGATCGCGGGAACTGCGCGAGCCGGAACGCTCTACGGCATCGGCGTTGGCCCCGGCGACGTGCGGTATCTGACGCTGCGAGCGGCAGCACTCGTGCGCGATGTCGACGTCGTGGCTTTCTTTGCCAAGCGAGGGCTGCAGGGCAATGCGCGCGGCATCGTCGATCCCTTGTTGGCGCCGGCGCGAACCGAGCTACGGCTCGAATATCCTGTTACCGACGAGATTCCGCCAGAGCATCCTTCGTATCAAAAGCAGATCGCCTGCTTCTATGAAGAAAGTGTTGCTGCGCTTTCGGAACTTCTCCGGCAAGGCAAGTCCGTAGGCCTTCTCGCCGAAGGAGATCCGTTCTTCTATGGATCGTTCATGCATGTGTGGCGCCGTCTCGACGGGGACTTCCCCGTCGAGGTCGTTCCAGGTGTGACCGGCATGTCGGGTTGCTGGACGCGTGCCAATGCGCCGATCACCTGGGGCAACGACATTCTCTCGGTATTGCCCGGGACCTTGGGCGAGGAGCAATTGACCCGCCGGCTTAACGAGAGCGACGCCGCCGTCATCATGAAGGTCGGCAAGAATCTCGCGAAGGTCCGCCGTGCGGTCGAGGCGGCTGGGTTGCTCGCGCGCGCGCTCTATGTCGAGCGCGGCACCATGCAAGGGGAGCAGATTATGCCCTTGTCTGAATGTCCCAAGGGAAAGGGCCCTTACTTCTCGATGGTGCTGATCCCGGGTCAGGGGAGGCGGCTGTGAGCGGCTCGCTCGTCATGGTCGGTCTTGGACCCGGCTCGATCGATCTTCTGACGCCGGCGGCGGCCCACGCACTTCATGCCGCGACCGATCTCGTCGGCTACGGCCCTTATCTTGATCGAATTCCGCAAAGCATTACTGGTCAGCGCCGGCATGCGTCCGGCAATCGTGTCGAGATCGAGCGGGCGCGTCATGCGATCAAGCTCGCCGCCGAAGGCAACAAGGTCGCGGTGGTCTCGGGCGGCGATCCCGGCGTGTTCGCGATGGCGGCGGCGGTCTTCGAAGCCATCGAAGCCGGCGATCCCGCGTGGCGGGAGCTCGATATTCGCATCGAGCCCGGGATAACGGCGATGCTGGCGGCCGCCGCCGAGGTCGGCGCGCCGCTCGGCGGGGATTTTTGCGCGATCTCGTTGTCGGACAACCTGAAGTCATGGCAGACGATCGAGCGACGCTTGCGTGCCGCCGCGGAAGGCGACTTCGTGATCGCACTTTACAACCCGGCTTCGCGGGCAAGGCCGCATCAGCTTGGCTGCGCGTTCGATTTGTTGCGCGCGACGAAGTCGCCCGAGAGCATCGTGCTGTTTGTCAGAAGTGCTGCGACGCCGGAAGCGCGCGTCGTCACGACCGTGCTGGCAGAGGCGGATGCAGCGCTTGCCGATATGCGCACGCTTGTCATCATTGGCGCCGCCGCAACGCGGCTGATATCACGAGGAGCGCGCAGGCCGTGGGTCTACACGCCGCGCGCCGAACACGAGGTGGTGTGATGAGCAAGCCGCTGTTCAAGCCAGGCAATAGCGGCTTCGGCACTTTCGACGGCGTGTCCATACGGCTTGGGCGGACGCGCAACCATCACGACCGCAATCCCGAGCCGGCGCGCGGCTTCGATCTTCGCGTAGGTCGCCGCTCCGCCCGAGTTCTTGGAGACGAGCACGTCGATCCTCTCGCGCTTAAGAAGCGTCGTTTCCGCCGCCAGGTCAAAGGGGCCGCGACCGGACAACAGCCGGAGATCGGGCGGCAGCGCGACATCGCCGGGTGGGTCGATCGTGCGGGCAACGTAGTGGTGATGCGGCCTCTTCGCGAAGGCGCCAAGCTCCAGGCGGCCAAGCGTGAGAAAAACGCGGCGGGGTGTTGGCCCGATCGCGTCGGCGGCGGCTTCGGCGTTCGCGACGGTAAGCCAGGTGTCGCCGGGCTGGGGTTGCCAGGCAGGGCGTATGATCGAGGCAAGCGGGATCGCACGCCGTGCGCAGGCGGCGACCGCGTTGGACGAGATTTCGTCGGCATAGGGGTGCGTGGCGTCAACGACCGCTTGCGTTGCATCGAGCGTCAGCCAGTCAACCAGGCCGTCCGCGCCGCCGAAGCCGCCGATCCGCGTTCGAGCGGGCTGCGCCCTGGGGTTCGCGGTGCGCCCGGCCAGCGAGACAGTCGTCTCGAAGCGAGGGTCCGCCGCCAGCAGGCGCGTCAGCTCCGAGGCCTCCGTAGTACCTCCGAGGACGAGAACGCGCATCGAGACCATCCATGAACATTGAGTCCGCAGCCTGCACGGGGAAGCGGTGGCTGTCCATCGTCGGCATCGGCGAGGATGGCGTGGAAGGGCTTTCCCCCGTTGCCCGGCGGCTGATCACATCGGCGGAGCTCGTCGTCGGCGGTGCGCGGCATCTGGAACTCGCCGGCGATCTTGTTTGTGGCCGGCGTCTCGCCTGGCCCAGTCCCATGAGCGACGCGTTCTCTGAGATCAAGCGACATTGGGGGCGTTCCGTCGTGGTGCTGGCGAGCGGCGACCCCTTTCATTTTGGCGTCGGCAAGCAGCTCGCGGCGTTTGTCCCGGCGGAAGAATTCGTTTGCCTGCCGCAACCATCTGCTTTCAGCCTGGCCTCGGCCAGAATGGGCTGGTCGCTGCAGGACGTCGCGCTGGTCACGCTGCATGGCCGCGCGCTGCAAGGCATTGTTCGACACTTGCAACCCGGCGCGCGCATATTGGCGTTGTCCTGGGACAGCGAGACGCCTGCAAAACTCGCCGAACTTCTCACAACGCACCGCATGGGGCAATCGCGCATCACCGTGCTCGAGGCGATGGGTGGCCCGCGCGAGCGGATACGCCACGCCATGGCATCGAATTTCGAGATCGAGGAAATTGTTTCGCTCAATACGATCGCGATCGAGGTGATTGCGGAACTGGACGCCGCGATCATCGCTCTCGCGCCGGGCCTCGACGACGCGTTGTTTGAGCATGACGGCCAACTGACAAAACGAGAAATTCGCGCCGTAACGCTTTCGTCGCTGACGCCGCGCCACGGCGAACTGCTCTGGGATGTCGGGCTCGGCGCCGGCTCGATCGCGATCGAGTGGCTGCTGCGGCATCCCTCCTTGGGCGCGATCGGAATCGAGGCGCGTAGCGATCGCGCGGATCGCGCCGCCCGCAACGCCGCGGCACTCGGTGCGCCCGAACTCAAGATCGTGCAAGGCCGCGCGCCGGAGGCGCTGGAGGGACTGGCCAGGCCGGATGCGGTGTTTGTCGGCGGCGGCATGATGGACGACGGGGTGTTCGAAGCGGTCTGGGCGGCGCTAAAGCCTCGTGGCCGCCTCGTTGCCAACGCGGTCTCACTTGAGACCGAAGCGCGGCTCGCCGACTATTTCCACCACTTCGGCGGCGACCTTGTTCGCCTGCAGGTCGCGAGGGCCGACAGGGTGGGCACCATGTTCGGCTGGCGCCCGGCGATGCCGGTGACGCAATGGCGGGTGACGAAGCCATGATCGTCGCCGGCATCGGCTGCAGGCGCGGGACCTCGTCGGAAGACATTGTGAGCTCGATCCTCACAGCGCTCGCATCCTTTGGCGTCGCGCGCGAAAAGCTCGACGTGATCGCGACCGAAACGTCCAAAGCCGACGAGTGCGGGATCGCGGAAGCAGCCCGATTGCTGTCGGTTCGTCTTGCCAGGTGTTCGATGGCCGATTTGGATCGGGCCTGCGACAAGGTCATGACGCGCTCGTCGCGCGTTCAGGCGCTCAAAGGCGTTCCGTCGATCGCGGAAGCTTCAGCCCTGGTCGCGGCGGGCCGCAATGCCCGGCTGCTCGGCGCGCGGCTAGCGACGGAGAAAGTAACCTGTGCCATCGCCATCAGTGAGGGCCCATGACGGTTCACTTTATCGGGGCAGGGCCTGGAGCGGCCGACCTCATCACCGTGCGGGGGCGCGACCTCATCGCCAGTTGCCCGGTCTGCCTCTATGCTGGGTCTCTGGTACCGAAGGCTCTGCTCGGCTACTGCCCGCCCGGAGCAAGCATCATTGATTCAGCGTCGATGTCGCTCGATGAGATCATCGCGGTGATGGCGCAGGCCACCGATCGCGGCCAGAGCGTCGCGCGCCTGCATTCCGGCGACCTGTCGATCTGGAGCGCACTTGGCGAACAGTTGCGGCGCCTGGACGCGCTGAAAATCCCCTACACGATCACCCCGGGCGTTCCCGCCTTCGCCGCAGCTGCAGCGGCGCTTGCCCGGGAATTGACATTACCCGAAGTGGCGCAATCGGTGGTGCTGACGCGAACCCCCGGGCGGGCCTCGGCGATGCCCGCGACCGAGACGCTCTCCGCCTTCGCCGCGACCCGCGCGACGCTCGCGATCCATCTCTCCATTCACGCGATCAAGAAAACCGTAGCCGAGCTGATCCCGGCCTATGGCGAGGACTGCCCGGCGGCCGTTGTATTTCGCGCCAGCTGGCCGGACGAGCAGATCATTTGGGCGACGCTTGGCACTATCGCCGCGGAGGTCAAGAACGCCAATATCGAACGTACGGCGCTGATCATTGTCGGCGACGTGCTGGAGGCGCGTGATTTCCGGGACAGTGCGCTTTACGACAGCGGATATCGCCGGCGGTTCCGCGGGAGCGGCGCATGATCGAAATCCTAGCCCCAGCGCCCGACGACCTGGCCGTCACGGTCGAACACGGCGACGTCGAGGGCGATCTGCGATCCATCGAGCACCTGCGCCGCCGTCTTCCACGCAGTCTTGGCGACGAATTGACCGATCGGGATGCCGCGCTTTTCCGCCTCCTGCAGCACCAGCGCCGCCGTATTGGCGTGGCGGCAGAGTTCGATGAGTTCGGCCGGTGCTTCCGCTTCCCGCAGCAGCTCGGAAAGCCAGATACGGTCGACGCTGCCCGATTTGGAATGAAGATCGAGCAGCCCTTGTCCGAGTTTTGTCATCTTGGCAAAGCCGCCGGCGATAGTGAGGCGCGGGACCGGGTGTCGTTTGGCATATTTCAGCATGCCGCCTGCGAAGTCGCCCATGTCGATGAGCGCGGTCTCGGAAAGACCATACAGCTTCTGAACGGCCATCTCGGAAATCGATCCCGTCGATCCCGCGATATGCTTGAGGCCGCTCGCGCGCGCCACGTCGATCCCGCGATGGATCGAATGGATCCATGCCGCGCAGGAATAGGGAATGACTACCCCGGTTGTTCCGAGGATCGAAAGTCCGCCAAGGATGCCGAGACGAGCGTTGAGCGTTTTGGCGGCGAGCGCTTCTCCGCCGGGTATGGAGAGCTCGACGATCACGTCGCCGGAGGCCCCGAAACGTTCCGCCACTTCGCGAACCGCCGTTCGCATCATCTCGCGCGGCACGGGATTGATGGCGGGCTCGCCGGGCGGGACGGGGAGGCCGGGTTTTGTGACCGTTCCCACGCCTTCACCCGCAACAAAGCTGACGCCGGAACCCCGCGCGCCCGCTCTGACGGTCGCCTTGACCAGCGCGCCATGCGTGACGTCGGGGTCGTCGCCGGCATCCTTCACGATTCCCGCCGTCGCACCGCCGTCGAAGGATTCGAAAACAGCAACCGCGAAGCTGATGCGCGCGCTGTTCGGAAGCTGTACCTCCACGGGATCAGGGCATTCGCCCGTCACCAGCGCCTCATACGCCGCGCGCGTTGCGGCCGTGGCGCAGGTACCCGTGGTCCAGCCGCGCTTGAGCGGCTGACCCGGTCGCTTCTCATTCGTATCTTCGACTTCGCTCACATTCAGTTCCATTCAGGCGCGCCAAGACTTATCACGATTTTCCCATGAAGCTGCCCATCGATAGCCTCGCCCCGCCAGGCCTTATCATCGCGGCGCCACGCTCGGGGGCCGGGAAAACAACGGTGACGCTCGGGTTGTTGCGGGCACTTCGGCGTCGAGGTTTTTCGGTGCAGCCTTTCAAGTGCGGTCCGGACTACATCGATCCGGCCTTCCACGAGATCGCGGCGGGCCGGCCGAGTTTCAATCTCGACAGCTGGGCGATGGGGGAGGGGCTGCTAACAGCTGTTGCGAACGGCGTGTCGGCCGGCGCGGATATCTCCATTGCCGAAGGCGTGATGGGGCTGTTCGACGGCGCTGCGGCGCGCGGACAATCCGGGTCCGGCGCGACCGCCGATCTGGCTGCGCTTTTCGGGTGGCCGGTGGTGCTCGTGCTTGACGTCGCCGGCCAGACCGAGACGGCTGCCGCCGTGGCACTCGGTTGTGCGCGATACCGGGACGACGTCGATATCGCGGGCGTGATACTCAATCGCGTCGCAAGCGAGCGGCATTTTGCGCTTTTGGCGCCGGCGTTCGATCGGATCAAGATGCGGGTTTACGGTGCGATTTTGCGCGAGGATCGTCTCGCGCTGCCCGAACGGCATCTCGGTCTCATCCAGGCCCGGGAGATAGCGGCGATCGATGAACGTCTGGATGTTCTCGCCGATGTCATTGGTGCTGCCGTCGACCTCGAGGCGATCAGGCAATCGGCGCGGCCGGCGCAGGCGGCGCTCGAGATCAGCGACGAGCAATCCGGCCGCGCAGGATCGCAATTGCAGCCGCCTGGACAGCGCATCGCGCTCGCGCAGGACCGGGCATTTTCCTTCTTCTATCCTCATCTCCTTCGGCAGTGGCGGCTCGCGGGCGCGGAAATCATTCCGTTCTCGCCGCTGGCCAATGAGGCTCCCGATGCCGCCGCCGACGCCGTCTGGTTGCCGGGCGGTTATCCGGAGCTCCACGCCGGCGTGCTCGCCTCAGCCCGCGGTTTCCGAAGCGGTCTTCAGAGGCTGGCTCGACGCTCCATTCCGATCCACGGCGAGTGCGGTGGCTATATGGTGTTGGGGCACGGGCTTGAGGATGCCGCGGGGAACAGGCACGAAATGACCGGTCTGCTGGCGCTCGAAACCTCCTTCGCCAAAGGCAGGCTGCATTTGGGCTATCGTCGCGCGCGGCTTCGCGCGGCGTGTTCCTTGGGGACGGAGGGAACCGAAGTGCTCGGCCACGAGTTCCACTATGCGCGTACGGTGTCGGCGAGCGGCGATCCGCTGGTCGATTGCCGGGATGCCACTGGCGCCGAGGTGCCTGAACAGGGTGCGCGCGAGGGCTCGACAACGGGCACGTTTTTCCATGTCATCGACCGAGTGGCGCCATGAGCGAAACGCCCGATCCATCCTCTCGCGAGTTTGATGCCGCCTTTCGGCAGGCGTTTCGCGATCTCGTGCTCTGGCGCCGCGACGTCCGCCGCTTTCGCCGCGATCCCATCGATCCGGCCTTGATCCAGTCACTGCTCGAACTTGCCAGCCACGCGCCCTCCGTTGGGCACTGCCAGCCCTGGAGGTTCGTGCTTGTCGAATCCGGCGAATGCCGGGAGGCGGTGAGGTCCAGTTTTGCCCGGGCCAACGCGAAGGCGCTCGAAAGCTATGACGGCGAACAGCGTGCGCAATATGCCAGACTGAAGCTCGAGGGGCTGGAAGAAGCTCCGGTGCATCTTGCCGTTTTCGCCGATGAGGCAACGGAGGCGGGTAGTCGCCTCGGCCGTCAGACCATGCCGCAGACCCTGGAATATTCAGTTGTCGCCGCCATCCAGACGCTGTGGCTTGCGGCTCGTGCCGAGGGACTTGGGCTTGGCTGGATTTCGATCCTCGAGCCGGAGCGCCTGTGCCGAATCCTCAAGGTGCCCGAAAGCTGGACGCTGATCGCCTATCTCTGCATTGGCCGGCCCGTGGAGGAGCACCTCGACCCCGAGCTCGAACGCCATCGGTGGCAGCAACGCTTGGGCGCCGAGCGGCTGATATTTACGCGGTGATCTGAACAGCCATCGAGCAGAGCTAAGAAAACCCGCCGGCTATGCCGGCGGGTCTCGCCATCGTGATCAACTTTCGAAGACTTATCTCTCGGCTCTCTCGTCGTGATCCTCGTCATGATTGGCGAGGTCCTTGACTCGGTCGATCAGTCGTTGCGCGCGATGACCGAGGCCGTCTTCACTGCCTTCGCCGACCGGCTTGCCGTGGAATTCGGCATTGTTCAACACCGTCTTGATCTGGCTCGCCAGTTCGTCGCGATCCTCGGTGATGTCCGCGATCTGTTTCAGATAGCGGGCATAGGTCTTGTCGGTACCCGTGACCGAACGGTTGGACCAGACCAGGCTGGCACGCCCGAGCTGACCCTTCGGCGCGTTCAGTTGCTTGTAGATCCGGGCGAGCTCAATGAAGTTCTCACGGCCGTCCTCGATGCCATCCGGCAGCGCACGATTTTGCATCCACTCGGCGACCACCCGGCCCTCATGGACGTAGTCGTCCTTCAGGCCGAGCAGGGCCATGAGCGTCGGACGAACGTCGGCGTGATCAGTGAACTGGTCGTCATGCCGGCCGAGCGTCTTGACGCCGGGGCCGGCGAAGGCGACCCAGGTCTGCGTGATCTGCTTCTGGAAGTCGCCGTGGTTCCAGGCAAAGCCGGGAGCCTCGCACACGGGGTCGGTCGGGGTTGCGCAGCCGTTGTTGTTACCCGTCTCGAAGAAGTAGTTGTCGTCGCCGAAGATCGTGAACGTCGGTGTACGCTGCGGGCTGAAGGTGACCATGTGCAGCAGCTTCATCTCGGCCCGGTCAGCCAGCAGCTTCGACAATTTGTCGGTGTTGCCGGTGATCGGGTTGGTGGCGCTCAGCGCGTCGACGTCATGCTCCATGGTCCGCGTGAGCGTGTCGGTCGCCCCCGGATTGGTGTTGATGTACATGTTCGGAGCATCGTCGCTGTGAACCGAGAACGGCGTGCTGTTCATGCGTTGCGTGAGCAGGACCTTGTTGATCGACACTTCGATCTCGCCGACATTCTTGTAGGTGCAAGGCGTGGTTACGCCGTCGCAATTCGCCGGGCTCGGCGGGCCGCCGACAAAATGGTCGTTCTCGTCCGGCACGACGACAAACAGCGTATTGGTCTCGTCGATGCCATCAGCCTTGAGGCGGGCGAAGAATTTGCCAAAGGCCTGATCGTAAGTCTTCAGCGCCGCAACATAACCGGCCTCGCCCGGGCCATAGGCATGGCCGCTGTTCGGGGTGGGAGGAGCATTCGGGATGTTGAGACGCTGCGGATCGTGCGCATCGGCAATATACGTATAGACAACCTGAACGCCGGCTTCGAGCATTTTTGCGGCATAGCCGAGCGAGGCGGTTGCCGAAGGATCGAAGTTGGTGGGGAAGCCCGGCTTGTTCGAGAACGGATCGGTGATCACCACGCCATCGAGGTCCGTCACCGGACCGCTTGGCGAGATCACGGGCTGCACGTTGATGTTGCCGTAGAGAGCCGAGAAGCCGCTATAACCGCCGGGCTCATCGGGGAGAAGATCTGGCTTCGCAAAGGAGTTGCTGCACAGCGGGCTGCCCTGAGCGCAGTGAATCGCAATGCCTTCGTAATCTTGAGTTGCTGCGGCAGCAGCGACGGACGGACCAAAGATGTTTGCAATGTCCGTTTTGTTTTCGATTGCAAGCCCATTCAGGGAGAAGGCGCCAACGTCGCAGCCGGCGCGGGTGTAGACGGGCCACGGAGCCGGTGCGTTCTTGCCGTTCTCATTGACAAGGACGGGGAGGTTTTCGCCGGCCTCAGGATGGCTCTGCGCCGTGGTGGTCGTCCAGTAGACGAAGGACGTCTGGAAAACGGCCGAGGAATTGTCCTGCTTGAAAATCCCGAAGCTGTTCGAGACCGGGCTGCCGTGACGATCGCCATAGACCCCCGTCAACCCCGTGAGAATGTCGTCGGCTGTGTGGGAGATCAGCGGGGTGAAGTGATTGCCGCTGATGACGCCTTTTCCTTGCAGGAAATTCAGGAGGTTCGGCATCTGCTCGAGGTCAGACGGAACGTTTGGATTGTCGCGCCGCAGATGCACGTTGTCGAAGATAATGTAGACGACCCGTTTGATCTGTCCGCCGGGGGAATTCAACTGACATCCCGCGGATGCAGACTGGATCGCACCGCAAAGCATTGCAATGCCAAGCGCCGATGCGCCAATAGCAGCCTTCAATAGTTTCATCGTCCTATCTCCCTGAGGTCGGCGCCAATGAAAATTGAGTGAATCGATCTGGACATGCTTCGCCGACGCCGGGCATCTAACCCGCCGGTTGTTGCGGATGGTTGACATCAACATGACGCTTGAACGGGATAGCGCATGAATTGTTCGAGCGCGGTGCTCAAAGGGCACGTGGGATGCTCGGAACACCGGTCGTCGCGACGTCGCGCCGAACGACACGGTCGCGGTGCGACCTCATACGCCGAGGTTGCATCTCACGGTTGGTCTTGGGTGTTGTTGATTTGTAAGCGTTTATGGCTGCCCGGGCGCCCAGAGCAGGGCGAGCCGCTGTCCCACCGCAATCTGAGCAGGCGACATTTTAATCGCCACGGCGTTGCGAAGACGCAAATAATACTCGCGTTGGCGCTTCTGCGCGTGCGCCGCCCCGAGGTCCAACCACTTGTACGCCAATATGAAATCCTGCGGCACGCCGTGACCCTTGTCGTACATCAGGCCGAGCATGGCTTGGCCGAACGGATTGCCCCTGATCGCTGCCTGGATGTAGAGGTCGGCGGCGGCGTCGTATGCCTGGGGAGCGCCAAATCCGTTTTCGTACATGAAGCCGAGAAAAGCCTGCGCGTTGGCATCTCCTCGCAACGCGAGCGGCGTCAGCACGTTGACCGCTGCGATATAGTCACCTCTAGCATAGGCCGCGGTGGCGCGCGTCATTGCGCTGGCGTGCGCGGGGCGCATCTGCCCGGAACAAAATGTGAAAAGGACCAGACTCGCGGCAACGACCCGTAACATCAGGGGCCGAACCGTCCTCGCGTCCGATTCGCGCACCCCCTTGTCGACTGGATCAGGGCGTCGTGTGAATCCGCAGATCATCGGTGCTCGCTCCTACGCTGCCACGCAGTTTCGACCGCAGTTCTTCCGCGACATGACTAGCATCCGTGCCGTCGCGGATGATCTGGGGACGGATGAAGATAATCAATTCGGTGCGGGTTCCCTTCTTGTCCTGGTGCCCGAAGGCGTCGCCTAGTCCAGGGATTTCATCGAGCAGCGGAATCCCGTTGCGCGTTCCGTTTTGCTGCTCGCTGATCAATCCGGCGAGCAGGACCGTCTGTCCGGTGGCCACCGAAATTGAACTTTTCACCCGGCGCTCGGAAACCGTCGGCGTGAGGCTCGCAGCAGTTGCCGGAGAGACATTGCTGATTTCCTGTTCAACATCGAGCCTGACATTGCCGTTGACGTTGATGCGAGGCGATACGCGCAGGATGATGCCGGTGTTGCGATAATCGATGGTGTTGACGACCGTATTGCTGGTGGTGAGCACGGTTGCGCTGCCGGTGGACACCGGCACGACGTCGCCGACCTGGAGCGTCGCCACCTGATTGTTGATCACGACCAACGATGGATTTGACAGCACCTTGACGCTGGTAACCGTGTGCAAGGCGTCGAGAATGGCGGCCGGTTGCGCCTCCGATCCAATCAGGAAATTGAATCCCGGAAAGGCGCGGTTGATGAAGGCTCTGGTCACCGTTCCGGCTGCCGCCGCGGTGGTGGTCGCCGTGGTCGTAGTGGCCGCCACGGCCGCCGTGGTGGGTGCCGTTGCCGACTGCGTGTTGAGGATGGAGCCCCTGTCGGGGGGGAACCCGAAGCCCTTGCTCTGCAGAAAGGTCTGCACGCCATAGCTCAGCTCGTTGGTGAGCGTGACTTCCGCGATCGTTGCGTCGATCGCCACCTGCAGCTGAGGCTTGTCGATCTGCTGCAGGGTCGCTTCGATGATCCGGTAGTTTCCCTGATCCGCATAGATGAGCAGCGTGTTGTTGATGACATCGGGCGTAATGCGCACCCCTTGCAAGAGCGGCTGCCCCGTACCCCCACCCCCTCCTGCGCCTCGCGCGTCGGGTACGCCGGTGGGGGACGGACTTCCGCCCGCCGGCTGCGATTGGTCAAATCCCGCTATCCCGCCCGGGGGTGTTGCGGACGGACCGCGAGGCGCAAAGCCACCGGTCGGCGACGAGGTGTTCGAATTCGACGACAGGCGATCGGCGCTGGATGTCGCGGATGAACCGGACCCCGGCGCCAATTGATTGTCCGCATTATCGAGTGACCTCGAGCCGCCGATGAACATTTCCGTAAGTACCCGCGCGATCTGGCGAGCCTCTCCATATTTCACTCGGTAGACGTGAACGCTGTTGCGTGCCGTGTCGGCGTGATCGAGCCGCTTGATCCAGACCGCGGCGTTGCGCAGCAGCGCCGGCTTGCGGCTGACCACCAGAATGGCGTTAAGCCGGCTCATCGGCTGGAATTTGACCACGCCCTGGGTGAGACCGCTCTCGCCGGAATCCATGATTTTTTCCAGTTCGGAAATGATCGGCTCGGGCGCGCTGTTGGAGACTGGGTAGATGCCGATCGATTGACCTTTCATCCAGTCGACGTCGAAACTCATGGCAGCGTCGACCGCAGTCCGCCGCTCCGGGCCAGTGCCCTGAATCAATAAGAGATTCCGCGCGGGATCGGCGCGAACCATGCCAGGCCTGGACACAAAAGAGTCCATCAGCCTCTGGATTGTCTGCGCCGAAACATACTGGAGCGGAACTACCGAGACGCCATAGCCCGGCTCAGGTGTTGCCGCGTGGGAATCCACTCGCCCGCTACCTACCACATCCCCAAGCTGCGTCAGGCGATAACCTGCACTATCGCGTACCAGCATGATGCCCGTAAAGCGTAGCGCGGTTTCCAGCACGAAGACGATGTCAGATTTTTGCACAGGGCGCACGGATGCAAGGCTCACAGTGCCCCGCACGCGCGGATCGATGACATAGCCCGTATTCAGGATGTCGCCGAGCACTACCTTGGCAACGGTCTCGATGGGAGTATTTTCAAAATTCAGGTCGTAGCCGTTGCCGCTCGCCGCTCGTTCTACCCGCGCGCCCGGAATTTCCGTAATTTCGGTCCCCTGGAATTCGGCGGCACGGCCTCGCTCGCCCACATTGGACGTCGGAGCGCTCACGGTCTGGGCCTGTCGGGGCAGAATGTCCAGAGAGCGCACTTTATCGAGCACGTCGATATCGGCCGGAGCCACAGACCCTCCAGTCGCAAAATTGCAAGACGCCAAAAGACACATGGCGCAAAAACTTAAAATAATTGCGCCGGCACTGCGCGCAGTGGTCTGGCAGCCGCCTTGGTAGCGGACACGCAGCATGTTTGGCCGATCCAACTTAAGCCACCCAAATTACGGAGCCGCGCGAGGGCGGATCTGGGACTAACCTACCGGCATAACAACAAAACAAGCGGCAGACAATTGTGCTGGATTGGGGGTCGATGAGATCAGCTCCAGGGTGCTAGCGCAATAAAAACTTGCATTTTTTACTCTCGTTCCTCTTTTGCCCGTTGCGCCTTGTGCTTGCGCAGCGCGCTATTCACAATGCGAGCGCGCTACCTTCGAAGATGCTGGGGGCAGCGCCGCTCGTGTCGTCTTTCTCGCAGCTTCCTGCGTGAAATGCGACCGCGGAATCACTCCCGCGGCAGTACGGCTTATTAATATGTGGGGTCAAAGCATCGGGCGCTGGAGCAACATTTTTGGATTTGTTCAACCACCTAGTCCCCTCCGCAGGACGGTGCCGTGCTCCGGCGGCGTGGAGGTCAGCATCGTCAGTATAGCTGATAACCGCTGCACTTCCGCGCGACGAAAACGCAGCGGCGTTCCAATTATGTCAAATGCCGCCGCTACGGCTTCGAAACGCACCTGGCTTGCCAGCAACCAGACGCCACCTTACGCGCGCTACTTTTCTGCTGGCCCAGCCGCATCAACATCAATTTTTCGAACACGACGGCTGTCGCGGCCTGGCCCAAAAATTTGAAGCGCCACGCGGGTCGGGAGCTGCTAGGAAGCTCGGTATGATTACGGATCGCTCCGACGATCAGAGTAACCGTGCGGGACCGCCAAGCTTCCAACCGGATAGAGTTACTCTTGGTGCTCCTCGGTCGCACCGGCGCCGCGCCAAGTGAGATGCTAGTTCGACATGAAGTGGATCGGGCCAGCCATCCAGCAATGGGCTGGAAAGCATTTTCAGGCTGCCGACAATATGCAACACTCAGGCTGCCGGCCAGTCGACGTCGCGGACGTCCAACCGTGTAGGGGGCCGCCAATGCCACTCTCCCAGCGGAAACATCAAGCATGACACCTATGGTTCGACAACGTTCATCTGTCGAGCGGGTGATTCTGCTTGCTTTTCCGGCTGACAACGGCTTGATCGATCGAAGGCGATTCTAAAGTGCCGCCGCAGATTCCGACACTCGCCATGATTGCGATAAGGCTTCTACAACAGCTCTTTCCATTTCGTCATTTTTCCATTTTGACAAACTGGATGCTTAGACACATACTCCCGGGCTGCGTTTTGGTTACTGCATTTGACCCGCATTCTAGATGACTAGGTCCCTTCGATCGCCCTACGGCTCCGTCTCTATTTGGATTGTTGTTTGCTTCTTCGTCGCGGTCATAGCGCTCGGTACTGCAATCAAATTCTATAGCGCTTCTCCCGGTGCAACGATTCAGGCGTCTCCATTCGACATCTTTGTCGATGCGACTGAAGCCAGTGGTGTTCATTTCGTCCACACGAATGGCATGAAGGGCGAATACTATTTTGCCGAAATCATCGGTTCGGGCGTCGCTGTATTCGACTATGATAACGACGGCCGCCCTGACATCCTGGTGTTGAACGGTACGGCACTGGGAGAGGCCAAAAACAGTGAGCCCAGATCATCTTGTTCGGCTCGCCTGTTCCACAACGAACTGAATGTCAGCGAGAGCGGCGCGCACACGGTCACATTCAAAGATGTCACCGAAAAATCCGGGCTTTGTCCCTCCGGATACGGTATGGGCGTGGCAATTGGAGATTATGATAACGACGGCTTTGTGGACGTGTTTATCACCCAATTCGCTGGTCCCAATCGATTGTTCCGGAATCAGGGAGATGGAACATTCAGGGAGGTCACGGCGACGGCCGGGGTCGGCGGGAACGGGCGGTGGGGCACGAGCGCCAGCTTTTTCGACTACGATCGTGACGGGTTCCTCGACGTTTATGTGGCCAATTACGTGGACTATTCGCTAGCGGACACAAGAAAGTGCTACAATTTCACAAGTGCACGCGACTATTGCGCTCCCGTCGCTTTTCGACCGGTACCGGGCATCCTCTATCACAATTTGGGAAATGGCACATTCGAGGATGTCTCGATCAAGTCGGGAATTACTAAAGCTTACGGTAACGGCCTCGGAGTGATCGCTGCGGACTTGAACGGCGATGGCTGGCCTGATCTCTTCATTGCCAATGATGGCAATCCAAATCAACTTTGGATAAACCAGAAGGACGGCACTTTTCGCAACGAGGCGCTTGAGCGTGGCGTGGCTGTAAGTATCGATGGAGCGGCCGAAGCAGGCATGGGCGTCGATATCGCGGATGTCCACGGCACCGGGAATGAAGATATCTTCGTCACGCATCTTACTCGCGAGAAAGCGACACTTTATCGCAACCTTGGTCATGGCGGGCAGTTCGAGGATGCAAGCGCCGTGGCTGGGCTTTATGTCGCGACCACACCTTTTACGGGATTCGGCACAGCGTTCTTAGACTACGACAATGATGGTTGGCCCGATATCGTAATCACCAATGGCGCTGTCCACGTGATCGAAGATCAGGTCAGAGCGCATGATCCGTTTCCTTTGCACCAGACCAAACAGCTACTGCACAACCTAGGCAACGGAAAATTTGAGGACGTTAGCACCAAAGCGGGAAGTGCCTTTTCCCTTTCCGAAGTTGGACGAGGTCTTGCGGTGGGTGACTTGGACAATGACGGTGCGATGGATTTCGTCGTGGCCAACAATAATGGGCGCCTGCGGATTTTCCTCAACAAGGTCGGAGCCTTGCGTCCGTGGGTCGGTTTGCGCGTGCTTACCGGAAATCGCGACGCCTATGGAGCGAAAGTCGAACTCAGATGCCACGATGGTCGAACCCTGTGGCGGCGGGTGCATTCGGATGGGAGTTATCTGTCAGCGAGCGACCCACGCCTTGTGATAGGACTGGGGGAAGCGAGCGAGATTGACGAACTCGTGATGCACTGGATTGACGGAACAGAAGAGCGCTTTCCACCACCTACCTTGCGCGCCTACACAACCGTCGCGCAAGGAAGCGGTATTCTCGTGGCCAAGCCGTGAGAACGACCGCCAAGGCCGGCGCTGTGCTCCTGCGTGTTGCCGCTGTGGCGCTGCTCGCTTTGGTCGCTAATCAGTGCGATAATCAGCCGGACTTGTTGCCCATGCCGGCAACGGACCTCAGCATGGTAGAACCCGCGGTGCGCAACCGCATCGCCGCGGCCAATGCGGAATTCAATACCAGAACCAGGTCGAAAACCTCCTCCGCCGATCTCGCTCGAGCGTATGGTGAGCTAGGAATGGTCTACCAAGCGCAAGATCTGACGACGCCTGCCGAGGCTGCCTACATGAACGCCCATCGGCTCGATCCGCACGATAAGAGATGGCCCTATCTGCTCGCGCATCTCTACGCCGACCAAGGAAGGGTTTCGGAGGCGACCACGTACTTTGAGATAGTGCGAGATATTGATCCCGCATATGTACCTGCCGAAATCTATCTCGGTCAAATGTATCTGTTGAACGGCGATTTGGATAAAGCCCGCTCGATTTTCGAAAAGGCGAAGGGCGACAAGGAAGGAAAAGCGGCGGCCCTGGCTGGTTTAGGAAAGGTCGCTTTGACAGCTGGGCACTACCAAGAGGCGGCCGTTTTGCTGGAGGAGGCCCTTAGGATCTCGCCCAGCGCCAGCCGGCTGCGGCAGGCGTTAGCGATGGCCTATCGGGGACTCGGCGATCCCGCAAGAGCGCGGGCAAACCTCGCGCAGTTCGCAGTTGATGGGCAAGAGCCCGGGGTCCCAGATCCAATTGTCGATGCGATGAGTGATAAGCTCGTTGTCTCTCACGTGCTGCTCCGCCGAGGACAGAGATTTGGAAAGGAGGGGCGGTTTGACCTCTCTGAAGCCGCTTTTCGAGCGGCAGTCGCCTCCGATCCAACTAACGCCGAAGCGTTGGCAAATTTGGGCATTTCGCTCGCCAATTTGGGCCGAACCGAAGAGGCACAAAAGAGCCTGATCGAATCCCTGCGTATTGATAGCGACAGTGCTGTCGCGCACTTCAGCCTTGGCGTAATCTACGATCGCCAGGGCGATGACGCTGCCGCTATCGCACAGTACCGTTCCGCGATCGAGCGTGACCCGAACAACATTCAGGCCACCGTTTACCTTGCTGATGCGATCATGCGTACCGGCGGTTCGCTTGATGCCGCCCGATGGTATCGGCAGGCGCTTTCCAAAGAGCCAAGGTCAACTCGGATTGCACTCTCGCTAGCGTTCGCGCTCATCAAAGCAGCCGATCATGTTGAAGCAAGGAAAGTCCTCGAGACCGCGTTGTCGCTGCAACCGGAAGCTGAGTTGATCAACGCTTTGGCGCGTCTTCTCGCGACGACACCGGCATCGGAGGTGCGCGATGGAGCGCGCGCGCTGATGATGGCGAAGTCGTTGTTTGAAAAAAACTCTAGCCCGGAAGTCGGTCAAACTTACGCCATGGCGCTCGCCGAGACCGGAAACTTTACCAAGGCCGTGGAGCTGCAGCAGGATATCATCTCGAGCTACGAACGTTCGGGGATACCCATGGACAAGTCCTTTCTAGCCCAGAACCTCACCGCGTACCGTCGGAGCCAGCCAGTCCGCGAAGGTTGGTCAACCGAGGATCCAGTTTTCCGGCCGCGTAGTCCCGCTGCTGCGCTTGCCCGAAGATGATCCGTTCGGCGAACCTTCAGGTGCAGCTCCCAGCAGGCGCATCAACTACGGCGAAAGGAACAATAGATGTGGGATGAAGGACGGATGGATTCACGTCTTAATCAGATGCCTTCGCTGCGCTTGCTGTTGGTCTCGGCCTACTTTTTTGCAGCATCCCCGGCGATCGCATTTGAAGCCGACGTCCACTTCGGGCTGACGAACTGGCTCGCGCTGCAGGCGGGATTCGAGCCAGAGCAGGCGCAGATCATTGCGACGTTTGACCAGCGTGTCGATTCCGGAGACATGCCGTTCATGGACGTCGTGGCCATCTATGCTTGCCTGGGTAAGGATGAGATTAGCGCACGGCGAGCCGGTGAGCACCATTATCCTTCCGAAGGCAGCATTCCTGGACCACCCGAAGCCAGAGATGTAGTGCCAAATAGCAGAGCGGCAAGAAAAGCAGCGCTTGAAGCGATCAAGGTTAGTCCGAGCCAAGCGCAATATAGGCTTTCGCAACTTGGCGAAGCACTACACATACTTCAGGATTCGTGGGCGAACCAGGGCGTTCCAACGCTTCCGCAACTTGGCGAAGCTCTTTCGACATGCGACAGCAGATTCGCTTGGGGGCACTCCGAGGTGCGCGGAGGTCCCGCATCACATCGCGCCGATCTCACAATGTACTGGCCGATGGACACGGTAGAGATGGCGCAAGCCACCTATGAGGTCCTCAAACAATATCCCTCAATATCCGACACCCGCCGCAGCGCTCAAAGCTGGCAAGAGATTCGCCAAGAGCTTGACGAGTTCATAAACGCTTCGACTAAGACCGAGAAGGCTCACTGGTTTGTGGCACACGGAATGAGCGACGTCTCGTTCCTGGAGGGTATTTCTCTGCCTGACGGCGCAGAAGCATTTTTACAGCATTGGCCCGACCGCAAGTTGCCGCCGCTCAGGACCGACAAGTCATCTCAACACTCGATCGACCCAGCATTACTCGATTTTTATAATCGCTTTTTCGCAAGCTGGCTTGCCACTAAAGACTTCGCCGCACTCGTCAAGGAGTTTTCTTGGGCAGCGGACACGAACGAAGGGACTGCAGCCACAGCCACGAGCATGACAAGCGAGGAGCTTGAGAGCCGACTCAAGCTCTGGCGGTTGAACGACCATGGCAGCGTGGCTGAAATTGCTCTGCGGCACGAACCTCTTACGACAGAGGAGCGCGCTAAAATTGATGCGATAGCGAACCGCCCTGGTGCCAGCGTCAGCTATGCGCCCCTGTCCTCCGCCTACTTTCCCCTCCTGCCGGCGGAAGGTCATGATGTATCACCTTTGCTGCCCTTCTTTATTGGCGAGTTCACTCCTGATGCCGGGCATCCGCGGGCGATCGCTGTGACCAAGTTTCGCCACGCGCCGTACGATATCGTCGGAGTCATGGCAGAAGCTATCAATGGCCGATGGCGTGTGACCTCAGTCGTGTCCACCGTCGATCACTAAACAGCATGGGATTTCTATTTGCAAAATTGAGAGTGGCGGTTTGGCATCGCGGCCGTCTACTCGGGGCCATCTTGCTATCCGCATTTGTTCTGGGCACTACAGTGACTTTCGCAAAGTGGTACTTAGCCCAAGACGACCGGCTCGGCGTCCTCTATTTCCCGATTTCTTGCGGGTGGCAGAGCCAGCACCAGTTTATAACCGCAACGTCTTTGTTGCATCTCTTTCAATTCGCGGACGCTGGTTACGTCTATAGCGATCTCGTCAAGCAGGATTCTGACTGCGCCATGGGATATTGGGGCATCGCCATGAGCAGGCTACAGAATCCGCTTTATGTGCCGCCGAGCGAAGATGACGTCAATGTCGCGCGCCAGGCGCTCACCGCTGCAGAGGCGGCACACCATGCCAGCCCGCGCGAGCGGGCCTACATTGCCGCGGCACGCAAACTCTTTCCTGAGTCTAAGAGCCCGGGCTGGAACGAGCGCCTAACCAGTTATGCGCAGGCTATGGAGGCCGTAGTCGCGAACTACCCAGATGATCGCGAAGCGGCCGTCTTTTTAGCACTGGCCTTGAACTTCGTCGCGCAATTGGGCGAAACTAGATCGCGCGAACGCACCAGGGCGGCAGAGTTGCTCTTGCAAGTTTTCAGCGAGCAGCCGGCTCATCCCGGCATCTCTCATTATCTGACATATTGTTTGGGACATGAGAAGTATCAACCGAAGCCGTTCGAGAGGGCCACTATGATCAACCCCGCACAGCGCGTCGTACTTGGGGCGTTCGCCTTCTTTGCTCTGCTCGGGCTTGGCATGTTCGTCATATTCACGGCCAACCTGCGGTCGGATGCCAACGAGCGGACTGGTTTCGGCGGACCGTTCGTGTTGACCGCAGGTGATAGGCACGTAGTGACCGATCGTACATTTCGTGGCCGGTACATGCTCGTCTATTTCGGCTACACCCACTGCCCGGATATTTGCCCGACAACGCTGATGACGCTGAGCCAGGTCTTGGAGAAACTCGGCCCATTGGCCGACAGGATCCGACCGGTATTCATTTCCATTGATCCAGAACGTGACACGCCGGCGCGAGTTGGTGAGTATCTTAAATCGTTTGACCAGCGTATCGTCGGCCTGACGGGCAATCCGGCGGAGATTGCCGCCGTGGCCAAGCAGTATCGGGTCTTTTACAAGAAATCGCCGTTCGAAAATTCCGATGACTATTCTATGGATCACAGTTCCTACATCTACGTGATGGGTCAAGATGGACGTTATTTGACGCTGTTCTCCTCCGATCAATCGTCTGATCAGATGACGGTGCGGCTTCGCGAGATGCTAACCGTCTCTCGTTCTGACGATGCAGCGTCGGACCGACCCGCGCCGAATACGGCAACCGCATCGAGCGGCAACTAGCATACAAGCGGGGGCTACATGCCAATCGAAACTCTATCCCGGGGCGGGCGTGCCCATCCCCTATTTTTTTGGTGCGGCGCGGTCGCCGTGAGCGCCGGTGTGGCGCTGCACTTGCCGATGTATCTCCGCTCGGCGTCGATGAATTTCCATCTTGCCGGAATGCCATTCGACGCGGAAATGTTTTTCGGTATGGCGCTGATCGTCGCCGGGACCGCGGCAAGCTACTATGGCCTGCTCCCAAGTGCGTTCGAACCGCCCGCAAGAATCGCGAAAGCCGCTGCGGAACTCCAGCATGACGTGACGAAGGACGCTGGGCGGCTCAAATGGGCACACTGGCAGCTTCTGCTCGTGCTGACCATGGCGGTCGCCATCGATTCGATGAAACCTGCCTCCTTGGGCTTTATTGTCCCCGGCACCGCGGCTGAATATGGATTATCCCGCGAGGTGGTTGCTTTGTTGCCGTTTTGCGCGCTGTCAGGTCTTGTGATCGGTTCTTATGTTTGGGGCATCATCGCCGACCGGGTAGGCCGCAGAGCGGCGATACTGCTCTCCGGCATCATGTTCGTAGGCACTGCTATCTGCGGTTCAATGCCGCAATTTGAGCTCAACCTATTCATGTGTTTTATGATGGGGATGGCTGCGGGCGGCATGCTTCCGATCACCTACGCGTTGCTCGCCGAATGCATACCGACCCGGCATCGCGGTTGGGCCTTGGTGTTGGTCGGGGCATTCGGCTTAATCGGTGGCTGGTTCGCGGCGAGCGGCGCCGCAGCCCTGTTCGAGCCGCACTTCGGTTGGCGCATTCTTTGGTTCTTTAGTGCCCCGACGGGCCTGGTCTTGATCCTATGCAACAACCTCATTCCGGAATCGCCGCGCTTTCTGTTGGCGCGCGGCCGCCTCAACGAGGCGCGCGAGCTTGTTGAGCGTTACGCTGTGCAGTTGGATCCTCAAGATTGGGTCGACGCTGACGCTCCGCGCCCGGGCACTATAGATAGAGCCGGCGAACTGATGCGTGGTCGTTTCCGCGCGACGACCGTTACGCTTAATATCGTGGCCGGTGCGTGGGGTTTGGTCAACTTCGGCATACTTTTGTGGATGCCAGCGGATTTGCGCGCGCGCGGGTACAGCGTCGCGGGCTCGAATGAACTTTTGTTCTATTCTTCGATGCTAGCATTGCCGACGACCATATTTGTCGCCTTCCTCTTCAGTCGTTGGAGCACCAAATGGACGTTGGTTCTCCTGACGGTACTGACCGCTTTCGGTCTTCTAGGGGTTTCCATGTTCGATTCCTCGATCGGTACCTTTCGCACTCACCCGCTGATCGCATTTTCGATACTGATGGTCGGCGTCAACGGCATCATCGGCGTACTGTTGCCGTACACCGCGGAAAATTATCCGGTGCTTG